>Ga0137397_10000219_pt1 | contig 38804 bp, 28 predicted proteins | sample czorhiz116metaG_FD_106658 | JGI IMG/M metagenome (GOLD analysis project Ga0137397, IMG submission 106658) | Vadose zone soil microbial communities from Angelo Coast Range Reserve, California, USA - czorhiz1.16 metaG | ecosystem: Environmental > Terrestrial > Soil > Vadose zone | place: USA... | reverse complement strand
GAGCGGGGTGCGAGCCGCAACGCCCGGCTTAAGCCGCGGAGCGCGAGCGGGGAAGTGATCCCGACGGCGCTCAACGCTTCGGCGCTGCGTGACCCGGACGGTAAAGTGATCGGTGCCATCGGCGTCCTGCGCGACATGCGTGAGTACGAGCGCGTGGTTCGCGACTTGGAGAACTCCAAGAGCGAGCTACAGGAGAAGATTCTGGATCTGGAAAAATTTGAAGAGGTAGTTGTTGGTCGCGAACTGAAGATGATGGCTCTCGAGAAGGAATTGGAGCATCTGCGCAAGAACGTGAGAGGTTGAGGGTGGGGAGTTGATCGAGGAAATGTCGGAGATTGCGATCGACGATTGTCCGTCTGGAACGGAGCAGCCCGAAGTAGCTGCGACAGTTGAGAGCCAGCTCCGCGCGAAACTGGAGACGCTGGAAAGGCGCCTTCGGAGACGCGACGAACAGCGCCGCGCGACGCTCCACGTCATGACAGATCTCAGCTTATCCAACCACCGCCTTGCCAATCAACGCAAGGCGGTGTTCCATATCCTAGCTGATTATGAGAAGGACCGCCGGCGATTGTTTCTCCAAGCTGACAGACTCGACAATTCGAGGCGGGCCTTGCTTCACCTCCTGCAGGACTCACACAGGAGCAAGCTGAGCCTCGAGGCCAGTCGCAAGGCGATGATCCACATCATGGGAGACCTGCAGGAAACCACCACCGAGGTACAGCGACGCGAACGGGAGCTACGCGACAAGCAAGAGCAGCTCGTCCAAGCGGGAAAACTCGCGACCCTCGGAGAACTTTCCACCGGTATCGCCCATGAACTAAACAACCCGCTAAACAACATCGGGCTGTTTGTGGGTAACGCTATCGATTTGTTGGAACTTGGCGAGAGGAGCGAGGAACAGATCATCTGTGCGTTGCGCAATGCCATGCTACAGGTGCGTAAAGCAAGCGAGATTATCTTGCATCTGCGCACGTTCGGACGAGCGGCCCCCGCGAGCCGCGAGCGAATTTCCGTAAGGCAGGTAGTCGACCGGGCAATCTCTTTGATGCAAGAGCAGTTTAGATTGCGTCAGATCGAGGTCATAGTCGACTTCGAAATTGAGGACGCTATCGTTTTAGCGAATCCCATTCAGCTCGAGCAAGTGTTCATCAATCTATTGACGAACGCACGCGACGCTTTGGCCGACTCACCACGTAAGGTGATTCGCATTTCGGGTGCGGTGCGTTCCGGTGCGCTGGAGGTCACATTCGCCGATAGCGGGCCTGGAATTCCGTCGGGACTCGAGCGTCGGATCTTCGATCCGTTCTACACCACGAAGCAAGTTGGGAAAGGTACAGGTTTGGGTCTGTCTATCACGTATGGGATCATCCGAGAGCATGGCGGCACGATTTCGGTCATGAGTCGGCCGCAGGCAGGTGCCACGTTCCTTATCTGCCTGCCCTTGGCACCGTCCGGAACCACGGCGGTTTCGCCGATATGAACTCTTCTGTGAATTTTATGGCTCTTGTACTCCCCAAGGCTCCTTTAGGACAAAGTCATGATTGAGGCTCGCGTGCTTATAGTCGACGATGACCCTGACTTACTGCGAGCGCTTCCCGAGGCTCTGCGGCTCCGGATGGCTGACGTAAGTGTCGACACCGTCGATTCAGGAGCGAGCGCGCTCCAGCGGATCTGCGACGGCAACTACGACGCGATTGTCACCGACGTGAAGATGCCGGGGACGGACGGTCTCTCATTGCTGGCAGAGATCCAGGCGCGCTGGCCTAACACCCCCACCATAATGATCACCGGCCATGGCGAGCATGAGCTAGCGATACATGCACTTCGGGGAGGAGCCTTCGACTTCATTCAAAAGCCGATCGACCGTAACTACTTTGTATCTTCATTGCGCCGGGCTATTGAGACTAGCGAGTCAAGGCGCCGCGTTCAGGAGCGGCAAAGAACGCTCGAACGCCGCAGCGACGAACTCGAGCGAACCCTCGAGGAGCGCACCCGCGAGCTCCGGGAGACGACTGCGATCATGGAGAGTCCCATGAAATGGTTGATGGGCCCCGGCCAGCAAATGCAACAGGTCGTCCACCAGATCAGGCAAGTCGCCGACTCTCCGCTCACGATTCTTGTGCAAGGCGAGACGGGCACCGGCAAGGAACTCGTGGCCCGCGCTATCCATCTGCTCAGCACCCGGCGCAAAAAGCCGTTTATCGCTATCGATTGCGGAGCGATCCCAGACTCCCTGATTGAGTCGGAGCTTTTCGGTTATGAAAAAGGTGCGTTCACTGGTGCGGATCAGCGAAGGGAGGGTCGATTCCAGCTCGCAAACGGGGGAAGCCTTTTTCTCGACGAGATTGCCAATCTTTCTTTGGCCACGCAAGCGAAGCTTCTCCGTGTGTTGCAGGAGCGGCATGTACATCCGCTCGGCGGCAAGCAGCCGTTTCAAGTTAACGCGCGGATAATCGCGGCATCGAATGTGCTGCTCCAGCAAGAGGTCCAGGCAGGGCGTTTTCGGCTGGATCTTTATCACCGGCTTAACGAATTCGCCATCGTCCTGCCCCCCTTAAGAGAGCGGGACGACATCCTTGACTTAGCTAACGAGTTCGTCGCAGAGGCCAGCGCGGAGTTCGGCTGCCCAACCCGGGAGATCTCAGAAGCTGCTTCCGAGGTTCTTCTGAACTATCATTGGCCGGGGAACGTGCGGGAACTCCGAAACGTCATTCGCCGGTCGGTCGTCCTCGCTTCCGAAGTCATTGAGCCGGCCGACTTTTCATTTCTCGCAGCCGACGCGTCCCCGCCGACCGCAGTTGGTTGCCAGCCGGCTCTGGTCGGCAGGTCTCTAAGAGCGATCGCAGACGCCGCAGCCGCGGATGCCGAGCAGCAAGCGATTCGTTGCGCGCTGCGGGCCACGAACGGGAACAGGAGCAAGGCGGCCCGAGAACTCCAAATCGATTACAAGACCTTGTACCTTAAGATGAAGCAATACAGGATACCTGCAGCACATTTCGCCAGGTCTTCTCCGATTGTCCGCTAATTGGAAATGCGACAGGCATGATCCACGGTCAACTCCCCACTGGTGGAAAATCGGTCCCAAGAGCAACATCGTGACGGCAGCATGTCTACCGGCTTTGCGTTTGGATTCCGCCAAGTTCCGAGGGCGTGGTGTGATATAGCTGAGATCGACCGCGCTGCCCTTCCACGTTCCCGCAAGCGCGTGGCTCCCAACATCCAAAGGGCAGCGACATTAAGAGTAGTCTTCATTCCATGCGTGCAAGGTATTTGGCGTCTGTGCCCTGGTCCTGGTGCCATAGTTCTAACTAGCTAACCGTTCTCGAGAGCGAGTGTCCTATGAGTTCGGGAGACCGTTTCTTCCTGGACGAGCCCTGGGTATGGCATATCTCTTTCCAATATCATCACTTCTGTAAGTTGCTGCGCGCTTCCCGCTCCAGTTGCCACCGGACGAATGCTCAAGATAATGGGGCTCCTTGTTGGCCCACTTCTTGCTCGAGAATCAGGCCGGCGGGGCTTCAAGCGTAAGGAGTCCTGAACCTTCCGACCTCAAAGGGCGGCAGCCCGTCGAAATTAAAGTCGACCTAACAAGCAGCGACAGATGGGGGAATGGGAATACTCGCAAGACAAAACCGCCTGATCCCCCTTAGTCTTGGCGCTTAGGAGCCGCGGCTCCAACCATTCGACGTCCTTCCCAGTCATGGCGAAATTACAGGAATAAGCGTGTTCAAGGACTGTAGTCCAGAGTTCGCTTCGATCACGGCCAATGTTTGCAACCAAAAAGGAGTCTGGAATGAATCTGAGTAAGTTTGAGAGCCAATGGTTTGCGTTACAGGTCAGAAATCGAAAGGAACACGTTTGTGCGCAGATCTTACGGAGTAAAGGCTACGAAGAGTTCCTGCCCATTGACGTGACCGCCAGAGGTGATGCATCGAGACGCGCTACGGCGCAGCCCCGTGCATTATTTCCGGGATACGTTTTCTGCAGATTGCGGGCCAATGCATCTGGGCTGATTGTGACCACACCGGGTGTGATTCGGGTCGTCGGGTACGGAGGAGTGCCATGCCCGATCAGTGAAGAGGAAATTGAGAATATTCAGCGTTTGGTCAGTTCGGGCCGTCCCACCTGGAATTGGCCATATGTGCCCGCTGGACAGCGATTTCGCATAACAAGGGGGCCGTTGCGCGGGGTCACCGGAAAATTCGTCCGAGCCAAGAATGCTCATACGCTGATCGTTTCGATCGACCTGCTGCAGCGATCGGCGGCGGTCGAAGTGGATGTCGAATGTGTGGCAACCGCCGACCTAGTTACGGGAAACGTCCAGGCGACACCGAGACTAGCGGATGCTACCGGTGGCGTGATGTCGCTTCCGGTGTCCGACAACCGCCCGTCGGGCTCAGTATTTGCAACATTACCCGTTGAGTTGCGACACCCCGTATAGGAAAGGAGAGAACCGTGCAGCAGAACGGGGAAATCTATTGCAACCTCTGCCGACTGATTATCGGCCCGGGGATAAAGCACACGGCCTTCAAAGTACCTGGCACTGCAGGCGATAAACCGGAACACTATCAGCACTACCACAACCGGTACGTGGGCGACTGCTGGCATGAGGAGATCCGAAAAGTCGACCCGCATGTCGGGCAATCGAGGTACAACGTGAAACTCTCCGACCGACGGGCTAATGAACCCGCTCACAATGAGGGGACCGAAATATAAGGGAGAGTGATCGCGCCTGGCCAGCGTTCACAGAGCGCTTCCGGCGCAGTGATTCGGCAGCCTTCCGCAAGTGCAATTTCTTAAGGGTCCAACGGAAACGGGAGCAGCGCTCTTTCGCTAGAGCTGTTCCAGGGCAGGACTTTCTTTAGGAAGGGGGCTCTATGTCCACTCACCCGGCGATTCTCGATTCAACCCTGCGTAGCGCGGAGGCGTTGGAGTTTGAAGCGGAGCTGTGTGCGAAAATCGTGAGTCAGAAAGAGGCCGTGCACGCGATAGTTGATCTTTACCAGGTTTTCATCGCTGGCTTGAATGCCCCAGAGCGCCCGGTTGGCAGTCTCCTGTTCCTCGGCCCGACAGGGTCCGGTAAGACGCGCGTCGTGGAGGCGGCCGCGGAAATTCTCTTTGGGGACGAGCACGCGTTCATCAAAGTTGACTGTGGAGAGTTCCAGCATTCCCATGAGATCTCGAAACTGATTGGGTCTCCTCCGGGGTACCTGGGCCACCGCGAGACGAATCCGATGATCACCCAGGAAGCCCTGGCGGCAAGTTACACGGACAAGCTGAAGTTGAGCTTTCTTCTATTCGATGAGATCGAGAAGGCCAATGACGCTCTCTGGCAGCTGCTTCTCGGCATGCTGGACAAGGCGACGTTGACACTGGGCGACAACCGGAAGGTAGACCTGTCGCAAACCGTCATCTTCCTGACCTCGAACCTCGGCGGCGCAGATATCATGGAATTGATGCAGGGCGGAATGGGTTTCGTGCAACCTCGAGACAAGCCGATTACTGGCCTCCAAAAGAAAATGGAACGGACAGCAGTGCAGGCAGCACGACGGAAGTTCTCGCCTGAGTTTATGAACCGTATCGATAAGCTCATAGTGTTTCATACCCTGCAGCCCAAACAGCTTCGCGAAGTTCTGCAAATCGAGTTGAACCGCGTGCAGCAGCGTATCCTGGACAACCCAACGCGGCCATTCTTGTTCCACGTTACCGACGCGGCCAGGCAGTTCCTCTTGCAAGAAGGTACCGACGAACGCTATGGCGCGCGGCACTTAAAACGCGCAATCGACCGGCACGTGGTCTTCCCACTAGCGAACCTGTTAGCAACGGAACAGGTGAAGATGGGCGATACCCTGTGCATTGACTGGGACACGCGTCTGGGACACCTGGTGTTTTGGAAAGGAAGTTGCGGGGCAGCGGCGGCAATGATGACTGTATCAAAGCGCAGGCCAATCTCACTGCAAGTGTGGGAAAGCGGTAGTGGCCGCCCTGCCGAACGGCCCGCCCGCATGTTCAGTGAAAGAGCGTGACCCACTATCTACGGAAGTCAATCGACCGCAGTGAAAGTTAGACATCTTGAACGACAACATAGAACTCCTGCCAGCACGTGTGCGGGAGCGACGCCGCAGATACTGGCAGTGCGGCTGTCGGAACACATCGTTTCTTCGGCATTGGTGTGTGTGCAGCAGCTTCCGTGACGCGGAACGGGAAGCTGGATTCCCCGCAGCATGCCGTGTTCTGCGGCGATGAGAAGAGTTCGATTGGGGCACCGAACCGCAAGGACCGAAGGCGTCCAAGAGTTCGCTCCCCAGCAACAGAAAATGCTGGACCTGCGGAAGAGAGAACAACGACGAATTCCGGTCGACTCTTCCCGTCTATGTTCATGACTCTTTTCACAGGATAAGAGCCCTGGATGTGAGGTTTGCTCAACAAAGAAACAACTGTGCATCGAGCCAATCCAACGTTTATCGAGTCGGGGACCAGTTGCTGGCCGGACGTTATGTCGCGGGTCCCAACATCGGAATATCCTGCCAGGGTTCGTTTGTTTCGGCAGGGCAGCCACCCTGAGTGCGCATATTTCATTGTTTCGGGTCTTGTCAAGTTGGCGTGCCTCAATCCAGAGGGAAAAGAAGTTATTGTGGGCTTGCGAGGGCCAGGTACGTTGCTTGGGGCAGCGGCGGTCGTTCTCAGTCAGCCATACCTTACGACGGGGGCCACGCTCACTTCTTGCCGTCTAGCGCGTGTTTCGGCCAGCGAATTTGGCCGGTTACTGGAGGGTAATTCCAGTCTCTCTCAGTATGTACACGAACTGCATGCACGCGAGGTTCATGCCCACCTTGAGCTCTTGGTGGACGCGGTTTCGCGTCCCGCCCAATATCGGCTGGGCAAACTTCTTTATGATGTGCTTTTTGCGCTTAAGCCATCCTTGCGTTCAGCAACCGATCCGAACTTATGGCTACCACTCAGGCAGTGGGAAATCGCGGAGTTGCTCTCCGTAACACCTGAGCATACGAATCGCCTTCTGCGACGCTTGGAAGATAATGGTTTGATACGCCGCAAAGGGAGGCTCCTTTCCATTCCTGACCCTAATAGGCTCCTCGCCGTTCTCGACGCTTGATTTTCTCTGAACTAAACAGCAACCGTGATCACCTCTGCTGAACTTGACGTAAATCAACCAGGGGCATGACGAAGATCAATGCAGGTTGCAAATGCTGCTGTTATTTTCAGCCCGGAAGTCGCGATTGGTTGCGCGCTCTGTCGCTCGGGTCTGGCGACAGAGCAGCGCTGTTGTAACGAATTGGATCAGTCTCTGGGGCTGCTCTAGCAGCTTCCATGGCGGCAGCCTTGTCAGATTTTGCCCTTATCCATCGGACACCGAATCGATTGAGATAGCGGCTCTCCGCCTTTCCCCTGCTCCGAGGCAATCGAGCCCGCCATTTCCAAATGCGACGACACGCTCTCTCCTGGCCAGGTCAAAAAATCCATCTGGCCGAGGGCCTCATCGATCACTTCTCCTGACCCGAGCGAGGAGTGGATTGTCGTTAGTCAGTCCATTTTAGTCCCGAATGCTGGAATTGTCTGGAGGAACGCCGCGATGTATTTCCCAAAGTTTCATCGCACTGGAATGTCCAACGACAACAAGCATGTCGTCGATGTTGGCTGGGTGTTACAAGCTAGCCAGGCAAGCTTTCTCTGGGAGGCCCCGCGGCCATTCAGGCGGAGAGAAACGCCTCCGGAGCACGCCAAGTCAGTTGCATTCTGCCCTGCGGTAGTCGATCACGAGACGCGGCTTATTGAAGTTCTTTGTCCCTTCGACCTGCACCTCCGCGTCAGAATCAAAGACAACGGCGAGGCCACTTTAATTGATGTTGCCGGTGACCAGTCCGATATATTGCCCTCGTCCTTGATGCAGTTAGCGATGCTGCCTTCCAGAAAGGAGTGGCTTCACCCCCGTCGGCCGATCCTTCAGATCAGAACGCCGTATACGTTCATATCAGACGAGGTCGTCCATATGGTTCAACTGCCACCCTTTCTGGACTACCGTGATCCGCCGTGGCCGGGGCTTTTTATCGGTGGCCGCGTCCCCATTCAAATTTGGCCGCGCCCTCTGAATTGGGCTTTTGAATGGTACGACATAGAGAAGGATCTGATTTTGGCGCGCGGGCAGCCTTGGTTCTATTGCCGCTTCGAGACACCCGATGCAAGTCGCCATGTCCGGTTGGTCGAAGCAACACTAACTCCGGAGCTTAGAACGTACCTTGCAGGAATGGATGGGGTAGTGAAGTACGTGAGCAAAACCTTTTCGTTGTTTCCTATTGCAAAGGAGCGGCGGCCCGCCCGCTTACTGGTGAGGGTCAAGAGATAAACCTCCGAGCCCGTTTGTTGAGGACTTAATAGGCTGAAGAATTGCCCCAGCTCTTATGCGCTGTCCCGGGACGCTAGGATCCAGCAAATGCGAAAGTTTCGACAAATACGCGGCTGTCAGCGAAGAGCTTTGTAGTTGAGCAGAGGCTGAAATGGCACCGAAAGTCTTCTTATTCGATAGGTGAGGAGAAATAAAGCCCGGATTTTGCAGCCTTAGCGCCTGCGGCGCAGATGCTGATATGCCTCACATTCTCCATCAGTCTTCGAAGAAGTTGCTTCTTGATCATAAAGGACAATAGGGACCTATGTTGGTATCAATTCAATCATCTGTGTCGCACAAGAGCTACGAGCCGCTCGACCGTTTGGTCCCTATTGGGTTAAACATCGCGCTCGTAAACATGCCGTGCATCCCTGCCGAGCGGCCGTCCATCCAGTGTGGATTGTTAAAGGCGCTCCTCGTTCGGCAGGGACACTCCGTAAAAACTCATTATGTGAACCTCCATTTCGCAAAATATATTGGCCCGCTGAATTATCGCAAACTGGCGGACGAACGATGGGACAGCTTCGTGGCAGAATGGCTGTTTGGTGCCGAGGCCTTTGGGCCGCGAGCAGACTATGATCGATACATCGCAGAATTCGAGAGCAGTGATAGATGGGATCGCATGGATTCCAGTGTCGATGAACTGATAGAACTTCGAGACCGCAAGGTTCCGACCTTCATATCGCAAATGCTGGATGACAAGGGTTGGGATAGATACGACTTGGTTGGTTTTACGTGTACTTTCGATCAGAAAGTACCATCTCTTGCAATGGCTCGCCGCATAAAAGAGCGGTACCCGCACATCAAGACCGTATTCGGTGGTGCTACGCTTGACCAGGATAGTGCACGAGAGTTTGTGACGAAACTTCCATACGTGGACTTCGTGATTGTGGGCGAGGCGGACGTGAGTTTGCCGTTGCTGGCCGCTCAGCTGGCGGCCGGACAGGAGCCGAACGGAGTGCCAGGGCTCACGCAGAAGGTATGCCAGGGACCTCCTCGCTCTGAACCTCCTGAAATCGTCCGTGATTTGAACCTATTGCCGGACCCAGACTATGACGAATACTTCGAGACCTTAGCTTTGCTTGGTAAGGAAGTGCTGGCTTCTCGGGCGCCGGAGTTGCCTTTCCAAAGCGCTCGGGGTTGCTGGTGGGGCGCTAAGCATCACTGCACGTTTTGCAGTTTAAAAGATGAAGAAATGTTTTATCGCTCTAGAACACCTGAGGTCGTCGCCGCCGAGATCGTCCGCCAAGCCCGCAAATATCGACAACTTCAATTTACCGGATGCGACAGTATCCTTGATATACGATATATCGACTCGTTTCTCCCAATGATAAAGGAGCGCGCATTTGACGTAAGTTTCTTTTACGAGGTCAAGGCTAACCTTACTCGAGGTCAGCTCAGCAAGTTGGCGCACTGCGGGGTCAAGTACATACAGCCAGGCATAGAAAGCTTTAGCACTCATGTGCTGCAGCTAATGAAGAAAGGAACAACCAAGCTATTGAACATTCGGATACTAAAGTGGGCGCGCTACTACGGTTTACAAGTCGCGTGGAATATTCTCGCAGGGTTTCCAGGCGAAACGGTTGATGATTATGAGATGCAAATAGCACTAATTCCGTTGCTGGCTCACTTACAGCCGCCAACCGGAGCATATATTATTGGCCTCGAAAAGCACGCACCCTATGTGGTCAATAATGAAACGTGGTTTAGAAATCGGAAACCCCTTGCAGCGTACAGCTACCTATATCCAGCTAACCTGATCGACATCAGTCGTATCGCCCAGTACTTTGAATCAGAACCAGATTACTCGGCGGGCATTTTGGAGACACTAGACAGACTAAAGAGTGAAGTGCAGGCATGGAATGTGGCGTGGCAGAGCCCCCAGCGGAAACCCACTTTGGTTTATCAGCGTGGGCCAGATTGGAGTCGGGTAATCGATCGGAGAAGCGCTGACACACCAAAGGCATATTGGCTCGATGAGATCGAGACCATGGTCATGGAAGGATGCTCCGATACTGCCGTGGGTCCGCAGACCATCCAACGGAGCGTCAGTGAGAAGGTTCACAGAGACGTACCGCTTCAAACTGTGCACACGATCTGCGAGGAACTCATGGAGCGTCGTCTTTTCGTGGAAGAAGAAGGCAAGTATTTGAGCTTGGCACTACCGATCGGACCGGAGCGGTAGGGGCGTCTCGCCAAACCATACTATACGGCGTCGATGACCTCTGGCGAACTTGACGTAAATCAACCAAGGGCATGACGAAGATCAATGCAAGTTGCAAATGCTGCTGTTATTTTCAGCCCCGAAGTCGCGATTGGTTGCGCGCCCTGTCGCTCGGTGATCTGGCGAGAGACCAGCGCTGTTGTAACGAATTGGATCAGTCTCTGGGGCGGCTCTAGCAGCTTCTATGGCGGCAGCCTTGTCAGATTTGCATCTTATCCGTAGGACGCAGAATCAAGGTTCGCTAAACCGAAGCAAGCGATAGGTTTTAGTCCGGGTAAACAGCGCCAAAGATGCTTCACATCGACGGGCTTCTCCTGCGAGCTCGAAAAGCACATAAGTTTCACGAACAATTGCTGGCTCTCGGCCAGCATCGATGAGGATTTCCTCAGCCACCTGGGACATGCGGCGTTTGGTCGAAGCTTAAGGCCAGCTCGACTGAAAGGTGGCAAATCTCAGGCTCTCGACAAGAGCGGAACCGTGATAGGTACCTGCGTGATGCATCGTTTGAGAAGATCACACAGAAACTCAACGGGCATATCCGTTTCTGGCTCGCAACAGTAAGTCAGAGTAACAACGTCAGCGGCGATGGCAATCCACCCTAAACGCTCCAACCAGGACGGGCTGAGTTCCCCCGGCCACAACCAAAGCAACACAAACGGGACTCAAAACCAAAATAAAAAAAGAAAGGAAGAAACTCCATGAACAACAATGATGAGCTTGATGTTCTCTCGCTCGATGATCTCGCAATCTCCGAAGTTGAGATTGATGAGCTGAGGACAGAGGACGCGCTCGGCATTCCAGAGCTCGGTGCTACCGCGAGTTACTACGGATGCTGCAGCTACGGTTCGAGTCTCTAGCGCCGGAACCGCCCATAGATACAATCTGATCAACTTGCTATCATCGCTGACGCGGACCTCGACAAAAGAAAAGTTTCGGGCCAAGAATCGGACGGCGTTGATGTTTCGAAGAACGATGCATCACGCATGTACCCATCACCTTCCGACCTGGGTTTAATAACTCGTAGATACCGTTCCAACATATATCGCAATATGGTTTATATCACCGATAAAACTGCGATAGGTACTGCCGTCCACGCCAACCTACAGGCGATCTTGGGCAGCGAGCACGTTAAATGGGCGCCAAACCCAGTTGCTGGTCAACCGGGCGATGTGATTGTGGCAGCCATCGATAGTTGCCGGCTTGACCGACTTGATCATTGGGAGCGGATAGCGCGTGATGCAGAAATGAACTTGATCAGCATTCAAGTGCATGGCGGAGAAGTCGTAATTGGCCCGGAGGTCCGGCCAAGAGGGCCAGGCTGCCTGCGTTGCTGGGCGACACGTTACTTCGCCGGACGAGGGATAGCTCGTCGATTTACCGAAATGACCGCGCTATCCGGCGTGGAATCCGCGCAGGACCCGTGGCTCACCCCTCTTGCGGTCTCTATTGTTGGTCTGCTCGCGTCGCAACAAGTGATATGCGCACTCCATCACGACAGCCACCCACCGGATGATTCGGGATGGAAAGTGTATTACTTCGATCTCCAGACACTGACGGGACGGGAATGGAATGTGCTGCCCGATTCTTCGTGTTCGAGATGTGCTGACTTGCCGCTTGACAGCGCGGAGAAAGCTCGACTCAGGTTAGAGAGTAGGACCAAACCTCATCCACGGACGGACCGCCTCCGGTCGACAAGTGAACTCGGTTATGTATGCGATTTGTATGTGGGTCACCGGGCGAATATTGTATCGGACATTGCTGTTAGTTGGCCGCTCAAGAGAGGGGTGGTTGTTACCGTGGCCGTACCTCTAACGGAATGGCGGCCGCCAGAACCATGCTCTGGCTTTTCCTCCCGCTATAGTGATGCACGAACGGTGGCCATATTGGAAGGCCTTGAGCGATATTCGGGAGTTCGTCCGCGAGCCTCTCGGCCCTCTGTTCAGGGTAGTTTTTCGTCACTTCGCGACGTGGCAGTCGATCCCCGATGCTTCGGTTTGCCTTCGGAGCGCGAGTACAAGGCGAACCCAAAGTTTCTCACTCCCTACAACGAGCAACTTGAAATGGAGTTTGTTTGGGCGTATTCGCTTAGGCAAAAGAGGCCTGTTCTAGTCCCTCGCCAACTCGGTTTTTATTCCACAGGAACTCGAGAAGGTCCATTCTTTGTCATCGAAGGATCCGTCGGATGCGCCATTGGTAGCTGTCCCGAGGAATGTATTTTGCACGGAATTCTTGAAGTGGTGGAACGAGATGCATTCCTACTAACCTGGTACGCAAGGCTAAAGCGGCCTCATCTCAATGCGATGGAGTGCCGCGATCCCGAGACTCGCTATTACTATCGGCACCTACAAGCGGAAGGATTTGACATTAGCACGCTTGACGTTACGACTGACTTCGGCATTCCAGCAGTGTGTGTAGTGGCGCGTCGTCGTGAACACAAGATGCCGTACGCGGCTTGCGCGGGAGCGGCGCATCTCCATCCCGAGCAGGCAATCAAGAAGGCATTCCGCGAGTTGAGCGGCATCGTTGGACGCTACACAATCGAACTAAGCAGTGAAAATATGCGCCAACGCGCCTTACGCCTGGCCGAAGATCCCGCTAAAGTGCGCACTATGATGGACCACGCACTTTTCTATTGTGTTCCCGAATCAGGACCTTACCTCGAATTTCTAACGACCGCGGAGAAACGCACGTCATTAGAGGAGATGGAGGCTCACTGCCGCGAACTTTGGTCGCAGGATTTGGGAGAAGAACTCAACCGGACCATTGAACGAATCATAGCTGTTGGCAGTGATGTTCTGGCGGTTGACCAGACCGCACCGGAGCAACTCCTGGGTGGTTTGCGCACCTTTAAAACGCTTATTCCCGACGCCATTCCAATGACGTGGGGCCAGCATCTTCGCCGGCTCGAAGGGCTTCGTCGCCTAGACGCTGCTCTGGAAAGAAAGACAGATGAAGCTCGTGTTGTGAAGTCGGAGCCGAATCCGATTCCACACCCGTATCCTTGAGTAAACAAGTTTCGTTCCATTGATCAGCGTGTATGGCTCAGAGTTTTTCAGAAGGTAATCACCTTGCGTCCGAGAGGAACGCAGCAGTGTCGAACGCTCAATTTCAAATCGGTAGTGAACTCGCTGACGGACTTGCCGAGATCGGGATCATGCCATATGCCGTCATGCGCAGAGCCGGTGTCTCTCCGGTGACTTTTCAGAAGCTCATTTTTAACCGGACCTTGGCAATCATCGATCACTACCTGGATCTCGAAGCGTTCTGCAAGGGGCGATCGAGCGCATTGATCACCGCACTCGAAAGAATCATTGGAACAACCCAACCTCCCGAAGCGCGGCGGGAGTTAATTCAGCTCCGGCGGGATATTTTCAACGATCGCTTGCCAAAGCACGATCTGACCGCAGTTGCGCGGGACAGAATGGCGCAGGCGCTGTCCTTGCCGGAACATGAGGCGTTGGTGCGTTGGCTGAAGTACCGCCAGGAACGGGAAGAGCTTCTACGAGAGGGAGAGCGGGCGTTCCTTGGCGAACTGTCGACCAAGAGAGCGCTTTTCAAAAAGCTTTTTCGGAATCTTGAGTTCCGGAAAGGATTGGCGCTGGGGAGCCAAACCCTCAGCTACGAACTCGAGCAATACCTTAAGATACCAGAAGACGGTACGATGCCTCGGCTTCAGCGGACCGAACGGGCACTCATTCGGTATTACAGCCGCTGTGCGTTCAAACTCAGCCCGTTCAGTAGTTTTACCCGTACAGCACTGATCCGAATTCCAGAAAACGCAGAAAAAGAATTGGGTATCGTTGGATTCCCTAGATATCGGATTCAGCGTCGGACCACAGTGAACCGGGCATTGATTGGGGACTTGGCGCACTGTATTTCCCGTCATCCGAAACTAGGTGGATATGTACCCCTATTCGTTAGCCGCACATTTTCTAAAGAGGGTGAGACATTTCTGCTAGTACGGCACCGGCATGCCGATAGCGAACCGGTGCGCGTGCGAATGCCTCAGGAATCGCTTGTTTGCATGAGTAAAACCCGTGCAACACAGTGGATTGTCGATTTTCTCGAGTCTCGCGGGGGCGCTGCACATCGCAAGGAACTCACGACTGCGCTGGCTTCTTCATTGGATGACATACGCGCCGCCTCGGCCTACGTGGATAGCCTAGTGGAACTGGGATTGATAGTCCACAAGGTGCCTCTGCCGGAAGACGACACGACAGGCCTTGAGGCTCTGGCCAGCTTCCTCGCGAGCATCCCGTCGCCTGTCGCTGCAACCGTTCGACAATCCCTTCATGAGTTGCAGTCGCTAGTGGGGCAATTTGCAAAGGCAGGACCTGCCGCAAGACTTGACCTCATCGGAAAGATGGTTATCGTCATCGAGAATGCATATCGTGCTCTCGGTATAGATTCGCCGCCTAAGTGGGCCGGCTTGCTCCTGTACGAGGACTGCGTGGAGCGGCCGATTTCGACGCTTTCAGATTCGGTGGAATGGCGGCCGGCTCTGCGAGACCTGAGTGAATTCCTATCTTGTTACTCAGTTTTACTGGATGGGAATATACCAGCCAGGGAAGCCATTCGGCACTTACTACGCACTGAGTTTGCGGATGGGCCCGTATCCTTCTTGCACCTGGCCCAGCGCTACAACAAACTGCACTCTGGCAATCCAACTATCAAACAGGGTTCAGAAGGCGACTACACGCCAAATCCGTTGGGGCTTACGAGCCTAAGCGAGCTTGCGGAGATTCGGCGAGAATTCGGTTCGTTTCTTACACAAGGCTCCGAAATGGAGGAGATAGACGTCGGCGTAGTTGCAAAACAAAAGCGCTGGCCAGAGCGAATTCGGCGGCTTGGACTGACCCCTAGTATTGGGTCGGTGGTATCCACATCTTGTTACTGTCAACCAGTCCTAAACTGGCGCGGTGACTGGGCGATGGTTGTGAATAAGGTCCATGCCGGACCATTTCGTGCTCTACTCCGGTTCTGCAACGGCCCCTCCGACAGTCACGGTCGCGAGCGGATTCTCAAAGATGTCCGTCCACTGCTTAAGCGAATTTGGAGACAAGCGGAGCCTTGCGAGGTGCTCGCGAGATTTGACTTCAACATAAATTTGTGTCCCTCGGTGACGGAGCGGGTGATCAATTACGCCAATGATCCTAACCTGGGAGCGAAAGGCATCGGCGTGGGTAGCTTATTCTTGAGAGTGGTAACCGACGGAAGTCTCATGCTCACGGAGGGAAGTTCTAGCGGAGATGGAATCGTTCCTGTCAATTTCGGAATGATGGCAACCCCGTTCCAACCGCCTCTTGAGTATCTTCTCTTGAGTCTCGGAGTCTCCGACCCAGCGCTATACAAGCCCTTCGATCCATTCTCTTGGAGCATTAGGCGTGAGGAGCAGGACACAGTAGTACGGTTCCCCCGATTGACTTTTGGACGCTGTATTCTCCGGCGTCGTGGATGGTCTGTTCTGCGCCAGGGACTGCCACACCGCGATTCCAAAGACAACGATTTCGGGTATTTTCTGCGGGTACGCCGGTGGCAACGGAGCCTTGAACTTCCTGATGAAGTCTTTGCGCGTGCCCAGACATTTGAAGAGTCGCTGCCTGAGTCCAGCGAGTCCTCGACTCAGCGAAATCGGAACCTTTACAAGCCGCAATATATACATTTTGGAAACTACTTTCTGGTTGACATCCTTGGCGTTCTCTTCAGGGAATCCTCTAAACAGCTCTACATTGAGGAAATGCAGCCGGACTGGAACAGTTGGAGATGCTGGGAACTTCAACGTCCCGTAGAGTTTGTCCTTGATGCGTACGTGAATACCAGCGCCGCCTCTTCCGAAACTTCTCAGGAGCATTACGGGGCCCACAAGGAAATGGTCAGTTAAGGAAAATGCCATGGAAGGAAGTCACATGGGCGAAGCCCGCAACCAAGAATGGTCCTGGTTGCGGGTGTACTACTTTGAGGAATGTAAGGACGATCTGATTCTCGACGGAGTTTGGCCGGCCGTACAGGCCGCCTCCTTAGGGGAGCCTGAATCCCAGGCTTACTTCCAACGAGATTGGCTCGGCGGTCCCAATGTCTTAGTTGGTCTGCACCACGCTTGCTCCCGTTCAACTGAATTACAGGTGGCGGACCAAGTACGTGAATACCTCAAAGCCCATCCGGCTAAAAGGCAATTCTCGGCACGCCATCTTTCTCAATTGACGCAGTCACTTGCGCGCTGGGAGGGAAAACCCGGAGCCACGTCAGTGTTCTTACAACCCAACAATTGCGTGCTCGTTGAAAGCAAAGAGCCCTTTAGTCTCTTCTTGAGGCAAGATCTGCTGAAGGAAGCGGTACGTGAGTTTCTCTCCGTCAGCTCCGAGCTTGCGCTGCGCTGGCTCGGGTTGATTCGGGCAGGGGCTCAGCAACGACAGTATATCGCGTTGCAACTAATGATTGCGTTAGCGTGGTTAGCGGATCCCAAAAGACTAAGATCACATCTCAGCTTCAGCTCGCATGCGGAGGGATTTTTGCGTGCCGGCGATTCGAACGGCCAGCTCAAGCGCGCCTTTTTGGACCGCTATGAGGGGCGGCAGGGCGAGACAATGCGCCAGGTATTGAAAACATCGGTTGAAGCTCTACAGAGCGAGAACGGACCGATACCTCACATGAAAGACTTCGTCGCGCTTCTACGCCACACGTTGTCTGATCTTTATCAAGGACTGCGGGAGGACCGCTATCAGGCCACACCAGCAACGGAGTTCGTGGGGGGAGCTTTCAACGATCCTGCGGCATTCAATCGAATGGTGGAAATCATGGACCACAGTCCCGCTTGGCGAGCATGGCAGATCACGATAAGTCTTCTATATCAGACCCTTAACCAATTGGGCATAAAGCCCATTGAACGTTTCTTGGCATGCTATCTACTCTCTCGTTCTGCCGAGGATGTATACGGGGAACCCGTCGGGCGCATCATGGAAGAGCTAGAGCGCGGTGGTGAACACACGGTCATTTTCAGTTTCTTCGCGGAGTTGGACCAAAGCATGGGCGGAAACCCGAGGACCACCTGTTTCCAGAACCGAGTGACGATTTGATGCCAGCTGGACTCTGCTCGAACACAGATTTCCTATCAAGCGATGTTGCACCGTGGATGGCGCAGGTCCGCCTCGAACTGGCGGACGGTGTGCGGCTTGAATACAACAACGGAGAGTGGGGATTGACTCTGGACGGATTCAACGTCTCATTTCGATTGCCGCAGGGAGACACATTCACAGTCTTCTCGAAACTCCAAGAAGCGGGTTGTTCGCTCTTTGAGTTAGTTCAAGTGGCAAGCCAGCAGAGCGGTCCCCTTTCGGTCAGGGAACAGGTGCAAAGGCTTTGGCGCCAAGGACTGCTTATCCAGGTATTGCGGAGTGGGGGAAAGAAAAGCGCCATATTGCGTAATTTCGGAGATGCGCCAGTCTTCCCATATGAGTCCGAGTTTTCTGGCCATCTCGTCATGAGCGAGGACGCTTGCATTCGGCGCCAAGGTGACAGCCTCTTGATTGAGTCTCTAGAAGTCGGAGCGTTCGTGCAGATCACGGATCCGCAGCTGTTCCAGGTACCTGTCGCATTCGTGAATCCCATCACTTGTCAGGAATTGGCGAGTCGGGTGAATGTCTGTGAGGAGACCAGAACGGCAGTGGCCGCTTGGCTCAGGAGCATAGGCGTCTTAAGACCTGTCAATCGTATGTCCTGTCATCGCGATGAGCTAACCGGCTGGTCCTTCGCTGATCGGTTCATACACTCTCGTAGTCGAAGGGGACGTCATGTCGGCGGTTACGGCGGGACATTTGCGTTGCGAGGAGGGGTCTTAGAGCCTCCAGCTTTAAAGCCGCCGAGCGGCCCCAAAATGGTAACGCTCTGGGCACCCAATCTGGAGGAAATAACCAAGCGCGAGCCATCTTTCACATCCGTGCTCGAGCGTCGGCACTCCATTCGTGAGCACAATCAGGCCCCACTCACTTCAGAGGAACTAGGTGAGTTCCTCTATCGTACTGCCCGCGTCAAGGAAATGATCCGAGCTGATCAATATGAAGTCGCTACTCGCCCCTACCCGTCAGGCGGAGCACTGCATGAGTTGGAGTTTTATCCGCTCGTAAATCGTTGTAAGGGTTTATCACCAGCACTCTACCATTACGATGGTGCCACTCACAGACTGGAGCACATTACAGATCCCACTGCAGAGACCCGACAGATCCTGGCCGATGGGATGCGCAATTGCGGGATGCGTGGTCAACCGCATGTCCTTATCCTTGTAGCAGCGCGGTTTCTTCGCGTGAACTGGAAGTATGAATCCATTGCATATGCGCTGATCCTCAAAAACGTTGGTGTCGCGTACCAGACGATGTATTTGGTTGCAACAGCGATGGGTTTGGCGCCATGCGCACTAGGGGGGGGCAGTGCCGACCTGTTTTGCCGGGCTGCGGGCACAAAGTACTGGGAGGAGAGTTCCGTGGGCGAGTTTATGCTCGGTCGGCCGGTCAGCAACGTGCAGTAGAGCCCGCCGCGCATTGAGGCATTTAGAGGTGATCATGCAAAAAAGTATGGAAACTACGGCATCACGTGGTGTGATCGTGCCAGTCCTTGGCGCTCCTGGCGGCACCGTGGAGAATCGGCGCAATCTCGAGATTAAGGAAGGGTTCCCTGATACTGCCATTTCCGTTGAAAACGTTCGTAAGGTCTATCCTCAAGGTTCGGTGGGGATTGAAGGTATCAGCTTTACGGTCGCTAAAGGGGAAATATTTGGTCTACTGGGACCAAATGGTGCCGGCAAAAGCACGCTCATTCGCCTGATCTGCGGTCTTATTCAGCCCACTTCCGGTCGAACTCTGATTGGCGGGGTCGACCCTCACAGGAGCCCAAGAAAGGTCAAAGCGTTGCTGTGCGGTCTCCTTCAAGGCGCTCCGGTCGAGCCAAACATGCGTGTTCTTGAGACCCTGCGTTTGTTCAGCAAATTCTACGAGCATCCCTTAGATCCCGATCGATTGCTCGATATTGTGGGGCTGAGCGATCAGCGCATGAGTTTCTTGCGCACGTTGTCCGGCGGCCAGAGGCAGCGGCTAGCCATAGCAAGAGCTTTGGTAGGAAATCCGCAAACACTTGTTCTGGATGAACCAACCACCGGATTGGATGTTGCCATCAGGCACGAACTCATGACCCTAGTCCGGCGATTGCGTGGCGAGGGCCGGACGGTGCTCATCAGTACCCATTACATTGAGGAAGCGGAGCAGGTTTGTGACCGTGTGGCCATTTTGTGCCGAGGAAGATTGTTCGCAGTAGAAACTCCGGAAGCGTTGGTCCGGAGGTACGGCGAAGGGGACAGCCTTGAGGTGGCGCTCAGCAAGCGCTTGCCACGCGAAAAATTGATGGCAGTGCCAGGCGTTTTGGGAGTCCGTGAGGTCAGTGAGGGAACTAACGGCGCGCTCTACCGGTTAACAGGACACAGCGCTGAACACATGTTGCAGCAAACGGTACTCGCCCTCTTTTCTACGGATATCCGGCTTCAGCAGGCACGAGTCATTCGGAGTGGATTGGAGGGTGCATATCTCCAATTAACTGGAGAAAGGATTTCGTCATGAAGGCCACATTTTATCTGATTTGGCAAGTTGTCAAACTGTATCTGCGTACGCGCACGTTTCTCTTTACTATGGTTCTAACGCCCATTCTGCTTTTCCTCATATACGTAAATATCTTCGCAGCCGGCAAACCAGAAAAAATCATCATGCTTCTAGGTCCAGTATTAGTGCTCATGGCGACGACGAATGGTCTGTACGGCCTTGGCGGAGATTTGTTGATGATGCGGGAGTCGGGCACGCTGCTACCATATCGGCTAACGCCCGTTACATCTGCGCAGATCCTGGTCAGCCGCCTGTTTGTCGATTTCTTTCTGACGGTTTTCGTTGGTGCGGTGGAAGTGGTATTAGCGGTGAAGCTTTATGGCATGCCCCTGCGGGCCTCCCCATGGGACTTGGTTATTATTGCAACCCTCGCAGTACTGGCTTTAGGCACGCTCGGCGCAGTCATTATCAGCGTCGCGAATAGCTTCCCCGAGGCCAGCATGCTATCGCAGGTGTTATTTCTGGCGCTGCTGATCATGTCGGGCCTGACCTTGCCGCTCGATAATTTGCCGAGGTTCTGGCGAGGCATTGCCAACTTCTTGCCGACCACAATGCTGGTCACGTCATTCAACGGCGTGTTGGTGAATGGAGATCGTTTAGCCATTCACTGGCGAGAAATCGTGGTCCTTATCTTATTCATCGGGACCTGCGGCTTAGCTGCCAGTGCTTTGTTCCGCTGGGACAAAGAGCAAAAGGCGACATGGCGCGATCGAATTCTGGCGGGAATTGCCTTAGTCCCGCTGGTGTTGGCGGGAGTGTGGTTCAATCTGCGCTGAAATTCGAGGATTGCAAATGGCTTCTGGACTGTGCCAAATCATGAACACGCAATCGCCAAATTATGCGCAACTCTATGCGGGACTGGAGACCTGTATAGGCAGTTTTATTTCGGATCAAGGTGACAAAAACAGCGCTTTCCGAGAGTTGAAGCCAGGCGTCTTGGTGGAGAGGGCTGGTGCAGCGATACAGCGCACGATTGCAGATTTCGCCGGTGCCGACCGGTGGCTTTATTTCCGTGTCTCGGCTGACGTCAGCGCAGGTAGTCGCGTCGTAACCCGAGAGATCGCGCCGATGCTGCGACGGCTAAAAAATAGCCATTCCATAAAGGGATGGTGGTGGTTGTACAAAATTGACTCACGTGGCGCAGCTGTGCGGTTGCGAATCTTCGTGCCCCCCGGCGCAAGTCGCGAGGTCGAGATGGCGATCGGCGCCCAGCTCGCCGACCTTGGCCGTGATTTCAGGATGCTGTGCTACGAACCAGAACTGCGTCTCTTTGGAGGCGCTGATGGAATGAGAGCCGCTCATGAATACTTCTGCGCGGACAGCGAATTCTTGGCCGCGTGGCCGCAAGAGGATGAGCCACTTCAGAACCCAATCATACCGGAAGGGTTGTCTGTTGCACTGATCCTTCGAGTCCTACGCTCTTCAGGCTTGGATTTATTTGAATGTTGGGACGTCTTCGACCGCATCTGCGAGAGACGCAGAATCGGGCATCCAAGCGATGAGAGGTTTGCTCGGTATCAAGAGTTGGCCAAGAAAGTCATTCAAGCAGGACCGCAGCGAATCTTCGAACTATATCGTGGTGAAAAGGCTCATCTGATATATGAATATGGAGCTTTCCTTGACGCTTTCGGGCGGAACATTAGCTTCATCTATTTCGACGGTCGTTTGGAGTGCGGCCTGAGAGAATTTCTCGTACCGATCATTCTGTTCCACTGGAATCGAGTTCGATTGACTCCGTTTGGGCATTTTGGCCTACCGCATTCGGTTGCTCAAGAACTAGCTCGTTTGAGCCACAAGGGAGCAACAGAACGCAAATGATGCGGGTGATGAAATGAGATTTAAACTGCGTGCCACGGTCGCTTTTGCGCCTACAAACGAAGGCATGCTTTTTCGTGTCGCTGACCATTTTCTGCCGGTCAACGGAAAGGATGTATGGACCTGGTTTCAGCGGCTTAAGCCTTTTCTTGATGGACGAACAAACATTGAGCGGTTGTACCAATACTTGGAGGAGCGTAAGCAAGGAATCGTCGCAAAACTTCTTGAAGCGCTGAGGCAGGCAGGCATGGTCTACGACGCCGATCAAGATGATTACAATGTCATGCCGGAAGCTATAAGCGAGCACTGCGCAGGATTCATCTCGAGGACCGAGGCCCATAGCTCTCAACCACTCCGTGCGTTTTCCGAAGCCCGCCAAAGTCGCCTGCTGGTTGTCGGATACCTTGAACCAGCGCTAGCCGTCATCGATGCAGGTCTGGAGGCGGGACTGAGCCGGCAAGCATTATGCGCGGTCGATTGGACGTCCAGTTCCGCGGAATCTCTAAAGACGGTCCTCGAACGACGCCGTGCTGAGGAACTTTCACTCGCGGTGGATCTGATCCATGAAGACAGTAATTGTCACTGGAGCGATTCCATTTCGGAATACGATGCCGTGGTCATCGCAGGCACTGCGGACACAGATATGGAAAGGATCGAAGCGGGGCTGAATTCGGGAACCAGATCAACTCCGCGCGTATTCGCACTGCTCTCGGATGGCAATAGTGTTCTTAGTTGTACACTACGAACGCCCTCCGCCCCCGGCTCCATGGCTTGTATACGAGAGTATTACAAGCAGTTCGACCAATCTCTGCCGCCAGCCTCGGCGTGCAGTCAGAGCACAGGAATTGCAATCGGTGCCCGACTGCTACTTCAAACTCTGCTAGATTCTCTGACAGAGATTCTGCCTCCAGAAGATGAGCTAATGTTCTACGAATTGGACCTCCGAACATTTGAGATGTGTCGTCGCCCATTGCTTCCCGACGCGGGCTGCGTGAGATGCCGGGACACCCGGCGGCCGCATGTCAACGGTAAATGGCCATTCGTGGATCATTCATCCGCGGATATACGAGTCGAGGCGTTCCTGGAGCGAGCGAAGAAATGTTTTGTAGACCGGAAGACAGGTGTGATCGCGCAGCTCGATGAGGGCGACCTGCTTCAATTCCCTCACCACCAGTCAGCCGCGTTGTGTCGCTTGCCAAGGGAAGGATCACCGCAAGTGTGGATCACCGAGGCGGGGGAGGATGTGAGCTTTGCACGGATGGCGGTCGTTCAACGGGTCCTTGAATTCCATTTCGGGGAAGGACTAGCGGGGTTGGAGCCCAGTACACAGCTGCCTGTCTACAGGTCTCCAGGGGACTATGCCGGGAACTGTTCGCGTAGCGACCTTCCAGCAGGCCTGGTGGTCTCGGCGACAAGTAGCCGGCGGCTCGTCGCCGAAGCTTTTTTTCGAGCGCTGGCCCTACATGCGCACGCGTCAAACGGATGGTCCGACACGGAATTGTGTGAAGCACATCTCAGTACGGAAGCCGGACTGACCCTCGCCTATTTGGATGACATCGAAGCCGTTAAGGAGATCCAAGTTCAGCGTAACGTGCAACTGTCTGTTTGTGGCTGCGAGGTGCTGCGGTTCAACTATCGAGGTGAATGTGTAAGCGTTATTGCGGGTTTGGAAGGGGCAAGCATCTGGGCAACAGGTCTCAAAGATGTCTGGCTTCACGTAACCGCTGTGGAAGCCTTCGCCAACCGTCCGGGCACGCGCCAGGCTGTGCGTTTCCGCTGTCCCGAGATGCCTTCGAATGTCCTTTCAATCGGCATGGACAAGGTGAAAAGCTGCCTGAACTTGCACTTAGGACTCACGCCGCTACCGTGGATAGCGACAAGGCTCGCTGACCCGTTTTTCTTCACGCATGCCTATATTTCGTGTGGTCGAATCTGATTCTGATTTCCGGGCGTTGGATGCGCCCTTCCGTAGGTCTCGATTGATTCCGCGACTCCCCGTAGCCGGTGGGCACCCCAGCCAACCTATCCAATGCAGACGCTAAAAATCAGATCTTCGATTTGAGGGCAAGTGAAGGTACAAGCGCTGGTGATAGTTCTGAACCATTCAAATCCAAGTGAGGCCAGAAACGACGATGTTGAGCCATCAGTTTAGGTACTTCGGGGGCGGGCGGACGGAACTGCGTTCCGGACAAGAAATCTTTCGCAGTCCGATCACTGGGCGAACATCAGTTACAAGAAAAAACATAGTCGCAGCGGCGGCTCTATGCAAGCAATTCGCGACGTTAGATGAACATGTGGCACGCATCCGTGCGATGGCCAGAACGGATGCAGGATCAGAGGCAGGCTGGAAGAACACTTTGGTGCAGGCTGTTGAAGACGGCTTATTGTCGTCTGCCGAGGATGTTCATGAGCGCGTAGCGGCGGGTCTGGCTTGCTTGCCTCGGCGCCGAGTAATCGAGATGGTCGGCATTCCAACCCGAAATAGGCCTGCGTTGCTGAAACGATTGCTGATGGGCCTCGCGGAAAACCTACGACGCTTTGAGCGCAAGGTAGAAGTTTTGGTTGTTGATGACTCGGACTCGATGCAGATGCAAGTAGCGAATTGCGAAGTGATCTCCGCTCTCGCGGATGATTCCTTCCTCAGAATTCGGTATGGAAATCGCGATACGCGGAATCGTTTCGCATCGCAACTGGCAAGGGAAAGTGGCGTTTCGGAGGAAGTGGTATCGTTTGCGCTCGCAAATAACACGGATTATCCGGTGTCCACGGGGGCCACCAGGAACGCCATTCTGCTTGAATCCGCGGGACACTGTGTGCTCTATCTGGACGATGACATCCAATGCCGCTTAGCCGCTATACCAGGATCGAGAGAGGGAGTCGCTTTCCAGGCGGATCCGCTCAAGACATGGTTCTTTGCCCATCCTGATGACATCGAGACTTGTTATTTCACGGCGGATGATCTGTTGGGGCTACACGAGAAGGTTCTCAACATTGACCAGAACGTTGCACGAACCAGGAATTTGGATGGTGCCCCGGTGGACATTTCCGGCTTGTCCTCCCGCTTCTTGAATCGGATCGAAAAGGGAAATGCCGCTGTAGCTGTATCCCTTATGGGGATCGTGGGTGACTCAGGTCTTGATGATCCCTTGGTCTATTATATTCTTGGGACTGAGACGTTGTCGCGTCTCACGAAGACCGCGGAACTTTATCATGCGGCCTTGACCAATCGACAGATCCTCCGTGGCCCTCAGAGTATCTGCGTTTCTGATCAGTGCGAATGTCATTCCGGCTGCATGGGGATTGACAACATCGACCTGCTTCCACCTTTCATGCCGGTCATGCGTGGTCAAGATCTGGTGTTTGGTTCTCTGGTGGTTAAGTGCGTTCCGGGAGGGTTGTTCGGAGTTGTTCCCAGAGCAATCTTGCACCGACCCGCGGAGAGACGTGAATTTGCGCAGAACGCCGCCCCGCATCGGGTGGGCAAATTCATGACCGGCGAAACCTTAGGATTTCTCATCGGAGGTGAATCCTTCAGGGGGTTGTCCCGTGGCGGGTTGATACGGACACTTGGCGCGCGGCTCCAAGAACTCGAGGATCAGGATGTCCATGACCTCCAGATGCATATCCGGTCGGCAGTGACTCCGATGCTGGTTTCATGGATGCAGCAGTTGGATGCGAGTATTGACAACCACTCCAAGGTGTCCAATTTTTGGATAAAGGACGCCCTTGACATTAAAGCAGCTATTGTGTCGGCTTTGAACGACCGAGACTACTCGGTCCCCTCGGACCTCGAACACGTATTCGGAGCTGTCGAAGGCCGGGGGCGTTTTCGCGATTTGGTTAAGAAATTCGCATCCCTGCTGCAGGCCTGGCCCGCCATCGTTGAATCAACAAAAGTGCTTCAAGCGAAGGGGAAGCGTATTTGTTGGCCCATGTCCAGATTGGACCCCCAGAGCGGAGCATTTGCCTCAAGCGTGAGTGCTTGAGCGCCCCATTTGAGGCTTTCACAACCTCAGCAAGGAGCAATAAGCTGTGGCTACCAAAGGAAAGAAAGCGCACTTTGTCAGAATAGCCGTCGATTCGCCGGCAGATCCGCCAGTAAATGTACGCGTTCCGTTTTCTATCTTGTACACAGGCATGAAGCTCTTCGGCATCCTCCCAGCGGAAGCCTGTGAAAAGCTAGCTGAAATCAGTAAAGCAGGCCGGCCGGGAGTGCCGGAAGCACAGAATCCCGCTTTCAACATTGACTGCGGGAACGGAAAGAAAGTCCGAATTTTCTTTGAGTAAGGTGGGCGGCCGCTGCGCCAAGCGATTTGACTGTTATGAGCGTCCGACACTCTGGCGCAATCCCAGGCCGCAGGGAGAGATCATGCCACATGAGATACAAGGTTGCGGAACGGCGCTAGTCACCCCGTTTCACAGCGACGGTTCACTTGACGAAACAGCGCTGCGCCGACTGGTCCAATTCCAACTTCGCGGGGGCGTTGACTTTCTTGTGCCCTGCGGGGCAACTGGCGAGGAACCGGCCCTCGATCACGACGAATACATGCGTGTCCTGAGCGCGGTGGTGGAAGAGGTTGCGGGCCGGGTTCCCGTCGTCGCTTGTGTCGGCGGAAACAATACACGCAAGGTCGTCGAGTTGGCTCGTGAAGTGAAGGCGTTGGACATCGATGCTTTCCTTTCTGTCGGCCCGTGCTACAGCAGGCCGACCCAAGAAGGTCTCTTCCAGCACTTCCAGCGGCTAGCCGAGGCGGCAGAGCTTCCCGTGATTCTCTACAACGTGCCGGGACGTACCGTTTCGAACCTAGAGCCCGCCACGGTGGTGAGGCTGGCGCAGATTCCGAACATCGCCGGCATCAAGGAAGCCTCAGGCAACATCGTACAGCAAACGGAAATTCTGCTCTCCGTACCGCGTTCGTTTAAGGTGTTCTCCGGATTAGATATTTTCACGCTTCCGTTGATGTGTTTGGGCGCAGTGGGCGCGATTTCTGTTGCTGCGAATGAGATACCTGGACCGATGGCCCGGCTCATTCATTTGCTACTGGAGGGAAAGTACCAAGAGGCGCGCCAGCTCAATCGTCGATGGTGGCCATTAATGCAGGCAAATCATCTGGAGATCAACCCCATTCCTGTCAAGGCCGCTCTCGCAATGATGGGTTTCATCGAGGAGTCCTATCGATTACCACTTGTCGCCATGGGGGTGGAAACCCGCGCCAGACTTGAACAAGTCCTTGGGGCACAGGGACTTTTGCCACAGATCCCTCGAGTAGAGGCGACATGAGTGGTTCTAACTGAGAACCAATGCGGATTTTCACCTCCAACCGCTAGAGCAGTGCTATGCCAGAAGTCTCGCTCATAATACCTTGGTCGAATCGACCAGAGCTAGAAACCACACTCGCAAAAAATAAGGTGGCTTTCTCTTCTGTCGATTCCGAAGTGGTGATAGCCAATTGCGGCGGGGACGGCGCGATGCTGGAATCGATCCTGAGCGCCAATTTATTGGACGGTTTGCGGGTCATTGAAATACCGTACACCCGCTTCAATAAAAGTCTGGCCTTAAACATGGGCGTGTCCCGGAGCCGGTCCAGTCATATCTTCCTGTTGGACGCTGATGTAATACTGGCCGCCGACGTCTTGCCCATGGCTTTAGAATGCGCAAACGAAAGATCTTTCGTGACGGTTCAGTGGGTTGTCGATTCGAATGCGGTGTATAAGCCAAATGCCCTTACCGAATCGATCCAGACGATGGAGCTTGTTTGGGACAATGGCAGGAGAATTCCTTTCGAATTCTATCGTAAACGGCTGACAGACCAGGCTCGCGGTGGGCCTGGGCTCATCTGCTTGTTGAAGAAGCACTTCATACGGGTTCGTGGAATGAACTCCGCACTCCTTGGGTGGGGCTGGGAAGATCTTGACTTAATCGTCAGGCTGCTCTGCTCGCTCGAGATCGAGCGCATCCCTCTGGGAGAGGCGATCCATCTAGCTCACGATAATGCACGACGCAACTTTGTTGGCAAAACCCGCGAACAAAGTCTTTGGACCAATATGTCTGCTTGCCACGCCAACTACGCTAATGGCAGATTTCTGGGAACCATGGAGCAGGACCTATCCGTTTGGAACAGCAAACTAACCGAGAGGGTCTTTACAGCAACGGATAAACGAGCGCTCTAAGATCAAACAGCAGGTCCTCGGGCCCAATTCTGTTCACATGATTTCGCGGGGCCTTGCATCAGGTGGATTCTCCACCAGTACGACCTGTTCCGTGAGGAATCGTGCCGGCCGAATCGTTGGTGGCTTATCGCAAGGGGCTTTGAGAATTTCAGACTGCCTGAAGAACTAGAGGTAAATATCCGTGAATGAAGCAGAGACGCCGCTCAAACCACTTCCCGCCCCATCGGGAACTCCATCTGACCAGAAGCTCTTGATCATCCACTGCGACGACCTCGCACTAGCGCACTCTGTGAACGAGGCCGCCTTCCGGGCTCTGGCTGAAGGTTACATCACTTCGGCAAGTGTAATGACGACTTGTCCTTGGCTTCCGGAAGTGGCGGCGCATGCCCGCCAAACCGATAATCTCGACCTCGGCGTCCACCTCACATTGACGAGTGAATGGCCCAATTACCGATGGGGGCCCATTGCGCCGCGAAGCAGTGTGCGCAGTCTAGTCGATCCGCAAGGCTACCTGTGGAGTGACGTACCGTCGATGGTCCGACACGCTGATCCTGACGAAGTTGTGATTGAATTGGAGGCCCAAGTCGCTCGGGCACTGGCATGCGGCCTAAAACCGACGCATTTGGACACTCACATGTTTGGGCTTGTCGCCAGTCGAGCACTTTTTTCGGCTTACGTAGGCATAGCTCGAAAGTATCATTTGCCTTTTCTCTTTCCAGGCAAGAGAAACATAGCTCCCAGGATTCTCTCTCCTCTGCGCGAGGACGAAATCCTTCTCGATGCGTGCTTTTCCGCAAATCAATCGTGGCAACCTGAGGCATGGTGCGAGCACTATATTTCGTGTTTGCACGCCCTAGAACCCGGCGTTAGCCAGATTATCGTTCACTTGGCCATTGACGACGGAGAAATGCGGGCGATTCAACGAGAGCGAGAAGGAAAGGGCTGGGACAGCGCTTGGCGCCAGCGGGACCTCGACGTGGTGACAAGTGCACGATTTAGGGAAGCGCTTGAACAGACGAAGGCTCGGCTAGTGGGCTGGCAAGATCTCAAGATGCCTTGCAACGGAGAGCCGCTAAGAACTTCGCTGCCTTTGTTGGCGTAGCCTCCGCTTTACGGCTCAAGTGCTTCAGAACGTGTAGTTGAGAACCTCAAGATTGTCCTCCTTTGATACCCGTGCCATGAGCGAAGCAAGACTCAGAGAGAGTTGTGCGAGGTTCAATCAGCAGAAGATGCCTAAGATCCATGCCGAACGCTCAGTCCACAGCAATCTACCGAGCCTCATCGGTCTGAGTCATCGCATACACTCACATCCGGAAGTAGCACACGAAGAAGTAAAGGCGTCTAGATGGTTGGGAGAACTTCTGGCACAGAGTGGGTTTGCGGTAAAAGTGGGTTTATGTGGACTACCGACCGCTCTTTCGGCTCGCCGTGGCACTGGCGATCTGCATATAGTACTCTGCGCCGAGTATGATGCGCTTCCCCGAATTGGTCATGCCTGTGGCCACAACATAATCGCGGCAGCGGCAGCAGGAGCCGCGATAGCACTGGGTGATCTTGCCGATGATCTGGGAATAACGATCACGGTAATGGGCACGCCGGCTGAAGAGGTCGGAGACGGGGGAGGGAAGATTCTCCTACTTGAGCGGGGCGCTTTCGTGGGTGTTCACGCCGCCATGATGATACATCCAGCTCCCTTTGACTCAGTTAAGCTAAATTATCTGGCAGCATCAACTTTCGAAGTTGAATACTTTGGTAGATCGTCGCATCCGGCGGCTCCCCACTTGGGAATCAATGCCGCCGACGCATTAACGGTGGCTCAAACAGCTATCGCACTACTGAGGCAGCATGTCCAGGTTACCGACGGAATCCAAGGGATTGTAACCAACGGCGGTGACGCGCCCAACATCATACCCGCATACACCTCTTCCCGGTACACAATCCGGTCGAAATCAATCCAGGCGATTGAGAAATTAGCTCCGCGCGTCCATGCGTGTTTCAAGGCGGGCGCAATCGCCACGGGCTGCGCCCTACGGATAAGTGGAGGAAACAAACCATACGCGGAGATGCACAATGATGAAGATCTTGTCCGCATTTACAAATGCAACGCTGAATCGTTTGGACGACGGTTTGTGGACAACGCCCCGATGACGGCTCATGCCGGAGCCTCGACCGATATGGGAAACGTCTCGTGCGAGATCCCAAGCATCCATCCATGTATCGGCATCGACTCCCTTCCTGCGGTAAACCATCAACCCGAGTTTGCCGCACGCTGCGTTACTGCGAGCGCAGACAAAGCTGTCCGTGATGGAGCATTGATAATGGCCTGGACAGTGGTGGACATCGCCCTGGACCAGGCGATTCGGAAACGACTGCTCACCTTTCGCCCAGAGTCTGTTTCCGACCGTCGCTCACAACCGAAAATATCCTCTGACTGAGAATGGCAATCATCGTCGGATCGGGGTGCGATCTGAACCGTATCGTCAGGCCGAATCTGCTCTTCTTAAGCCCGACCATGCCTAACGCAACAGGCCATGGAAGCTCGATAAGGTCGGGAATCATTCTCCAGCAGTTGTCAGAGCTATACAACGTATATGCGCTGATCATACAACTCTATACTCAGACTCGCCTTTCCGTTACCAACGAATGGCTTACGCCTTTCTGTAAGAGTGTGCAGCTTATCTCGCAACAACAAGTGATAGAAGGGGCCAGGAAAGGCAGAATACTCTTTGACGGCATAGAGGCGATTCACAAGGTTCACGTATTTCATCTTTTGATGGCTCCCTTCATCAAATCTTTGCTGATGCGTCACGCGGGTGACAGGCCGGTCTGTGTGCTGGACTTGGATGACTATGAATCTAAGAAGTTGCATCGCTTTGCCGCAGTCTCTGAGGCTGACGGTGATTCTTCTTCTTCACTTGCTTTTCACCGGAGAGCCTTAGAGTTCGAGCAAGCCGAGAGAGCGTACCTTAGCAAATTCGATCAAATATATGTCTCTCAAAGAGCGGATTGCCATGAGCTATCAAACGCCCATGGACTCGACAACGTTTCTGTTGTACCCAATTGTGTTCGCTTGCCTGATGTTAAGAGACAACACGGAATGTGCGGTATAGCTACGATCGTCTTCGTCGGGACCCTGGATTACTTCCCGAACGAAGACGGAATTGTATGGTTTTGCTCTGAAATACTACCAATCATCCGAGACGGAGCTGGCGTCCCATTCCGCGTTCTCATCGTCGGAGCCCGACCAACTTACAAAGTACTCGCGCTGGGCAACATCCCTGAGGTCACGGTAATCGGTGAAGTGGATAGCCTAGACTCCATTTACTCTCATGCTTCGATGGCCTTAGTACCGCTTCGCGCCGGAGGCGGTACACGCCTAAAAATTTTGGAAGCATTCAGTTACGAATGCCCAGTTATCAGTACATCTGTCGGAGCCGAGGGGTTGGACGTCGGTCCGGGGTCCGAGATACTCATTGGAGATAGTCCCCGCACATTTGCACAACACTGCATCACCTTGCTTCGTGATCCCACGCAGATTGACGCACTGGGGAGTCGCGGCTTTGAGTGGGTGAAGCACTATCACTCAGTCGAAAATATGCGCGAGTGTCTCCGACAATTGGCAGTCCGCGATGGATTTCACGGCAGTTCCGTCTTCAAAGAGTTAGATGTTCCACGGTTTTTCCGTGGACTAACGCTTAACCAATTGAGACATACCATTGCGACTCCGGCGGGCGAAACCGCGCCCCAAGACTGTCGAAATCTCTAGTTTCACTTCGCACAAATTACCACGCTGATCAAAACACAAGCGCGCACTGTCAAAAATGGGCCAAGAACGGGTGCAGCCACGGAAGTGCCCGACTCGATCGCATCCAGGCGAGATCAGATTCGTCTGCCGATCATGGGAACTTATCGAATTCCTGATTATAGACTGCGAGTCTAGCCGGTCGCAAACAGATTGGTAACCGGAATGTTTAAGTTCGAAAGTTCAATAAACCATTACGCCGACTTATTGGAGCGGGACTATTTGGAGTCTCTTTATAAGCACCTTCAGGCGGAAATGGGTTCCAGGATTAACGACTATGATTTTGTCTTGTGGTCAAATATGGGAGAACAGGACTCTCCCGTTTCAATTGCACTCACTGGGAGAAAGCCCAAAGTTCTGCTCCATATATCCGATGAAACTTCCTCCGCGCCTTTTCACTTAACCCACAATTTCGCCGCGATTTTCAAGTGTTTCTTGTTGCGGGAATTTCCGGAACATAAAATATTCGCCTTGCCATTGGGTTACGCATCGAGTGTGCCGAACCTCCCCGTACTGCCAATGAGTGAGCGAAAATATAACGTCTGCTTCTTGGGTTGCCCGCAGAAAAACCGGATGCAGTTCTCTGTTGTTCTCTCAAAGCTAGTTGGGCGAGCTTATCGCGACTCTATGAGAAACGGAAAAATCCCTCAGCCAGCCGTGGGGATTCACCAGGGATTCGTTTGCGATTTTTCGGAGGCGTTTCCCAACTCCTACATTCGTTTCACATCGGGCTTCTCCAAAGGATTAGACCGAGTCTCGTATGGCGCAATCTTGCGAGACAGCAAGATTGCTTTATGTCCGGGTGGCTGGAAAAGTAATGAAACCTATCGCCATTTCGAGGCCATGAGGGCAGGCTGTGTTCTGATCTCAGATCCCCTTCCCGAAACTCGACTCTATCGTGACGCTCCAATAATTCGTATTACAAATTGGCAGAGGTTGGAGGAAACCGTCTCTCAATTGCTCCGGAGTCCGGAACGTATGCTGGAACTGCAACGCTTAACCTTGGCGTGGTGGGAAGACGTCTGTTCTGAGAAAGCTACTGCGGCCTACATCAGGGCGCAGCTGATCGAGTCAAGACCGTGTTCTTGAAAAGGCCTTCCAAATAGCATAGCCCCAGCGCGCGTAGCCGGAGTCTCTCCTACCTATGTAGCTCTCACCCACGGTGCACCGCTCGGAGCGTCGATGGTTCAGGAGGAAGACAGCCGACCACATGAACTGCCCTGGTGTTAGAGTTTGGAAATTGGCATCCGCCGTGTTTCTCAAAATCTTTTGTCGCACTCGACTCAAGGCCAGCTGCCACGCGCCTCGAATTGATCTTCTGCGGGTGCTGTTTCATCATTTTCTATCAGCAGTGTCCCGAGTTATGCTTCGCAGGGTGGCAGAATGGGCATTCGCCGTTCAAATCGAGACCAAGAGGATTTGCTGCTTATGCGTTTCTCATCAATAATCTACGGAAGGCAAGAGGCAAAACGTTGGGACAATCCTGCCCTATATAAGGTAAGACAAAAGACCGATGGCGAAAGAAATTGGAATATCGGAAGTCGGGCTGCTCATACATTGCTAATATCGGAGCGGGTTTTCCTGCGTGTCCGATTTCGGGACGGCGACTCCCAAATGTGGTCACAGCCGGGACTGAAAAACGATGTATCACTCCCTAACTTCTTCGCTTCGAACCCTTTAATGAAAGCCAATGTGGCGACAAAACTGCCCGAGGAATGTCCAAAGTTGCCTAGGGCTAGGCGCTCGTTGCGCTCGCTGATAAAGGCTTCTCTGGGAGAAATCAAATGCATCCGGTGATTCAAGAGATAAGCTATGGCATCCGGGCACTGACGAAGAACTGGGGCTTTACCTTAATCGCTGCTCTGACTCTAGCACTGGGCATCGGCGTGAATACGGCGATCTTCAGTGTGGTGAACGCTCTTTTGTTGCGCCCGCTACCGTACGCCGATGCAAACCGCCTAATCTCCGTCACCAGCCAGGACGTTTGTGCCCAGGCAACACTTGTGGCCCTTCGTGAGCAAAGGAACCTCGTTGATTATGCAGGTTACACTCAAGACTCTGAGCTCAATTTAACCGGTCAGGGTGAACCTACACGCTTGGTAGCCAGCGAAGTCTCAGCGAACTTTTTTCGCTTGCTAGGTGTGAGACCTCTTGTGGGGCGAGATTTTCAGGACGGCGAAGACCAGGCTGGCCGTGGACATGTCGTCTTGCTGAGCTATTCCTTATGGAAGAGCCGTTTTGACGGCGCAGTGGATGTCGTAGGCCGGTCGCTGATGATCGATGATCAGATGAGGGAGATCATTGGGGTGATGCCAAGCGGATTTCGATTTCCGTCCCCCTCTTCTCAGATTTGGATTCCGATGCAGATTGATCCCGCGAATGTAAGCGTCTACTACTTCAATTCCAACACCCCGCTCATCGGAAAACTTCGAGAGGGAGCCTCAATGGAAAAGGCTCGAGCGGAATTCAAAGTAGTGATTGCCAAGCTGCAGCAAACATATCGCTCAAATTTGCCGGAGTGGGGAAACGATGCCAATGTGGCGCCGCTGCAGGAAGTGATGGTGGCGGGGGTTCGTAGCGATCTTCTTGTACTTTCAGGCGCGGTAGCTCTAGTGCTTCTCGTATCGTGCGCAAACTTTTCTAACTTATTGGTGGTGCGAAACGTGGCTCGCAGAAATGAGCTGTCGCTCCGGGCCGCACTGGGGGCCAGCCGGACGCGGATTCTGGTGCAGGTTTTGACCGAGAGCATAATGTTAGCCATCGTCGGAGGAGCACTTGGCCTCCTTGTTTGCTGGGTGGGCACGGCTTTGCTGACATCCTGGCTGACCGCCGAGGTTCCGAGAACGATAAAAATTGGGGTGGATTTACGCGTGCTCGGGTTCACGGCAAGTGTGTCAGTACTCGCCGGTTTAGTTTTTGGGTTAATCCCCGCGCTTGGTGCTTCGAAGCTTGATTCACAGCGACCCCTGTGCGCCGGCGGGCGCACTATCGTCGGAGGACGGAAGGCCGTGCTGGCTGCTTTTATGGTGCTCGAGACCGCCATCGCGGTCATTGTTGTAATGGGTGCGGGGTTATTGGCAAGGAGCATCTGGACGCTGTCCAACAACAATCCAGGGTTCACTGCGCAAAACGTGCTGACCGCAAAGCTGACTCCGCCGCGGTCTGTGTGCAAAGAGCGGGTGCGGTGCATTGCGTTCTACAGGCAAGTGGTGGAACGGATCCACGGGTTACCTGGGGTTGTGGATGCCTCCGCAGTCAGCACTCTGCCGCTGTCAGGTGATTTCACACGGTTCGCTGCAGAACTCGAAGGACATCCGTGGGTTCCAGGACTGCCGGTGACGTTGGTTTGGGATTGGACTGTGAGTCCCGACTACTTGCGGACGATGCGAATTCCGCTTTTACAGGGGCGGGATTTCTCGGATTCCGACGGCGAAGCGTCGGAATCCGTCGCGATCGTGAGTGCCGCTACGGCCAGAAAGTATTGGCCGGGCCAGGATCCCGTTGGCAAACACATTCGGGGAATCTGGGAAAAGGGATGGCGTAGGGTTGTGGGTGTTGCCGGCGACGTGCATCCTGCTGCCCTGGGGATGGATCCCTTAGCGGTTGAAGGGCAAGCGTACTTTCCTTTTGCGACGCCGATAAGGCCAACGGCAGAGATGACCTTGATCGTTCGAGCGACGACTAACCCGTCCCGAATGATGGAGCTCATTCGCCAAATCGTGGTCGAGGTGAATTCGGACGTACCCTTGAGCCATATGCAATCGATGCGCGAAGTCGTACAAGATTCCATTTCACAGCCGCGTTCTGCGATGCGGCTGTTAGCATCATTCGCGGTGTTGGCACTCCTTTTGGTAACGGTGGGCATGTATGGAGTGATTTCTTACGCCGTGAACCAGCGCAGGGGCGAGATCGCGGTTCGTCTAGCGCTGGGTGCGAGGCCGCTGGATATCCGCAGGTTGATTTTGGGACATAGTTTAAAGTTGGTTGTTGCGGGGTTGGCAATCGGACTGCCAGCCGCTCTAGCTGCAACGCGTGTTCTTCAGAGCCAACTGTTTGAGCTACGATCTAGCGATCCCTTTACCTATGCTGTGGGCTCCCTTATGGTGGTAGGCGTGGCCGCCATAGCGGCTTGGATACCTGCGCGGAGAGCATCCCGTCTCGACCCTATAGTAGCTCTGAGATACGAATAGCTCATGGGTTCTGCCAATCACAAGCGAACCATGAAAATAGCTGCAACGTGCTCGCTGAAAGTAAAGGGTTATGGCTTATTTTCTGAGGAATAGACGACTGGCCGGGAACGGATGAACGCGTAGCGGTAGCTGCTCAGCACACCTTGGAACGCCAGGGCGCTGCAGGCGCCCCTTGAAGTTCACTGAGCTGTTTCGGCGGTTGGTTGCAGCATGGGCAACCCCGAACCACTGCATCGCAAACTAAATCCGTGCCCAGCTCGCGGAACGTGCAGTCGCTCGAGAGCCGTTACTTTCACCTGGGCTCGGGACAATTTCAGCACACAATCCATTCCCATTTGGCCATCGAAGTTCTTGCCTGTCACGGGGACGCGTATGGGACGGGGCCGTGTATTCCATCGAGCGTAAATAAACGCTTATCCGCTCTATGCGACCCCGTTGAGAGAGTGCCCAACCAGGCCATCAATTGGTAGCCAGATCGGACGAGGTGGTCAATCATGGACGACAGCATCGTATCGAGTGCATATCGTGGACTCCCCATTGTATTCCTTGGACCATCGATCGCTCTCGATGAAGCCCGAGCGATCGTGAATGCGGATTTCAGGCCACCTTGCCGAAGGGGTGACTTGGCCAAGGTTGTCGGTGGCGCCATAATCGGCCTGATCGACGGTGTTTTCGACCAAAATCAAGCGGTCAGCCCACGCGAAATTGTCTATGCGCTAAAGCGCGGAGTGACAATCTTCGGAAGCTCGAGCATGGGAGCGCTGCGTGCGGTAGAGATTCCCGGAATGCACGGCGTCGGTCACATCTATGAGATGTACAGGAAGGGAATTATCGATGGTGATGACGAAGTTGCTTTGATCTTTGATCCGAGCAGATTTGTCCCTTTAACGGTTCCTTTGGTGAATGTGCGATACGCCATAGAGCGCCTGTTGCACTCTGGCTCTATCAGCGCATCTGTGAGTGAGCGAATTCTCGCGGCAGCGAAGAAACTGCATTACCGCGATCGCACATACAAGCGGATTTTGGCAGAGGCCAAGCTTGATGAAAAGATAGATACAGAAGATTTGTTGAATCTCCTGACGCGCCTTGATCTGAAGAGGGAAGACGCCAAACTGCTACTTGAACGCCTTGCTGACGTTCAGCACTTGCCCACCTCACGAGCGACTCCGGGGGCCATTGACGGCGCCGGCACCGCTCCGGATTACGGGCCTAGGGATAATTTCTCCAGCATCAAAGCTCCGGTTGAGATATCTGTGGATGCTCCGGTGCTTATTTGGGAGATGGGTGACGCAATACCATTTGCCGAGCTCGTGCTTTTCTTGAAGTTGACCGGCAGATATATGTTGCATGCCAGGAATGCTATTATCCGCCTCCTGCCGCAAAACCAATCTGCCGCTTTCCCTATTGAGGTTGAGCCCCGTCGACCGCAGCAGAATCTAGAAGAAGTGAAAAGGGACTTCCGACGACTCTGCGCGACTTGGGGATGGAAGACGCGAGAGGAAATCCAAGTCACTATGAGTGACCTAGGTTTAGGATTAAAGGATATTTCAACGCAATTAAGAGATGAAGGCGTCATGCAACGTATCGCCCTACGCTTGGCATGCAATCCGACTCCGGCGTATATGAAAGCTCTTCGTTGTGAGTTGTTCTTCAATGACATGGCTCTAAAACGAGAAGCGATGAGATATGCGAGTTTAAAAAAGCTGGTAGGGAAAGAAACGCCCTCGGATGAGGCAACAGATAGCGCCAAGCGAATACTCTGTCGTCTTCATTGCATGCCCAATTGGTACCAAGTACAGAAGCACCTCATTGATATGGGTGCAGCAAAACATGAGATCCAGCACTTTTTGGAAATGATAACCAATGCCCGGCTCATGGTTGAGGCTCAGCAGCCTGCTATCTCCATGGCTGATCAGAACCAAAAGGTTGGGCAGGCGGCTGATGAAGCGTTTGGATTACGATCTTCACCCAAGGCACCCGGCGATCAACGCTTCTGTCTTCCACTCGCGCGAGCGTATGAACAAGTGAACCGGCTCAAGACCCTTATAGGGATAACTCGGGTAGGTATGATCGCGGGCCTTACCGAACTCGAAGGCGTTCATATCAGTCAGGCGGCTCGCCCGGATGGTGCCTGGTCGAGCAGTTACGGGTCCGGAAAAAGCGACACGAAGGAGGGAGCTGTTATCGGAGGAATTATGGAAGAGGTCGAGAAATGGGCACAGGAACGCTACAAGGGCGAGCCGATATGGACATCGTACGCAAACTTGCGCGGAGAGAACGCCCTGGATCCGCGGATGCTCGACCTACCATACGACTCGATTTACGAAGAACATCTTGAGTTTGCGTGGGAGAAGTGTTTTGACCTAATCGACGGTCGCGCTGTATTTGTGCCGTTGGCAGCCGTCGCAAATCCATTCAATTGCGGTAAGAACAATATCTTTTATAGCCAACGTGGTGCTCGGGTAGTCTTCACGACTAACGGACTGGCCTCCGGGTTTACGCTTGCCGAGGCACTGGTTCATGCCATGTGTGAATATATTGAGCGGCATGCGACAAGGATGAG
>Ga0137397_10000218_pt1 | contig 38844 bp, 27 predicted proteins | sample czorhiz116metaG_FD_106658 | JGI IMG/M metagenome (GOLD analysis project Ga0137397, IMG submission 106658) | Vadose zone soil microbial communities from Angelo Coast Range Reserve, California, USA - czorhiz1.16 metaG | ecosystem: Environmental > Terrestrial > Soil > Vadose zone | place: USA... | reverse complement strand
TCCACGACCTTCGCGCGCGGCTGCAAGCTCGACTGTCATTTCTGCGCCGTCTTCCTGACCAACGGACCGACCGTCAGGAACCGCGACGTGGCGGACGTCGCGGACGAGATTCAGAGCCAGGGTCCGGTCTGCACCAGGGACACGATCGACACGCTGCCACCGGGCCTGTACAACACCCTGCTCAAGACCCTCGTCAAGCTGCCCGTTCTCGGCTCGGTGTACGGCGACCGCCTGATCGCCCGCATGGGGCCCGGATTCAGCCGCCAGTTCTTCTTCTGGGACGACAACCTGTACAACGCCGCCGGGTCCTTCCAGGCGCTGTGCGATGCGATCCGTCCTCTCGGCCGTCCCTGGGCCGCCGAGCTGACCATCGACCTCGCCGAGAAGCCCGAGCTCCTGAAGGCGGCCTACGACAGCGGCTGCCGCGATCTCTTCCTGGGTATCGAGTCGGTCAGCCAGACGGCGATCGACGGCCTCGACAAGTGGTCCAACGACACGGCGTCCATGCGCGAGATGGTGCGGCGCGTGCACGATGCCGGGATCAACATCATGGGGGCGTTCGTCTTCGGGCTGGACGGAGACGATGCCACGAGCTTCGACCGGACGCTCGAGTTCATCTACCGCACGGGGATCGACTTCATCGTCGCCAACATCATCCAGCCCTATCCCGGCACCGGCACCTTCAAGGACGCGGTCGCCGGGGACGATTTCCTGCCGTGGGCTCTCTGCCCGACCCAGTCCGACACCGCCATGGACTACAACTGGCCCCTGTTCGACGGGGCGCACGTCCTGGTCCGCCCGAAGGGGATGACGATCGACCAGCTTCAGGAGGGGTACTACTACTTCCTGCGGGAAGCCTATTCCCTGACCGGCATCCTCCGCCGCTTCCGCGGACCGGCGCACGATCTGCCCGGCGCCGCGGCGCACTTCGCCCGCAACTACCTTCTGAGCCGCTACGGCATGATCAAGACCGCCCACGCGGTGAAACGGAAAGGGGCGAAACCGGTCGGGATGGACGCAGCGGGGCTCGCGCCCGCCGCCGGACCCGGCGTCCCCTCCTTCCGGTCCGTGTTCAGGCCGGGTGTGGCGGAACGGGACTAGCAGAGAGTCCGAGCCCTCCCCCGGCGCAGGCGACGTGCGAGCCCCCGCGGTCCGGTCAATTTGTGTTGACGAGTCGCGGCTTTTTCTGCTTTACTCGCCGGCACTCAAGGAGGCCCCCCCATGCTCAAGACACGCGGCTCGAGTTCGGGCGCTTTCCGCGCACTCATCCTATGCGGCACGGTCTCGGCGGCTCTGTACCACTCCGCCCTGCCGCTCCAGGCCGCCCCGGCGCCCAAGCCGGGATACCAGTCGTTCATCGTCGGCAATCCCGCGGACGCCCCGCAGGCGCCGGGCATGAGCGCCGGGCTGGTGCTGATGGGAGGGGGTCTCGACGTGGACGAAGCGTACCAGTGGATGTGCCAGCGCGCGGGCGGGGGCGACTTCGTCGTGATCCGCACCAGCGGCACGGATGCCTACAATCCCTACATCCAGCAGCTGTGCCCGCAGATGGACTCGGTGGAGACGATCATCATCACGACGACCACGGGCGCGAACTCGACCTACGTCCGCGACCAGATTCACAATGCCGAGGTCCTCTGGATCGCGGGCGGTGACCAGTCGACCTACGTGAACCTGTGGAGCGGGACCGCCGTGCAGTCGGAGGTGAATTACCTTCTCAACACCAAGGCGGTGCCGGTCGGCGGGACCAGCGCGGGACTCGCGGTGCTGAGCCAGTTCATCTACACCGGCGCCCTGGGCTCGGTGACCTCGAGCCAGGCGCTGGCCAACCCGTTCCACCGCTACGTGACGCTCGTCCGCGACCTGTTCGATTCCTCGCTCGGGGCCGGCAAGATCTACGACTCGCATTTCGTGACGCGCGATCGCATGGGACGGACGATCGTCTTCCTGGCGCGCATCGTGGACAACGGCTGGGCGGCGCAGCCCCGGGACATCGGCATAGACGAGCACACCGCGATCCTGGTGACCCCGAACGGCGCGGGAACGATGGTCGGCACGGGGGCGGCCTACTTCCTGCAGGCGCCCGGCCCGGCGGAGGTGCTCGCTCCGAAGACTCCGCTGACGTATCACAACATCGGCGTGTACAAGGTCCCGCAGGGCGGGACGTTCAACCTGTCGACCTGGAACGGCTCGGGAGGGGTGGCCTACACACTCGACGTGGACGCGGGATCGCTGACCTCGACACAGGCGGGCGGCAATATCTACTAGGACGACCCTCGATCGGCAGGGGCCGTCCACCCGACTCCCCGGTCTACATCCGCTCTCCGGACGCGGTACCATGAGCGCATGCAGCAGGCCGGCGAGCCCTTCCCTGCCTGGTTCGATGCCCTCGAGTCGAGGCACCTGTCGCGTCTGACCTTCTCCGAGGTGCGGCGGGGCCTGCAGGCGCTGTCCGCCCTGTACGTGGATCGGGGGAACCGCCTCGAGGACGGAGCGGCTCTCGAAGGGGCCGGCAAGCGGGCGGCGTTCGCGCTGTTCTACGCTCCGCTCCATTTCCTGCTGGTGCGCGAGGTGGTGCGCGCGCTCGGGGCCGCCGAGCCGGGTCCGCGGCGTCTCATGGACCTCGGCTGCGGGACCGGCAGCGCCGGGGCAGCCTGGGCGACCATGGCCGGGGCCCGCTGCGAGGTCTCGGGCGTGGATCGCAGCGACTGGGCCGTGCAGGAGGCGCGCTGGAACTATCGCGCCCTGGGCGTGCGCGGCCGATCGACCCGCGGCGACGTGACCACGACACCGCTGCCCGGGCGCGGCAGCGGAATCCTCGCCGCCTACACCGTGAACGAGCTGGACGACGCGGCCCGGGCGGTCCTCCTGCAGCGCCTGCTCGATGCGGGCCGGCGCGGCGCGCGGGTGCTCGTCGTCGAGCCGATCGCGCGGCGGCCTTTCCCCTGGTGGGACTCCTGGCTCCAGGCCTTCCGCGAGGTGGGCGGGCGCGACGATTCCTGGAGATTTCCCGTCGATCTGCCCGAGCGTCTGCGTCTGTTCGACCGCGCCGCCCGGCTGGACCACCGCGAGCTGACCGGCCGATCGCTCTGGCTGGAGCCCCGAATCCAAGGAGAGCGCGCGTGAACGTCCGCCCTACCTCCTGATCGTCGCCGAAAAACCATCCGGTCTGTCGCGATAGACCAGCCAGAGGGCCGACGGCAGAACGGTCAGGCTGGCCAGCATCGACAGGACGAAGGCGCTCGCGGAGACGATGCCGAACTGGCGCATCGGCGGGAGACCGGAGAGCGCCAGGGCCAGGAACCCGACGGCGTTGATGAGCGTCGCGAACAGGATGGCGCGCCCGGCGATGAGCAGGGCGTTGCGCAGGGCCTGCTCGGTGCTCGCGCCGCCGCGCGACGCCTGGAAGTGATAGAAGAAGTGGATCTGATCGTTTTCCGACGCGCCCAGGACGGTCGAGGCGATCAGAATCGTCGCCACGTTGAGCGGTATGGAGGTCAGGCGCATGACCAGGAACATCACCAGGATCGCGAACAGCGACGGAATCATCGCCAGGACCCGGGCCGCTCCGCTGCGGAAGACCACGAGGAAGGCGACGAAGATGATCGCCACGGTGAGGCCGAAGCTCTCGGTCAGCGTGGGGACGAGGTACTCGCCGATCTTCGCCTGCAGCAGCCCCTGGCCCACGACCCGGAGGCGGCAGTCGCGCAGCGCCGCGTTCCCCGACGCCGCGGCCTCCCAGGCGCGCTGCACGAACCGCTTCAGGTCCTCCACGCCTTTGAAATCGCTTCCGCGGTACACCATCGAGAGTCGCGCGCTGCCCAGCGTGCCGACGTCGACGAAGGCGCGCGCCCCCGGCTCCTGCAGGAGGAGTTGTTCGAGGCGGGCCGCGAGCGCGGGCCAGGCGGCGGGGTCATCGGGCAGGCGATCCCCCTGGCCCGACACGTAGCGGAGGACACGCAGGAGAGTCGTGGGCCCGGTCACCGAGCCGACGCGCCGGTCCTGCTCCAGGGCGCGCGCGAACAGGTCGAGGCCGCGCAGGACGTCGGGGCGGACGATGCCCCCGTCGGTCGTCGTGATCCAGACCTGGATCTGGGACAGCCCGGAGATCGCCTGCTCGAAGCGGCGCGTGTCCTTGTACAGCGGCAGATCCGGATCGATATAAGCGAGGGCGTCGGTCTCGAGGTGCAGAGGCCGCACGAGGCCGGGGACGCCGCTGACGGCCAGGACACCCGCAACCATCAGCAGCGCGGCGACCGGGAGCATGACCCACCTCCAGCGGTAGGAAAATGCCGGCAGCGCATCGATCAGTCGAAGGAGCCGTCGACCTGCGGTCGTGCGTCGGCGCAGGACGGGCGTCGCGAGAATTTTCTGCAGCGCCGGAAACAGCGTGAAGATCACGATCCACGTGAGCAGAAGCCCCGCGGCGACCCACAGCCCCATCTCGCGGATCGGCCGGATGCCGGATACGGCCAGAGCCGCGAAGCCGATCGACGCGGCGACGATCGACGCGGTCGTGGCGACGAACTTGTCGGCCAGAGCGAACACCTGGTGCTGGTCGACCGGCGTGCCCTCGGGACACTCGGCGAAGCGCGACTGGATGTAGACCAGCGCCGCCGTGCAGGTCACCAGGATCGTCAGGGGCACGAGGGAGGAGACGATGGTGAACACAAAACCGAGGGCGCGGCCGGCCCCGACGGTCAGCGCCACGCTGACCGCGAGGGTCATGAGAAAGGCGGCCAGCGTCCTGGCCGAGCGATAGAGGATGAGGTTCATCGCCACGATGAACAGTCCGAACAGCGGGAAGTACCTCAGACTGGCGCGCGCCGTCTCCCCTTCCAGGTAGGCGTCGACGTACGGTCCGCCGACCCTGCGGATCCCGCCGGGTGCCGGGGCTCCGGATTCAAAGGGCAGGAGGGCGCGGTCGATAGCACCCAGAGTTTCGTCCCGCTGGCGCGCTCCATCAACCCCCAGGTCGAGGAGGATCCCGAGGAAGTCGTCCCTTACGAGCCCCTGCTTGCGGAGGAGGTCGGTGCCGGTTGCGAAGCGGCGGAACTCGTCCGTCCAGCCGGCCGAATCCCGGGATCCGGGATGGACACGGTCGTAGAACGCCAGGGCCGAGAACGCGCTGACGCGCGGGATCGCGCCGAGGCTGCGTTCGATCGTGCCGACCCTCGCGAGTGACCCGGGCGCGAACGGATCCGCCGCCTCGACCAGGAGAATCACCTGCTCCCCTTCAGGGAAGAGGCGCTGGAACTCCCGGTTGTTCCGATAGTCCGGGTCGCTCTCCACGATCAGCCGGGCGATGGAGTTGTCGCTCTCGACCCGCAGCGCCTGGAGAACGGCCATGGGGACGAGCAGCGCGTACAGAAGGAGGATCCAGAAGCGCCGGGCGACGATGAAGCGGAATACAGCCTGGAGACTCGGGGACGCGCTCCCGTTCATGGGCCGCACAGAGTACAGCACCGGGCGACGGCTGTCACCCGTGCGGGCCACCTTGAACGGCCTACTCGGGTCGATCGATCAGAGCCAGACCGAAGCCTTCCGGGCCCACTCGCTCTCGGGATACCCCTTCTGCAGCCTCTGGGCCGTCGCCTTCAGCGGCGCCGGGTCGTTGCTCGCCTTGTAGGCGGCAACGCCGGCCCAGTAGCACGCCTCGGGCGCGGCGCCGCTCCTGGCGTGCCCCTCGCAGACCGAACGGAAGCGCTTTTCGGCGTCGGCGTACGACGCCTGCTGGAACGCGAGCTTGGCCAGTCCCAGCTCCAGCTGCGCCAGGAAATCATCCACCGGCAGGAATCCTTCGACGCGGTGCCTCTCCACGCCGTCGGGGTCGAGCACGATCAACGTCGGCGTCCACTGGGCGTTGAATCGCTCGAAGGTCTTCTTCTGTTCCTTGATGTGAACCTTGACTGGCAGGAAGTTCTCGGAGACGGCCTTGACGACGCGGGGATCCGGATAGACCTCGGCTTCCAGCCGAGCGCATCCCCCTCACATCGGCGCGGCGCTGAAGTCCAGGAGAACCGGCTTCCGCGTCGCTTTCGCCTCCTTCAGCACGGCGTCCACGTCCTTCGTCCAGCGTATCTCGCTCATGGGGTCCTCCTCTCGTCAGAACTTTACGAGCATGGCCAGGTTGATACGGTTTTCGGTCCGGACCAGGTCCGGGGTGAAGCCGGGCACCGACGAGCCGGCCCGACCCATATTGCCGCCGGGCGGGGTCACGCCCCCGGGTCCGGCGAAGTATGGCACGCTCGCCGCCCGGTGATCAAATTCCCCCCGGAAAGTCACGAACTGCTTCGGCATGAAATCGAGCGTCATCGAGGCGTCCCAGGCGCGGAACGGATCGCCAGGGTTCTCGGTGAAATAAGGCGTCCCCGATGACGCCGTCGCGCCGTTGATGGGCGGCAGGAGGACCAAGTACCGGCCCGGGTTCACAATCTGCCCGCCCCCCAGGGTCAGCCCGACACGGTCCCGGTCGAACCAGAGGCGGTTGTAGACCATGTAACCGATGAAGTATTGCGACGGTGTTCCTGGGGTGCCGCCGGAACAGGCGACCCCGCCGCCGCTCTCACAACCGGCGTCGATCGTGAGCGAGAACGCGGCCTTGTCGAGGAACCTTCCCGGCCGGTCGAAATACTTGACCTGGATGCTGTCGTCGGTGTGCATGCGCGCTCGATCGGGATTGCCGAGCGTGTCCTTGCCCCAGTAGTTGTTGGAGAGGATCGACAGGGAGCCGTTCGGGCGCCACAGGACGACTTCCGGATCAGCATGAAGACCGCTCCATGCTCACAGTATAAGTCCTCGCGCCTGCACTTTTGCCTCCACCGGGAAGTGGGGATATCATCCGTGCCCGGGGTCACGATGATTGGACAGACCACGATTTCCGAGCGGCCCGCCGCCCCGCTGCGCGCTTGGCCGCTGGCGCTCCTGGCCGCCCTGCTTATGGCGGGCGCTGCGATCGGCCTGTACCTGACCCGCTTCCACGAGAACGCCCTGTACGGCGATGAGTCCGTCGAGCTCGCCAACTGCCCGCAGGATGAGACGACCAACTGCGAGGCGGTCAACACCAGCGCCTACTCCGACATCGCGGGGATCCCGATCTCCGCCCTCGGCATCCCGACCTACCTTCTCCTGCTCGGGCTCGTGGCCGCGGCGCGGAAGCGGCCGCGTGTCCTCTCCTACGTCTTCGCCATCGGACTCCTGACCGTCGTCTACTCCGGATATCTCTATTACGTCTCGACGGTCAAGATCGGCTTCCTGTGCGTCTGGTGCTTCCGGCTGTACTGCATCAACGCCGGTGTCCCGATCCTCGCGGGGCTCGCGGCGTGGCGCAATCCCGCGCATCTTCTGCGCGATGCGCTCGACGACCTGCGCCGCTTCGTGCCCGAGGTGAGATGGAGCGCCGCGGCCTTCGGCGCTCTGCTCGTCCTCACGATCCTCGCGGACCTCGGCTACCGCGCCGGGCTGACGCGAGTGACGGCGCAGACGCGTGCCGCGGAGCCGTCCGTCGCAGCGCCGCCCGCCAGCGAGGAGACGCCGGTCCAGCAGTCCCCGCCGACCGCGACCGCACAGCGGCCATCCGCCCCGGCAGCCGCCAGGCCCCAGACGAAGCCGGCTCCTGCGCCGGCCCAGGCGCCGGTGGTGGTGCCGCAGGCCCCCGAGGTCGAGGGCGCCGCCACGGCGAGCCCCGCCATCGCACCGGAGGCCGCGGCCGGCACTCCGGTTTCCATCGGCTTGCCGGCACCCGGCGCCGCATTCGTCCTCCCGGCGCCGCTCAAGCAGATCCAGGGCCATCCGGGTGGCGTCGACGTGAAGGGGTTCGATCTGCAGGCGCGCATCGGCAAGGGCCGGCCGGTCGCTCTCCTGTTCTGGGCGCCGGGGTACGCCGTGTCCGAGACGGCCCTGGTCGATCTGTCACGCTATCTTCGAGACAAGGCGCCGAAGTACGAGGTGTTCGCCGTCGCGGGCAGGCGGGAGGATCAGCGCGCCGAGATGCTGTGGGAAAGGTTCTGCATGCTCGATCGGCCGACCGACCTGCCGCTGCTGATGGACGACGGGTTCACCCTGTCGAAGCAGCTCGACGTGACGGATGTCCCGGACCTGGCGCTGATCGACGCCGCGGGGCATCTCGTGATCACGAAGATCAAGGGCCTGGCGCAGCTCGTGACCATGTCGCCCGAGAGGCTGACCTCGGAGCAGATGATCGAGCGGGTCGCGCAGGGAACGCCGGCGGCGCCGATCAAGGGGGTCCCGCCGTACTATCCCGCGAACGAGATGATCGGCCGCTGCGCGCCGGAGTTCACCCTCGTCGATGTGATGAGCCACCGGGACGTGACCTTCACCGGCCGCTCCCCGAACGGGCGGCCGACGTTCCTGGTCTTCTGGTCGTCCACCTGCAAGCACTGCCAGAAGGAGATCCCGCAGCTCGCCGCCTACGTCAGGAGCCACCCGGGCGCCGTCAACGTGGTCTCCGTGTCGTTCATCAAGCCCGACCGCCCGGACGGGTTCTCCCACCGGAAGATCACCGAGGCCTACATCAGGACGAACGGCATCACCTGGCCCGTGCTCGACGACTCGAGCGGCTACGCCGACGACCTGTACCGGGTCGTGTCGACCCCGACCACGTTCCTTTTGTCCCCCGGCGGGCAGATCCTGGAAGCGTGGTACTACACGCACCCGAACCTCGCGGCCGCGCTGGACTCGACGATTCCCCGACTCGCGGCCGCGACCGGCCAGTGCCGCCCCGCGGGGCCGCAGGTGCCGTCGCGCGCGGCGTTCTCGGTCACGGCACCCGACGGGTCGAGCGTGCCGCTGCAGTCCCTGACCGACCGCCCGTCGCTCATCCACCTGTGGGCCACTTGGTGCGTCCCGTGCCAGAGCGAGCTTCCGGGTCTCCTGAAGTACCGGCGGTCCCTCGAGGGATCGGGCGGGAAACTGGTCCTCGTCTCGGTCGAGGACTCGGCGGCCGGCGACCGCATCCGGGCGTACGGCTCGAAGCTCGAGCCCGGTTTTGCGAGCTACCGCGCCCCGAAGGGGGGGCTGGCCGATCTCCTGGACCTCAGCTATTCCGTGCCGCGCACCTTCGTCGTCGCCCGGGACGGCGAGGTGCTGAAGACGTTCTACGGCGCCCAGCCGTGGGACGACCCCTCGTTCCAGGAGAGGGTCCGCGCCCTCCTGCAGCTTCCCGGTCGGCTCAGAAGCTGACCACCAGCGACGCCGTGAAGATCGTGTCGAGCGTGTCCAGCTGGTCGAGGACGGTGCCGGTCTTCACGCCGCCGGGGGGCGGGGCATCGAGGAGAGGGATCTCCTTGAACGCCGGCTGGTGGTCGTAGAGCGATTGCAGGCTGACCTTGAGCGCCAGCCGCCGGCTCGTCGACACGGCCACCGAGTTCACCAGGTTGCCCCGCAGGTCCGAGGTGTCGTCGAGGTTCTCGTCGATGATGAGCTCGTTGCCGAACGTCGTCGTGTCGCCGAACTTGTGCTCGTATTTCCACGAGAACCGCAAGCCGGCGAAGCTGTCCTTGACGCCGGGGGCCTGGATGACGTCGTTCTCCCGGGTGTACGACAGCGCGTAGTCCGTGCGGAACTTGGTGCGGTCGGTGTCCCGCCAGACGGTGCCGATCCCGCCGGCCGCCTCGTAGCGGTTCTGCACGCCGGCGAACCGGTTCCGGGTCCAGCCTCCCCCGCCGAACCAGAAGGCGCGCCCGGAGATCGTCCGATCGTAGCGTCCGTTCAGGAAGTAGTTCTCGGCGCTCAGGGCCGTGTCCTTCTCCTCGATCACGACGAAGCCGGCCGGTCCGGGGCCGACGGCGGTGCGCGTGGTCGTCGTGGCCGAGGCGCGCACGCCGCCCGCCTTCAGCTCGATGGACGAACGTTCCCATTTGCGTCCCAGCGTGTTCTTGAATCCGAGGGTCGTGGATTGTGCGTTCCCCGCCGTCGCGACGTAGCCGAACTCCGCGGCGTCGGACCAGGCGCCGGCTCCTCCGGCCGGCTTGTCCTGCGCGCGCACCGGCGGCGCCGCCGCGAGCCAGGCGACGCCGCACACGACCCACACGAATGAGATGCTCCGACGACGACTCATGAAGTTTCTCCTCGACGAAGACTAGCATGAGCCCTCCGATGCTATCTTAGGGGCCGGATGAGACGTCGTCCGTGGCACGAGACCCTCGCGCTCCTCGCCGGTCTCACGTTGATCTATGTTGCCGCCGGCAAGCTGGCGCTGCGGGTGGCCTTCCTGGACCCGAGCGCGTCCGCGGTGTGGCCTCCGACCGGCATCGCCCTCGCCGCGCTCCTCCTTTTCGGTCGAAGCCTCTGGCCCGCGATCTTCGTCGGCGCGTTCCTCGTCAACCTCACCACGGCCGGCAACGTCGCCACGAGCCTCGGAATCGCGGCCGGGAACGCGCTCGAGGCGATCGCCGGCGCCTGGCTGGTGGAGCGCTACGCGGGCGGCCGCCGGGCGTTCCACCGGCTGCCGGACTTCCTGAAGTTCCTGGTCCTGTCCGGGCTCGTCGCCACCGCCATCAGCCCCACCTTTGGCATCACGTCCCTGTGTCTGGGTGGCTTCACCCGCTGGAGCGAATACGGACCGGTCTGGCTGACCTGGTGGCTCGGGGACCTGGGCGGAGCGCTGATCGTGGCGCCCCCCTTGATCCTCTGGCTCTCGAACCCCCGCCCCGGCTGGAGCCGGCGCCGGGGGATCGAGGCCGTCGCCGTCCTTCTGGCGCTGTGCCTGGTGGGGGAGCTGGAATTCCTCGGGTACCTGCTGCCCGGGTTCAGTCGCTATCCCCTGAGCTTCCTCTGCCTGCCCCCCCTGCTGTGGATGGCGTTCCGCTTCGGCCCGCGCGAGACCGCCACGGCGGGGCTCGTGCTCCTGGCCACGGCCACCTGGGGGACGCTGCGCGGCGCCGGTCCCTACGGCGCGTTCGGACCGAACGCGTCCCTCCTCCTTCTGCAGGCCTTCATGATCGTCACGGTCCTGACCGCGATGTCGCTCGCCGCGGTCGTGGCCGAGCGGCGGCGGGAGCACGCGGTCCTGGAGCTGCAGGCCGCGGAACTGGCGCGCTCGAACGCCGAGCTGGAGCAGTTCGCGCACGTCGCCAGCCACGACCTGCAGGAACCGCTGCGGACGGTGACCAACTTCGTGCAGCTCCTGGCCCGGCGTTACCGGGGCCGGCTCGACGCGGACGCCGATGAATTTGTCCAATACATCGTCGACGGCACCACGCGGATGGCGCGCCTGATCGAGGACCTCCTGGATTTTTCCCGCGCCGGCACCTCCGACCGGCCGATGCGGCCGATCGATACCGGCGACAGCGTGGCGGAGGCGGTGGCCAACCTGGATCTCTCCATCCGCGGATCGGGGGCGGTCGTCCACCACGACGGCCTGCCCACCGTGAACGGCGACCCCACGCAGCTGACGCAGCTGTTCCAGAACCTGATCGGCAACGCCATCAAGTTCAGGGGTCCCGACCCTCCCGAGGTTCGCGTCTCCGCCGCTCTCCGCGGCAGGGACTGGGTCTTCTCCGTGCGCGACAACGGCATCGGCATCGAGCCGCAGTACGCGCAGCGCATCTTCGTGATCTTCCAGCGGCTGCACGGCCGGACCGAGTATCCGGGGACGGGAATCGGGCTGTCGATCTGCCAGAGGATCGTGGCGCGTCACGGCGGGCACATCTGGGTGGAGTCGGAGCCCGGCCGCGGGTCGACCTTCTATTTCAGCCTTCCCGCCGGCTAAGCGCCCGTCACGGCCGGCTGAGGAGATCCTCGAAGGTCCGGAGCACCAGCGGCGCGACCCTGGGGCCGACCGAGTTCATCTCACCGTACTGCGGCGAGTCCCGGCCGTAGGCGAACGGCGGCTTTTCGTCCCACTCCGACATCGGGATGATGTACCCCAGCTCGTCATTGCACAGGCTGACGACGAGCCGGTGCCGCGAGCCGAGCATCGGTCCGAGCGGGCGTTCGGCGGGCGTGCCGGGGAAGTCGGCCCCCGGATCCTGCGGATCCTGGATGCCGCCCAGAACGAGCTCCGGATAGATCTCTCCCGGGACGCAGGCGAGACGGGCCAGCGGCTCCTTGCTCCCGGCCGCGCGCAGGGTCACCACCGCCTCCTCGCTCTTGAGCGTGCCGTCGTCTCCGACCTCGCGTGGCCGGATCCGGCCTTCGGTCAGACCCCGGATGAAGCGCGGATTATCGAGCGGCACGCGCAGGGCACTCGAGCGGACGTCGAGGGTCCCCCGATCGACGAACGACGACCCCTTCCCGTTCTCCTCGGCGGACGCCCGCCAGACGGCGATGAGCGCCCGCGCCAGGCGGTCTCCATACGCCTGCATCAAACTGAAGCTCTTCTCCGGGATCGCCTCCCCATTCACGGGATCGGTGAGGCCGACCCCCAGCGGGGTGAGCAGACCGCCGATGGCGCCGCTGGTGAAGATCGCCACGCCGCCGAACTCCTCCTCCAGGACGTGCCGCGTCCACCCCGGGTAATCGGACGAAAGGAGCGTGTTGCCGCGTCCCAGCGACTCCGGATGGCTGGCGAAGTTGACCAGGGTGGCGATCGTGTCCCGGCCGTCGGCCGAATCCGCCTTCATCAGGACGGCGGTGGGATCGATGACCTCGGGCAGGCGGGAGTCGTGCACGAGCTCGGGCAGGCGGGCGGAGACGAACGACAGACGCGCCGGCCGCCTGGCGCGCCACGCCTCGGCGACGGCATCCGCCGCCTCCGAGCGGACGTGCGCGACGTAGTCCGGGTCGAGCGGGACGCCGGCAGGCGTCCACAGGCCGATGAGATCGGGTCCTGCGTGCGTGTGCGTGCTGCACACCATGACGTACCCCGCGCCCACTTCGGGATGACGCGCCTTGATCTCCTCCCTGATCCGGACGACGTCATCGTGGAAGAACCCGATGAGGTCGAGCGCCACGAGGGCGATCGAGGCCTCCCCGACCTCGATCACGAGGGCGCGCGCGTACAGGTCGTCGTGGACCCCGGTCGCGTCCCTCCCCTGCCCGAAGCCGGCCATGCGGGGGGGTGTCCCCGAGGAGAGGTCGGGAGTGATGACCCGCCACGCGGCCCCGGCCCGGATCGGGCCTTGACCCGTGAGGCTCACGCCCGCCGTGGAGGCGCGCGCGGCGGCGGGCCTCCCGGCCGTGGCGTTCGTCCCGGGAGCCGTTGGTCCCGGGCGAGGCCCGCCGTGCGCTGCGCAGCCGGACGAAGCGAGGGCGGAGAGCGCCAGCAGCACGAGGAGGAGTGGCGCGAGGTTGACCGGGCCGGCGAGGCCCCCTAACATCTTCGACGACGTGGGCGAGTCCCCCGAGGTGTCGACAGAGGATAGATTATCCCCGGCGGCGGGGAAAGAGGGCGCGCCCCGCGACCTCGGCGACCGTCTCGCGAGGCTCCGCTCCCGTCTCGGACCGCCTCCGTCCTTCTGGCTCACCCGCTTCGTCATCCTGCGCCTGCTCGGAGTCGTGTACTTCTTCGCCTTCCTGTCTCTCGCCACTCAGGTCCTTCCCCTCATCGGCTCGCACGGCCTCCTGCCGGCCCGCTCCTTCCTTGAGCGGGCCACCGAGTACTTCGGCTCACATCTCGATGGATTTCTGCAGTTCCCGAGCCTGTTCTGGATCGACGCGTCGGACGGTCTCCTCGTGACCCTGGCGTGGGCCGGCGTCGGGCTTTCGATCCTCGTCGTCCTCGGCTTCGCCAACTCAATCCTGCTTCTCCTGATGTGGGCGATCTACATGTCGTACGTCCACATCGGCCAGGACTGGTACGGATACGGGTGGGAGATCCAGCTCCTGGAGACCGGCTTTCTGGCCGCCTTCCTCTGTCCGCTCGTCGACCCGCGTCCGTTCCCGCGTCTGCCGCCGCCGACGCCGGTCATCTGGCTGTTCCGCTGGCTGGCCTTCCGGATCATGCTGGGGGCGGGTCTGATCAAGATCCGCGGCGACGCCTGCTGGCGCGACCTGACCTGTCTCTACTACCACTACGAGACGCAGCCGATCCCGAACCCGTTGAGCCGCTGGCTGCATTTCATGCCGAAGTGGTTCCATCGCGGCGGGGTCGTGTGGAACCATGTCTGCGAGCTCGCGGCGCCGTGGCTGTCCTTTGGTCCGAGACGTCTCCGGCACGTGGGCGGCTTCCTCATGGTCACCTTTCAGATCATCCTGATCCTGAGCGGCAACCTGTCGTTCCTGAACTATCTCACGATCGTGCCGATGCTCGCCTGCTTCGATGACTCGCTCCTGCGCCGCGTCCTTCCCAAGGCGATCGTGCGCCGCTCCGAGCAGGCGGCCGCGCGCGCCGGCGCCTCGGCCGCGCAGTCGATCGCCTCGGCCGTCCTCGTCGTGATGGTGGCGCTTCTCAGCTACTATCCGGTGAAGAACCTCCTGTCGAGCCACCAGGCGATGAACACCTCTTTCAACAGACTATCCCTGGTGAACACCTACGGCGCCTTCGGCAGCGTCGGCAAGGAGCGCCGCGAAATCGTGTTCGAGGGAACGGACGATGAGACGATCACCGGCGCGACGCAGTGGAAGGAGTACGAGTTCGAGGCCAAGCCGGGCGACCCGGCGAGGCGGCCGGCGCTCGTAGCCCCCTACCAGCCGCGTCTCGACTGGCAGATCTGGTTCGCCGCCATGTCGGTGCCCGAGCGCTATCCGTGGACGGTCCATCTGATCTGGAAGCTCCTGCACAACGACCGGGGGGTCCTGGGGCTGCTCGCGAACGACCCGTTCCCCGATCATCCGCCGCGCACCATCCGGGCCCAGTACTACCGCTACGAGTTCGCGCCGCCCGGCAACCCCGAGGGGGTGTACTGGCGACGCACGCTCCTCGGCACCTGGATCCCGCCGCTGTCGGCGGACGACCCGCGCCTGCGGCGTTTCCTGGCGGCCCACGGCTGGCTGCCGGACGGCGGCTCGCCCTAGGACAGCCGCGGCCGCCGCGGGGTCGATCCTTGAGTATAATCGCCGTCGCCTTCTTCCCCAGGATCGCTGCATCGATCCCTCCGAGACACGGGGTCCGCTGATGAGCCGCTCGTCGCCAGACTGGACTCCTGCCGGGAACGCGGACGATGCCGCGGACCCATGGCCGGACCTCGCTGAACGCCTCGTTCTCGCGGCCCTGTTCGCCGTCGCGCTCGCGCTCCGCCTCTACTACGTCTTCCACCACGACTTCGATTCGGACGAGTGGCAGCACCTGCACGTGGTCTGGGCCTGGACCCGCGGGCTTCTGCAGTACCGCGACGTGTTCGACAACCACATGCCGCTCTTCCACATGCTGAGCGCGCCCCTCCTGGCCCGCATCGGCGAGACGCCCGCGATTCTCTACGACATGCGTCTGGCGATGATACCGTTCGTCCTGGTCATCGTGTGGGGGACCTACCTGATCGGACGCCGGCTTCTCGGACGGCGCGCCGGTCTGCGCGCCGCCGCGCTCCTGGGATTGATCCCCAATTTCCTCGGTCGATCGATCGAGTACCGGCCCGACATCCTCCAGACGATGTTCTGGATCCTGGCGCTCTCGGTCCTCCTCGGCGGCCGGATTCACTGGCGCCGGTGTCTCGCGTCCGGGCTGCTCCTCGGACTGGCGGCCGGCTCGTCGCTCAAGTCCATCCTCCTGCTCGCCGCCCTCGGCATCGCCGCGCTGGCGCTGCCGTTGGCCATCGGTCGCCGCCCGGCCCCGGTCCCGCCACTTCGAAAGATCGCGTGCATCTCGGCGGGCCTCGCCGGCCTCGTGATTCCCCCTGTCGCCCTGGCCCTCCACTTCCACATACACGGGGCGCTCCGGCACTTTCTCTACGGCACGGTCCTGCACAATTACGTGCCGCATCTGGGGACCTGGAGCCGGCCCCTGCGCGCGCTCCTGTTCGTCCCCGCGCTCGTCCTGGTGATCGTCTTCGCCCGATGGCTGGCCCGGACCGCCCGCCGGCCGGAAGACGGCACGCGTTTCGTCTTCCTGGCGCTCGTGGCGGGGAGCTTCTTCGCGGCCCTGCACCTCCTGTGGCCTCTGTTCACGACGTACGACCTGCTGCCGTTCTACCCGCTGCTGGCCCTCCTGGTCGTCGGCACGGCGTCCCGTTTCCCGCGGACGCGGGCCGTCCCTTTCCCGGGCCCTTCGCCGTGGCGCCGGGCGGTCCCGGCGGCGGTCCTGCTGTCGTTGACGGGATTGATCGAGATCGGCTGGGTGATGTGGCGCGAGCCTCCCGGACACGACGGCACCCGGCGCGAGGTCGAGCTCCTGACCCAGGTCCTGCGCCTGACCGACCCCGGCGATTCCGTACTCGACATGAAGGGGGAGTCGGTCTTCCGCCCGCGTCCCATCTACTCCGTCCTCGAGGGGATCACGCGGGCCCGCATGCAGGAGGGATCGATCGTCGAGCCGATCGAAGAGCGGGTCATCGCGACGCGCACCTGCCTGGCGGCCGCGAAGATCGATCGATTCCCGGAGCCGACGCGCCGGTTCATCGAGAGAAATTACCTGCTCGTGGGGGAAGTGCGCGTCGCGGGCCGGAACCTGCCCAGGAGCGCCGACGCGAGGGGCCGGATCGGGTTCGACATCGAGATTCCGGCCGAGTACGCCGTCATGACCCGGAAGGGACCGGCCGCCGGACTGCTCGATGGCGAGCCTTACGTCGGCCCGCGCTTCCTGGAAGCCGGGCGGCACGCCTTCACGCCGGCCGCGCCGGAGTCCCGGCACGCGCTGGTCTGGGCCCGCGCCATCGAGAGGGGCTGCTGGCCCTCCTGCGACCACACGGCGTTGACTCCCTGACACGGAGCGTGCCGGCCCGGACACGGCCGCCATCCCCGACCCCGCCTCGATCCGCCTGAACCGGGCGTCCCGTTCCTGGCACCCGGATTGCGATTCCTTCCCGCGACGACCCAAGGAGGACTCGCGCATGACACCCCAGGCGGCACGCCCCGGCGGACCGCACACACCATTTGGAAGGACTCTGGTGATCCTCGCGCTCATCTGGAACATCGTCGTCCCGCTCCTCGCCCGGGACGATGGCGGCGACGCCGCGGCCGGTCCGGTCAGGGCCTCGGAGGCGGGAACGGGCTCTCTCTTGAGGAGAACACCGGACGGTCTCGTCCCCCTCCCCGTTCTCGATATCGACGTGAGGCTCGAGGTGACAGGGATCCTGGTGCACGGGACCGTCGCCCAGACCTTCCGCAATCCGACCGGCGAGGTGATCGACTGCGTCTACGTCTTCCCGCTCCCGGAGCGCGCGGCCTTGCACCGCATGGAGATACGCGTCGGCGGGCGCCGCATCGTCTCGGTGATCGAGGAGAAGGAGGAGGCGAAGCGCGTGTACGAAAAGGCGCGCCAGGAGGGGCGGAAGGCGGCGCTCGTGGAGCAGGAGAGGCCGAACCTGTTCACGACGTCCGCCGCGGCCATCAACCCCGGCGAATCGATCGAGATCGTCCTGGAGTACCTGCAGGAGATCGCCTTCGACGGCGATGCGTTCAGTCTCACCTTCCCGCTCACGCTCACCCCCCGGTTCACGACCGGTCCCCGGGAGGACAGCGCCCGGATCAGCCCGCCGCTCGCGAGCCCGGGGAGCGCGGCGTTCCCGCGGGCGAGCCTGGTCGTCCGGATCGACGCCGGCGTTCCAGTCGACACGGTCGAGAGCGACACGCACGCCATCGGGACCTTCCATGACGGCGGCGTCCTCGTGGTCGAGCCGCGCGGGAAGACGGTGCCCGCCGATCGCGACTTCCGCCTGCGCTGGAGGCCGGTCCTGACGGCCGAACCGAGACCGGCGCTGTTCTTCGAGGACCGTCCGGAGGGGCGGTACGTCCTGGCCATGATCCTGCCTCCGCTCCGCGACGTGGGGGCCGGGCGCGGTCTTCCTGCGGAGACGCTGTTCATCATCGACGTGTCGGGGTCGATGGCCGGCCCGTCGATCGAGCAGGCGCGCGGTGCGCTCCTCCTGGCGCTCGATCGGCTGCGACCGGATGACACCTTCGACATCCTCTCCTTCAACGAGGAGGTGCGGGAATTCCGGGGCGGGTTCGTTCCAGCCTCGGGGCCGGATCTCGAGGAGGCGCGCGCCTGGACCCGATCCCTCGCGGCATCCGGCGGGACGCGCATCGACCTGGCGCTGGCGCGGGGACTGGCGCTGGTCGGAGCCTCGCGAACAGCGGAGTCGCGGAGGATCATCTTCCTGACCGACGGGGCCGTCGACAACGAGGAGGCCGTCCTGAGCGAGGTCCGGTCGGGGCTCGCAGGGGCGCGCCTGCACACGCTGGGCATCGGCGCGGCGCCGAACCGCTACCTGATGCGCGCGATGGCCTCTGCGGGGCGGGGCCTGTGCGATTTCATCTCCACCACGGACGGCGCCGGGAATCGCGTGGACGCGTTCTTCTCCCGTCTCAGCCGGCCCGTGATGACCGGTCTTTCCCTCGCCTGGAAGGGTGGGGAGCCGATCGAGTCGTACCCCGCCCTTCTGCCCGACCTGCACGAGGGGGAGCCATTGTTCCTCTCCGCCCGGCTGGCCCCCGGCCGATCGCTGCCGCGCCTGGTCCTGGGCGGCAGCACGCTCGACGGGGCGCAACACCTGGAGGCGGCCGAGGAGGGTCCCGCGGCCACGGACTCCGGCGTCGCGGTGCGGTGGGGCCGCGCCAAGGTCGAGGCCCTGCTCGACACCCTGGACGATGGAGCGTCCCCCGACACGGTGCGGGCCGCCGTCATCGACGTCTCGAGGACGTTCGGCATCGTCACCCCCTACACCAGCCTCGTGGCGGAGGAGGAATTCCCCACGGCGACCGGGGCCTCCTCCCGGGTGAGGGTGGCGAACGGGTTGCCCGCGGGCTCGGGCCTGCCCGGCGACCTGCCGCAGGGAGGGACCGACGAGCCGGTCCTGGTCCTCCTCGGCGCACTCCTGGTGCTCGCCGGCACCGTCCTCATGGCGGGGGCGCTCCGGCTGCCGGGAAAGGCCTGAGATGCGGGCCCGGCGGATCCTCTGCGTCGTCGCGCTGCTGCTCCTGTCCTCGGGCGGGGGTCTCCTCGGGCGGCGGCTCTACGTCGAGGGGAAGGCTCTCCTGGCGCACCTGCTCATCGAGCGCGCGCTCGCTCTGCACCTCCGGGACGGCGCCTCGCACCCTCCCTGGGCGTGGGCCGACACCTACCCGATCGCGGTCCTCACGGTCGACCGGCTGCGCGTGAGATGCCCGGTGCTGGCGGGGGCCTCGGGGACATCCCTGGCGTTCGGCGCCGGCCACATCGACGGGACAGCGCCGCCGAACGCTCCGGGGCATTCCGTCCTGGCGGGACACCGCGATCGCGAGTTCGAATTCCTGCGCGACCTCGCGCCGGGGGACGTCCTGCGTCTGCGGACGCCGGGTGCCGTGCGCGAGTATCTGGTCGATGGCGCGGGTGTGGTGCCGCGAGACGACGGGACCGCCCTGCAACCGACGGCAGGGGACCGCCTGACGCTCGTCACGTGCTACCCCTTCGGCGGCTTATGGCGCTCTTCTCTGAGGTACGTCGTGACCGCCGCGGCCCGCGGGGTCCCGGTGTCGCAGATGATCACGAATTCGTCATCCCCCTCGGCGCGATCAATCCGTCACCAATATTGAAGAAAGCGCTCCCCCGCCTATATTGACCGGTGGACCTCGAGAAGGTGGAGGGGGGATGCCCAAGGACCGTCACCGGCTACCAGACTGCACCGACCTCCGGCGGCGGCGCCGGACGGTCCTCGCCTGGCTGACCGCCACCGCGTTCGCCGCGATCCCTCTCGTCGTGCCGCGCGCGGCCGCGCAGGCGGTGCGCGCGGCCACCGGCCGCCTGGAGGGATCGATCGTCGTCGGTCCACAGCTGTCCGCGAGAAAGATCCGCTTCAACCTCTATCCCGATCTTGCACAGCCCGCGGCCGCCCCCCAGCCGGAGTCGACGGTCAGCGAGCTGGCGAACGTCATCGTCTCCTTCGAGGCGTCACCGGCGCTCGCGAGCGCACCGTCGCGGACGACGCGTCCGGTGATGCGTCAGGAAGGGTTGACCTTCGTCCCGCACGTCCTGGCGATCGCGAGGGGATCCCAGGTCGAATTCCCGAACGGAGATTCGATCTTCCACAATGTGTTCTCTCTGTCGAAGGCGGCCTCGTTCGATCTCGGCAGGTTCCCGAAGGGGTCGTCGAAGTCGGTGCGCTTCGACAGGCCCGGGATCGTCAAGGTCTTCTGCCACATCCACTCGGACATGAGCGGCGTCATCGTCGTCCTGGACAACCCGTTCTTCGCGATTCCGGACGCCCGGGGCCATTACGTGATCGACGGCGTCCCTCCCGGAGAGTACCGGGTGATCGCCTGGCACGAGCGGGCGCATCCCCTCGAGAGGACCGTCCGGATCGAGCCGGGGCGGGCCGCCGCCGCCGATTTCAGCATCCCGCTGACCGAGGAGAGTCCCGCCGGTGAGTGAGTCCCCCTGGTCGCGGATCCGCTCGGCCAGCCTGTCGGCGAAGCTCATCCTGTTCAGCGCCCTGCTGACGGCGCTCGCGGTCGGAGTGGCGTTTCTGGCCCTCAGTCTCGAGCTGCGCAAGCAGACCCGGCGTCTCCTGGCCGACACCCTCGCCCAGCACCAGAAGATGCTGCTCGAGGTGCAGCGACGGGGGCTCGAACAGCTGCTGCGCGCCTCGACCCTCATGTCCGACAGCCCCACGCTGCGCGCCGCCATGGAGACCTACCGCTCGGAGACGAGCCAGCGGGCGGGCCCCCGGGCGGACCTGCTCGCGACCATCCAGACCGAGGCTGAGAAGATCGCCGGCGGCCTCGGGCGCGACCTCCTGATCGTGACCGATCGCGACGGTCGCGTCCTGGCGGTCGGCGGGCGGCCCGAGGACCGCCCCGGCATCGGCGAGAATCTCTCGACCCGCCCGATCATCCGTCACGCTCTCGAGCAGGACGCCCCGGTCGGGACCGGAAATTTCTCGGTCCTGCGCATCCGCGGACGCTATTTCCAGATCGGCTGCGTGCCGATCGTCCTGCAGGGGTTCATCATCGGCACGTTGACGCTGGGCGACCGGATCGATCAGGGATTCGTCGAGCACCTGCGCCGGTCGTTCGACAGCCAGATCGTGGTCACCGGAGGCGAAGGCGTCCTCGGCTCGACACTGGAGGGGACGCCGTGGCCCGTCGGCGTGGCGGCCGCGCCCGGGCAGGCAGGCGGTGTGCCACCCGACGACGCACGGGTCGTGTCCATCGCGGGGGATGAGTACGTCACGGCCCCCCTGACGCTGGGGCTCGACGAGGACGGCCGTCCGGTCACCCTGCATCTCCTGCACTCGCTGACCCTGGCCCTCGACGAAGCGAGCCGCTCCCTCTTGAAGACCCTCGTCGGATACGGCTCCCTGGTCGTGATGATCGCGGGGCTGTGCGCCTCGGTCGTGGCCCGCTCGGTCCTCAGGCCTCTCGAGAGCTTCGTGAAGTTCATGCGTTCGGCCACGGACAGCGGGGACCGGTCGCGGCGCTTCGACGCCTCGGATGCCGGCGCCGAGGTTCGCCTCCTGAGCGACACGTTCAGCGGCCTGATGGACTCGCTGCGCCAGCACGAGGATCGCCTCCTGACGACCGCCCGGGAGGACCTGGTCCGTCTCGAAAGGTTGAAGGAGTCGGAGAAGCTCGCGGCCCTCGGGCGTCTCCTTTCGGGCGCGGCGCACGAGATCAACAATCCGCTCACCGGCGTCGTCGGCAACATCGAGATGCTTCTGGCGCGCCCGGGGCTCGCCCCGGATCTCGAGGAGAAGCTCGAGACGATCCGCAAGGAGGGGCAGAGGATCGTCGCCCTGGTGAGGAATCTCCTGAAGGTCGCGCACCGTGACTCCGGTCAGCGGGCGATCGTCGACCTCAACCAGGTGATCCGCGACACCGCGGCGCTGCGGCGGCACGACTTCGAAAGGGCCGGGATGCGCATCATCCTCGATCTCGCGCCCCAGCCTCTCCGTCTGCCGGCCAGCGAGCTCGAGCTCCAGCAAGTCTTCCTGAACATCATCAACAACGCCTACGACGTCCTCAAGACGACCCAGGGGCGTCCGGCGCTCACCGTCCGCACCTCGGCGCTGGACGACGAGGCGACGGTGGTGTTCACCGACAACGGCCCCGGCATCGAGGATCCCACGCAGGTGTTCGAGCATTTCTACACGACCAAACCTGTCGGCCAGGGGACGGGGCTCGGCCTCAGCATCTCCCAGGCCATCGTGCAGAGCCACGGCGGGCGGATCGCGGCCGAGAACTCTCCCGAGGGCGGGGCGCGCTTCACCGTGGTCCTGCCGCGCGCCGGTTCGGCGGCGGTCGAGCCGGCCCCGGCCCGTCCTGCGACCGAGACGATCCCGGCCAAGCACCGCCTCCTGCCGGTCTCGGTCCTGGTGGTGGACGACGAGCCGGTCGTCCTGGAGCTGCAGATGGCGATCCTGGGCTCGCTCGGGGCGAAGGCCGTCGGCGCACGCTCCGGCGACGAGGCGATAGCACTGTTGCGGACGCGGGACTTCGACCTGATCGTCTCCGATCTCCTCATGCCGGGGGACGTGTCGGGGAAGGACCTGTACACCTGGGTCGGGGTCCACCGTCGGTCGGGAACGCGGGGGTTCCTGTTCGTGACCGGGGACACGGTCGGCGAGGCCGCGTTCCTGCAGCAGGTGAAGTCGCGCTGCGTGCTGAAGCCGTTCACGATGGAGGAATACGTGTCCGCCCTGCGGGAGACCTGGAATGGCTTGCAGAGCGCGGCTTGAGCCGCCGATGATCCGGGCGCGCGCACGACGCCGCGCGCTGTCTCTTCTCGCCTGCGCCCTGTTCGCCATCGCGCCGGCCCCGTGCGATGAACACGTCCTCGTCGGGGGGCTCTTTGACGCCGAGTACTGGCAGACGGACGACGGCTCCCGCCTGCTGAGCCGGAACGACGGCGACGCCGCCCCGGGCGGCCGCCTGCGTCTGTGGGCGGCCTCCGAATTCCGCCCCCGCCTGCAGGGGTTCGTCCGCGGCGAGGCCTATGGCGGCAGGGCGAACAGCGAATACGGAACGGAGACGAAGCTCGAGCAGGCGTTCGTGCGCTACTCCTTCAGCGAGCCGAGGCATCTCGTGATCGAAGCGGGACAGCTCCTCTCCCCGATCGGCAACTTCTCCCGGCGCTACCTGTCGAGCGTCAATCCTCTGATCGGCTCGCCCGACGGGTACAGCCTCGACTATCCACTTGGTGCGCAGGCCACCGGGCAGGTGGGACGGTTCGATTACCGGGCCGCGCTCGTGGACCGTCCGTTCGTCAACGATCGCTACGTCCCCGAAACCGGCCGGGCGCTGCGGCCGGCTCTGGCCGCGGGGCTGACGCCTGTCGTCGGAACCCGGCTGGGCGTCTACGCCGCGCTCGGTCCGTACCTGGGGCCGCGTGTCGCGCCGATGCTGTCCTCCGGGGAGAACTGGAAGGACTTCAACCAGACCGTCTACGGTCTCGACGTGCAGTTCAGCCACGGCTACTTCGAGCTGAACGGCGATTACGCCCATTCGTCCTACGAGGTCCCCAGCGGCGCTCCGGACGTCCACGGCTTCGCCTACTTCATCGAGCCGAAGTACACTTGGTCCCCCCGTTTCTTCACGGCGCTGCGCCTCGAGCGCAACGACTACCCCTACATCGCCCCGCTGGCGCCCGGCGTGTGGCTTTCGACCACCGCCGATTTCTACGACGCCGAGGTCGCGGCCGGGTACCGGCTCGGGCCAGGCGCTCTCCTCAAGGTGGCCTACCGCCGCGACCGCTGGATGGTGGACGACTCCCTCAAGACCTTCTTCCCCGACGGCTACGCCCTCTCCGCCCAGCTCTCCTACAGCTTCAACGTCAACTCCTGGTTCGAGCGGCCGAGGTAGGACTCTCCGGCCGCCCCGCGCCCGGCCCCTCCGCAGTCCGCCGGGAATGGACTCGCGTATACTTCCAGGCGGAGGGCCTTGCGTGAATTCACAGCCGGAACAGCTCGGGCGCGTCGAGGCCCGGCTCCCCTGCCCCGCCTGCGGCGGACCCACCGAATACCGCAAGTGCAAGGAGATCTGCGCGCGCTGCCGCGTCATCGTGCAGAACTGCAGCGGGGATTAAAGGAGACAGGCGATGGCCCGATTCCTGGTGCACTGGCTGAGCACGGCCGTGGCGCTCTTCGTCTGCTCGCACATCGTGCCCGGCGTGCACGTCGATTCGTACGCGACGCTGGCTGTGGCGTCCCTGGTCCTGGGGTTCATCAACGCCATCATCCGGCCGATCCTGCTGTTCCTCACGCTGCCGATCACCCTTCTGACGCTCGGTCTGTTCTATTTCGTGGTGAACGGGCTGGCGTTCGCGATGGCGGCCTGGATCGTGCCGGGGTTCGACGTCGACTCCATCGGCTGGGCCATCGTCGGTTCATTCGTGGTCAGCCTGGTGTCGTGGTTTCTCGGCTGCTTCGGCCGGCCGCCGCAGCCGTCTCCGTATCGCTGAAGACGATCCCTCCGACAGGAGGACCGCATGGGGGACAGCGTGACCTCGCCTCTCTCGGGCGCCTCGCTGGACTCCCTCCTCGCCCGGCGACGGCCGGTCCTGCTCGACGGCGCCACCGGGACCGAGCTGGCGCGCCGGGGCGTCGACACGACGCTGCCGTTGTGGTCGGGGCGGGCGCTGTTCGACGACCGGGGGCTCGAGACGCTGATGAAGATCCACGAAGACTACGCGCGCGCCGGCGCCGAGATCCTGGTCACGAATACCTTCCGGACGACGGCGCGCATCCTGGAGCGGGCGGGCCGGTCCGGCTCCTGGCGCGAGGCGAACCGACGGGCGGTCGAGTGCGCGCGGGCCGGCTCCCAGGCGAGCGCCGGCCGCGTCTGCCTGGTCGCGGGCGGACTCGCCCCCCTGGAGGACTGCTACCGTCCCGACCTGGTGCCGACGCGGGACGAGTGCCTGCGCGAGCACCGGCCGCAATCGGAGCTTCTCGCCTCGCTCGGCGTCGACCTGATCATCATCGAGACGATGAACAGCCTGCGCGAGGCCGAGGCCGCGCTCCAGGCGGCGCGCGAGACCGGACTCCCGGTCCTGCTGAGTCTCTGCCCGCGCCCGTCGCACCACCTTCTTTCCGGGGAGCCGCTCGAAGCGGCGCTGCCCCGTCTGGCCGGAGCGGGCGGCGACGCGCTCCGCGGCGTCCTCATGAACTGCGCGACACCGGAGGCGCTGGAGCAGATTTTTCCGCGCTTCGCGTCCCTGGCCCCGGCCTTGCCGCACGGGCTGTACGCGCACCTCGGAGAGCCGGACGACGTGACCGGCTGGCGCATGCCGGATCGCCACGAGCCCAGAGCCTACGCCGTCTGGATGGAGAAGCGGATCGAGGAGGGGGCGCGCTTCGTCGGCGGCTGCTGCGGCACGACACCCGATCACATCGCGGCGATCGCGGAGAGGCTTGGCCGGCTGCCAGGCTGAGAAGGCTCGAAGCGGCCGAACGGTCCGGGGCGCGCGCGCCCGGTCATCCGGTCCAGGCGAACCGGACCTTGACCGCGACCTGGTCGCTCTGGGGCTCGAGATTGAACGCCCCTTCGCCGGCCGGATGGACCCAGTTCCGGTTCCAAACGACGAACAGGTCGTTGCCGGGGCGGAAGGTGAAGCGCAGGCGCGTGTTCATCCCCATGCTCCTCGTCTCGGTGTCGTACTGGAAGTAGCCGAACAACAGGAGGCGCGGCGAGAAGGCGAAGACGTTCTGGAGCTGGAACAGGCGCTGGATGAAGTCCCCCTCGGGCAGGTGGCCGAAATCGTTCTCGAGATCGAGCTTCTGGTGCAGGTGCCCCTTGAGGACGTCCCAGTTCACGAAGGCTTCCGTCTGGGTCAGCCGGCCTCCGTAGAAATCGCCGAACCAGACGGTCGAGCCGATCCTCCAGCCGCGCGTCTGGGCCGACTGGGCCTCGACGCGGTAGCGCGTGAAGCGGTAGGCGCCGGGCGTGATCACGATTCCGGGCACGATCTCGAACGGCGGCCCCGCCGGGTCGACGCGCTCGTATGTCGGCACCCAGTTGGCCTCGAAGTGCTCCCCTGATTCGGTCTCGATGTTCAGAGGCGCCGTGTACAGACGACGCGATTCGGGCCGCCCGTCGAGGTCATCGATCCGCTTGTAGCCGGTCTCGAAGAACGCCTGGCGGATCCAGCGAAAGGCGCCGTCCGGCCTCGGCCGCGGCTTCACGGCGTTCCAGAAGTCGTACCAGCGCGTCCCCGGGCGCGGCAGGAATCCGAGCGCGGGATCGAGAGCGTCGCCGAACTCCATGACACGCGCGTAGGCCTCCCAGAAATCGTTCGGAAGGTCCACCTTGAAGCCCCAGCCGCCCCGGTTTCCGCGGGGAAGCTCGCCGCTCGAGCGCGCCGCCCAGCCGCCGATCGAGAGCTTCTTGTCGCCCGCGATCTGCGAGCTGTGCCAGACGGCGTCGATCCCCGCCAGCGAGTTGGAGGTCAGTCCTCGGGGGTCGCCGTGCGTGCCGATCGCCCCCACGTGGAAGCTGTCGGTGAGGTCGTAGGTGACCCGGCCCGCCGAAAGGTTGGTGCGCGGCGCCGCCGTCGATTCCCCGGTCTGGATGTCGAGCGCCCCCACGCTCAGGGGGCCCGCGTGGCCGAGGATCTTGCCGCCCCAGTCGATCGGGACGGTCTCGAACTCCGTCGGGAGCTCGACCAGCCCTATCCGGCGCGAGTAGAACGGCACGAAGTCCTGCTCCAGACCGAGCCCGAAATTGAACAGGCTCGACCCATCCAGGAAGAACGGCCGCTTTTCGGGAAAGTACAGGTCGAAGCGCGTCAGGTTGATCTGGCGCGTGTCGACCTCCGTCTCGGCAAAATCGGTGTTGGCCGTCAGGACGCCCGTCAGTCCCGGGGTCGGGCTGCAGGTCAGATCCAGGCCGCCCCGTCCGATCGTCCGCTCCGTCTGCTCGGCGGGCGCTCTCTCGTATCGGCCCAGGGCGTAGGGCGCGACCGTCAGGCCCTTCCCCTGGTCGAGCCCGGCGATCCCCGAGAGCAGGCCGGCGCTGCTGAGATCGATCACGTCGGAGTCGATCGTCACTCCCGACCAGTGGAAGTTGAGGCGGTCACGCGCGACCCAGCGCAGGACGTTGAATCCCCACTCCGACAACCCTCTCTTGAAATGCAGCGTGCGCGAGGGGATGCGCATCTCGACCGTCCAGCCTTGCGCGTCGATGCTGGTCCTTGCGTCCCAGATGCCGTCCCAGTCCGTCGTGAGGATGCCGGGGCCCGGAATCAGACCGTCGCTCACGGCCCCCGTGGCGTGGACTTCGAACATGTATCCCGTGCGCTTGTCGCCGAAGGTGTCGAACACGAGTGTAATGAAATCGTCCCCGAACGGATCCTCGATATCGCGCTGCATCGAGTGCAGCGAGATCTTCGCCGGCTCGGGGTCGAAGCAGTGGATCCCGATGTAGAGGTTGTCCCGGTCGACGAGAAGGCGGATTTCCGTCCTGTAGGGCGTGGGCGCGCCCGGGTTGGGCGCGTGCTGCGTGAGGTCGGGGATGACGCCGGCCCTCTCCCAGGCCGGCTCATCCAGCCGGCCGTCCACGGTGACGGCGCTCTCGGTGCGGACGGCCGCGACGCGCGACGGGCCCGCGGCCGCGGGCGTGTCCGCGGCGGCACGGGCGGCGAGTGCGTCCCGCCCGCCGGCGGCGACACCTCCCGCGAGGACCCACAGGAGGAGCGGTGCCGCGCGCACTCCTACTCGGCGGGCAGCGTCGCGGTCGAGGGGGATTCGCCCGCAAGGCCGCGCGCCGTCTCCTCCACGCGCCGGAAGAAGCGCAGGAAGTTCTCGCCGAGGACCCCTTCGACCTCCCTCTCGGAATGGCCCCGGCGCAGGAGCTCCGCGGTGATCACCGGCAGCTTCGAGACGTCGTCGAGCCCTTCCGGCGGGTCCTCGATGCCGTCGAAATCGGTCCCCAGGCCGACCGCCTCGGGCCCGGCGATCTGGATGACGTGCTCGATGTGGTCGACGACCCTGCTCCACGTGGTGCGGCGTCGCGGGAGGGTGTCGAACAGCTTGCTGATCGCCTCGTCGCGCTTCCTGGGATCGGAGGCCATGTCCTGCTTGATCCTCAGGTACTCGGGCGCGACCTTCTCCCGCTCGGTCTTCATGGCGGCCACGACCTCCGGGTCGACGAAGTAGGACGAGACGTTGATCATCACGACGCCCCCCTTGGCGGCGATCCTCCTGATCTGGTCGTCGGTCAGGTTGCGCGGGATGTCGCACAGGGCGCGGCAGGAGGAGTGCGAGGCGAACACCGGGGCGCGCGACGTCTCCAGCACGTCGTCGATCGTCTCGTCCGAGACGTGCGACACGTCCACCATCATGCCGATCCGGTTCATCTCGCGCACGACGACGCGACCGAAATCGCTCAGCCCGTGGTGCGTCTGGTAATCGGCGCCATTGAAGTCGGGCAGGTAGAACTTCCCCGACGAGTCGGCCCAGTGGTTGGTGTTCGTGTGGGTCAGAGTCATGTAGCGCACGCCGAGGCGGTAGAACTCGCGCAGCGCGCCGAGCGAGTCCTCGATCGCGTGCCCCCCCTCGATCCCCATCAGCACCGCCATCTTGCGGTCGCGCTTCGCCTGGCGGATCTCCGCCACCGAGGCGGCCCGGGAGAGATCCTTCGGATGGGCCCGCACGACGCGATCGACCAGGTCGATGAGATCGAGCGTCTCCCGCGCCGCGCCGCCGCTCTCGGCGTAGCTCGCCGGCACGTAGATCGCGAAGAACGGTGCCGTCAGCCCACCTTCCTGGGCGCGTGGGATGTCGAAGTGCGGCGTCGCCCCGCGCTCGCCCACGTCGGCCCATTTCTTCTCGAGCGTGTACGGCGCGTCCACGTGCGTGTCGACCACGATGGCGCGCGCCTGCAGGCGCTGCGCCCTGGTCTCGGCGTCGCCGGCGGCGGCCGGCAGGATCGTGATCCCCACAACGACAACGGCGGGCAGGAACAAGCGTCGCATGCGGTCCCCTCCGGAAGCCGGAGATTGTCGCATACCTCGGGCCCGTTCGCAGCGTTTCAGGATGCGGATCGCCGCGTTGACCCGTTCGCCGCGGCTTTGCTAGCATCCGCCATGAGCATCGAGAGAATCCAGGAACCTGCGTCGCCGTCAGTCCCCCGCCCGGCCTCCGACCCCCTCGCCGCGGAGGTCCGCCGCTTCCGCGGCCGCACCCCGGGCTCGCTCGACGAGTGGGAGCGCGCCCGCCGCTTCCTGCCGGCGGGCGTGTGCAGCAATTTCCGCCTGATGGAGCCGCACCCGATCTTCCTGCGCTCGGCGCGCGGGTCGCGCGTGCAGGACGTCGACGGCAACGAGTACGTCGATCTGGGAATGGCGCAGTCGACGCTGCTCGCGGGTCACGCGCACCCCGCCGTCCTCGACGCGGTGCGGCGGCAGGCCGAGAACGGCACGATGACCTGCTACCCGAACCCGCGCACCGCGGACCTGGCGGCGATCGTCTGCGATCGCTTCCGGCTGGACCTGGTGCGCTTCGTCAACACCGGGAGCGAGGCCACGCAGTTCGCCCTGCGCGTGGCCCGCGGCGCCACGGGCCGCGACGGGATCCTGAAGTTCGACGCCTGCTATCACGGCGGGGCGCCGGAGTTCTGGCTGGGCAAGGCCGAGACGGACCTCCCCCCGGGCGCCCCCGAGTGGATGGGCCAGGAGATGTACAGCGCCGGCATCCCGCACGCCATGGTCTCGAAGACGTTCCTGGCCGATTACAACGATCTGGAGAGCGTGCGCGCCGCCTTCCGCGAGCATCCGCGGGAGATCGCGGCGGTCATCCTCGAGCCGATCTCGTTCAACCTGGGGATCCTTTTGCCGCGGGAGGGGTTCCTGCAGGGGCTGCGCGATCTGTGCGACGCCGAGGGGGCGGTCCTCATCTACGACGAGGTGAAGATGGGGTGCAAGCTGGGGCTGCGGGGCGCCGGCGAGTATTTCGGCGTGCCGCCCGACCTCGTGGCCATGGCCAAATCGATCGGCGGCGGCTTCCCGATCGGCCTGTTCGGCGGCCGGCGCGACCTCATGGAGGGGATCGAGACGCGCAACGTCAAGCACGTCGGGACCTACGCGGCCAACATGGTCGGACTCGCGGCCGCCTACGCGACGCTGACCGAGGTGCTGACGCCGAAGGCATACGACCGGCTGTTCGCGGTCAACCAGGCGCTGGCCGACGGCTACCGCGAGATCATCGCGCGCACCGGTCTCGAGGCGCACGTCGTCACGGCGGGGGCGTCCGGCTCGCTGTTCTTCAGACGCGCCCCGGTGAAAAGCGTCGCCGACTTCAAGACGACTCGGATGGACAAGTGGCCGATCTTCTGGCTCGGCATGGCGAATCGCGGAATCCTCCCGCAGGCCCACGGCCCGGAGGACATCTGGACGGTCTCGGTGCAGCACACCGACGAGGACGTCGAGGCGACCCTGCGGGCCTTCCGCGAAGTGGCTGTCCTTCTCGCCTGAGTCACCTGGCGGCTCGGCGAGGGGACGTCATCTCGCCTCCGGGCAGTTCACCGGCGGCCTGTTTCTGTAGCAGGAGCCGGAACTGGTCCGCCGGCAGCGGCCGGCTGAACAGGTAGCCCTGCATGAGCCGGCAGCCCCTCTCGCGCAGGCAGTCGCGCTGCTCCGGGGTCTCGACGCCCTCGGCGATGACGGCCATCTTCAGCCCTTCCGCCATGGCGATGATGGCCGCGGTGATCGCCGCGTCGCCCGGATCGGTCGCGATGTCCCGCGTGAACGACTGGTCGATCTTCAGCGTGTCGATCGGGAATCGTCTCAGGTAGGTCAGCGACGAGTACCCGGTGCCGAAATCGTCCACCGAGACGCGCAGGCCCATGTCCTTGAGCCGCTTCAGCGCGGTGATCGTCTCCTCGACGCTCTGGACCAGGATGCTCTCGGTGATCTCCAGCTCCAGGCAGCGCGGATCGAACCCCGTGGATTTCACGATCTCGTCGACGGTGTGCACGAGGGGCTGCTGGCGGAACTGCCGCCCCGACAGGTTCACCGCGATGATCATCTCGCCGAGACCCTCGTCGCGCCACGCCTTCCCCTGCGCGCATGCGGCGCGCAGCACCCACTCGCCGATCGGCATGATCAGACCGGTCTCCTCGGCCAGCGGGATGAAGTCGCCCGGTGGGACCATCCCGAGCTCGGGATGACGCCAGCGGACCAGCGCCTCGGCCCCGATGATCCGGCCGGTCGCCACGTCGATCTGCGGCTGGAAGTGCAGCAGGAACTCCTGGCGCTCGAGCGCCTTGCGCAGGCTGTTCTCCATCGCGAGGCGCTGCAGGGCGGCGGCGTTCATCGAGGCGTTGTAGAACTGGTAGGTCCCGCGCCCCGCGTCCTTGGCGTGGTACATCGCCGAGTCGGCGTTCTTCAAAAGCGTGTCCGCGTCCTTGCCGTCGTGCGGGAACAGGCTGATGCCGATGCTGCCGGTCACGAAGACCTCGTGCTCCTCCAGCTTGAACGGCTCGTTCAGCGCCTCCATGACACGGCGGGCGATCTTGGCGGCATCCTCCCCGCGTGCGATGTCGGTGACGGTCACGATGAACTCGTCCCCCCCGAGGCGGGCCACCGTGTCGCTCGAGGCGAGCGGGTCGCCGCGGGCGATCGTGTCGGTCGAGCGCAGGCACTTCTTCAGGCGCTCCGAGACCGCCTGCAGCAGTCGGTCGCCCACGGTATGCCCCAGGGTGTCGTTGATCCTCTTGAACCGGTCCAGGTCCAGGAACAGCATGGCGAGCGTGTGCCCCTGCCGCTGCGCGTTCGACAGCGCCTGGTTGAGCCGCTCCATGAACAGGACCCGGTTCGGCAGCCGGGTCAGCCCGTCGTAGTACGCCAGGAAGCTGATCTGCTCCTCGATCTGCTTGCGCTCGGTGATGTCCTGCGTCGTGCCGGCGAGCCGCAGCGGCGTGCCGTCGTCGTCGAAGACCACCTCCGCCTGCTCGTGCACGAAGCGGACGGAGCCGTCCGGCATCAGGAGCCGCGCGTCGAAGCTGTACGGACCCTCCTTCCGCACCGCCTCGCCTGTGGCGCGCGCGACCAGCTCCCTGTCCTGAGGATGCACGCGCTCGAGGTACGACGCCAGGTCGGGCGTGAAGGTCTTCGGGTCGACGCCGAAGATCCGGTAGGTCTCCTCCGACCAGCGCATCCGCCCCGACTTCAGCTCGCGCTCCCAGTTGCCGAGATGCGCGATGCGTTGCGCGCTCGCCAGGCGGGCCTCGCTGTCGCGCAGGTCGTCGACGGTGCGCTTGGCGCGCAGCATATAGCGCAGGCGGTGCCCCAGGACGAACAGGTTGATCGGCTTGGACGCGAAATCGGTGGCCCCGGCCTCGTAGGCAGTCTTGATCGAGTCGGTGTCGTCGAGGCCGGTCAGGATCAGGATCGGGGTCCCGGCCCCGCCCGGGACCTGGCGCATCGCGGCGCACGCCTGGAAGCCGTCCATCTCCGGCATGCGCACGTCCATGACGACGAGCTCGGGCTTGTGCCGCGTGAACGCCTTGACCCCTTCCGCGCCGTTGCGCGCCTCGACGACATTGAACTGGAAGAGCTCGAGCGCCTCCTTCACCAGCTCGCGGATCGCCGTGTCGTCGTCGACCACGAGGATCAGGGTCTTCGTCTCGGCCTGGGCTCCGGCGCTCACGATCCCCCCCCCGCTCCCAGCTTCCGGAGGGCCTCGACCACCCTCGCGTACTCCGCTTCAATCTCGGGAAGACTGTCCGGGACCGCTCCGTCCTTGGTCTCGCGGGCCCTGGCCTCGAGCGTCTTGCACAGGGCCGACAGCCGGAGGGCGCCGACCATGGCGCTGCTCGACTTGAGACTGTGGGCCAGGCGGTACACGGTCGCCGTATCGCCCCGCTCCACGGCGATCTGCAGCTCCTCCATCATGGACGGCGCGTTGGAGAGATACAGACCGATCACGCGGGGGATGACATCCGGCTGGCCCGCCCGCTGTAGCGGCCGCATGCTCTCGAGCGTCTTCATGTCGATGGGGGCGCCGCCGTCCGGAGGGACGTCCGGGACCGCGGCCGCACTGGCTGCAGCCTTCGGTGCGGCGACCGCCTCGGCCTGCGGCCCGGCGGGCGCGGGCTCGGCCGCGACCTGGGCTCCTGCCTGCGGGTCCTCGCCGATCCAGCGCTCGAGCACGGTGCGCAGGGCCTCCCTTCCCAGCGGCTTGCTCAGATAGTCGTCCATACCGGAAGTGAGGCAGCGCTCGCGGTCCCCCTCCATCGCGTTGGCGGTCAGGGCGACGATCGGGATGTGCCGTTTCTCCCCGGCCGCGTCCTCCAGTCGGCGGATCTCCGTGGTCGCTTCATATCCGTCCTTGCGGGGCATCTGGCAGTCCATCAGCACGAGGGAGTAACCGCCCTTCGCCATCTTCTCGATCGCTTCCTCGCCGTCCCCGGCGATCTCGACGCTGCAGCCCAGAGATTCGACCATGGCCAGGATCACTTCCTGGTTCACCGGGTTGTCCTCGGCGAGCAGGATGCGTCCCTGCAGCGGCGGCGCCTTCTCAGAGAGGCTGTGGCGCGTCACCAGCATGTAGTCCTCCGCGGGCCGGCCCAGCACCGCCGCGAGGCAGTTGTAGAGATCCGACTGGCGCACCGGCTTGCTCAAGTAGCCCTCGATCTTCGCGCGCCGCGCCTCCGCGGCGTCGCCGCGCAATCCGACCGAGGTCAAAAGGACCAGCCGCACTCCCGAGATCGACCCCTCCGACTTGATCCGGCGGGCCAGCTCGATCCCGTTCATCCCGGGCATCATCATGTCGAGCAGGCCGACGTCGTAGGGGTGGCCTGCTCCCGCCGCCTCGCGCAGCATGTCGAGCGCCTTGGGCCCGCTGTCCGCGCTCCCCTCCTTCATCCCCCAGGAGGCGACCTGGTGCTGCAGCAGCTCCCGGTTCGTGGCGTTGTCGTCCACGATCAGGACGCGCAGCCCCTGCAGGTTGCGCCGCGGTGCCACGCGCCGCGTGGCCAGGCGCTGCCGGCCGAGCCGGGCGGTGAACCAGAAGGTCGATCCCTTCCCGGGATCGCTCACGACACCGATGCTGCCGGACATCATCCCCGCGAGCTGCTTGGCGATCGCCAGGCCCAGCCCGGTCCCCCCGAAGCGTCTCGTGGTCGACCCGTCCGCCTGGGTGAAGGCGCCGAAGATCCTGTCCTTCGCATCCGCGGCCACGCCGATTCCCGTGTCGCTCACCTCGAAGCGCAGAAGCGACGAATCGCGTCCCTGCTCCTCCGACGTGACGCGCACCACGACCTCACCTTTCTCGGTGAACTTGACCGCGTTCCCGACCAGGTTGATCAGGACCTGGCGCAGCCGCCCTGGATCGCCGTGGACCTGAGTGGCGACGCCGTCGTGAATGACGCAGGCCAGCTCCAGACCCTTGCGCTGGGCCCGCTCGGCCAGGAGATCGCAGACGTCCTCGATGGTCTGGCGGAGATCGAAGTCCACCGCCTCGAGCTCGAGACGGCCGGCCTCGATCTTCGAGAAGTCCAGAATGTCGTTGATCACGCCGAGGAGGGACTCGGCCGAGCTGCGCACCGTCTCGGCGAACCTCTTCTGCTTGGCGGTCAGATCGGTGTCGAGCAGGAGATCGGTCATGCCGATGACGCCGTTCATCGGAGTGCGGATCTCGTGGCTCATGTTCGCCAGGAACTGCGACTTGGCGCGGCTCGCCGCCTCGGCCTGGTGGGCCAGGTCGTAGGCCTTCCTCGTAGCCTGCTCGAGCTCGTGGGTGCGCTGCTCCACCTTGCGCTCGAGATCGTGCTGCGAGCTCTCCACCTGCTCGCGGTACTGGCGCAGCCTGCCGAGCATGGCCGAGAACGCCGTCCCCAGCTCCCGCAGCTCGTCCCGGGTGTCGACACGGATGGTGTGGTCCAGACGCCCCTCCGCCACGGCGCGGGTCGCCTCGACCAACTGGTTGATCGGTGCGGTGATCTTGCGCGTCAGGAGGATCGTCGCGGTGACCCCGAACAGGACGCAGATCGCCGCCGACGCCGCAGCGTGCATCAGGAGCGCTCGCAGCCTCTGGCGCATCGGCTCCTGGCTGAGACCGAGCTGGACGTAGCCGATCACCTCTCCCGCCGCGGGCCGGGGCGGGGCATCGGGGAAGAGGGACGCCTCGCCCGCATCGGCGGCGCCGTGCACGGGCACCAGGACGTCGAGATAGGCGCTCCCGTCCATGCGGTCCCGGAACTCGCCGACCGCCGCCTCGGTCCCCTCCACCCTGCGCGCATGACGCTGGAATCCCGGCAGACCGATGGAGCGGAAGGCGCGCTCCAGGAGGCCGTGTCCGTCCCGGTCGGCGAAGCGGACGTAGGCGACCGCGGGGTAGGCGTTCACCCCGGCGGCGACCTGCTGCAGGGCCTCGCGGTTCTGGGTGTACAGGGCGTACTCGCTGTTCTGCGACACCATCGCGGCCAGGGCGGCGCCGTCGGACTGGAGCTGCTGGACGTTGGCCGCGATCTCCTCGCGCACGATCAGGGCGCCCATGCCCAGCGTCGTCGCCAGGATGGAGGCGACGATCAACGCGTTGAACTTCGTGGCCAGCCCGAATTTCTGCGGCAGTCGCGGTCTCATCGGCTCACTCGATCACTGTCTGCGCGGCCTGCAGCACCTGTCCGCCGAGGTCGAGCTTCAGGAGGCGCGCCGTCTTGAGATTCACCGAGTACACGACCTTGCGCGGCGGCACGGGCGGCAGCGCCGAAGGCGCCGTCCCCTGCAGGATCTTCAGCGCCAGCTCGCCGCACTGACGCCCGATGTCCTTGTAGTCGCGGTCGAGCGCGTACAGCGCTCCGGCCTTGACCCAGGTCGCCGACAGCCCGACGAACGGGATCCGGTTGCGCAGGGAGAACAGCAGGATCGGCTTGACGGTCTGAGGGTTCAGGACGATCTGGTCCGCGACGCCCCACAGGACGTCGGCCCGCTTGTTCAGGCTGTCGAGGGCGTCCGGCAGCTCCTTGGGGGACTCGACCTTGCGCGCGAACAGCGTGAGCCCCAGGGCCGCCGCCACGCGCGTCGCCGCGTCGATGCGCGCCTGGTTCTCGGAGGGATTGAACAGGACTCCGACGTTGCGCTGGCCGGGGAGGAGTCGCTGCAGGTAGCGCAGCTGGGTCTCGACCGGGAACTCCAGCACCACGGCGGTGGCGTTCGGCGTCTTCGCGACGTCGTCCGCGTTCAGCACCAGCCCCGCGACGATCGGCAGGTCGCGCACGTCCCTTACGGCGGCCTGCGTCCCGAGCGATCCGAGGGTCAGGACGAGGCTCGCGCGGTCCTGACGCGACCGCTGCAGCGCCGCGGCTGCGGCCGCGGAGTCGCCGTGCAGCGACTGAACGTCGATCGCGAGGCGCACACCCTGCTGCTCCAGGTAGTCCCGGAAGCCGTCGAGCGCCTCCTGGTAGGGGGGGGCGTCCTGGCTGACGAGGACCGCGACACGCGCGTCCTCCTTCACCGCCGCGGCGCCGGCCGGGGCGGAGACGGCCAGGCCGAAAGCACCCAGCGCCAGCAGGGACGCACGCACAGGAGCGATCTTCATCGAGGCGGCGACGCTCCTAGAACTCGTAGCGGATCTGGACGCGGACGCTCCGGCCGTCCTGCGGGATCACGTCCTGCACGTGCTCCGTCCCGCCGGGATCGCCGTACCTCTTGTCGAACAGGTTGAATACGCTCAACGACACGCCCGGCCCGCTCTTCCAGTTACGGCTGAGAAGCGTCAGGTTGACCACCGAGAATCCCCCGGTGGAATCGCCGGCGAGGGTCTCGCGCGCCGAGGTGTACTGCGCCTCCAGACTCGCCAGAAGCCTGTCGTGCTTGAACGGAACGCTCAGGTTCGCCTTCGCCAGATGCCGCGGCGAATTGGTCAGGATCGAGCCCGTCGTCAGGTCCTCGCTCTTCTGCAGCGCGTAGCTGAGGCGCCCCTCGAGAAAGCGGGCGAAGGACCCTTCGACCTCGAGCTCCACGCCCTCGGCCTTGACCCGGTCCACGTTCCTGAACACTTCGAGCAGGTCCGACGGGTCGATCATCGCCGTGATCAGATTGTCGATCCCGTAGCGGTACACGGAGGCGGCGCCCCGCATGCGGTTGTGGAAGGTGTGCTCGAGGACGGCCTCGTACGTGTTGATCGTCTCCGGCCGCAGGCCCGGATTCGCCTTCTGCGAGAATCCGCCGTCGTCGTAGTACAGCTCGTAGTCGTTGGGCGCGCGGAACGCCCGGCCGTACAGGAACTTCATGGTGGTCGCCTCGCGTACGGAGCAGATCACCGCGAGACGGGGGTTGGTGGTGCCGCCGAAGGTCTCGTAGTTGTCGTGCCTCACCCCGAAGTTCAGGATGAGGTTGTCGCGCACGCGGTATTCGTCCTGGACGTAGGCCCCCCAGAAGGAAGTCTGTCTCCGGTCGTCGAGGTAGACGAAGGAGGGGTTGGTGTCGTAGTACCCCTGGTCCTGCTGCGCGTTGTAGCGCGCTTCGACGCCGCCGATCACCTTGTGCCTGTCGGCCAGCGTCGTGATGGTCTGCGCCTCCACGGTCCACCACTGGCCGTAGCCGTAGTCCTTGGACACCGCCCCCGAATAGGGATAGTTCCCCTTGTACCAGTAGCCGTCGTAGGAGGCGGTGCCCACGAAGCGCGACTTCAGACCGATCTCGCGGTCGTAGCGCAGATCCAGAAAGCCGCGCTCATCGAGGGTCTTCTCCCGGGAATCGTTGAAATCGGTCCCGAAGGAGGCCGTGGGAATCTTCTTGTCCCGCGACGAGTAGCCCCCTTCCACGCGGACGTTGCCGACGGACATCTTGCCGAACAGCCGCGCATACCTGTCGCCGTCGGCCCCCCTGGCCCATCCGTTGTTGGTGGCCGGACTGTTGAACTCGGGATAGAACAGGTTCTGACCGCCGCTGTCGGCATAGCTGCCGCTGATGAAGGTCTCCACCCCGCTGTCGGTGCGGCCGCCGTACGACATGCGCAGCTCGCCGGTCGAGAAGCTGCCGCCCGTGGCCGCGATCTCCGTCCCCTTCAGGCTGCGCCCGGACTTGGAGATGACGTTGATGACCGCCAGGAAGGCGTTGGTGCCGTAAAGGGAGGAGCTCGGTCCCCGGATGATCTCGATGCGCTCAATCGCGTCGACCTCGATGATCGTCTCGGTCCCGACCGACGCCTGGTCGTAGATGTTGTCGTTGATCCGGTGCCCGTCGAGAAGCAGCAGGACGCGAGTGTCGTAGTCCCCGGGCCGGTCGAAGCCGCGCACTCCGGTGTAGCTGTAGTTGCGATCGTAGGTCGCGAAGAACCCCCGCACGCTGCGCAGGATCTCGGAGAGGGTGCGATAGCCGTACTTCTGGATCTCCTCGCTCGTGATGATGCTGACCGACGCGGGGGCCTCGCTCGGCTTCTGCTCGTACTTCGAGGCGCCGAAGATCGAGGGCAGGTCCTCGAACAGGATCATCTCCTCCCCGCCGGCCGTCTTGCGGACCGAGGCCGCCTGCGTCTGGTCCGCCCCCAGCGAGGGCGGCGCTCCCAGGGCGAGGCCGAGGACCGCCGCGAGAACAGATTTGTAATGGCTCATCCAACGCCCTCCCCGGGAGGACCCGTCGATTCGTCGCGGGCACACCTCCCCCCAACTGCTGAAACCTAGGTTCCGGCGGGGGTTGAATCAAGCCGCGCAATGTGGTGCCGAGAGTGTGGTTCTTGATGTCTGGAAGTGTCCGCGACCCGATTGACAGGGCAATCTCTCCGGGGTCAGGTTCCAAGGCTCAGTGATTGGCAGGTCGATTAGAACGCCCGGGCGAGGTTGTGGCGGGTATTGGAAGGAAGGAGGGGTGTGGTCCAGAGGCGGCGGTAGAGGGAGGACCAGACGCCGGGGAGCTTCAGTCGGTGAAAGAACAGGCGG
>Ga0137397_10000216_pt1 | contig 39011 bp, 44 predicted proteins | sample czorhiz116metaG_FD_106658 | JGI IMG/M metagenome (GOLD analysis project Ga0137397, IMG submission 106658) | Vadose zone soil microbial communities from Angelo Coast Range Reserve, California, USA - czorhiz1.16 metaG | ecosystem: Environmental > Terrestrial > Soil > Vadose zone | place: USA... | reverse complement strand
AAACGTCACACAACGATAGCAGAAGCTATGGGAGAGAAAGCGGAATTGTTAAATTCATGTACCCTAACATACAAACCTGTATCTACGACAGAAAGTTCCACATGGGGGTTCTGCACCCCCGGGGCGACCCGACACGCTCACACTCGCCTTATATGGGGCCATCACTGGCCCCGAGGTAGGCACGCACGGAGTGTTGTAGGCTCGCCCCAAGCGGACAAAAATGAATTTAAAAAAAATATGACGGAGCAGTGTGTCTCGTCGCTTCGGGTTTCTGCGTACCGGGCACGACTTCGCCACCCGCACTGGCAAGTGGAGCGCACGCGTGCACGCCGCGCAAAGAGCGGACGGATCCTTCAACCTTCAAGGTGTGAGCTTGCTGAAATCTTCCCGTCAGCCACGCCCTTTGGAGCGCTGAATGAGTATTACCTCCAGTTGTGGGCAAGCTCCTAATGAGGGGCGTACATCAATAAGCGAGCTGTTAGGTTCGCCACGGAACGGGATGTTTTCTTGAGCTCGTGTTTCTCACTCGTCGCATCAAGGGCGCCTGGCACAACCACGCCACCCGCGTCCACGGAAGAAATATACAATTCTACAAATGAGTATAAAACGTCAATACACTTGCCTACGTACATGCGCCAAAAGATAATAAGAATTAAAGTGAAGGCACGCAATCCCTGCTGTGGCCGTTCTAAACAATACGTCATATCATGACACTCCACCACCGGGTGGTCGTGTACATGACAGAGAAGGAATGTGAATGGGTATATTCCTGATCCAAGAACTCAGTCAAAATGGAAAAAAAAAGGAGCGCTTCGAACGTTTGTCGCACTCTAATTGATATGCATCCTTTGGCAGTTTGCACACATCCCCGTGGCACGTCCCACAGCCTGCACGAAGTTAACGCAGTCGCCAGTCTGGCCGTCTCGTAACCCATATATTGGTGGTTGCGGCGAGGCGCGTACGTCAGGCCGACGTGGCGGCGGCGGTGGCGGCGGTGCCTTGCGCATATCGGTTTGTCTGCGTGGCAGAGGCGGAGGCACTTTCTTCGGAGGCCCACTGTTGGTGCTGTTGCTGTTATCGTTCACCCTATAACTGACGAACCCGTCGTCATCGCTCTCGCGACGGCGTACGAGACTCGATTTCTCGTGCTCCGACTCATCGGCCGCGCTCTCCGTGAGGCTCTCCGAATCGTAGCCATACCCGAACCCGCCGCCGAGTCCTGCGCTTATGATAGGAGGCAGATGCTCCTGGTCCGTATCCTGCGTCGTCGCATTGTGATCGCCAAATGGGTGTGATGCGTCATCGTCATCACCCTCGGTGTCTGTCGCCTGTGCCGGCACTGCGCGGGGGTAGAGACGTGGAGTTGTGGGTGCCTCGATGTTTACGAGGGTCTGTCGACTGCCGGATGGCGAATCCGTCGTCGCATCCGAGCCTCCCTTGGATGACGACTTTCTCCGGAGTAGTGGAAGCGCTGGCGCAGCTGGTACCTTGGATCCAGCGCGAGAGGACGCGGCCGTAATGGGTCCCGTGTACACCGTGGGGAATAGGCCTTTCTTTCCATCTAGTTGGCCCATCATCCAGCCGTCTATGACATCTCCGAGGACCATAATTTCGTCACCGATGCGGAACGACAGCTCATCAGAACTGCCGTGGTAATCGCTCACAGCGCGGACGACCTTCTGAGACCTGGAGCCCAGGGCGGGTATACGAGGGTTCGAGTTGTTCTGTTGGGTTTTGGACCATTTCCCAAGAGAAAGTAAGGATGCGTTCTTTGAAGCCTGAGTAGGGCTTCCAGGCGGTCTTTCGGAGTCACTGCTGTCGCTCTCGTCATCCGCATCACCACGCAGGGACGCGAATTGCTCGCGGTCCTTCTTTGGTCCGTTGCGGTTCCAAACGGACCAGCTCCCCTTTTTCTTCTCCTTCTCTTTCTTCTCTCGCGAACCTTCCACGGCACTCCCCGTGGTAGTCTGAGAATCGGAGCGTTTGCGGCTGCCCACGGATCCTGTGCGGGAGCGCACAGAACTTTTGCGAGAGCGCGGCTGCACGGGCTCGTTGTCTATTTCACTATCAACGCTGCCTGGTGAAGGAGAGCGTGATCGCATGCGAGCTTTCGAACTGGCGCGGGACCTAATAACAGGCCTAGGCGATTCTGCCCTTTCGCGAGAAAAATCGTGCATGGGACCTATAGGTCTTCGTGGCTCCATCAGCTTTGCGATTTGTTGTCTGCGGCGTAGTCGGTCAGAGTTAGACAATAAAGAAATTTGGGAGTACACACTTCCCCGGCCAGTTGTCCTTGACATCCCGCAGGATTTGCGCGTATTGTTCTGCATAGTTGAGCTCGTTGTCCAGGAACAAACCCATCTCGCGGATTTGGTCAATCTCATTTTGCTGGATAACTTCGATGCGTGACTGGACATCGGCTTCAGCCTCGTCGCTTGAAAGGGACGAGGTCAGGTCAGAAAAGGTGAGGTGAAAAAGTACATACTAGCGGAGCTCTGACTTCTCGAGTTCTTCTTGTGCTTCGCGTCGATCCTTTTCTTTGGACTTCTTGTTGTTTTCCAACCGCTCGACTTGTTTCATGGCTGCATCTCTATTCAGCCTACGCAGTGGCAAGATCAGTGTCACTCAGCATTGTCGGGAATTCTAATCATTCCCACCTGCGAGTCTCGAGCTTCTTTCTTTCAGCCTCATAGTCTTTAATCTGGTCTAGGAATCGTTGAAGTGCCACGATGAGAGAGCTGCCGAGGCTTCGGCCTAGTGCTTCTTGGGCGGTCGCAACATTGCAGAATGCACGTCCAAAAGTTACAAGCACCTGCCCTATCATCATACGTCGTCGTTCAGCAAGCTATAAGGAGATGGGGCAGGTGATGCTATGGTTACCAAGCACAGAGTCATCAGCGAAATCTTCGCTATGGCGGACCATAGTAATTCCAAATGCCTCTCTAGGAAGGAGCTTGTCTGAGTCATCGAGAGCAGGAGAGAGCTTTTTCTTGGCTATGGACTTGTGGTACTGCTCCGCAGCAAGTTGCAACCTTGGTGATGCAGCAAAATCCCGCGGTTGGTGCAAGGTGAGGGCTGGAATTGAGCAGGCGCACCGATGTAGTCCTTCATTGCGGAGATCTATCTCTTGTTCGAGCTCCTTGGCTTCTCCAGTGAGAGTTGTCTTGTCTTTGGCGTTGATGACTTCATCTGCCCACTTTATGCATCGGGATCACGATTAATATTCTCAGCTGGGAGAGGACCGCAGGAACGATCAAACGCACCTGACGTAACCTTCCGAGCTAATGGACTGGTTGTGAGATCGAGTTTGAAAGGTACGAGACGGTGCTCACTCTCTTTGTTGTGGCCATGAAAGTGGCTGATTTGCGGTTAATTTAGTAATCTAAAGACAAAAAGAGCGCGTTATTTGTCCTTGTTTTGTTCCCCGCGCTTAGCGCTACCTTTAGCACGAGCACGAGGTCAACGCGTGGTCATCGTTAGTGTTAGCGACGACGGCCACGATCGACCCTCGGACTTGAAGAGTAAACTGTACGCAACGAAATCCATCCTCTATTTAACTCTCCTATAATCAAGATTTCCTGGCAAGTTTTCTTTTTTTTATGGAAATGTTCCTACCCGCCGATCGCGAAATTAATGGATCCATAGCGACACACGCATCATGCCTTCTTTCCTCTACAAACTCCTAGGACGTAAGAAAGTACAGGGGCTAGATCCATCTACAGATAATCCAGGATATCCTGCTCCCTTATTAGATGGCAAATTCGAGGCCATCTCCCCTAATGTCTCACCCTCTGCCGCGTTCTTCACCGACTTTGGTGCGGCACAGATCCGAGGAAATGATAAACCAAAAGATAAGGAATCACCCTTCTCTATCTTTCGCGTGAGATCGCGTGTCTCCTCAGACTTGCCAGCGGTGGAGAAAGCACCTCCAGATGTCCCTCACCTCTCTCTCCATCTCCCAATTACCAAGGACCGTCGGGCCTTGGACGTAGTCTTCGAATCCGATCCTGAAGCATTTGCATTCTTAAATGAGGCGGCTATCAAGGAGAGGCGCCTCACACCTCACGAAACCCTCTCTCTTGTGCGCGCATGTTCACAAGTCATCATTGAACGTGGTACGTTTCCCTCTCACAACTGACCAACTGAACGATCATGTCTTCTCCCAGGTCTCGACACTCTCGGTGTTATGCATCCACACTGGCACTCTACATCTCCAAAAGTGCAACACAGACTTATCTCCCTCTATCTTTTATCCCTAACTTCCACCAATCCCGATGGTGCAACTTCTCCCACTTCTCCTACCGCCGTTACCACGTTTGAATCTGAACTTCATTATGCTCATTCGCCGCATGACGTCGCTGCTGTACTTCGTTGGGCTTTACGCCACCTGAAACTTGAAGGCGATGGTTTTGGCAAGGAGTCTGGTGATTGGACGTGGTATAATACATTTGCCGAGGCCGAACGTGCGGGCTCCTATCCACCTGATGCATTCTCCAATTCCCTTATCCCACAGCTCCCTACCGCACACACTGAACTTCTTCTTTCCACCCTTGACATCATCTCGTCTCTCTCTGCTCGCAGCGAAGCAAATGGCAGCTCGGGTAGCAAGCTCTCGAAATTTTTTGGTTTATGGTTGCTCACTTCTGACGACTCTACCGAGTGTGATGACTGGAGTGCATTTTACGACCGATGGGACCGCACTGGGCGGATCCTCGAGCATCTGTTCTTGGCTCGAATACGGTTCGTACCTAACGTTTTCAGTTTTCATAATACCTCTGACGGCAACACATACAGCAATGACGCACATCGTTTACCCCGTAGGCTCACGGAGCTTGTTGAGCAATATCCTTATGACTACGGCGTCGACACACCCAAGGATGATCTTTTGCCACGTCCACGATTTTCAACACGGCAATACGATGCATTGTTTGTGCAGGTGGACACGGAGTATACTGGTTCCGTGAAACCTAAGTCACATCCGCTTCGACTCATCGCAGACGCTCTCCGCGCCCAACCTACAAGTGAACCTGCAATAGCTGAAGATGGTCGTCTGTGGGACGCAATTAAGAAGGCCTCTTTCACTTCTGACGCTTCGGAAGGCGCTAGCGACACAGTGCCCGCGGAACCTATTCCTATATTTTCGAATGTCTTCTCTGATGAGACTATTCGCTTGTTTTCTCTCATTCCTGTGGACGTGCCAGATAAGGACAAGTCGGCGCCGACATTCGCTCTTCGATCACCCATCTCTCCAAAGTCGCGCTCGTTCTCTCTTCCCGAGACCCCGACCCTTGTTCAGGCTGACCGTGGACGTTCGCCACCATCTGGTCACGCCCTTGTAGCCCCTGGCCTGTCGGCAAATAATAGCACTGCTCCACCAACCGCCTCCCCCGAGACTCCGACTGACTGGTTACAGTTCTCCAATCAAGGGTTCGGAACTATTCCTGGAACACGAGATCTCATCACGACGCTGTGGGACAATGATGTTGAAAAGACCGCCCCTCCTCCCGCGCCCTTATCGCGTAAATCCTCTCGCCGCGCGTACTCCCGACACTCCTCCCTGGACTCCCCCAGGACGCCTGTGCAACCGCTGCCTACTGCAACTGCTCCTCCGATTTCGAAAGCGATGCTGATAACAAAGGTCAAGCTGGATGAGGCCTTCATCGACTTTTGGGCTGATGCCCTACTCGACCCAAGTTCGAGACGTTGGCCACACTTTGTACTTTGCCAGCTCAAGCCGCTCTCTCCTACTGCCGCCTCTGCCACCTCCACCCCAGCATGGCTCGTTATTGAACAACGGTTCGTCCGCCCCGCACCTGTCTCTCCTGTAAAAGAAGTGGTTGAGGCCACCGTCCCACCGGCTCGTCCTCGTGCCTCCTCTCCCCACCCACCTTCCCGTCCCGAGTCATCCCGACTCAGCGCCGCGTTCTCTATCGTGTCAAGAAGGCGCTTCCCTCTCTTCACAGGAGGCAGTGGCGACCCCAAAAGTCCGAAAGAGAAAGAGAATAGACTACCTCAGGTTGGTGAACTTGGGGAAGGTCTCAATGGAACAGGGGACAGTACGGCCACACAGAAACCCGAGGAGGCTGAAGCGAAAGCCGGTGTGGAAAGAGATGCAGCGCCGGCCGTTACGGCGGTTGATACCGCTTCTATTGACGTCTCAGCACCCGCAGTGGCGGCCCCCGGAGAGGATATCACCCAAACCCTTAGGGAGGATGATCTTCCTGCCGGAACTACTGTGGTTGCACCGTCTGAGCTTGTCGGCGCTTCGGCTCCCAAGGCTGACGAGCCGGTGAAAGATGAGCCTCAGCACGGCACCCCATCCCAGAATGGCCTCGCCAATGACGAGCAGCATGATGAAGCGCAACGCGAACTCGAGCCCGAGACGGCTGCCGCTCGAGGCCCTGCTGACGATGACGCTACCTTAATCCCGCTCATGACGAGCGAGCCCGTCGAGAATGAGACTGAGCCAGCAGTCTTGCGGGTTGAGGCAGAGACCACGCGGCCAGAACCTGTCTCCGTGGCTGGCATCGGTGAAGGCACAATCGTACAAGCTGAAGTCATTCCCCTTGAACACGTACGTCCGGAGCCTGCCGCCGTTCCGGAGCTTTCTGCGCCAGAACTGTCTTCCATGCCAGCAGTAGAAGAGGCATTACCCGCCGAGGAGAATGATACAGTCCTTACAGTTCCACTGGCAGATGCACCCGTATCAGAGGAGTCAATGTCCGCTAGCGCTCCCGCAGCGGAACCCATGCCCGTGGCCGTGGAGAGCGCACTGGTTCAGGCACCTGTCCCAATGGCCGTGGCTGCTATGGAAGAGCCCTTGAAGGAGGCCGCTGCCCTGCAAGTGGCTGAGCCTGAGCTTGAGCCTGCCGTTGAGGCCAAAGCTGCGGCGCAGGATCTGCCTGCTGACGAGGGATCTCCAAACACCGAATTGACACGCACGCTCGAGGAGGCCCTTATCCCTGTTGCGGAGCCCGTCCTCGTTTCTGACACGCCCAACAAAGCATCACCCGAAGGGGTGGCTGAAAACTCACCGAGTGAGCTTGCTTCACCTCCTGCTCCTGAGGAGGACATATCAACCTTACCCGTCCCCGACCAAGCCGATTCTGCTGCCACTCAAACTGTTCCTGAGGCACTGGTCCCTAGTGCCGGGCCAGAGGCCGAGAATGAAGCTTTTGTTACTCAGCCCGCAGAGGAGGGCCTTCGCTCTCAAGCCACGCCCAAAGGCCAGGATCCTGTCATGGATGAACAGCCACCGGTCGAGGAAGCAACTCCTATTCCTGATGCTTCTATCAGCGAATCTTTCCCCACAGCGGATCCGGCCACGTCGACCGAGGATGAAACTGGGGCTGCCGCGCCAGAATCAGCTGTTGCCGAAGGTATGGCTTTTCGGTGCACGTGTCCTAGTTTGTGTTCTGTGTTCTGACACCTTGGCCAGATGCGAGTGCCGCCGAACCCGTACCGGGAGCCTCTGCTCCCAGCGAAGATATCGCGCCAGAAGTGCTAGAAGGGCCCGTAACTGAACCCGTGCCCGAGCCCGGAACTGCCATCGCCCATGACCCGACGCATTCCTACACCAACGATTCTGCAGAACCGGTGGTTGCCCATGCCGAACAAGTTGACGCAGGAGAGCCCGACACGGCTGTGATGACGACCGGAAACGCATCGTTTGCCACCCCCGTCGATGAAATGGCAGAGTTGGAGGAGGAAGCAGGCATTGTAGCGGAGTCTCAGGCCACTAGCAACGAGTCGGAGAGCGCGATCCCTGCCGACGAACTCTCAGCGCCCGTGCCCGAGATATCCACCTCTGTTACCGAACAGCCTGTGCCTCCCACCGAAGCAGACTTACTTGTGGAAGCACTAGCACCCGCGGCCCAGGAGACCAGTGCCACAATTGAAGAGGCAGCACCTGTTGGGGATGCAGAGACCCCCTCGCCGAACTTAGTGCCCGCGGCTCGTGTGTCTGCCCCCGAAGCTGCAGAGACTAGTGCGGAAGCGGAAGCCCCGGTGGATTCTGACGTTGTCCCCGAGGAGGCTGCACCAGCCACCACCGATGCTTTCGCAGTAGACCCGGTTCCTGCTACTGAAGAATCTACCCCTCCCATAGAGGACGCTGTTCCTACTCACGACGACGCCCTCGCCGGACAATCGATCTCCGTACCTGAGGAACCTGAGGAACCTGCACTTCTCGAGGAAAGCGCGTCTGCAGCAACTGAGGCTCCCGCTGATTCCGTACCCGTAGCCATGCCTGAGGAACCTGTTCCGGTCACTGACGCAGCCGCACCTGTTACCGAAGCTCCCGTCGACCCCGCACCCGTAGAGGAACCTGCTCCTGTCACTGATGCAGCCGCACCTGTTACCGAAGTTCCCGCCGACCCCGTACCCGTACCCGTACCCGTACCCGAGGAACCTGTTCCTGTCACTGACGCAGCCGCACCTGCTACCGAAGCTCCCGCTGATCCCGTGCCCATGCCCGAGGGACCTGTTCCTGTCACTGACGCAGCAGCATCGACTACCGAAACTCCCGCCGACCCCGCACCCGTACCTGAGGGACCTGTTCCTGTTACTGACGCAGCAGCGCCCGCTACTACCGAAGCTCCCGCCGGCCCCGCATCTGTACTTGAGGAATCTACTCCTGAAACCGATGCGGTCGCACCTGTTACCGAAATCCCACCCCACGAGCAGTCCACGCCTGATCTGGGCGAGACCCCAGCACCCGATGAGCCTGCCCCCGTCCTCGAGGACGACGAGCCTACGGTCCCAGAACCCCCTGCCGAGAATCCAGCATCTATGCCCGAAGGTCCAGCTCCCGCTACTGAGAGTGCTGCACCTACCACAGATGAAACTCTAACAGAAACTGCAGAAGACGGTGCGGTGGGGTCACCCAGTCCAGAGCCTGCGGCAGCGGAACCTGCGTCTACTGCGGAAGACCATGCATCCGGCTTGAAGGGGTCCACTGTTGAGGCGGAGCCCGTTGTCGAAGAGCCGGTCCCCGCTGGCGAGCAAATGGCGCAAGAGCCAGCGGCCCTGTCAAGCAGTGTGGTTTCCGCCCAGGAGCCCCGGGGCGTAGAGACCGCCGCCGCCTCTGAACAAGAAGCTCCCCTCGAAGTTTCGACATTCAGTGAGGCCAATGGTGCCGAGGCTGGTAAGATTCGGTCTCCGTTTTAAGTCACGTGACCCCACTAAAACTTTCGTTCCACGATTCGTTAGAACCAGAACTCGAGCACGAAGTCGAAGAGTTGGCTGACAAGGCTGCGTAAGCGGGACTTTCGGCAACACAGTCCTCCGTTTTCTTATGTCTGCTTGGCTCGAAAGTAATTTTTCCTCACATTTACCACCTTTCCTTCTTGTCTTGAATCTCGACCATTCCTTGTATTTTCATGCGGAAGCCGACACCCTTGTATACCCTTCCTATCCCCCAGATTGATGTCTCAAGCGCATAACAGGCATGCGCGCATGCATACATCGTGTTGTCTTATCCAGTTGTCTTGCTATATGCTTTCTTTCCCTCCAACGTTTTCTCATTTTGCATCTATTACCGCTCATTCCCATCCATGTCCGCCTCCCGTTTCCCTCTTTTATCTGCTTTTCTGTGGATTCATCTTCTCTAAGGATTCCCTTGGGATAGCACCTCGAGATCTGTCAAAGTAGAGGATCGAGTGTTACATTAGCCCTTTCATCAACTGAATGTCCAGTACGAATGATCAATTTCTCTCAACTTTTCTCTCACCTCATTGGGTTTCAGATCCTACCTCTATGCTACTCGCTTATTCCTGCACCAACTTCATTGTGCACTACCGTTCCTTGTTTTCTCAAATCTAGCTCTTTTTCATACACGAAAGCTTAACAGTAAGAGGGTCATGGCCAGCAATCGTGAACGCAATTCAATTGTCTTTTTTATCTTCAAACTTCAAGTACATGACAGTTGGCAGCCACCGTAGTCCAGGCGCTCCATCTACACAACACATAAGAATAGCCAAGATATAAAAACAACAAGAGTCCATGAGATTCTATGATTGTACACATACGTTTGGGACATCTGCTAGATCTTGAATTTCTTTTACAATTTGACGCTCTCGATGTTCCAGTATTCCTGTGCGTAATCCTGGATTGCGCGGTCAGAGCTAAACTTGCCCATCTATTCATCCAGTAGTTAGATCAGGTGTCTTGCTCGCGGACGAAACACGCGCGTGTGAATAGAGAACGTACCTTAGCTGTCGTCCGGATGCTCTTCTTAGCCCACTCAGTGCGGTCCGAGTATGCCTCATCAACCATTTCCAGTGCGCGAATGTCTACCAGTCATCGTCAGCCGCTCTACCCTGTACTTTGGTAACCGTAGAGAAGACCCACATGAGTCGAAATCGTCCGTCAAAATGTAATAATCGCCTTGGCGAATGGTATTGAGCAGCCTATCGTGACACCTTGTCAACTCAATCCTTGTGAGACCTGTCCAAGAGCACTCACGGTTCGTACACGCCATCGCCCCCGAATATACCAGAGGAGACCGTATCGAGAACATGAGCGAGAGCCGGGGATTTTTGCTCGACCGGGATCGGGCGGTATGTGTGCTGATACCGTAAATCCTCTACATCTGGTGTGAGATGGCCAAAGAAGACTGCACGCTCCAAGTCAGCATGCCGATAACTTAGTTGAATAAAACTGCAACTCACAGACGTTATCTTCGCCTACTTCCTCAGCGATTTCGATATTTGCACCGTCAACGGTGCCAACGAGCAATCCTCCATTAAGACAGAACTTCATGTTAGACGTGCCAGAAGCCTCTGTACCAGCTGTCGAAATGTGTTGCGAGATGTCCGAGGCCGGAATAAGAATTTCCGCCACAGAAACCGAGTAATCCGGCAGGAAAAAGAGTGAAAGGAACTGGTTTGTGTCTGGATCCGCGTTGATCACTCGGGCGACGTTTACGATGAGTCGGATCGTCTGCAAATTGCAATTCTACAACTCGTTCCATAGGTGAGAAAAGTGTACTCACAAGCTTTGCAATGTAGTCTAGATGGGACCAATATCAGTCAAGGGAATAAAGCAGACAATGCGGAATAAACAACATACACCCAGGTGCGGCTTTACCGGCGAAAAATACCACTTTTTTCACGAACTTTTTTCGTTCCTCAGGCGTCGAGCTTTTTATCAATAAGTACCTCTGCGGTGGAAAACATAGAATAATTAGCTTTCCCTGTTCGACTAGACAGAGAATACGTACGTGAATAACTCCAAGAATATTGAGCGTCTGACGCTTATACTCGTGAAGTCGCTTGATCTGAACATCAAACAAGGCGTTCGCATCAACCTTGATGCCTAGCTGACGCTCCACATATAACGCGAGGCGCTCCTTATTTTGGAGCTTGACGGCTGCCCAGCGCTCCTGGAACTGCGGGTCATCAACGTGCGACAGTAATCCCTCGAGCTTGTACAGATCCTTCAGCCACACATTACGGTCAAGTTTTAGGGTGTCCGTAATGAGTGCAGACAGGGACGGGTTGCACTGTACGCATTAAATCACGGTCAGAGAGATCTAATAGAAAAGGGAGAGATTTGGGACGTACCTGGTCGAGCCACCGACGAGGCGTAACTAGAAATGAGTCGAAGTTATTAGGTCGAGCTGTATGACATGGAGTGTGCACCCACTTCCGTTTGTGACGTTCCCGAATTTGCTTTGTCCGTAAAACTCGACGAAGTCCGGGAAGAGGTTCTTCTTTACCAAGTCAGAATGGAGTTCGGCAACTCCATTGACTTTTCTGCTCCCAACGACAGCGAGGTTGGCCATGCGGACCTGCTTTGGGAAGCCCTCTGCAGAGCGGCACCTAAGTTACTCATGGCGATGATATGGAGGATCACTGGATACAACCTTCTATGAGTGACAATCGTGCAAGCCTCTCACGGTCTCCTGGGAACTTCTTCTCAACGGCTGAGGAGGAATGAGCGTAGGCAGATGACAAGCCACGATGCGCATACATTGAAGGAAGAGCCTTTGGGCACGAGGTTCTATGTTAGGACAACGCAATCTACCGGGTATACAGAGACGTACATGTTCTTGAAGAAAGTCTGTCAGATAAAAAAATTCGAATGACAGCAGAGCAACTCACAATGTCAAAGATGATTTGCATGTGCCTTGGAAGGAGGTGCTCCATGAGCGGCACTGACCACTTCTCAAGAGCCTCCTAATCACAGAAGACGCAATCGGCTTCAAGCGAGACGGCCGGTGAGGATGAAGACGCACGGGAAGCACGGTATGGTTTGTGAAAAAGAACGTATTGGTAACAATCATCCATGCACTATCCCACGTGAGTTCCTCCTCATCAAGAAGGATACGCATGAGCTCGACGATAGCAAGTGTTGGGTGTGTCTACGGTCACTATTAGCGGATATCGTCATGAGCGTAAGAAACCCCACGTCATTGAGCTGAATTGCATTGTCTTTTCATGTACAGGCATCAGTAAGAGAAGGGTACGGGAGTGTATATGACAAACAATCTGCAAACTCGGAGATCGGCTTTCCAATATGCTTGAAGCGACGCAACATGTCCGCGAGACTGGCAGCAGTCCAGAAGTATTGTTGCTTCAGACGCAGCTCCTTCCCAACTGTAGCTTATCAGCACCTATTCACGTGGAGAGTGGGATACGACGTACACGACGTGTGGTCATTTGGATAAAGTACGGAAGTGATTGCAGCTGCAGAGTTGGATGCTTCCACAGCACGCTCATAGTTTCCGGCTGCACAGAGGTCAAAGTCAGAAAGAACGGAGACCGATGGATGTACACGATATGGGCGAACCGTTGAAACTCTGAAGATCGAAACCACGCTTTGGCTTACTCTCCCAAAGCCGGAGATTATTCGTGCTTTTGGTCCCATACCCTGGAATCATCACGTCGTACGCGACTGCGAGTACCTCCTGCCCACCGCTCCACGTCGCGCGGACAGTGCCCTCACCCCATCGCTGAGAGTTCCCGTAAAACCTGACGTCGTAGGTGACGTCGAGACGTGGAAGCTCCCATGGGTTCTGATGGTCAAGCCACGGATCAGGTGCCTCGAGTTGCGAGCCATCATCAGACTTGATGAGCTGCTGGAAGATGCCGTACTTGTAGCGTAGGCCATAGCCCCACACGGGGAGCTCCTGTGTCGCGGAGGAGTCTAGATAGCACGCCGCAAGGCGGCCAAGTCCGCCATTTCCGAGTGCGGCATCGCGCTCCTGTACGAGGATATCTTCAAGGGCAAAGCCGAGGGAAGAGAGGGAAGAGGAGTAATCGTTCAGGAGACCGAGATTAAGGAGCGCGTTAGATAGAGTGCGACCCATAAGGAATTCGAGGGAAAGATAGTATGCGCGTTTGGGAGTTTTGCGCGAGTATTCGAGCTGAGTTGAGTTCCAGTTTACCTGGATTGAGGAATGTTAGCTCTCAATACATCGTATTCGTGATAAGTGCATAGTGCGGTGATCGAGATGAAAGGACTGAAATGACTAAAACCCTAAACGCGAAACTGGGACAAGAACGTGCACGGTGAATGACGGATTGCAGTCATCACGTATGGGAGTAGGAAGCAAGGAGGCGCGTCTTGAGACGACTGAGAAGATCATAACTGACGATTAGATTATCGCGAACTGATAGCGCTGCGGCCTGATAGGCGCCGAAATCGTCGATATTATAAGGCGCGCGGGCAAGGGATGTTTGGACATGGTTCACGATGGACTTTGCAATATCAGGCGTATCTGTGGAAGGCCCAGTCACAAGATGAAGGGAAGAGTAGGGGACGAGAAAGGAGTTTGCCTGAGGTGATGCCGCGCATGGCATCTTTCCACGACTTCTCATCGCCTTTGGGCCATTTCTCCTGGCCCTTCTCGTCAACTTCAGGGAAATCGCCTGTGTTGAAAAGCCGCGAATCAGCACTGGATCACTCATGTGTGGGTCTGAGGAGCAGATTACCTGTGAGAGATCGGACGTGCCTCCTCTTAGCACGCAAAGCCGTAGGGCCCGTAAGGGGAGGCTTGCCGATATGGGAAGTGTCGATTGTGGAAGTCATGGTGAACGAGAATGGGAGAGAGAAAAGATATGATAGGCAGGCTTATATGCGCTGTCCGTGTGACGTCAGACGAGGTCGAGATCTTGTGCGCTAGCACCATTTTCTCAGATCCTTTCTTTCAGACGTTCCTATTATTCATTTTCCTTTTCTCTCTCCATGACTCCCAGGCTCTAATTGCTTTCCATTTTCCTTGACGAGCAACGAGCGCTTGTGACTGGCCCGTTCAACTTACGCTCTAGGACCGTATGCACTATCTGATCTCAGTCAAATACGAGCTGTTTCCGCCGCGAGCTTCTCGAAGACCTCCACTGAGCGTCTAGTCAGCCCCTTGGTCTGATACCGAGTCCTCGGCTTCTTCGGGGATAACGTTGATAGAATGATAGCGGCCTCCAACCGTGGTTCACCCGCCCTCAAGTCCAACATCAGACCCAGGCACGGCTATACTCCCTTCTGCATTTACAGGTGGCTCGTTCGCCACGAATAATCCGAACAACCCGCGGGTGTAATATCAGCCTCCGAGCTTCTATGCCAGCATTTCTATCACTGGCACTTGTCAGACGCTCTCTTCCTTGACTCTCGCGCTGCCACGTCGATTGACGAGGTGATATCTTTGCCCAGTTTGAAAACGATCAGGGCCGGGATGACAATCCAAAGCCTAGGCACATCATGTGCTGTCAGTCATTCAATCTCCGGTTCAAGACGCTAGCTTTGGGCTCACGAATTAGGAAAGATCCAATAGACAACCAACGTCTTCATATCGTTATGACCGACCGAGCAAAAGTTGCAGTAGTATTCCTGGAGTAAGTACAGTACCGTCTTCCAGACTGTCATCACCGCGCTTGCAAACCCAACCACCGAAGCAGCTGGATACTTCGCCACATGCGCGAGATACACGTAGAAAATATTAAGAGTGATCTCGACGAGATTCATGACAGCTACGTCAAGACAACGACGATACGAGAGTCAGCACATCGAGCGACAACCACAGTAAAGAAAAACTTACACTGGGCGTTGGTAAATCCATCGTTTTCTTGCAGGGCCTTGACGCCGTATATCTATTCCCCGCACAGGTTACGGTAAGAGTCGACGCACATGCCAGAACAGAGAAGATTCGATCCGACGCACGTAATCAATCTCCTGGTACAGTGCATACGGCTTCCAGATCCAATGCAGGTCACCTCCGGCCATCGAGCGTGGCCTTGATAATGGGCGCAGATCAGACCCTCAATTCTGACAAAGATGTCCATGCTTACCTCAACAGACAATAGAAAGCGTCCCAAAGCACAATGGGGGTCGAGAGCAGAAACCAGGCAGAAGCCCATGTATATGTATTGGGTGCCATGATTTGACGTTGTTAATATCGAGCGGAAAGTAGACGAGCAAGGATGAATGCCTCGAGTAGCCCTGTCGAGGTGGAAACCAGGCAAGTGGATGTGTACTGCGCGGGACGCGTCTCGTGATGTTATCAATCCTCGATTGAGGCGGAGCTGCGAGCAAACGTTTCCTTTTTGTTACGTCTACCACTTTCGCCAGGAATTTCCCCGTAAAACGAATGCTTGGCAAGCGAACAAGGAGAAGTTTCAAGTCAATCCGCGAGGAAGGTGACGTCTATGGCTTGAATACTATGCCGTGCACATACAACACTCATTCATTCAGCATGCGCGGTCGGTTGTCAGTAAAGAACTAAACACACATTCCATTATCCCTTGCATCTAGGGTATCTCAGAGCACTTTGAGCTTGAACAGGCACAATTGGAGGGTTAATAAGTCAGAAAAAACCCCCGTATATCACACCGAGTCGCCCGTGACTGTCAACCAGGTCTGGCTGAGTTTGAAGTTCCAACTACAGCCTCTTCGAGGGCCGAGGTGTAGAAGCATCAACAGTATATCAGAGGCAAGCCGTTCGACACATTCGAAAGAAACGTCCGCATTTATCGCAGGCGACGGGCGCCCCGCACATGTTACGACAGCGTTTTTCGAACTTGGAATTCTGGACTCTGTCGCCCGCGCACCTGGGTGGGACACGCGACACCTTTTCTGCATCGCGTGGGTATATTCACCTGACGCTTTGTATTCATATGCTTCCGTCGTTTTGCATCGAGAAGTCATTGGAGAGTCACGGGTTGCGCCAAACACTTGCGGTGTTATTGAATTGACTCTCCTGCCAAGCGCCGTCCGACGAGCGAGGTAGTATTGAAGGGCATGGTTCGGGTCACCGCCTCTGCCCTACAGACTTTAGTTGGGGAAATGGAGCTGGGCCTGATATCCTGATATGCTGTAGTAAAGCGTCTGTTGCGCGTAAAATGAGACTCGAATTTACCGATTCGGAAATCTCAGGAGAGCAGAGATTAGATCTTGCCGTTGGACATCCTCCGTGTTCATAGTCGCACTGTCATCCGAACGAACAAATGTCTACATCAAAAATGCCGCCCGACATCATTCAAGAGGGCGAAAAGAACCCTCGAGGCATCCCAAAAGCTCTCTTCATCGTGCGCACTCTTCGCAGTATTTTTAACTTCTCTCGATCCCGCGCTTTCGCTCCTCTCCTGTCTTTCCCGTCTTTCGTCGCGCTACCGATCATATACAATATTGTTGATTTGTCGCTCCATTTTGCAGAACGATGTGGAGGAATATCTAGGAGGTCCAGACGCGGCCGTCGAAAGGGTTCTCAGCGCGTTTCAGGATGCCCTAGCGTGCGTATATCGCCGTTAGTACACGCAACCAACTTGCCTTACTCTTTGCTTCCTCTTTCTCCCTTTTGAAACAACCCCCTCACCCTTCAACGATGCGTTCGTCTCTGTAGGAAGTACCGCTATATGGACAGCAACCTGACACAGCGGAGGCGCGGGCTCGAAGACAAGATTCCGGATATCAAACGGACGCTGAGCATGGTCGAATATTTGCGCGATCGCCGAGTACGTTAGCCAACGGGGGCGCGCTTTTCGTCGCCCTCGCATTATCTTCTTCTCGAGCACGTTGATTCATTGTCCTGCTCAACGCTATGCCTGTGGCGCGCTGCCCGCCCGCGCCTTTCCCATTCCCACTCTCTGGCTTCTTTTGCTTCTTTTTGTTAGGAAGGGAAAAATAGAGCGGCGACGGATTCGGGCGCAGGCGACGACGACGCTACTGATGACCTCGGCGATGACGAACTCGAGGACGACGCAGGTGGGAAGCTCGAACCGATCAAGACGACCTTTGAGCTCGCCGACACGCTCTACGCCGAAGCCGAGCTCGAAGAAACGGAGATGGTGTACCTGTGGCTAGGGGTATGTTCTTATTTCCCCCCTTTCTCGGCATGGGGTTTTGCCGTCGCATGACTTACTCAACTTGCGCAGGCGAACGTCATGCTGTCCTACAAGATACCTGCGGCGATAGAACTACTCACGTCCAAACTCGAAGCGGCGAATACTAGTTTAAACAACACGATCGAGGATCTCGAGTTCATCCGTGAACAGATGACCGTGATGGAGGTCAACACTGCGCGTGTTTACAACTGGGATGTCAAGCGGAGAAGAGAAAAGAGGGAGAAGGAGCAGTCATCCGGCGAGGGAGCAGTCGAAGCATAAGGTGTGAGCTGGTAGCTGCTCCGAGTCTGTGATGGCATCTTATTTGACGACGTAAATTGCTACACGCAAAAAAAAAGCGACGCAGAGGCCCATGTTCTTGCACATTATAACTCATGTACTCATACATTGTGTTGCTGCATTAAATCTTGTGGGGATTAAGTTAAGGTCGACAACGGAGCGACGCTACGCGTCGTCTTCACCCTCACCATCCTCATCTAACACAAGCTTCCTCTTCTTCCCGGGCATGTCCGAACCGTCACCAAAGCCGACTCCCGCCTTTCTGCGTAGCTCGTCAATGTTCACTTCACCCTCTTCCGCCCACTCCAACACGAGGTGACGTCCGAGCAAGTGCGTGTGCCTGAGCGCGTTGTATGCGTTCTCCGCCTCGTGTCGCGTGACGAATTCGAGGAAAGCAAAGCCGCGCGAGCGACGGTCGAAACGCTTCGGCAAACGGACTGACTTGAGCTGGCCGTAGGCGCTAACGGGAACATGTTAGCAGTTTGCAATCGGGTTCGACAAAGGGACTACACACCTGAACAGCCCATGTATGTCCTTTCGCGTCGCCTCGAACGGCACATTCTTAACTAGCATCTTCGTTGTCTTGGCCTTCTCCCTCCCGCCTTTCTTCTCTTGTTCCTCAGCACCCCGTCCAGCGAACTTGACACTGAGCGTGTGCCCGTCGAGAACAAATCCATGCATGCCTTTGAGCGCCTTCCGCGCCGCTTCGATGGCGTTGAACCCGACAAAACCATATCCAGTGCTGAGGCGTGCACCAGGACGCTTTGGGTCCGGCTTCGTCTGCAACCGGGCAAAGGTAAAGTCGGGCAGGTGGCGGAATGGCTGCGCAAAGCGCTCCGAAGAGGTTGAAAATGCGATATTCTTCACGTAAAGGGTTTTGCCATTCGTAATGTCCGTGTTGGCGTCATCCTCCATGTGCCTGTCTTCGATGGCAACGGGTACAACGCCATTTGCAACCTCGGGGGTCGCAGAAGTGGACTGGAACATCCCATGTGGGCCTTTCTCCAGGTAGATAACTGAGTTACCGAGTCGACGGTATGCGAGGGCGCGGAAGGCCCTGCGAGCCTCATCCGCGTGCACGAAGTCTATTACTGCCAACGTTCCAGCAGGTGGGACAAGTACGCGCTGCAATTCGCCGTGAGCGCCGAATATCTCGCGCAACTGTTCCGCAGTTGTTCCATAAGGAATGTTTTTGACTAGGATAATAGTCTCGGAACGTCCGCGTGCGGAAAACGAAGAGAGAATGACACCGTGGGACTCTAGGTATGCTTTTGTTTCTTGAATGACGTGTGTCTCGGCGAGGGCAAGCTTGACCGCAGCATCGGAGGACTCAGGGTCGAGGATGTCAGATTTCGATATGTTCATCCGATCAGCCACAGAGGACAACACGGCATCACTCTACCAGTGAAGCTCAGCGATATACCGATGCTACGAATTATGACGCTCACTCACGTTCATATATAGCATGGCCCAATTGAATTCCTTTCCTGCCGCGGCTCTGCGCTTCTCGCTCCGTTGTTCTTTGAGTGACTTGGATTTGTCTCCGCAATCTGTGGTCACCGTGGTGCTCTTCCGATCGATTGCCCCCATGATGTGCAGTAGTCGACCCTGAAATGGCTTCTTGTTGAGGGCCTCGAATGCTGCCAAGGCGTCTTGGGGCCTGGCATACGTGACGAACGCGAGGCCTTTTGATCCTTTGCTCACAGAATCGATCGGTATATGTACCTGCGGGAAGGGTTCAGAACAATAACTCCCAAGAAGACTCATGAAGGTAGAAGGCGTGTCAGTGTCTACTATCGTTATATCCCAAGGTGATCAACACTCCCCGAAGGGTCTGCTGTCCCTATGCAGGTTTCTCATCCCAAGAAGGATTGTATACTGGAAAAGAAGGGTGCTCACCTGGGAACATCGGCCAAGAATCGATTATATGTAAGCAAGGCGGACGCGAGAGTAGGCCTTTTAACACACCTGTGCGAGGGTTGTCAATAAATATTGTGGTCATTGAAAATATATGAAAAGAGCAAATAACGGCAGAGAACTCATGTCAAAATGCTTGAATCTCTTGCTCCCCACCCACCTAACGTTCAATCGTCTTCAGAGCTCACCTGGGATATCGTTCCAAATTGCTCAAAGAGCGGATTTAGCTCTTCTGCAGTACAGGTGAACGTAAGGTTCCGAACGAACAGCCTTGCAGTACGAAGAATCATCTCCTCAGTTGGATCTTTCTCGTCCGAGACTCCCTGGTCTTGTTCCTCGCTGTCCGACTGTTCAAGGGCCTTATCCGGACTGTCAGCATCACCAAGACCTATTCTCATCCGCTCTCGCATCCATTCCATGTCCGTTAGGTCCCGCTGAGCCTCCTCCGGTGGGTCCTGCGACGCCACTTGAGTAGATGGTGCCTTGTCTTGCTTTGGTGGGTCTACGTGATGCGCCCGCGACACCGTCTTCGCCTTAGGTTGCATGACTTTCATGAACTCTTCGAAGCTGGTCTTTTCTCTCTTGCTTTCTACAATATGATCTTTCAAGTTGCGGCTCGATGTTTTTGTTTTGTTGTGGGTTAAGGTAGTGTCATGTTTCGCAGATGAATCCACACGCGGCCGCTTGTTTGGCCGGGGAGCAGGCACTCTTGAGTCAACCTGGTAACGTAGTGATTAGGACGCAGTGCTGGGAGTGGAACGGGATCAACATGAAAGGATACCGACATCAATAATTTCAACCCTCACTCGGGTTGAATCAATAAATGTTTTATCGTACCATTCTTTAGCTCTCGAAGCCTCTTCATCTGTCTTGAATCCGACAAAACCGAATCGTCGGGCTGCGCCGTCCTGCTTTAGAACGACCTTGACATCAGTGATTGTACCCTTGGGCCCCTTTGAGTGAGAAAAGTGTTCCTTTAGAAGAGCAGGGGTGGTATACGACGGTAAATTTTTAACAATGAGGCGAGACATGCCGCTGAGGTTCGAACGGAAGCGTCAGAAATTTGTAAGGAATTTGGATTAGTAAGACGCGTGACCGTGTCGAGGAACTGACGCGCTAATTGAATTGATTGACTCGACCAACCTTCGAGCACCCCTTTCATTTTCATCCACCCCCATCGGCTGCTGCCCTTACTCAACACAACATATGCGTTCCTCCGTTTCTTTCCACCGCATTTCGTACAGAACGAAAGCGAGGTCGCAACCTGGTCAACCTGAATATCTTACGCTCAATTGCAAATTGATATTGGATCTCTTACGCGCCCTTCTGGACGAGACTTCTCTTGATGATGAGTCGTCTACCGCCACGGGAAAGAAGCGCCTCCATTCACCCTCGCAAGGGGCCTCTAGAAAGCGGAGCAATTTTGACTCAGAACAAAGCGGTGCATATTGTCCTAATGAGAGCATTCCTGCCTTTCATCATGAGTTCAACCTGGAGTATTCCAAGGAATGCCCAGAAGTCCGCTTCTGTGCCCGACTCATCTCCGACAATGAAGCAGAGGAAGGAGGTCTCACTTCGGTGGAAGAATCCCTCGTAATTTTTTTGAGGAATTCTTGCACCAGTCAGACCGAGCCCATAACCCTCGATTGCGGTGACGTTCTCATCAGTAGTCACGGGGAGCACGGAGGCATCGTTAACGCAAAACCCTCGCATCTCGAAGAACAGTGGGCCAACCTTTGTAATATTTTTGTCATTCCACCCCTATATGCCGAGGGTATGGAGACGGGGGATGGCCATCTCTTCTCTTGGGCTGATACTCTTGTACAGCCCATTTTACATCAGACTGCCGTACAAGTGACGGCTTGTCTTCGTATGGTCGTTTCTCCCCTCACCTCATGGGACGAGGCTCTGTGTACTTTGCCTTTCCGCTTGGTCGTAGACGTCGTGCTCTCGTTTCACGCTCCTGCTATTTTTCGGCCATTGACGAACCCTCGTAATGGGTGGGGTCGTACGGAAATTGAGAAGGCGAGGCGTGGCCTCCTCAATCTCGCATTTCCTCCTCCTCTTCCGGAAACACCGCCTCCCTCGTACCATAGGAGAATCGATGTTCCTTTTCTTTATGCAATTGTGCAACCCGCCAACGCAATTCTGGACGAGTCTGTAGACAGGCTTTTACAGCCGCAAGCCCTCCTTCCCACGCTCCTTCCTTTCCAGAAGCGCACCATTGGCTGGATGCTCTCGCGCGAGGGCAAAGCTTTTGGCTCGTCTGGCGAACTCGTATCCATGGTTACCGACCCTACGGAGCTGCCCGTCCTTTGGCAGCGCGTCACTTTACAACGAGGCGACGAACACCTGACCTGGTATCATCACCGTCTTGCGGGAACCCTATCGCCTGAGCGCCCGGGACCATGGACAGTCGTGGGAGGAATTCTGGCAGAAGAACCTGGTTTGGGAAAGACCCTGGAGTGTATAGCACTCATACTTCTCAATCCCGGCATCGAACAAAGTTTATCTCATACTCGGTGGGACAACGAGGCAAGAATGACTATAAGGGAGATTCGGGTATAATATAACTTTTCATCTAGTGTGCGAAACTTACGTTACGTCGTAGACAACTCTGATCGTCACACCGAGCTCCTTGTCTCAACAATGGATCGACGAGCTCGCCCGGCACGCGCCGTCGCTTAAGGTTTTAGTCTATCCCGGGTGGAAAAGCCTTTCATTGGGAGAGAAACTCAAGAAGAAACCCGAGAAAACCACCTCGAAACGGGACACGAAAGGCAAAGCTAAGGATGTGGACGTGGACGTCATAGATGTTGATGATACCAGTGCCTCACTACTTGACAGCTGGCCAGTCTGTGTCAATGACTTTGACGTATGTGTCACGACATACGATGTTTTACGACGGGATTTAAACGTAGCACGCGCTGCACCCTCACGACCTGCGCGTCAGACGGCTGAGTATTCGAGAGATAAGCGACCAATCAGCCCGTTGGTAATGTGTGAATGGTATCGCGTGATCATGGATGAGGTTTGTGTCACTTCATTTGGCACCACGACAAGACGAAATGTGGACTCACCTCGATTTGTAGGTCCAAATGGTCGGGGGAGGGAAGGCATCGTACGTTTTCAGGTTGCCTTTCCGTGATGTGACACGCATTCTGACTTGCCTTGTATCAGAGAGATGGTGTCTCTCATTCCACGCCTTTCGTCGTTTGCTGTTTCTGGTACACCTGCTAAAACGCGTGTTTCCGATCTATCATATGTTCTCAAGTTAAGTGACCGATAGCAGTTCACGTGCCGATATTTACAATATGAAAGGTTTCTTCGTCTTGACCCGAGTATATATGCGCCAAGGAATTGGAACAGGCTTATTCAACCTAGCTATGCCGCTGAATTCACGGAGGTGTTCCAGAAGTATACTGTCCGGTACGTCATCTGGAAATCGATGGTTAATATGACCTTACTCTTTGTCAGAACCATGAAGTCATCCGTACAAGCTGAGCTTACGATCCCTGCACAAACGCGCTATGTGTTCCCGATCCATCTAGGCAAGGTCGAGCGACACGTAAGTTTTTTGTTTACCTGTTAACGTCGGATTTGATATGTACGGTTTCTTGCCAGGTTTACGACGAAAACTTTGAGAAGGCTCTAGCAGAATTTGCTCTTGATGTACGCGGCGTATCCACATCACAAAACGGGGAAGTAAACACGGCGCTTTTGCGCACCTGGTTGAGGAAACTTCGCCAAATATGCACTCATCCCCAAGTCGGACAACTGCAGAAATCCGGAGACAGGTCGTACAAGCCCGGAGTCCTGAAGACCATGAAGCAGGTTCTCGAAGGAATGAAGGACCAAAACTGGCGGAATGTCATAGATGATAGACGCAGCAGAGCAAGTTTCAATCTCAACTTTTCCTTCGCCCTTTGTTGATCCGGTTCGCTAGATCAACGAGATGGCTTATGCCACCCAGATAATGCAGCATGATGTTAGCATCGATCAACGCCCACAAAAGTGCCTGGAAATACTTTTACGGGCCGAGAAAGAAGCCGATGAAATAATCGCGGACGTTCTCTTTGCCATCACAAAACATGATGCTGAAGGGGTCGAGTTGAAAGCAGAAGCGGCGTCGCTTCGCGCAGCGAGAGGTGAAGAACAACGTTTTAGAAGGGACGTAAGAGATGAACGTGGAGGCATTCAAGGTATAAGACCTCACATGGTCGACGACGACTCTTCGTTGGACGACGAAGACGAATCATCAGATGATAGCGGGCTACCAAAAACACCAGCCGGCGAAGAACACCTACACAAATCTCGCGCACTCCAGCAGCGCTTGCGCGATTGCTATCTTACATTGCATAGACTCAAATTTTTGCAGGGTGACATGTACCATTGGATGGGTGAATCTAAAGTTGCCGAAGAGGCGACATCGTACAAAGCAGCAGATGAGATACGCGGCAAGATACTCAAATGTACGTTCTGCTCATATCAAGTAGTTCCTGAATAACCCCGTTTCTTTGTAGTCACCGAGGAGTCGGCCGTGAGGGCCATGGGGCAACTTAGGGCAAATGTCGGGAAGAAAGACCTTGTTGAGAAAGATATCCTTGTCAGAATGCCTTATTGCCCTCGAGGCGGGATCCTCTCTGCGTATCTCGTACGTGAATCTCACACGATCACCAGGCTTCTACGGCTAAAACACTCGCCAAGTTGGAGGAAGCAGACAAGCTCATAGATCAGGTACTCAACGCACAGTCTCGCCTGCTCTGGAAGTGGAGGACGCGCATTTATAACCTACTCACGCAAAACCTGACCGCCAGCAGCAACCAGGGAGAAGTAGACGGGCAGGAATACTCAAGAGCATTAGACACTCAAGCGGAGGCAGAGATTTATCTCCGAGCCTACGCTATGCTCCTCGCTGATCGTCGCGAAGTGCTATCTGCAGAACGGACAGCCTTGGCTGTCCACGACGCACGAGAGCGCAAACGTCGAAAAACTGCAGCAGCGGCGAAGGCAAATTCTCTAAGCCTGGAGCTGGTGGACGAGCCAGACCTAGGCCTGGCAACGGTGACCGACGATATCGAACCACAGCCTGAGCACGAGGCTCTCAAGAAAGAGTTGATGGACACACGCAAGACTCTGTTGACGAACTTTGGAGGGCGAGCAGTGAAATCCCTATTGGTCGACTTGATGGCGGTAGCTGCGAAGATAGTAAAGGAAGATGATCCAGAAAAGATCCTTGCAAAGGGTGGTATGTCGAGCCTTCGACGACTAATGACTGCTCAAGGTTCGTATTCAAAAAGAAAGTGTTCAGACACGACGCGGCATTCTCACACCAGTGATTTCAAAGCTACGATAAACGACCAGATAGAAGCTGATCTTGTGCTTTTCCGCAAGGCGTTCAATGAGCGAATCCTGTGCGGCCGCCATCTGGTTGATCCCGTGACCTTTTTCACACGCTGACATTAATGTGCCGGCTAGATACTTCCGTCAATTGCAGGAGATCTCCGACTCGGTTGGGGAAGCACAGTGGAATGACGTCGATGCTGGGCTAGCCCTTCGAAGGAACGCGGCGACCCAGACTGAACTTGACCGCAAAATCATCACGGGTCGTGCCAGGCAACGTTATGTACGCACCACCCTCTTCCGCCCAGCGAGGAGTCCTCTCACTCACGAATTCAGCTCACCCATTTGTCTGATGAGAAAGACGCTGGCCAAAATGAAACGGATGAGGGCTGCATCTTATGTGACGGCGAGCTCACCTGTGGATACGTCACACGATGGTGAGGCCCGATCGTCGTGGTCCATGCCGGTTCATCGATGCTAACAATATGGGGTCCACAGCGCCCACGTTTTCTGCGAGGTGACGGGTGTATTCTTATCGACGGATAAGCATCCTTGGGCTGATGAGCCACCGATATGCGTAGAATTGTATGAAGACGTGGTTGTCCCGCCACGGCAAGGCCTGTCCAGTGTGCCGGTATGTACCAACCTCTATCTTCTCGCGTTTTCCTGGCCCGATGCACCTGGCTACCCCAGTTTACCTATCAATGTCAACACTCTACAGCGCTTCTCGATACTGCCGAAAGATAAGGATAAGGCTGCGCAACCTCCAGCGAAGCTTCAAGGCGACACCATCCCGAAGTCACGCCGAAAGATCGAGTATAACACCGTTGGTCCTAGTCTACTTGCTGAAATCGACACGATGGAAGTGCGCGGCAGCTTTGGGAGGAAGATCGATACGTTGGTGCGCCACCTCCTGTATCTGCAATTTGCGGACGCCGGCGCAAAGAGTATCGTGTTCTCGGCCTGGGAGGACTCGCTGCACAGTGCGCAATTTACTCCGTTGACTCGTATCCGAAGCATAGAGTGACAGCACCTCTATGAAATAGTCATTGAAAACGCCCTAACTCGGAACGGTATGTGCCATTCTTGCTTAGCCAGCTACATGTTTGGTCTTATTGGGTTGCGATCAGGCATTCCGAGTATTCGGATCGACTCGGGAAACCGCAAACAAGATGCGGCAACGAAATTCCGCAACGACCCCAGCATCCTTGTGTTGCTCCTCCACGGGTGTGTCCATGATCACTCAAAGTCGAATCGGGCGAATGTGCTGATAAAATCCAAGGGAACGACAGAATGCGGGGCTGAACGTGACTTGCGCCTCTCGGGTTTTCCTCCTGGAGAGCGTAGTCCACCATTCATTTGAGGTTCAAGGTTGGCTCTCCGACCGCTATCAGCCTTCATCGATCAATTTGCTGACGAAGTAATACGGCGTAGCAATCGCAAGAATTGACAGGTTGGGGCAATTGCGTCCGACCGAAGGTAATGGTTCATTTTGAAAATCCACGTGAACTTTACTTATCGGTCGCAGTGTATTGCTACTACGCCGAAGGCACGTTTATTGCCGGATGATCCCGAGCTTTAGCCCAACGCAATCTATACTCCAATCATGTGTTTGGGTGTGTGTGAGGGAATGTGCTAATGATGACTTGCTACAGATACTGTCGAACGGAATATATTGGATCTCGGTGTACGCAAGGGTTTATCGCTGTACACTGCCGACCGGGCGCGCTGCACTGTAGACGCGACTGTCCTCGTACCGGAGGGCGAGAACTCGATCGTAGATGCGCCTGCGAAGAAGAAGCAGCAAAAGGGCGATTTCATCTTCAGGTGCGCGCCACACCCCACACCCCCCTCCACCCCCCCTTTTTTTTTTCACCACATCACTGGCTGCGCAGAGGTTCCGGATTTTGGTGCCCTGCGCTGGCTGGTCGATTGGTTGGTTGGCAGGATGAATTTTTGCTGATGTGGCAACCCCATACAGGCTTGACGATATGATGTCCATCTTGTTGCCACATCTGTACGAGGATGTAGAATTCCTAATTCCACCGGAGGCTGACGTGGACACGATGGACATGATGGTGGGGGACTTCTCGGGCGTTCCTACCAGAGGGAGTGCCAACACGGGTGCAGGTCACGGTGCGGGTGCGTCTGCAAGTGCTTCGTCATATGCCGCATCCCCATTGCGCAGCGCTGCTGCTGGTCGACCTGGGCACGAAAACGCTGTAGCGGGTCCGTCTAGGGCCAGCTAGCCGAACTGCTGTACGCCTGCGCCTATGCTCGCGGTACTCGCCCACTAACCGTCCTGCTTTACTTGTCGCATACGCAGCATACGCTAGGTTGCATCTCTCGCTTGTCCGAACTTGCCGCTCAGGCTACGTAGGCTGCATGTGCCACCATCACGCTGAGTGCGCGAGGGCTCGTCGTGTATCAATGTACTGTAGAAAAAGACAAATATACAATCAATCAATACGAAAAGAAGAGGGGGGGGCGCTGTCTGGTTCAAGGGACGACGTAATAATGGCAAGCACGGAGTCGTCGGTACCGTGGTGCCGGGTGGTGGAGGTGGGGAGGCGTGCGCTGTCGTCATTTGTCGCTGTCATGCGTCGATGACCCGAGAACAAACACTCTCGATCTGACGGCAAGGCCCTTTACGCGACGGAAATAGGCGCTCCCGGTCGCCTCCCCACCACACAACCCCAAATCCCCTCGGCATGTGCAGGCACGGCTAGTTGCTTGTCAGGGCGTCACACGCCTTGTCGTAACATCATAAAATAGGCGATCATCACGATGACGACACCGTCCATCACCTGCCCTGGCTAGTGCTTCACAGTGATATGGATATGTTTTGTTCTTCACGCTTCACGCTTGGCACATCGACGCACACATGATTGCATGGTCATCATGAATGACAAGTTTCCTGGTCGTATTGGTGGTGTTTATTTACGTCTCGAGACGGGTGATTTGCAACTTTGTATATAGACTGCGCGACAGAGAGTATGTGTGACCAAAGAAAATGAGAATCCGAGGCATGTTGTGCATGAGTTTATAATGGCTGGGTGGGTATGGACGGGGTGAGTGTGCGTGATAAGTAACAGTAAAAAACCGAAAAAAAAAGAAGGAAAATAGCGAAGTACGAAGTGCAACTCTTTGGAATCTAATACAGTACAGTACAAGCCCTGCCCAAAGCACCTCAGCGTGACCGCCCGTCCCAGCTCGCGCGCTTGCGCTTGTTATCTCCGGAACTTCCCTTGTTCAACAACAGGTCTTGCGGCGACACAGCACTCATTCCACGTTGATGCATCCGTTCCCTTGGTAAGTGAGCACCGGTCCCGCCGACAACCTTCGTCGGCACAGCTGGACCGACGCACGCCAAGTCCAACACAAGGCCTCGACGCTCCTCCGCGTGTACCGCTGGCTCGGCAGCGGCTGCCACGGCGCTGCCAGCGTTGTTCTGGAAGTAATGGAGGTCGAGGAATGGTAGTGTGAATGCGTCAGTCGCGTCGCCGAGGCCGTGGGGGATCATGAATGCCTGGTCGGCGCCGTTGCTGCCACTGCCGTTACTGGCGGCGCCACCGCTGAGGCCGGCGAGGTCGAGAGAGAGGGAGCGAGAGGGGGTCAGTGGGGGTGCCATTGCGTTCTGAAGGAAACGGTGTTCTGGGGGAGGGACCGAAAGCGATCGGCTTTGCTGGTGCTGTTGTTGTTGGTGGTGGTGATGGTGGTGATGATGGTGATGGTGAGGATGAGGATGTTGCTGTTGCTGTTGCGGGAGTGTGCTTGCCGCACGAACGGGTGTGCCCGGTGCAGACTGGTGCACATCGATGTCGAGAATGTCCTCGGGCACAACGCCAAAGGCATTCTGCGCCTGAGGTGGCGGTAACCGGGGACGGGACTGGGGCTGGGACGGGGGCTTGCGCTCGACGGCGTCCATCGGAGTGTCGAGGTCCACCGCATCCGGCTCACCATCATTGAGGTTGATGGCGGCAAGCTCGATCTCATCGATACCCGGGAGCGCAGGCGTGTGCATCTGCAGCGGGTGTAGGGCGAGCCCGAGTCCCGCAGCCGCACCTGCAGCGCCGAATCCGAATCCCGGGCCATAGTCAACCGAGACGGGAGGCTGGTGTGTGCGGGTACCAAAGATGAGGTCACCGGCGTAGTTAGAGTGGTGCGTCACGCCGTGGAAGGCACTGCTTGGCATCATCTCAGGGTCGCTGAACGTGCTGAGCCCGTCATGTTCGGGACCAGCCTCGGATGCAAAGTCATGCGCAAGGGAAGGCGGGAAAAGGTCGTAGCGGTCGAGGACGCCATGGGTCAGGTGGGCAAAGGCGAAGGGGGAGTTTGGGCAGGGGGAGATGCCACCAAAGTAGGACGGCGAGCTAGAGTTGGCCGTCGAGTCGAGGCGGGGGTTTGCCGAGAGCCAGTCCGTGGGTCCCCACGCGGACTTGCCTACCATGGTCATACCGTTGGGACCAAGACCGCGCCGTGAGAAAGGAGAGTCGAAAAAAAAATCGTGGGACGAGGACGCGGGGGAAGCGGCAGTGTTGCCGGTGGACCAGGTGGCGGTGGAGTGCATTGGGGTATCGAGTGCGGACCAGGCCTGCGAGTGTGATGAATCGGTCACGTCGGAGTGGGATGCGCTGGGGAGGAACTCGGGGATGGCCAGGGGTTCGGCGGTGGACGGGATGCTGAGGTCACGAAAGGGCTCGAGGTTCTGCTGTGTTGAGCGTGTCTCGGAGACCATGTGTCTCATCGGCTCCGGGTGACTCGCCCGTTTGGCATACTTTGGCACGTATTCGTCGTCGTCGTCGTCATCAAGCCCGGAACTGTCCTCCTCCTCAGAGCCGGTCGGACTTAGAGGGACGCTCTTGGTCCCTCCGCGTAAAAAACCCTGGGTGGTGTAACGTCGCTTGCGGCGGGCAGGACCGGTCTCACGCGTGGAGTGAATGTGCTCGTCGGTGGCGGCGCGCGCAGCAGCGGAGAGCTTTTTCTTGGCAGAGTTGCGTGGCTTGTATCCGGCCGCCTGATAGAGATCAGGGAAGGCGTTGCGAAACCGGTCGCGGAGGTCGGTGGAGCGACGATTCTGCTCCTGGAAAATTGGGTCTTTGACGATGGTGGCCCAAACGGTGCCGTGCCTGTCGTAGCCGGCTTTGAGCGCACGGTCTTCCTCCTCGGTGAAGGGGCGACGCTTCTTGCTACGCGTCTTCTCGAAGATGGACGTTCCGTCTGGCAGGGCGGAGCGGACTTTGGAGGAAAGGTGGGTCTTGGCGTTCGGGTAGTGTTGTTTGTACGCGTCCGGGAAGTAAGTTCGGAAGCTGGAGTTGGATGATGAGGAGCTGAATCGCGTGTAAGAGAAAAGAGGAACCCACCGATCTTTAAGATCCACAGGAGAACGGTTGTCGAAATGTAAAGTAGGATCGTTCAAAATTGCTTTCCAGTTGCCCACGCCGTGCTACGTTGCGTCAACAAGGGCAAAAAGATGAGACGGGGGAGCGGAAATGGAGACCTACGCGATTGCAGCCTTCGACGAGCATTTGGGTCTCTTCCATTGTCCACTTTTTGCGGGCCTTTTTCTCGGGAGGTCCAGGGCTGCCGAGACGACGGAGCTTGCCGCGACGCTCGTCAGATGGCGAGGGCAGGGGCAGGCCTGTGTCGTCCCGAAACTTGAAAGCAGGGACCTCGCGCTCGGAAGCCGGTGTCGCGAGCGAGACGCGACGTTGTTTCGGGCCGGAGGGCGAGGGGAAGGGCGCAGTGAACGAGAAGGTGGAGGTGTGTGTGCTGATGGTTGTGGCCATTGTTGTGTGGGAAGGGATGAGCGAGTGGATGGAGAGGAGAGAAAGGACTTTATGGTTATGACGGAAGGGTTATCCATCAAATCTAACGCGTGTTGGCCTCGCCGTCGAATTGGTCGGTCTGACGTCTTTGAGCGCTCACCCTCGATCTGTTCTCTCGTCCCCTCTTCCGAACGATCACAACGAGCTAACGTTAACCCGCAAGCCTCGTTGCATCCAACACTCATCTGTCACTGATACGGTCCTGCTAACTCATTCTGTCCTCCGCTGGCGGACACGTGCCGGTGAATGCGGTGCAATGCAACCGTCTTGCATATCCTCACCCCAATCGTGATACCACTCTCAGCTCATTCACACCTCTCCGTGGGGCGCAAGAGTGGCAGCTCGCAACCGATCTCTTCCATCTAACACATTATGTTTCTAGTACAGCTTCACAGCCTGACAGAGTATCAAGGAAGAGTGTCCCCCCGCATCACAGTGGGTCGGCAAAAAGAAACGGACTACACCTACTCACTACGATGACACGAGTAATTCCGGGGCGATACGTTCCGCCACACCATCCATCTTCTTCTTCCAAGCTTCTAGCCTATCTGCAAGCTTTCCTATCTGTGCCCCAGATAGCACTCGTGGCTGCACCCATGTAATTACCGCTTTTTGGTCAACCTGGTCGATTGAACCCCGGATCAACTTCAGACTGAGTCCCTTTAGTCAGCATCATAACGTCAAAGATGGCAAGTGCAAGGGAAAGAAGGCACCTCAGCGCTTTCATGATAAGGTGCTCGACCTCATCCAGTGGCAGTCTGGTCTCTTCGGAGATGGTTTGGAACGACATCGTCCGGTCATAGGCACCCCGCGCGAAGACAGACTCGATCAATGCCATGAGGCAGATCTTCTGCCGCAGGAACGGATAGTTTCCCAGGAGTATCGGCTGAAGTAACGATCATCATCCACGTCTGTGCGGGCCTCGAGGGGGTAATGGCATACCTCCTGCCCGAAAAGAGGGCTCTGTGCTTCGAATTTACCGATATTACCCTCGTTGAATGTGAAGAGAAGCTTCTTGATCCATTCGTGGGGAGTACCATCCAGCGAGTCCAGGATGGGGTGCATCAGCTACGCAATAGAGTCCACCACACCAAAACGCCGCAAGAGATAAGCGTAGTTCTGGGCCACCCCAAGATCAGCTGAGAAAACATACCAACTCGCCAAAGTTGTAGATCGTCTCTGCCAGGAAGGCTGAGAGTGCCAGATCATGTGCACGTAACAGACGCTCCTCCTGTGACATGTCCTTTTCCAAGTCGATGCAAGCGAGGTAAAGTAGCGAGTTCCTGTAGTACGGTGCGTATTCGGCCTTTGCCTACTCAAACAAAAACAAAGACGTATTGAGGATCCCGTGCGGAAGCTTTCAACGCCAACGAAGCGTACCTTGTAATAATCAGCCGCGACGTGATAGTAAGCACCGTTGACGGAATTATCGACCGCGTCCAGGTTGTCCAAGATCTTCCACGCGGCATCGATGTCAGTCTTGCTCCCTTCTAGATCACCGAATAACAATTTTGCGTGGGCGAGCGTGGAAAGGACCAAGACATGCGCGTCTGGTGACTTGTCCTGCGTGATGCGAGAGAGCAAATCGGTCAAGAATTCAAGGTGTTGCGCGGGGTCTGCAAGGAGGGCCGGAAGCGATCAACGAACAGAAGGACGGAAAAGAGGGCAGGGACCAAGTAAGAAAGAAGAGCACGCACTGTCGATATCTTGCGAAATCTTGATACCCATCTCCGCCAGCCTTAAAGGGTTTAGACGCTCCTCGAAATCGCGCACGAAGCGCGCATACACGTCGACGCGAAACGGTTTGGCGAGAGGATGGTCGAAGAATTGGTCGACTTTTTGCGTCAGCTGATGCCATAGTCTACATACGATTTCCTATCACGTCAGGAACACCTCATCAGGGAAAAAGAAAAAAAAGCGGGGAGGGGCAGAAGGGGAGGAGGGGTTGGCGTGCGTACTTGCGTGAGTACAAGTTCTGGAAGGCTTCAAAAAAAGGGTGGAGGTCGGAGGGAGTGGCGGAGATGGCGGTTGTAAGATATTCCTCGACGTCGAGCTTCGGGGGCCTTTGTCTATCGGACGAAGATTGTTCTGAGGTCGAGGACGACATGGGTAGCTTTGATCGACGAGCCTACTACTTTGACCGTGACGCGTCGCCCGTTGTTTGTTATTGTGTGTCCGATAGCTCCGGCACTGGAACTGGAACAGCCATCCCCACAGCCGATATTCCGTCCAGTACACTCCAGATACAACAACTACGGTATCTGTAATGTGCCCTTTGTGGCTGGATCCCCACAATTGTAGTGACTGGCATGACTCTGGCATGTTCATGAGAGCTGTGCACCGCACCAATGCACTGCTGCTAGTGTCGTTGTAATATTATTTTCTCGGTGCCATGCTCGCCTGTGTGGGTGCATTGTGTCTGTCCTAGACACTCCGCCGATGAGCTGAAGGACGACAAGCGACCAAGCGGTGCTTGTACATGCAAGTGGAGACGAGCACCGACTCGGGCCGGTGTCTCGCTGTGGACGGTTCGTTGCACGACGACGTCAGCTGCCACTCTCACCACTGGCTGTATGCTCGCACAACTCTACTCGCACGTACCCCACTACCATGTGTGCATTGCTCCTTCGTCTACCATTCGACATCCTAGAATACGTTATCGAGACCTTGGACCGCCAAGATCTACTCTCCCTCGCGCTGTCATGTTCAGCGTGGAAGGACATCGTCATCCCCCGTCACCTCGAATATCGCGAGATATCCCTCTCCGTAGACCACCATTCGATCTGGAAACACCTCGCGGAGCGGCCGAGCCTCGCCGCCAACGTACGAAGACTGGTCATCTCCGACTCAGAGTTCTACCACTCTGTTCTATCATTCCCCGTGATATGCTGCTTCCGATGGCAGATCCCGACAACCCTCGTTCCCCCTTGGTCAGATAGCCCGTTTCCCCGTGTGCAACAGCAAGACTATCCTCTGATGGCGTTGCGGAATATGAGACTACTCAAGACCCTCGAATTTGACAACATATCGCGGTGGTGTCAAGGATCACCCGACGCCCTCTCTCAATTTCTCGCACACATCCCCTCCATAGAACATTTAATAGTGAGATCTTCGAGATCCCGCGGTGCTGTAGTCGAGGGGAACCCCGAAGATGCTCAGGTAAGCACATCTACAGTGTACAAGGCTGTCTTTGTCGCATACGACGGTCAATCGCAGGCGGTTTGGGAGTTCCCTAACCTCAAGTCGGCCGTGTTGACCGGAATGCCTTGGGATAGAAAATACGTTCGTCCCTTCCGTAACGCCCTATTGTCCTGCTCGGATTTGCAGGTCAGTTTTCGTCCAAACATGAACGTACGTATCTAAAGACCGAATCCGCAGGTCCTTCATCTGCCACATTTCGTCGGCTATACCCCCGACATCGCATCCCTGCTGAACGACTGTCAGTTTCCCTCCCTCCTGGAACTCAACCTGGGCTGGGGCTGGACGTTCGACACGTACCAGTACGCGCAGCGGTTCCTCGAGGCGCATCCGACGATCGTGAACCTGACGTGGTCGTGCGCGTACAACGTCGACCTCCGCCAGGGCTCGCTGCCCAACCTGAAACACCTCTCCGTCTCGCACCTCTCCTTCGTGCGCGCGTTGAGCGCCGCGCGCGGCCCAGGACCGGACGACGCGAAGCTCGCGCTCGAGACGCTCGGCGACCTCTTCCTCTTCTCGAGCGACCTCCCGACGGAGATGCGCGACATCGATGGCGCGTCCGTCCGCCGGCTCTCGATCAAGTTTTGCGACAGCCTCGCGACGCTCCGCACCGTCGCCGCCTTCTTCCCCGCCGTGACGCACCTGAGCATACACGGGAGCGTCTTCATCCGCCCCAAGTCACGCTGGTCAAAGACGTTCCGGAAGCTCGTCCGTCGCATGTTTCCGCGTCGCTTCGCGAATAGGATCAGCCCCATATGCCCGCGCGTGGAGGACGTTCTCCCGCTGTTCCCAGAACTCGAGGATCTCAGCGGATCGAGTTTTCCGCATGGCATCGCCGCGTCCTCTCTGCAAGACATACGCGCTCGCTTCCCAAAACTTCGTCGTCTCGAACCCTTTGATCTCTAGTTCTCCCTTCCTCACATTCTTCGGCTTTTTTTTCTTGTTTTCTTTTTTTATTATTCGCTTCTTTTGTTTCATAGGCCTTGTGATTGGCTTACTCTCCTCGTCCTCGCTGGTCTTCGTTCATCCATGCTTCCCACACATCCCATCTACCGAATACTGTAAATGTATTTGCAGTCTCTACTCCAGATCCAGGTTTCTATCTCACATGTACTCTACGCTGTGTCTGACATTAAACTTGTGTAACCAACCAAAGTACGTTTGTGGGTATGCTTAATCATCATGCATCGTCCCCGACCCAGACAGTGGTCATTGGAACGCTGATACTAACAGTCAACAGAAACATAAATCAATTGAGGTATAAAGTTACAGAGCGACAGAGGCTACACAAGGTAGGGTAAAGGGTGGCGAAACGGAGCTAAGGCTACATTGATAAGAAGCGTACGGTTGTCAAAACTGTTTCTAAGGTGTGGGAGTACGAGGATAGGGGTATTCGTGGTTGTTGTAATGATGGGTCATACATCTTCTGGGACATCGAGGTAAGATGACGTCGGGCGGTGTGGAAGAGGCGAGTCAAGTCTACCTGGAGGGATGGAAATACCAGCTCCGTTAACGATCGGCGGCGGGACAGGAACACGCGGTATTGCTGGCATCGTCACTACGACATTCTGAGGAGCGGAGGGTAGAGCGTCATCCTCGTCAGGTAGAATCCCCATGCCCTTGTACTTGTCGTTGATACCCTCAAATATGGATGCGTCGGACGTCAGCCTGTGATCGGATACAGAATACGAATCCTTGCGCTCCCTCATCGCATCAAGCTGGCTGCCGCGGCTGCCCGGCACCGAAAAGCCACCTTTGAACGAGAAGAGCGTGGCCATGCCCTTCTTGATGCCGGGCCCAAAGCTGCTGGCGGGAGTGTTCGGGGAGGAGCTGCTCGCCCTGGTCGAGCCAAATTCGGGGAGGCGTAGTCGAGTGCTCGCGAACGAATATGCCAGGCGATAGCGCTTCCGGGCCTCCTCCGCGAATCCAAAGAACGCAAAGTAGACGAGGGCGGCAGACACGAAGTACCATCTGCAAAGCTCTAGCGCATTCGAGTTGGTTGGATTGGTGCGCCATTCTTCTGCCGGGTATTGGCGGACGGCAGAAAAGTCGAAGTGCGTGTCGTCCCAGCTGATCCACGGGAACACCTCCAGGACACGGGCATTGAAATAGATGTTATATATGGTCAAGGGCAAGGAGCAAAGGATTTGAACGCTGGAGAGCGCAATGAGGCGGATGTATCGGTTATGATTGGGGTTCTTGATCGAGCCTAACATCCCCTCGAACACCTTCGAGCTTTTCCAAAAGAGATGTACATTGAGACCTAAAGTAAGGTGAGCCGCGAAGCTAGGAGAGGTAATGAGAACCCGACACACAAGCATACACAGCGGTGACGACGCTGATGGCACCAGGCCAGATATATACCAAGGGGAATGCCACAGGGGTGTTAAAGACATTTGCAAAGCATCCGAACCCCTCAAAGATGTCGAAGCGGTGCCCCTCGACGATGACATCTGTAAAGCTAGTCAGACAGAGAGAATGTAAAGCAAACCAGGGAGGGACGTACGCAGTACTATGTAGAGAATGGGAATCCCGGTACAGACCGCGAGATCGATATAGAGGTCCCGACGTTTCTCGGCTGCCGTCAAGAAAGTCACGGATCTCGTTGCGATCTTGTACAGGCGACGGTTGATCACGAGTAGCGCCGCCGGTATGCCAACGGAAGCCCCGACCATGAAGCGGGTGGCTGATTAATTTAAGAGCGACGAAACATCGCGAATCAGCCGGGTGGGATACGAGAGAAGGAAGAAGTGCACGGACAGATGTCACACCAAACAGGAGCTAGATTTGCAACAGTGTCCTTCCAGACGACCGAGTTTATAAAAAGAATCAAACAGGCCAGCCCGGACCAGACCATATATACGCAAGTGCCGACGTTCCGCGCTGGAATAAAAGCAAGGGAGAAGCGGCAAGCGCAAGCACAGTCAATTTATGGCAAACTGAGAGAAGTGGCGCGCGTCACCTTCCAAGTGCCAATACAGCGGAATGACGCAGAGTAAGAAACCGATGAAAGAGAACGTGGAGAATAGCGCGATAGGGTACGCCATGGGGGAGAAGAAGCGCCAGGTGTGGAAGAGCGAAGGCCGAAAGGGAAGGGGCAGGGACGTGGGAGAGGGGTAACGATGAGCGGTATAAGAGGGCAGCTGTACCTTGTATGCTCAAAATGGACACTCCTTTATGAATTTTGAGAAGCGGAAGCACTCGCCTTGTCCTTGTACTCAGGCCCATTAGTTACTCAGAAGCAAGTTGCATTCGGTTCGGTTGTTGGTTGTATGAAATGACACAAAACGACACAAAGCCGCGGCGTGGCACATGGACGCGCACAGCCACCGCCGCCACCCGACGCCCATTGGGCAGTTCCTTGTGACCAGAGCCGTCCGGTTGCAATTGGTCGGTGGCATGTGTTCTTATCGGTATGCAGTCATCATAAATCCTTCCTTCGAGGTCGACTTTTGATGAATCCAAATGACGTTCACATGTTCACGCCAGCGAACTTTATCTAAATCCATCTATATTGCAAAAAGGCTACATTAGGGCGTGAAACAAGGTCACGACCGAGAGAAACCGAAGAATAGTGGCGAAATATCGTTACAGAAAAACGTGGCGTACTACTACGCCGTTTCAACGCGTGGGTATGCATGGGTAGGTAAAAATACACGTAGAAAAGTGAGAGTTCCACTGTGAACTGGTTGGGAATAGAAATCCTAATAATGAAATGACGGGCAAGAAACGAGTGTTCAGACCGTGTCGGCAGCGTCTGCGGCGTAGGGGTGTTTAGGTGCCAGTGTGTCAGGGAGGTGAGACGGAGAAGGGACTGATACGGTAGTCCCCTGAGTCCCCTCCGGCTGGCGTGACTGGCTCTGCGACTCGGTCTCGAGGCTATCCACAGAGGACGACGGCATGGAATCTGAAGGCGAAAATTCCGTGATCTTAAAGTCGGGCTTGTAGTCGCTGGCAATGGAAATGGACGGGATCGAAAGCTGGGATATCGAAACCGTGGAGTCGCGCTTGTCTGCTGTTGTGACGACAGAGACCGTGACGCCGCCTTTGCTCTTCAAGTGAGGGAAAGACGAGGTGCTAAAGAGAAGGGGAAAAAACACATGTAAGACCACTGGTACGACAAATGGCAGCGTATTGAAAACTAGCACGTACGCATGGGAAGACCCGTGGAGAGTGACAGATGTCGTCGAAATACCGATACGACTGGTGAGCGACGTATAGACGAGCCGGTAATGTTGGCGCGCCTCGTCCGCGAACCCGAAGAACGCGAAAAAGACGAACGCGCACGCGACCAGCGACCAGCGGTACCCCTCGAGCCCAACAACCATGGCGTGATCATTCTTCCATATGAAGGAAGCGAACTGGGGGATGCGGGAATAGAAGCTGTGCGTGTCGGCCCAGCTTACCCAAGGCTCGGCGCCGTTCTTCGCGTTGTAAACGATCCAGTATATCGCTATCGGAATGGTTCCAAGAATCTCGATGCTGGAAAGAGCCATCAGACGGAAGTAGCGGCTGCGGTTGAGGTTGCGGTTGGACGACATGACTTGTCTGAACTGTCGTTCACGCTTGGCGAGTGTGAAAATGGTCAAGACTGTGCGGCAAATGAGCCGCACGACCAAGAGCAAGACAGATGAGGACACTTACCACAATAAATGAGAGATATGCAACCGATGATCACGGGCCATGCGTATATGAGGAAGAAGGTCGGTGGCATGAGCACGACTGCGTACGCCGGGCCGAAATCCTCGTATAAGTTGAAGCGATGTCCGGAAACAATATAATCTGTATCGCATCAACGTAAACGATTGGTTGACGGCGAATGGTCAACAGTACTTACGGGCTATCATCTCGAGGATTGGAATGCCAATGCCAATGAGCAGATCCACGATAACGGCGCGGCGCTTTTCTGAGCGCGTGATCATCACCGCTTTCATATTGGCAATCTTATAGAGGCGACGGTTGATGCAAAGTGAGCAAGCCGGGATTGCAACATTCAGGGCGACTTGAATACGAATAACTGCGGGGTACTATCAGTGAATGCCCAACGAGCAACGTCATTAAGAGCTTACCAATGTCACAGTAGACCTTGGCCCTTATGACCATGTTT
>Ga0137397_10000212_pt1 | contig 39118 bp, 38 predicted proteins | sample czorhiz116metaG_FD_106658 | JGI IMG/M metagenome (GOLD analysis project Ga0137397, IMG submission 106658) | Vadose zone soil microbial communities from Angelo Coast Range Reserve, California, USA - czorhiz1.16 metaG | ecosystem: Environmental > Terrestrial > Soil > Vadose zone | place: USA... | reverse complement strand
TCTCCTGAACGGCACGGAGGCGGCCCGGATTATCCGGGAGCGGCATCCTCAGACCCGCGTCGTCATGCTCTCGGCTTACTCGGACTCCGTTCACGTGTACCGCGCGCTGCAAGCCGGCGCGGCGGGCTATATCGCGAAGAAATCAGTGGCCAAGGAAGTCGTCGATGCCATTCGGGTGGCGCACATGGGCAGGCTCTATCTAGGCGAAAATTTGACCGAGAATCTTATCGACCATATCGTGCACAAAGCCGGCTCGGACGACCCTCTTTCGCGTCTCAGCTCCCGCGAGAGGCAGGTCCTGCAAATGCTCGCCGAGGGACACTCTATCGCCGACACCGCGACGACGCTGTCGCTCTCACCGAAGACGGTGGAAACTTACCGCGCGCGGATGATGGAAAAACTCGAAATTGATGATTTCGCAAGCCTCATCAGATTCGCCATCCAGCATGGTATTACTCCTCTCGAATAGCCAGGTCGCAGGCGCCTTGTCAGGAAAACTCTGACGCCATTTGTCGGCAATACGCGGCAGCATCCGAAGTTCCTTCCCAGCTAGAGTTTCGATCGGCAAGCGCTGGTGCTTTCGTCGGCCGCGCGGACCGAACTCGAATGGGAATCGGCTGAATGTCTTCGGCGGAGCGGAACCGCTTTCCCTCGATGCCGCCAAAGGAGAATCTAAACTGACTTCTCACGAATTCCCTACAGACGACGAGTTGAATTTCAGCAAGGATAGCGGGCCAACGCCACGCAGGGAAGAACTGCCGAAATTGGGCAAAAACAGAATGGCGATCAGAGTGTTTCTCGCGAGTAGCCGCGTCGTCCTGTTGGACGGTCTGCAGGTGCTACTGGAAATCCAGCAGGACATCAAGATCATCGGCAAGGCGACGAACGGACACGATGCGGTCAGGAGGATACAAAAGCTGCGACCTGAAGTGGCGATCCTCGAAATTGGATTGATCGGTCTCAACGGCATCGAGGTGAGTCGCAAAATCGGCGACCTTTCCCCATCGACAACCATAGTGATGCTGTCCACGATGACGTCGCCGGAGTCGATTTTTCGTGCTCTTCGAGCCGGCGCGAGAGGATATCTTTCTAGAGACGCTTCGGGGCTGGAAGTCGTCAACGCCGTTCGAGTGGTGCGGGAAGGCAAGCGCTATTTGAGCCCCAAGATCACGGCGACACTCATTGGTGATTACATCAGCGAGCGCCGCTCCCCAAGCCCTCTTGAGAGCCTGACCAGCCGAGAACGGCACATTCTCCAGCTGGTGGTTGAGGGCAGCTCAAGTGCAGATATCGCCGGTGTGCTGGCCCTTTCTCCCAAAACCGTAGATACGTACCGAAGCCGCATCAATCAGAAGCTTGGCATCCATAACCTGCCGGCGCTCGTCAAGTTTGCAATTCAGTACGGAATCACCTCGCTCGAGTAGAGAGTTCGTGACACGCCGTCGGGGAAAGTCTGACATCGACCGTCCAGGTGGCCCGACAGCATTGAACATCCTTGTCGTTTAGCCTTCCGAAGACCGGCGAGCTGCGAGAAAGAGCGAGAACAAAACAAAGTCGGTATTCGATGAGCGTGCGCAGGGAGATAGCAAAGGGTGGAGAGAAACTGCGGATTTATGATCGAACGACTCAGAATTCTTCTGGCGGAGGACATGGCGACCGACGCCGAGCTCGAGGTGCTGGAGCTTGCGCGCGCAGGCCTGCGGGTCACTCACTTGACTGTACAGAGCAGGGGGGCGTTCGTCGACGCGCTGCGCGAGTTCATACCGGATGTGATTCTGTCGGACTTTTCGATGCCGGGTTTCGACGGCATGGCGGTGCTCGCACTGGCGCGCGAGATGTGCCCAGACACACCATTCATTTTTGTTTCAGGAACGATCGGCGAGGAATTCGCAATCCGCGCGCTCAAGAACGGCGCCACGGACTACGTTTTGAAGGACAACCTGGTTCGCTTGCCTTCGGCGGTGGAGCGGGCGCTGCGAGAAGCGAAGGAGCGAGTCGCGCGCCGCAAGGTTGAAGAAGAGCTCGAGGCGCTGCGCGATCGGTTACGGAGCATCGTGTCCACATTGCCAGATGTCGTATGGTCAGTTGCGGTTCCTTCACGGGAGATCTTGTACGTTAGCCCCGCCGCCATAACGGTCTTCGGCCGGACGCAGAAAGAGTTTTACGAGAGTCGCGCACTTTGGAGCGACCTCATCCATCCCGACGACCGGCCGCGGATGATGACCCTATGGGAAAACGCGTCGATAGGAGAGAAGGTCGAGGCAGAGTACCGGATCGTAAAGTCGAACGGCGAAGTGCGGTGGATCCAGGGACGCGGACGGTTCGCCGGCGACGCGGCAGGCCGTGTAGCCCGTATGGACATAATTTCTAGGGATATTACCGAGCAGCGCGAACATGTACGAAAGCTCGCGCAGCTTAGCCGAGTTCATGCGGTGCTGAGCGGGATCAATGCTGCGATCGTGCGCATCCGCGACCGTCAGGGGCTGTTCGACGAAGCCTGTCGCATTGCGGTAGAAAATGGAAAATTCCGCATGGCTTGGATCGGCGTCGTGGAGCGCGATGCGATGCAAGTGAACCCGATTGCCTGGTCGGGCGATGTGCGGGGCTTCTTCGATTCTGCGCCGGCGGCGGTGACGGAAACCAGGCCGGGCGGACAGGGCTTGGCCGGACGCGCGGTCAGGGGCATGAAGCCTATGATCTCGAACGACGTCCGGAACGATCCGCAGACGCTGATGACGAAGGAATGCGCGGAGCGTGGGATCAATTCCTTCGCTGTCATTCCGTTGATCGTGGGTGACGGAGTCTTTGGCGTGCTTGCCTTGTACGCAGCCGATGTCGGTTTTTTCGACGACGAAGAGATGCGGCTCCTGATCGAGCTCTCGGGCGACATATCCTTCGCGCTCGACCACATCGAGAAAGAAGAAAAAGTCCGGTATCTCGCTTACTACGATTCGCTCACCGGCCTCGCTAACCGCACGCTCTTCCTCGAGCGGTTGGCACAACACATGGGTACGGCAGGCCAACGGCAACAACTTGCGCTTGTCATCGTCAATATCGAGCGGTTCAAAATCATCAATGATGCGTTCGGCCGGCAGGTGGGCGATGCACTCCTCAAACAGGTGGCCGAGCGGTTGCTGGAGCTGGCAAAGGATCCGAACCGCGTGGCGCGGGTCGGTGCCGACCACTTCGCGGTAGTGATCCCCTACGTAAAGCACGAAGAAAACCTGATCCGTGGGTTGGAACGAAGCAGCCGCCGTGTCGACGGTGACCCTTACACGGTGAGTGGCAACGAATTCAGGATTTCCACCCGATCCGGCGTTGCCCTGTTCCCGAGCGACGGGAGCGATGCCGATACCTTGTTCAGAAACGCCGAATCCGCGCTGAAGAAATCGGCCTCAGGTGACCGATACCTCTTCTACACGAGGCAAATGACCGAACGATTCGCCGAGAAGCTATCGCTCGAGAACAAGCTGCGGCAGGCGCTGGAAAGGGACGAATTCGTGCTGTATTACCAGCCGAAGGTGGACGTTGCAACCCGACGCATGATCGGTGCCGAGGCGCTGATCCGCTGGCAAAGTCCGGAGCTGGGTCTCGTGCCGCCGATGCAGTTCATCCCGCTGCTTGAGGAAACGGGATTGATCCTGCAGGTTGGCGCGTGGGCCTTGAAGCGGGCATCACTAGACCACCGCGGCTGGGTGGAGCGGGGCTTGAAAGCGCCCCGGGTGGCAGTCAACGTGTCGCCGATCCAGCTGCGACAGCATAACTTCGTCGACGTTCTAAAGCAGGCGATCATCGATGGTATTGCGCCACCGGGCATTGATCTCGAGATCACGGAGAGCGTGGTGATGGACGACATCCAGACCAATATCGAGAAACTGACCTCAGTGCGTAGGCTCGGCTTGGAAATCGCCATCGATGATTTTGGCACTGGTTATTCCTCGCTCGCTTACCTCGCAAAGCTCCCGGTGCAGTCCCTGAAGATTGATCGATCATTCATCATCATGCTGAGGGAACCGAATACAATGACGCTGGTGTCGACCATCATTTCGCTCGCCCATTCTTTAGGGCTCAAGGTCATTGGCGAAGGTGTCGATGCGGAAGAGCAGGCTACTGCGCTCAGGCTGCTGAAATGCGATGAGATGCAGGGCTACCTGTTCAGCAAACCGCGGCCGCGGGAAGAGTTGACCGCACTTCTGGACCGGGCAGACTCCTGATGGCAACTACGGCCCGATGCTTGATGTAAGAGTGGTCGGGGTGACTGGATTCGAACCAGCGACTCCTGCGTCCCGAACGCAGTACTCTACCAGGCTGAGCTACACCCCGAACCGTATTGGAAACCGCGCGGAGGAAGAAGCGCCTCGGGAGCTCTAGTAGTCGCGCTCGACCGCGAAGGTCGCCAATTCTAGCAAAGAATCCCGATAGCTTGAATTCGGCAGTGCCGCGATGGATTCGCTCGCGAGCCGGGCTTCCTCTTTGGCCTTGGTCCTCACCAAATCGAGCGCACCGGTCACGTGGATCGCGTCCAGAACCGCGCTGAACTCTTCACCGCCGCCGCGCTCGATTGCCGAGCGCACCAGCGCCGCCTGTTCGGGCGATCCGCGCTGCATTGCGTGAATCAGAGGCAGGGTCGGTTTGCCCTCCCTCAGATCGTCACCCAGGTTCTTGCCCGTATGCGCAGCGTCCCCGGAGTAGTCGAGCACGTCGTCGATCAGCTGGAATGCCGTTCCCAGATGCATGCCGTAGCGCGCCAGACCGGCCTCCAGGTCCGGGCTTGCGCCGCCCAGTATCGCGCCCAGCTGGGCAGCCGCCTCGAACAATTTTGCGGTCTTGCGCCGGATCACTTCGAGGTAGGCGGCCTCGCCTATCGCGCAGTTGTGGGCGTTCATGAGCTGCAGGACTTCGCCCTCGGCGATGGCATTGGTCGCGTTGGCCAGGACCTCCATGACCCGCATGCTGCGCACTCCCACCATGATCTGGAACGCCCGGGAGTAAAGAAAATCCCCGACGAGCACGCTCGCGGCGTTGCCAAACTCGGCGTTGGCGGTCCGACGTCCGCGCCGCAGTTCCGATTCGTCGACGACATCATCGTGCAGAAGCGTCGCGGTATGGATGAATTCCACGACCGCGGCGAGCTCCACGTGCTGCTCGCCCCTGTAGCCCGTTGCTCCGGCGGCAAGAAAAACCAGCGCCGGCCGCAGCCGCTTGCCGCCCCCGGCAATGATGTACTCCGCGATCTGGCGGATGAGCACGACGTCCGACTCGAGCCGGCGCCGGATCATGGCGTCCACGGCCTGCATGTCGGCGGCGATGAGGTTACGGAGAAGTTCGGGCTGCAATTGGGGTAAGACGGAAATGAGCTAACAGCGGGTCGCGGAGCATAGCACAATTCTTTTGACCGTACCTGCTAAACGCATGTATAATTTCGCGTTTTTCCAAGATGGCTCGGAGATCAAGCATGTACGCGGTCGTAAGAACCGGTGGCAAACAGTACCGCGTTTCCACGGGTGAAAAACTCAGGATCGAAAAACTCGCCGTCGACGTAGGCAGCGAGTTGGTTCTCGATGAGGTGCTCCTCGTCGGCGAAGGTCAGGCCCTCAAGGTCGGCACGCCGATCGTGAAAGGCGCTTCCGTCAAGGCAAAGGTGTTGGCCCACGGCCTCGGCGACAAGGTAATGACATTCAAGATGCGCCGGCGCAAGAACTCGAGGCGCCTCCGCGGCCATCGCCAGGCCTATACCGAAATCGAAGTGACCGGCATCGCTCAGGCGTAGCCGGATTCAGGCGTACAGAGAGGCAAGCCATGGCACACAAAAAGGCAGGCGGCAGCTCCCGCAACGGCCGCGATTCGCACTCGAAGCGTTTGGGGGTCAAGCGCTACGGCGGCCAGCTCGTCGCCGCCGGCAGCATCATCGTTCGTCAGCGCGGTACCCGCGTCCACCCTGGCGACAACGTCGGCATCGGGAAGGACCACACCCTCTACGCGAAGGTGAGCGGCAAGATCCGGTTCGGCTTCAAGGGTCCGGCCCGCAGGCAAACCGTCAGCGTGGTGCCGGCTTAAAGCAAACAGACTACTCTCCTCAAGAAAAGCCCTATCCATGCGGTAGGGCTTTTTTGTTTCCACAATGAAATTCATCGACGAAGCCCATATCGAGGTCCACGCGGGAAAGGGGGGCAACGGCGCCGTAAGCTTCAGGCGCGAGAAGTTCGTGCCCCGGGGCGGGCCGGACGGAGGCGACGGCGGCCGGGGCGGAAGCGTGCTCGCCGTGGCCGACCGCAATATCAACACGCTGGTCGAGTATCGCTTTGCGCGCATCCACCGCGCGCGAGACGGCGAAAGAGGCGGTGGCCGCCAGTGCAGCGGCAAGAGCGCCGAAGACGTGGTGCTGCGCATGCCCACGGGCACGGTCATTACCGACGCCCGCACCGGCGAGACGCTCGCGGACCTGGCCGAGCACGAGCAGACTGCCGTTCTCGCCCAGGGCGGCAAAGGCGGCCTGGGCAACGTCCATTTCAAGTCGAGCATCAACCGTGCGCCCCGCAAGGCCACTCCCGGACAAGACGGGGAGCATCGGGTCGTCAACCTCGAGCTGAAGGTGCTCGCGGACGTCGGCCTGCTCGGTCTGCCCAACGCCGGAAAATCCACCTTCATTCGAGCCGTTTCCGCCGCGCGGCCGAAGGTCGCCGACTACCCGTTCACGACTTTGCATCCGCATCTCGGCGTGGTCCGCGTCGGAGTCGACCGCAGTTTCGTGGTCGCCGATATCCCCGGCCTGATCGAAGGCGCAGCCGAAGGGGCCGGGTTGGGACATCAATTTCTCAGGCATCTGGCGCGTACCCGGCTGCTCCTGCACATCGTCGATGTCGCACCTATCGAAACCGGAGCCGACCCCGCGCACGACGCGCGATCGATCGTCGCCGAGCTCAAGAAATTCGATCCGGCCCTGCACACAAAACCCCGCTGGCTGGTGCTCAATAAAATGGATATGCTGCCCGGCGAAGAGGGCGACGTGGTGACTGAGGACCTCGTGCGCAGGCTTCGCTGGCGCGGCCCATGCTTCCGCATCTCGGCACTCAGCGGCGACGGCTGCCGCGAGCTCACTCAGTCCGTGATGAAGTTTCTGGAAACCGGCAAGACCGCATGAGCATGAAAGAGGCGAAACGTTTCGTAGTCAAGGTCGGGAGCACGCTCGTCACCAATCGCGGCGCCGGGCTCGACGCGTCGGCGATCGCGCGCTGGGCGAGCCAGGTCGCGAAACTTCGCCAGGCCGGCAAGGAGCTCGTCCTCGTCTCGAGCGGCGCGATCGCCGAGGGCATGCAGCGACTGGGCTGGAGCCGCCGTCCGAGCTCTATGCACGAGCTTCAGGCCGCCGCCGCCGTCGGACAGATGGGGTTGGTGCAGGTCTACGAATCCTGCTTCCGCGAGCATGGGCTGCGCACGGCGCAGGTTCTTCTCACCCACGCGGACCTCGCCGACCGGCAACGCTATCTCAACGCCCGCTCCACCCTGCTCACGCTGCTCGGGCTGGGAATCATTCCCGTGATCAACGAAAACGACACCGTCGTCACGGACGAGATTCGGTTCGGAGACAACGATACGCTCGCCGCCCTGGTGACGAACCTCGTCGAGGCCGACTGCTTGATCATCCTGACCGATCAGCAGGGACTGCATACCGAGGATCCCCGGCTCAATCCGGAGGCCGCCCTCATCAGGAACGCGCAAGCAGGCGAGGCCCGTCTGGAACGGGTGGCCGGGGGCACGGGGTCGGCGATCGCCAAGGGAGGCATGCTCACCAAGGTGCTCGCGGCCAAGCGCGCCGCGCGCTCGGGAGCGCAAACCGTGATCGCGTCCGGAAGCGAGCCCGATGTCCTGCTGAGGCTTGCGGCGGGAGAGGCGATCGGCACGCTGCTCTCCCCTCAAACGAACCCGCTCGCCGCGCGCAAGCAGTGGCTCGCCGATCACCTCCAGGTTGCCGGAACGCTCAACCTAGACGCCGGCGCCGCGAAGGCGCTGCGCTCCGGGGGCAAGAGTCTGCTCGCCGTCGGGGTCAAGACTGTGGAAGGCGAATTCGAGCGAGGCGCGGTGGTCACCTGTCTCTCGCCCGACGGCGTCGAAGTCGCGCGCGGGCTGGTCAACTACAACGCGCAGGAGTCGCGCCGCATTGCGGGGCGCGCTTCAAGCGAGATCGAAACGATCCTCGGCTATGTCGACGAGCCGGAATTGATTCACCGAGACAATCTGGTCGTGCTCTAGCTCCGCGCGCCCGCCTACCTCGCCCCGTTTCGGCGAACCAGCGCCTGCACCGCTTCTTCGGCGGTCTTCGTCCCCCGATTCGTGCAAAAGAAGTCGTCCGCCAGCACCAGGTGCTGGTCGGTTTGATAACGGCTGTACGAGGTCCACTGCTGGTTTCCCGCCTGCACCCAGGTCCCGTCGAGCCTGCCGAATGCGTAGGTCCTGGTTTCATAGGTTTCACAGCGGATGGCTTCGTAGCTCACGTTCGCCGCTCCGGAAGCACTGCGTGCGACCAGTGTATAGCGCACGATCCGGTCCTGGCCGACGCTGACCGACGCGGAATCGATGAGAAAGGTGAACGGCCTCGTCGAACCGACGTAGAAGGGAATCAGGTTTTCCTGCTTTGGATAGGGTGGCAGCAGCGCCTTCTGCGCTTCCCAGGGCTTGTCGAGATCGTCAGAACGCTGCCTGGGTTGAGCGCAGGCCGTTGCGCCGGCGATCAGAGCGAGCGCGCAAAGACCCCGCAAGCGAATCAAGCCAGATCCCCGACCAGGGAGTCCCGCACCGCCGGACGCGTCTCCACCGTTGCCGAATAACGCGGATGATCGACACCGATCACGAGCGAGGCGCCGTTTTTGAGCGCCCGGGCCATGCCCTCGGACAGCTCGAAGCGAAGAAAATGCACCGACGAGGTCTTCTCCTCGTTCTCCCGGTCGAGATCTTCGTCGGCGATCGCCCACACGCGCTCGTGGGCCCGGACCTGGACCCAAACCTTGTCCTCGATGCCGATCAGCCCCTCGAGCTTCTTGCGCCGTTCATCCGGATCGGGATACTCGACCATCAGCGTGGCCTTGAGATTGCAGCCGTCGGGCACGAGCGGATTGTAAGCGTCGAGCTCCTCGAGGATGCCGTCTTCCTCGAAGATGCGCTCCACGTGCAGCATTTCCTGCACCTGATAGCGGACTGTGAGCTCGTCCTCGAACAGCAGGGTGACGTGATCGCCCAAGTGAACGGTGCGGTCTTTCTTGTGCGCCATCACCTTCGCGCGAAATTGCGTTCGCTCGCGCGCGTAGACCTCGAGCGACATCAGGCTTGTTCGATCGATTCTAGGCATAGGCCACCGTCACGCCTGCGGATTCAAATCGCGTAGGCTTTTCGAAGCAACGAGAGGGGATGCGCTTTTTGCGCCTTCGTGTCGCCCATCCCCTGCTCGATATGACGCGCGGCGATAGGGCAGTCGGAGCTGATATAGTCGGGCTCGCCCTCGGCCATCTGGCGGAACACGGGTCGGCCGATTTTCATCGAGTTCTCGTAGTACTCGGACTTGACGCCCCAGGTGCCGTCGTGGCCGGAGCATCGCTCCACCGTATTCAGTATCGTGCCCGGCACGAGTTGCAGCGCCTCGCGAGTCTTCTGGCCCATGTTCTGCACCCGCGAGTGGCAGGGCACGTGGTAGGAGACTTTGCCGAGGCCCGCCTTGAAATCAGTCTTGAGCAGGCCGTCGCGATGACGCAGGACAAAGTATTCGAACGGGTCGAACATGGCCTCGCTCACGGCCTTCACTTCAGCATCCTCGGGAAAAAGGAGCGGTAACTCGCTCTTGAACATCAAGGCGCAGGACGGCACTGCGGCAAGGATGGCGTAGCCCTCGCGGGCGAGCTTCGCGAGCGGGGGAATGTTCAGAGACTTGAGACGCTCGACTCCCTCGAGATCGCCAAGCTCGAGCTTGGGCATGCCGCAGCACGCCTCCTTCTCGACGATCACGTACGGGATTTCGTTGTGATCGAGAACGGCGAGCAGATCGTGTCCAATACCCGGCTCGTTGTAGTTCACATAGCAGGTCGAGAAGATTGCGACCTTGCCCGGCGTGCGCTCGCCGCGCTTCGCCTCGCGCGCCGCGCTGGGCGCTGCCCGTCGACGGAAGGTGCCGGAGCTGTAGGGCGGCAGCCGGCGTTCGCGATGGACTCCGATCGCCTTTTCCATCAGCGAGCGGGCGCTCGGGTTTCGGTTGACAGCGTTCACCACCTGCGCGACGACGGGAATCGCCGCAAGCCTGCCGATCGCGTCGGTCGAGGAAAGCAATCTGTCCCTAAAGCGCACCTCCTTCTTCCGAAACTTGACCGCCTTCGCCCGCAGCATGAGATGCGGGAAGTCGACATTCCAGGGGTGCGGCGGCACGTAAGGACATTTGGTCATGTAGCACACGTCGCACAGATAGCATTGATCCACCACCTTCCAGAACTGCTCCTTCGGCACGCCGTCGACCTCCAGGGTCGTGCTCGAATCAACCAGGTCGAACAGCGTCGGAAACGCCGTGCACAGATTCACGCACCGCCTGCAGCCGTGGCAGATGTCGAACGTGCGCTCGAGCTCCGCGAGGACCTTCGCCTCGTCGTAGAAATCCGGCAAGCGCCAGGGAACCGGGTGCCGAGTGGGAGCCTCGAGATTTCCTTCACGAAAGGTCATGGCAGGGCCGTCCAGTCATACGAGCGGGGATGGCTCCCCCAGCCCGCATGCGCCTGGAGCGCACGGAGGCTGTCGGGCGCTCTAGTCCGCCAGGCCGTCGAGAGCTTTTTGGAAACGATTGGCGTGCGAGCGTTCGGCCTTGGCCAAGGTCTCGAACCAATCGGCGATCTCCGCGAAACCTTCTTGGCGCGCGGCCTTCGCCATGCCAGGGTACATATCCGTATATTCGTGCGTCTCGCCCGCGATCGCCGCCTTCAGATTGGCGCGCGAGTTCCCGAACGGCAAGTCCGTCGCCGGGTCGCCGCACTGCTCGAGGTACTCGAGATGGCCATGAGCGTGGCCGGTTTCACCTTCAGCGGTAGAGCGGAACACCACCGCAACGTCGTTCTGCCCTTCGACGTCCGCCTTCGCGGCGAAATAAAGATAACGGCGGTTGGCCTGGGATTCGCCAGCGAACGCGGCCTTGAGGTTGCCATGGGTTTTCGAGCCTTTGAGCTGCATAGTGCCTCCGTGTCGTGATATTTAGACTAAATCTAATACTTAGATGAAGTGTAAGTGCCGGTGGACCCGATGTCAAGGGCACTGCTCGCGGTCAACGCGAGGCGATCTCGGCCGGGAGCGGCTTGCGATTCTGGTCGCGGAAGAGGTAGCGGGCAAGCTCGGTGAGGGCGCGCTGGTAGACGTCGCGCTTGAAATCGATCACCGACTCGAGCGGCACCCAATAGTCGTTCCAGCGCCAGGCGTCGAACTCGGGTCTTTCCGAGGCGCGCAGGCGCACATCGCACTCACGGCCGACCAGCCGCAGCAGGAACCAGATCTGCTTCTGTCCCCGGTAGTTGCCGCGCCAATCCCGCTTGAGCCACCGCGCCGGCACTTCGTAGCGCAACCAGTTTCGCGTCCGCCCCAGGATCTTTACATGGGCGGGCAACAAGCCCACTTCTTCTCGCAGCTCCCGGTACATCGCCTGCACCGGCGTTTCGCCGACTTTTATTCCGCCCTGCGGGAACTGCCAGGAGTGCTCTTTGATGCGCTTGCCCCAGAAAACCTCGTTGCGCCAGTTGCAGAGAATGATGCCGACGTTCGGCCGATAGCCGTCTCGATCGAGCATACGCAATCCAGCAAAAAGTCTGTCCGTGCCCATTCTTTCATAAAACGCCGACGATTTGAAGCCGCGCCCGCTCCTCGGAAAGCCGGGCAGAAGACTTCAAGTAGAATGTGGCGTTTGGCTTGGTATTGGCGCTATGCGCGCTTCCCGATACTTTCTCGCAACACTCAAAGAAGCCCCTTCCGACGCGGAGCTGGTCAGTCACAAGCTGATGGTCCGCGCGGGAATGATTCGCCGTCTCGCCGGGGGTATCTACACCTGGATGCCGCTCGGCCTCCGGGTCGTCCGCAAGGTCGAGGCGATCGTGCGCGAGGAAATGAACCGCGCCGGAGCGATCGAGGTGTTCATGCCGGCGGTGCAGCCTGCGGAGCTGTGGCAAGAGTCGGGACGCTGGCAGAAGTACGGGCCGGAGCTGCTGCGCTTGAAGGACCGCCATGACAGGGATTTCTGCGTGGGCCCCACCCATGAGGAAGTCATTACCGATCTGGCCCGCCGGGAAATCCGCAGCTACAGGCAGCTCCCGGTGCACTTTTACCAGATACAAACCAAGTTCAGAGACGAGATTCGGCCGCGTTTCGGCGTCATGCGCGGGCGCGAGTTCACGATGAAGGACGGCTACTCCTTCCATGCCGACTATGCCGACCTGCAGCGCGAGTACCGCAGCATGTACGACACTTATACGAGAATTTTTACTCGCCTCGGGCTGAAATTCCGCGCAGTGTCCGCCGACCCAGGGGCCATCGGGGGCACCGGCTCGCAAGAATTCCATGTGCTCGCCGATTCCGGAGAAGATGCCATCGCTTACTCCCCGAAGTCCGACTACGCCGCCAACGTCGAGCTCGCGGAGGCGCTGGCACCGGGAACGCCGCGAAAGGCGCCGGTGGAGGCGATGAAAAGGGTGCCGACGCCGGGAAAGACCCGATGCGAGGACGTAGCCGAGTTGCTCGGCGTACCCCTTGCGAAGACCGTCAAGGCGATCGCGGTCGTGCATGAAACGGAATTCTTCCTGCTGCTGCTTCGAGGCGACCACTCGCTGAACGAGATCAAGGTGCAGAAGATCCCCGGCCTCGATCCTTTCCGTTTCGCGACCGAGTCGGAGATCAAACGGAATCTGGAATGCAAGGCCGGCTACATCGGTCCCGTCGGGATACGCGATGGGATCCGAGTCGTCGCCGACCGCGCAGTCGCCGCAATGAGCGACTTTGTCTGCGGTGCGAACGAAGAGGGGTTCCACCTCACCGGGGTCAATTTCGGCCGGGACTGCGCTGAACCGCAGGTCGCCGACATCCGCAAGGTCGTCGCCGGCGACCCCAGCCCCGACGGCAAAGGAACGCTCGAAATCGTACGCGGCATCGAGGTCGGCCACATCTTCCAGTTGCGCACCCGGTATTCGGATTCGATGAAAGCGACCTTCCTCGACGAAGCCGGCGGGAGCCGCCCCTTCGAGATGGGGTGCTACGGGATCGGTATCACTCGCATCGTCGGCGCCGCCATCGAGCAGAACCACGACGAGCGGGGCATCGTGTTCCCCGAGCCGATCGCGCCCTTTCATGTTGCGCTGATTCCCATCGGCTACGGAAAGAATGCCGCGGTTCGCGAGGCCGCCGATTCGATCTATCGCGAGCTGACGGACGCCGGTTTCGAGGCGCTGCTGGACGATCGTGACGAGCGGCCAGGTGTCATGTTCGCAGACATGGAGTTGATGGGCATTCCGCATCGCATCGTGGTCGGCGAGCGAGGGCTCAAGGACAGGGTGATCGAATACCAGGGGCGACGAGACAAGGAGAGCAGGAGGATTCCGATCGATCAGGCGCTCTCGCCGTTCCGGGGAAAATCGTGAAGTTGACTACGGGTTTCCTCGCGTTGGGGCTCGGTCTGCCCGCGACGGTCTTCGCGGGCGCGCAGATCTACGAGCCGTTGGCTGCGGAAGTTCGCGCGGGCCTGCAAGCATCGATCGCCGACAAGCCGGCACCGCGGCACGCGTTTACTTCTTCGGAAGCGGCAGTCGACTGGCTGACGGAAATGTCTCAGCGTCTGGAAGCAAAAATTCCCAACTTCGATTCTCGAGTGGAGTTCTTGCGGACGGTGCACTTCGAGGCGGTCCGCGCGAGAGTCGATCCGCAGCTTGTACTCGCGGTCATTCAGGTCGAAAGCAATTTCCGGAAGTACGCAGTGTCGCGCTCGGGCGCCCGCGGTTACATGCAGGTGATGCCGTTTTGGGTGGGCTTGATCGGTCGCCCGGGCGACAACCTGTTCAACCTAAGAAACAACCTGCGCTACGGCTGTATCCTCTTGAAGTTCTATCTCGATGCCGAAAAAGGCGATCTCTTCCGTGCACTCGCACGTTACAACGGATCATTGGGCCGGTCCGACTATCCCAACCTGGTGATCGGAGCATGGCGCAGCACCTGGCACTACCTGGGGAAGCTGACCTACGCGCCCGACATTCGACCGGATCGCACAGTCGCCTTCGCCTCGACTCAGACGGAGAACACGCCCGCGATCGTCGTCTGAATCGCCTGCGCCGCGGCGCGCGGATCCGGCGACTGGCGAATAGGCCTGCCCACGACGATGTAGTCGGCTCCATTGGCGAACGCTTGTGCGACATCGACCGTGCGCTTCTGATCGTCGCTCTGGCGGTTTTGCACCGGGCGGATTCCTGGCGTCACCACCAGCAGCCGATCACCCAACTCGCGCTTCAACGCCGGCGCCTCGATCCCGGAGGAAATCACACCGTCGCAACCGGCCTCGAGCGCGCGCCGGGCCCGCGATAGCACCAGCTTCTCGATATCGCAGTGGAAGCCCAGATCGTCCAGATCGCCCTGGTCCAGGCTGGTTAGCGCGGTAACGGCGAGAATCTTCACCTCCCCTTTCGCCTCGCCCGCCGCCTCGAGCATTGCCTGGTTTCCGTGCACCGTCGCAAAGGTCACGCCGTGATTGCGAAGTCCCCGCACGGCCGCCGCGACGGTCTCCGGTATGTCGAAGAACTTCAGGTCGGCGAAGACCTTGTTTCCCCTCCGGGCCAGCCAATCGATGAATTCGAACACTCCGCCGGCCATGAAGAGCTCCAGCCCGACTTTGTAGAAACGTACGCTGTCGCCCAAACGCTCGACCAAGGCCTTCGCCTGCTCCGCACCCGCGACGTCCAGAGCCGCGATCAGGCGCTCCTCACGGGGAATGCGCTTCTGAGTCGCGGGTTTCAAGCGGCTTCTCCTTCAAGCAGGCGCCCGAGCGGCAGGTTCAGGGCTTCGTCCGCACGAGTGGCAAATTGTTTCATGAGCTTGTCCAGGCTGTCGTTGCGTCTGCCTCCCGGCGATCGCTTGCCATCCGCGAACTCGCGATAGACCTCGGCTACGAGAAGACGCTCCTTGTCGCACACCATCGCATACCTCTCCCCGCCCGACCTTGCGACCCAGCCGCGTGCCGCCATGCGTTCCAGGAGCTGCTCCGCCTGATCTACCGTAAGGGACGCGTCTTGAGCGATAGTCCTCAATCCGAGGAGCTGCGGACCTTGTTGAGCACGCGCGAGCACCAGTAGAGTCGCCAAGGCGTCGCCGAAGCCCACAGCCGCGCGCCCGGGAGCGTCGCGCAGGATCGCAAAGTCCGGCGCGAGCGCAGCAATGAGCGCACCGATGACAATCACCACCCAGGAAAAATAGACCCACAGGAGGAAGATCGGGAACACCGCGAACGCCCCATACACCAGCGTGTACGTCGGCATCTGGGCGACGAAGATCGCGAAGCTTCGCTTCATCATCTCGAACACGAACGCCGCCACCAGGCCGCCGACCAGAGCGTGACGCGGCTTGACCGCGCGGTTCGGCACCACGTAGTAGACAAGGGTGAATGCGGCCCATGTCAGCGCGAACGGGGCGAGCCATAGGATCGCCGTTCCAGCGAGCGGAGTCCCGCGAGTGATTCCGAGCGAGACACCGACCAGGTAAGAGGTGATCGAAAGGCTGGCCCCGATCAAGATCGGTCCGAGCGTGAGCGCCGCCCAATACACGGGGATACGCTGCGCGAGCGGACGCGGGCGCGAAACCCGCCAAATGGCGTTGAACGCGCGCTCCATAGTGAACATCATCATGAAGGCCGTTACGGCGAGGAACGCTGTCCCGAGCGCGGTCAGGCGTCCCGCCCGGCCGGAGAACTGCTCGATGTAGCCGCTCACGACCTGCCCCGCCTTCTCGGGCAGCATGTTGGCTAGCAGGAAAGCGCGGATATGCTCTCCCAGGCCGGAAAACACGGGGAACGCGGACATCAGCGTGAGCGTGATGGTGACGAGCGGAACGAGCGCGAGCAGGGTCGTGAACGTGAGGCTCGACGCGATCTGCAGGCAATGATCCTGGCCGAAGCGCCGGAACACGTGCGCGAAAAACCGGGCGAGCTGCCGCAGCTTCGAGCTCATGGGGCGCATTCTACGAGAACGGGCCTGCGGATAGGACTAGCGCTGCGGATTGATCCGCTCCATCTTGTCCTGCAGCCTGTTCAGCGCGTTGACGTAGGCTTTTGCGGAAGCAACGACGATATCCGTGTCGGACCCGACCCCGTTGACCACTCTTCCGCCCCTCGCGAGCCGCACTGTCACTTCCCCCTGCGATTCGGTGCCCTGAGTAACCGCGTTGACCGAATAGAGCAGGAGCTCCGCGCCGCTCGACGCCAGGCTCTCGATCGCCTTGAACGTCGCATCCACCGGGCCGTCGCCCTCGGAAGCGGCCGGGTGGTCGGAGCCGGCCTCGGCGAGAACGATGTCTGCCCGGGGTCGCTTGCTCGTACCGCTCTCCTGCTGCAGGGACACGAGGCGCCAGCGCTCCTCAGCCGTGGCGTCGGCCTCGTCGGACACCAGGGCCTGCAGATCTTCGTCGAAGATCTCGTGCTTCTTGTCGGCCAGCTCTTTGAATCGCTGGAAAGCCTTGTTGTAAGCGTCGTCGGACTCGAGGTCGATGCCCAGCTCCTTCAAGCGCTGCTTGAACGCGCTCCGGCCCGAGTGTTTGCCCAGCACCAGCTTGTTCGCCGCCCAACCGACGTCCTGCGCGCGCATGATCTCGTAGGTTTCCCGGCTCTTCAGGACTCCGTCCTGGTGAATCCCCGCTTCGTGCGCAAACGCGTTGGCCCCGACGATCGCCTTGTTGGGTTGCACCGGGAAGCCCGTGATCCCGGAGACCAGACGGCTCGCGGGAACGATCTGGGTGCTGTCCAGACGCGTGTCGCAGGAGAACACGTCCTGCCGTGTGCGCACGGCCATTACGATCTCCTCGAGCGACGCGTTCCCGGCGCGCTCACCCAAGCCGTTCACCGTGCACTCCACCTGGCGCGCCCCGTTCATGACCGCGGCGAGGGAATTCGCCACGGCCAGCCCAAGATCGTTGTGGCAGTGGACCGACCAGACCGCCTTGTCGGAATTCGGAATGCGCTCGCGCAGGCGCCGGATGAGCGATCCGAACTGGTCGGGCATCGTGTACCCCACCGTGTCGGGGATATTGACGGTCTTCGCGCCCTCACGGATCACCGCCTCTAGAATGCGGCACAGGAAATCGAACTCCGAGCGCCCGGCGTCTTCCGGCGAGAACTCGATATCGTCGGTGAATGTGCGCGCGAAGCGCACCGAGTTTACCGCCTCGGTGAAGACCTGATCCGGCGTCATGCGCAGCTTCTTTTCCATGTGAATCGGCGAGGTCGCGATGAACGTGTGGATGCGCCCCTGCCTCGCGGGCTCGATCGCCTCCGCGGCGCGCTTGATGTCGCGGTCATTCGCGCGAGCGAGCGAGCACACCGTGCTGTCCTTGACGATTCCGGCCACCGCGCGAACCGCCTCGAAATCTCCGGGGCTGGACGCCGCAAATCCCGCCTCGATGACGTCCACGCGCATGCGCTCGAGCTGCCGCGCGATGCGCAACTTCTCTTCCTTGGTCATCGACGCGCCCGGGCTCTGCTCGCCGTCGCGCATGGTCGTGTCGAATATGATCAATTGTTCTTTCATGGTCGTGCTCCGTGTCAAATACCTGCATTCAGGCTTGAAATGACTTCGCCGCACCTGCTGGGTGCTGCGACCGGGTACTGCCGAATTGGGATTGGAGTATTTAGCGCGCGGGGCGCAGCAGCAGGCCTGCGAGAAGCAGGCTGCCGAGGTGAAGCGTCAACATTGTGCTGGTAGAGTGCACTGCCGGAATATAACGGGTTTCCAACCCTACCGCAACTGAGTCGGCTGCTTCACCGCCCGGCGCTTTTTCCAGAACCAATAGACGTACCCGGACAGACCGTAAGCCACGAACATGAGAAAGAGGACGATCGGGGGGTCGGAGGAGATCAGAACGAAACCGAGCACGATCAGGAAAATCACGGTGAACGGCACCGAACGCCGCAGGTTGATGTCCTTGAAGCTGTAGAAGGGAACGTTGCTCACCATCGTCAGCCCGGCGTAGAGAGTGATGAAGGCGGCTACCCAGGGGAGTCCATAGTCGTCGACGGGGATCTTGTTGTCGCTCGCCAGCCAGAGAAATCCGGCCACCAGAGCCGCTGCGGCAGGACTGGGCAATCCCTGGAAGAAGCGCTTGTCGACCACCTCGACGTTGATGTTGAAACGCGCAAGCCGGAGTGCGGCTCCGGCACAGTAGACGAAAGCCGCGATCCAGCCGAAGCGCCCCAGGTCCTTGAGCGCCCATTCATAGATGACCAGGGCCGGCGCCGCACCAAAGCAAACCATGTCCGAGAGTGAGTCGTACTCCGCGCCGAACGCGCTCTGCGTGCGCGTCAGCCGAGCCACGCGCCCGTCCAAGGTATCGAGGATCATCGCGATGAAGATCGCGACGGCAGCGTTGTCGAAGCGCTGGTTCATCGCCATCACGATGGCGTAGAAGCCGGCGAACAGCGCCGCGGTCGTGAAGATGTTAGGCAACAGATAGATGCCCCGGCGGCGGATCTCGCCGTTCAGGAGAGGCTTGCGGAATTCAGGCTCGAGCATGATTCGCCAATGTGGCGATCACCGTGCTGCTCGCGTACACCTTGTCTCCCAACGCTGCCACCAGGCTAGCGTCTTCCGGAATGTAGATATCCACGCGGGACCCGAAACGGATGAACCCGAATCTCTGCCCCCTCGCGAGGCTGTCACCCTCGCCGACGTAGCAGAGAATACGCCTGGCGATCAGGCCGGCGACCTGCACGCAGGTGACGTCGGCGCCGCCGTCGGTCCGCAGCCACAGGGCATTGCGCTCGTTCTCCGCCGAGGCCTTGTCGAGTGCCGCGTTGACGAAGCTCCCGGGATGGTACCAGCGCTTCTGCACCCGGGCATCCACCGGCGAGCGGTTGGAATGCACGTTGAAGACGTTCATGAATACGCTGACCTTGATCGCGTCACGGTTGAGGTAGGGGTCGCGTGCCCGCTCGACCGCGATCACGCGCCCGTCGGCGGGCGAGACCACGGTACCCGCGCCCGCCGGGACGGCTCGGGCGGGATCGCGAAAGAACTGCAGCACGAACAACACCGCAAGCCAGAGCGGCGCCGACCACCATCCGGCAAGCCAGGTGACGATTGCGGCGGCTACAGTCGCGGCGGCGAGAAAGGGCCAGCCCTCCCTGGCGATGAACGGATGGGGGTAACCCGCGCTCAAAGCCGCCCTCCTCTTGGCCCTGCTTGCTGGCAGCGCGCCACAGGCGGAGTCCGGGATCAGTTCCTGCTCGTGTCGACGAGCTTGTTCTTCTTGATCCAGGGCATCATGGCCCTTAGCTTTTCGCCGACGATTTCGATCGGATGCTCGGCCGTCATACGCCGGCGCGAAAGCAAGGTCGGCGCACCGGCGCGGCTCTCCAGGATGAATTCCTTCGCGTATTCGCCCGACTGGATGCGAGCCAGGGCCGCGCGCATCGCGTTCTTGGTCTCCGCCGTGATGACTTTCGGGCCGGTCACGTACTCGCCGAATTCCGCGTTGTTCGAGATCGAGTAGTTCATGGTTCCTATTCCGCCCTCGTACATCAAGTCGACGATCAGCTTCAACTCGTGAAGGCATTCGAAGTAGGCCATCTCCGGCGCATAGCCCGCTTCGGTGAGTACCTCGTAGCCCGCTTTCACCAGCTCGACGCAGCCGCCGCAAAGCACGGTTTGCTCGCCGAACAGGTCGGTTTCGGTCTCTTCCTTGAACGTGGTCTCGATCACGCCGGCGCGCGCGCCACCGATCGCCGCCGCGTAAGACAGAGCGAGATCGCGTGCTCTCTTGCTCTGATCACGGTGCACGGCGATCAGCATCGGCGTGCCGCCGCCCTGCGCGTAGGTCGAGCGCACGGTGTGACCCGGGGCCTTCGGCGCAATCATCACTACGTCGAGATCCTCGCGCGGCATGACCTGACCGTAGTGGATATTGAAGCCGTGGGCGAAACCGAGCGTCGCCCCCTTGCGGATATTCGGCTCGACCTCACTCGCATAGACAGCGGCGATGTGCTCGTCGGGCATCAGCATCATGACGAAATCAGCGCCTTTGACCGCTTCGCCGACGTCCTTGACGGTCAGCCCGGCGTTCTTCGCCTTGTCCCAGGAGGCTCCACCCTTTCGCAAGCCCACCGTCACCTTGACGCCGGAATCGTTCAGGTTGAGCGCGTGGGCATGCCCCTGAGAGCCGTACCCCACGATGGTGACCTTCTTGCCCTTGACGAGCGAAAGGTCTGCGTCCTTGTCGTAATAGACTTTCATGTGTTTCCTCTGGTTCTGAATTCCTGGCTGCGCCCCGAAGACCTCAAACCTTCAGGATTCTCTCGCCGCGCCCGATGCCCGAGGCCCCCGTTCTCACGGTTTCCATGATCGAAGTCGGCTCGATTGCCTGAATGAAAGCGTCGAGCTTGGCGACCGTGCCCGTCAGCTCGATGGTGTAGGTATTCTCGGTGACGTCGATGATCCGCCCGCGAAAGATATCGGAGAGGCGCTTCATTTCCTCGCGATCCTTGCCGGTGGCGCGAACCTTGATCAGCATCAGCTCGCGCTCTATGTGCGCGGCCTCGGAAAGATCCACGACTTTCACCACTTCGATCAGCTTGTTCAGCTGCTTGGTGATCTGCTCGATGACGTCGTCGGATCCCGAAGTGACGATGGTCATGCGAGACAGCGACGACTCCTCGGTCGGCGCTACCGTGAGCGTTTCGATGTTGTAGCCGCGCGCGGAAAACAGACCTGCCACTCTGGAAAGCGCGCCTGGCTCGTTTTCGAGCATGATCGAAATGATGTGTCGCATCGTTCCCTCGCTGAGGCCAAACCCTCGGGCGTTCTAGCCACCCTTCAGCGCGGCGCTCGTGGCACCGCCGGGCCCGGCTCCCTTCAGCTATTGTTGATCAAACCCGATCGTGCGTCGGGCTCACGACTCCTACAGTTCCTCGGCAAGAATCATTTCCGTCAGACCCTTGCCGCCCTGAACCATCGGGTACACGTTCTCAGTCTGATCGGTGATGAAATCCAGAAATACCAGCTCGTCTTTGCGCTTGAACGCGTCGCGCAGCGCGGACTCGACGTCGGCGGGATCCTCGATCTGCACGCCGCGATGCCCGTAACTCTCGGCGAGCTTCACGAAATCGGGCAAGGCATCCATGTAGGACTCGGAGTAGCGATTGCCGTGGAAGAACTGCTGCCACTGCCGCACCATCCCCATGTACTTGTTGTTCAGATTGACGATCTTGATGGGCAGGCGATATTGCTTGCAGGTGGAGAGCTCCTGGATGCACATCTGTATGCTCGCCTCGCCGGTGACGCAGGCCACCGTCGCGCCCGGATTGGCGAACTGCACGCCCATCGCGGCCGGCAATCCGAACCCCATGGTCCCCAAGCCGCCCGAGTTGATCCAGCGGCGCGGCTTGTCGAACTTGTAGAACTGCGCCGCCCACATCTGATGCTGGCCGACGTCCGAAGTCACGAAGGCTTCGCCTTTGGTGACCTCGTAGAGACGCTCCAGCACGAACTGCGGCTTGATGATCTTGCTCTTCTTGTCGTACTTCAGGCAATCCTTGGATTTCCACATTCCGATCTGCGACCACCAGGCGCTGAGCGCCTTCTGATCCGGCTTGTAGGCCGCCGCCTCCAGTTGCCGGATCAACTCGTCGATCACGTCGGACACGTTGCCGACGATCGGGACGTCCACCTTCACTCGCTTGGAGATCGACGACGGATCGATGTCGATGTGGATGATCTTGCGCTGCACCCGGCTGAAGTCCTGCGGATCGCCGATGACGCGGTCGTCGAAGCGCGCGCCGACCGCAAGCAGTACGTCGCAATTCTGCATCGCCATGTTGGCTTCGTAGGTACCATGCATTCCCAGCATGCCCAGGAACAGCGGATCGGTCGCGGGGTAACCGCCCAAGCCCATGAGCGTGTTGGTGCAGGGAAATCCGAGCATCTTCACGAGCTTGGTGAGCTGCTTGGACGCATCCGACAGGATCACTCCGCCCCCGGTATAGATCATGGGGCGCTTGGCTTCGGCGAGCAGTTGGACCGCCTTCTTCACCTGACCCGGATGTCCCTTCACGACCGGGTTGTAGGAGCGCATCGTCACCGATTCCGGGTATGCGAAGGGGAACTTCGCGGTGGTGACGTCCTTGGGAATATCGACGAGCACGGGACCGGGCCGCCCGGTCGTTGCGAGGTAGAACGCCTTCTTGATCGTGGCGGCGAGATCCTTGACGTCCTTCACCAGGAAATTGTGCTTCACGCACGGCCGCGTGATACCCACCGTGTCGCACTCCTGGAATGCGTCCAGCCCGATGGCGTGCGTCGGCACCTGTCCCGTGATGATCACCATCGGGATCGAATCCATGTACGCGGTGGCAATCCCCGTCACCGCGTTGGTAACTCCGGGGCCAGAGGTCACCAGCGCAACGCCGACCTTGTTGCTCGAGCGCGAGTAACCGTCGGCCGCATGGGTCGCACCCTGCTCGTGGCGCACCAGCACATGCTTGACCTTGTCCTGCTTGAACAGCTCGTCGTAGATGAAGAGCACCGCTCCGCCGGGGTAGCCGAACACGTACTCGACCCCCTCTTCCTGAAGGGATCTCACAACAATCTCCGCACCCGTCAATTCCATGCGTGTTTCCGAGAGGATTCGGTGAAAGCTTTAGAGCGTAATTGGTGACACCTGATTGGTCAAGTTTTCCCTGATATATCCCGGCTTTTGATACCATCGGACAGCCACGGCCCGCTCACCCCGGACCGATAAAAAAGGACGCTCCCCTGGCCTCTCCAAACGAGTTAGCCGAATTTCTCGCGAGCGTGGAGCGGCGTGCGTTCAAGCAGGCCGTGTTCGCCGTGCGGGATTCGGAAAACGCTCTCGACATCGTGCAGGACGCGATGCTCAAGCTTTCCGAAAAATATGGCGCCAAGCCGGCGGCGGAATTGCCGATGCTGTTTCAGCGGATCCTGCAAAACACCATACGCGACTTCTATCGAAGACAGAGAGTCCGCTCGTTGTGGGTTACCCTGTTTTCCTCGCTTTCCGCGGGAAGGGAGGAAGAAGACTTCGATCCGCTCGAGACGCTCGCCGTCGCGGACGCCTCGGGTTCGCCCGGGGGACCCGCCGATCGACTCGAACAGTCTCAACTTATTGAAATCATTGAAAAAGAGCTTGCGCGTCTGCCGGCGCGTCAACGGCAGGCGTTTTTGCTGCGTTACTGGGAGGAGTTGGACGTCGCCGAGACGGCAGCCGTAATGGGCTGCTCTGAAGGCAGCGTCAAGACCCATTGCTCCCGCGCATCGCACGCTATGGCGGCAGCCCTGAGAGCAAAGGGGATCGAGCTATGAACGAACAGCAAACCGCCTACCGAATCAGACAGCTTCTCAACCGGGGACTCGATCTTGACGCCGGCAAACTGGCCCGCTTGAAGGCGGCGCGCGAGCGAGCGCTGGCGCGCCAGCGCCTGGAAGCACCTGTATTCGTGTTAGCCTGGGCCGACAACGTGATCAACCGGTTCGGCGGTGTCACCTCCGTCGTCCCGAAAATGCTGCTGCCGATGGCCGTCCTGATCCTCGGCCTGATCGCGATCAACCAATGGCGGGATTCGCAGACCGCCGCGGAAATCGAAGAGATCGACGCCGCGGTATTGACCGGGGATTTGCCTTTGGACGCCTATCTCGACAAGGGATTCGATGCATGGCTAAAGCGCTCCTCGCACTAGCACTTTGGCTCTGCCTCTCACTCCCGGTCGCCGCTGCTGCACCCAAAAAACCCCCGACGTGGGCTGAGTTGTCGCCGGAGCAACAGCAGGTCCTCGCGCCGCTCGCGGCCGACTGGGACAAGCTCGAGCCGGCCCGCAAGAGAAAGTGGGTCGGCATCGCCAAGCGCTATCCCAAGATGAAGCCCGCCGAGCAGGCGAACGTCCAAAGACGCATGCAGACTTGGGTGAAGCTCACGCCGGAAGATCGGCGCGCGGCGCGCGAACGCTACAAGAAAATGGCCAAGCTGCCCCAGGACAAACAGCAGGACTTGAAGCAGAAGTGGGAGGAATACAATCGTCTGCCCGAACAGGAGCGGCGCAAGCTGGGTAGCACTCCACGCAAGCCCCCTCCCGCTCCGCTCGCCTCCAAGTCGCCCGGGGAGCCCACGCCGCTGGCGGGTACGCCGTCCGCTCCGCCCGAAGAGTCGAGCGCACCCACCGTTCCGGCACCCGCCGCAAGTCCGGCGACTCAATAACACCCGCGCCGATGGCGCCGGGCGGTCCTCTTCCTCCGGGTTCGATCGTGCCCGGCATCGGCAGGCGATTGTTGGCGACCTTGTATGAAGCCTTGCTCGCGTTCGCGACTGCCTTTTTCGCCGGCATGGCGTTCTACGGAGCGACGCAGGGACGTCTCTCGGGGGATGTGCGCCTCCTGTTCCAGGTCTACCTTTTTCTCGTCTTGGGAATCTATTTCATCACCTGCTGGAGCCGCGGAGGACAGACGCTGCCGATGCAGACCTGGAGAATGCGGATTGTGCAGCGCGACGGCGCGCCGGTCGGCGTCGGTCGCGCGGCGCTACGCTACGCCCTCGCGTGGATCTCGCTACTCTCGTTCGGCGCAGGTTTCCTTTGGGCGTGCATCGATCGCGATCGGCAGTTCCTGCATGACCGGCTCGCCGGAACTCGCATCGTGATGACCGGAGGCGTGAAGGCTAGCGGCTAGATCCGCGGACGACGGCCACCGGCGCTATCTGCGCTCCGCCCACCACATCATCAGCGTCGCCGCCCCCAGAAAAAACATGCTGGGCAGCACGGCGGCAAGGAAAGGCTGCCAGTTCTGGAGCAGGCCGATATGCGCGAAAAGGCTGTTCAGGAAATGAAAGAAAACGCCCAGCATGATCCCCGAGAACACCTTCACCCCCACGCCGCCCGCGCGGACGTGGACGTAGGCGAAGGGCAAGGCGAGCGCCATCATGACCAGCGAGACGAACGGATAGATGAGCTTTTTCCACATCGCGATCTCATAGCGCTCGGCCCTCTGCTTGTTCTCGGTCAAATGACGGGAATACTGGTACAGGTTCCACGCCGACATCCGTTCTGGGACGACGAACAGGACAGCAAGGATATCGGGCGTAAGAACGGAGCTCCAATCCATCTCCGCGAGGTGCTGAACGCTGCTCCCGTCCGCGGTAAATATCGTATTCACGATATCGTGCAGGCGCCACATGTTTTTCCCAAGGTACTGCCCGTGTCTTGCGAAGCTTATCGACTTGAGCCGGTATTGATCGTCGAACTCGAATACCCTGATGTCTGCCAAGCTCGTGTCCGGCTGGACTTCACGCACGTTGACGAACCGGCGGTCGTCTTTCACCCACAGACCCGTGTGGAATTCGCTCGCCACGATCGAGCTGGTCGTAGAGAGCTTGAGCTGCTTCGCCGCCCGCTCCGAGACCGGAGCGATCAACTCGCCGAATATGAGCGTTGCGACCGCAAAGACGATGCCGATCCGAAATAGAGTGCCGATTGCGCGCCACGGCGCGAGGCCAGAGCTGCGCATCACGGTGTATTCGGAATTGGCCGCGAGATGCGAGAGCGCGTACAGGGTTCCAATCAGCACTGCTAGCGGGAACAATTCGTAGACGTGGCTCGGAACAGTGAGCGCCACGTAGGCCAGGGCGTGCTGGAGCCGGTACCCGCCCTTGCCGAGATCGGTCAGCTCGTTGATCAGGTCGAAGAAGGCGAACAGCGCGAGGAACGCGGCGAACACGAACAGGGTCGCAGCGTAGATCTCGCGCGCGAGATAGGTCCGTAGGGTGTCCACCTCAGTGCTTTCTGCCGAGTAAGGAACCGACTCGAATCCGCCGATAGAACAGCAGACCGAGCATCGCCAGCATTCCGGCATGGACCACCCACCAGCCGACGTTGAAGCTGACCCGGCCCTGAGATACCCAAGCCTGCACGATGCTGAGCACGTTCGCGTAGACCATGTAGGTAAAGAGCGCGAATAGCAAATTTATCGAGCGGCTCGCACGGGGATTGACGAAGGACAGGGGAATTGCGAGCAAGGCCAGCACGAACGCGGCAATCGGCAAGCCGATACGCCAGAGCAGCTCCGCCAGATGCCCATTACTCGGCGCGAGAATCAGCCCGAACGTTGACATCGCCTTGGTCGAGGTTTCTTCGGTCTGCGTTTCTCGCGCTTCGACTTGCATGGCGTAGCGCTCGAAATTCATGACCTTGAAGTCGAGATTTCCGGGAACACCTTCGTAGCGACGCCCATCCAGTAGGACCACCAGGCGGTCTCCGTTCTCGGCTATCTCCCGGTAGCCGCGGCTGCTGACGGTAATGCCCAGCCTGCCTTCCTTCATCTGGGCGATGAAGACGTTCTGCACGTTGGTCTGGTCGCCCGCGATCTCCTCCACGAAGAAAACCCGGTCCGCCGCCGGAGCCTCGAGGAAGACTCCCGGAGCGACGCGCGAGACTTCGTCCCTTACGTTCATCTGATGGCGGTACTCCTCGGCCTTGCCGACCGCCCAGGGCGACAGAAACAGGGACAGCGCGGCGACGACAGCAACCAGCGGCGCGGCGAACAGAAGCACGGGGCGTATCCATGCCAGCAGCGAAAGCCCCGAGCTGAACCAGATCACCATCTCGGACGCCCGGTAGCTGCGCGAAAGAGTCATCAGCACCGTGATGAACAGCGTCAACGAGAGCAGCACCGGCAGATAGTTGAGCGCGGAGAACGCCAGCAGCGCGACCACCCCTTCGGAGAGAACCTGCCCCACCGCGGCCTGGCCGAGCAGACGGATCAACTGCGTCGTCAGCGTGATGGCGAACAAAGCCGAGAACACCGCGAGCGCGAGATTCCCGAATTCACGCAGCAGAGCGCGTTGAAAGATCACTTGGGGAACAGGTCCAGGTCGGCACGGCGGCTCGAACTCGAGCCGAGAAACGTCGCAGCGCTTTGACTTCGGCGAAGCAAACCGGAGATAATCCTCACACTCTTGCCTGAGTCAGGGTCGCTTGGAATTTAGCACAAAAATCGCAGCTCCGGAGAAGCATCCGACGGCGTGCGTGGTCGTCGGCGTGTTCGAATCGCGCAAGCTTTCTCGGGCCGCCGAGGCGCTCGACAGGGCAGCGCGCGGTCAATTGCGCGAGATTCTCCGCTCCGGGGACATGAACGGGAAGACAGGCAGCACGCGCATGCTGTATCGCATTCGCGGTGTCGCCGCGGAGCGCATCCTCTTGGTGGGTCTGGGCAAGGAAAAGGACTTCGGCGAGAGGCAATATCGGGACTGTGCGCGCGCAGCATTCTCGGCGATCCGGGAAACCGGAACCAGCGACGCGAGCGTGTATCTCGCCGAGCTGCAGCTCGACGGCGGCGACGCCGCGTGGCGAGCGCGTCAGCTCGTCCTAGCGGCCGCCGACGCCGGCTATCGCTTCGACCAGATGAAGAGCAAGAAGGCGGAGCCGCTCCCGCTCGCCCGCATCACCGTCTCTTCGGCGCAGCGGCACGACGCTCCCGCTCTGGAGCGTGGCGTGACCGAAGGACGCGCGATCGCGGCGGGGATGTCGCTCGCCCGCGATCTCGGAAATCTCCCCGCGAACGTATGCACGCCGGCCTACCTTGCGGAAAGAGCCGTGAAGCTCGGGCGCGAATGGAAGCTCGCGGTCGAGGTACTCGAGCGGAAGGACATGGAAAAGCTCGGCATGGGCTCGCTGCTCTCGGTGACCCGGGGGTCGCATCAGCCGCCCAAGTTCGCGATCTTGCGGTACTCGGGGGCCGGGAAGAAGGAGCGGCCGGTGGTGCTCATCGGGAAGGGCATCACGTTCGATACCGGCGGCATCTCGCTCAAGCCGGCTGCAGAGATGGACGAGATGAAGTTCGACATGTGCGGCGCGGCAAGCGTACTGGGCACGCTGCGCGCGGTGGCCGAGCTCAAGCTCAAGCTCAACGTCATCGGCCTGGTTCCCACCTGCGAAAATATGCCCGGGGGCGCGGCCACCAAGCCGGGGGATATCGTCACCAGCATGTCGGGCCAGACGGTCGAGATTCTCAACACCGATGCGGAGGGGCGCCTCATCCTGGCCGACGCCCTGAGCTACGCCGAGCGCTTCCAGCCTCAGGCCGTGGTCGATATCGCCACGCTCACCGGCGCTATCATCATCGCTCTCGGTCATGTCTGCTCCGGCCTGTTCGCCAACAAGGACGCCCTTGCTCAAGAATTGCAAACGGCGGGAGCGGAGTCGTGGGACCGGGTGTGGCAGTTGCCGCTGTGGGACGACTATCAGGAGCCGTTGAAGAGCAACTTCGCCGATTTTGCGAACATCGGCGGACGCCCCGCGGGCAGCGTCACGGCGGCCTGCTTTCTGTCGAAATTCACCCGCAAGTACGACTGGGCACATCTGGACATCGCCGGAACCGCGTGGAAGTCGGGGAGGGAAAAGGGCGCCACCGGCCGCCCCGTACCTCTGCTGACCACCTTCCTGATGAAACGCGCAAAGGGCTAGTGGCAGAGGAAAACCACGACAGATCTGTCGTGTCTTCGTCCACTGGCGATCGCTCATGACGCGCATCGACTTCTATTCGAACGCCGATTCCAAGCTCCAGATCGCCTGCCAGCTCGTCGCGAAGGCGGCCCGGGAGCAATTGCCGGTCATCGTCTACGCGCCGGACCAGAACGCAGCTCGCGATTTCGACCGGCTGCTGTGGACGTATCAGGCAATCGGCTTCGTGCCCCATTGCATGGCAGGCGATCCGCTGTCTTCCGAGACCCCCGTGGTCATCGCCCGCGACGACGCCGAGGTCGCCCACTATCGCGTTCTCCTCAATCTGCACTCGGAGTCGCCGCCGTCTTTCAGCCGTTTCGAAAGACTGATCGAGATCGTCGGCACGGACGAAGACGATCGGCAGCGCGCTCGAGGCCGCTTCCGCTTCTACCGCGATCGCGGCTACGAGATTCAACACCACGACCTGACGAGGTCCGCCCCATGAGCGATCCGGACGATCTGTTGGGAAAAGCGGATGCGTTCCTGAAGCGCTTCCACCCCTCGAGCGCGGGCGCGCAGCATGACGTCCCGGTTCTCACCGAGGTCATCGCCGAGCCGACAAAATCGGACGCGAGCGCGACGACCCAGAGCGTTCCGGCAAAAGCCGAGTTGCCAGATTTGGAGCGGCGGCTGAAGCAGAGCATCCTCGACGCGGTCACCGCGCATATCGCGAAAACCGTCGAGGAACCCCTCAAAGCGCGCCTCGACACTCAAGTACAGAGCGCGCTCTCGACGCTGAGCGCCCAGTTCAGGTCCGACCTGGAAACGTTCGTTCGCGAGGCGGTTGCCCGTGCCGTCGCAGCCGAAATCGCACGCATGCGGGGGCCTTCGCGGGACGCCTGAAGCTATAATCCGACAGAGCGCGCGGAACCGGGCTCCTCTCGTGAGCACCGCTTGGCGCGCTTTTTCTTTCTGACTGCAAATGGAGCTCGCAAAAACCTTTGACCCGCACGAGGTCGAGCAGCGCTGGTATCCCGTGTGGGAGTCGCGCGGCTACTTCGCGCATGCCGGCGGGCCGGGCAGTCTTCCGTACTGCATACAGCTGCCCCCGCCGAACGTCACCGGAACGCTGCACATGGGGCACGCGTTCCAGCAGACCCTCATGGACGCGCTGATCCGGTATCACAGGATGCGCGGATTCGACACGAACTGGGTAGTGGGCACCGATCACGCCGGAATCGCCACGCAGATCGTGGTCGAGCGCCAGCTCGACGCCGAAGGCAAGAACCGTCGCGATCTGGGCCGCGAGGCGTTCGTCAAGCGCGTGTGGGACTGGAAGCAGCAATCGGGATCGACCATCACGCGTCAGATGCGCCGCCTCGGAGCCTCGGCCAATTGGAGTTTTGCGGACTCCGATGGACGGAACTCGGGCTACTTCACCATGGACGAGCGCATGTCGCGCGCCGTCGTCGAGGTGTTCACGCGGCTGCATGAGCAGGGGCTGATCTACCGCGGCAAGCGCCTGGTCAACTGGGACCCGGTTCTCGGCACCGCCGTGTCGGACCTGGAAGTGGACAGCGAGGAAGAGGACGGGAGGATCTGGGAGATCCGTTATCCGTTGCCGGACGGAAGCGGCTCGCTCGTCGTCGCCACGACGCGTCCGGAAACGCTGCTCGGCGACGTTGCGGTGGCCGTAAACCCGAAGGACGCGCGCTACTCGGCGCTCGCCGGCAAGCACGTGAAGCTGCCGCTCACCGAGCGCACCATCCCCGTTATCCAGGACGACTACGTCGATCCCGGATTCGGCACCGGCTGCTTGAAGATAACGCCGGCACACGACTTCAACGACTACGCCGTCGGCCAGCGCCACAAGCTGCCGCAGATCACGGTGATGGATCTGAAGGCGAAGATGAACGAAAACGCGCCGCAAGCGTATCGCGGCCTGGACCGGTTCGAAGCGCGCAAGCGCATCATCGCCGATCTCAAATCCCAGAACCTGCTGGTCTCGGAGAAGCCCTACAAGCTGCGGGTGCCGCGTTCGGGGCGCACCGGTGTGATCGTCGAACCGATGCTCACCGATCAATGGTTCGTGAAAATGGATGGCCTCGCGAAGCGCGGCCTCGACGCCGTCGCCAGGGGCGAAGTGAAGTTCTTCCCCGAGCACTGGACGAGCACCTACAACCTGTGGCTCGAGAAGATCCAGGACTGGTGCATTTCACGCCAGCTCTGGTGGGGCCATCAAATCCCGGCGTGGTACGACAACGAAGGCAATATCTACGTCGCGCGCGATGAGGAGGACGCGAGGAAGCGGGCAGCGGCGAAGGGCCATCGCGGCCCCCTGAGACGCGACGAGGACGTGCTCGACACCTGGTTTTCCTCTGCGCTCGTCCCGTTCACCTCCCTCGGGTGGCCGGAGAAGACTCCTGAGCTGGAGCGCTTCCTGCCTTCCTCGGTGCTCGTTACCGGCAACGACATCATCTTTTTCTGGGTCGCGCGGATGATCATGATGACGCTGCATTTCACCGGCAAGGTGCCGTTCCGTCATGTGTATATCAATGCCATCGTGCGCGACGCCGAGGGCGAGAAGATGTCGAAATCCAAGGGCAATACCATCGATCCGCTCGACCTGATCGACGGCATTTCCTTCGAGGCGCTTCTGCAGAAATCGACGGTCGGGCTGCTGAGGGGCGAGCACAAGGAGCGAATCGAGAAGTACATCCGCAGTCACTACCGCGACGGTATCCCGGCCTTCGGCGCCGATGCCGTGCGCTTTACATTCGCGTCGCTGGCGAGCTTTGCCATCACGCTCAATTTCGACCTCAACCGCTGCGAGGGCTACCGCAATTTCTGCAACAAGCTGTGGAACGCGACGCGGTTCGTGCTTATGAACACCGACGGCCACGACTGCGGTCAAGACGACAAAGCTCTCGTTACCTTGTCTTACATCGATCGCTGGATCGTCAGCCTGCTCCAGCGAGCTGAAGGCGAGGTCGAGACTGCGTTCGCGGAGTATCGCTTCGACAATGCCGCGGCCGCGATCTATCGCTTCGTCTGGGACGAGTACTGCGACTGGTACGTCGAACTTGCGAAGGTGCAACTCAGGTCCACGGATCCGCTGGTATTGCGGGGCACGCGAAGAACGCTTGTTCGTGTCCTTGAAGCGACACTGCGACTCGCGCACCCCATCATTCCCTTTATCACCGAGGACCTCTGGCAGTCGATCGCACCGCTTGCCGGAAAATCCGGCGAGACCATCATGCTCGCGCCGTTTCCGCGAGCTCAGCGTGAGAAAATCGACGAGGCTGCCGAACGCGATATGGCGGTCTTGAAACTCTGGACGGACAAGACAAGAAATCTGAGGAGCGAGGGGAACGTGCCGCCCTCGGAGAAGATCCCCTTCTACACGACAGAACTTCCTGCCGTGTCTGACCTGACTACGACCACGAATGCACTGGTATTCTTGGCGCGTCTCAGCTCATTCAAGGAAGTCGCCTCCCTTCCGCAGTCGAATTCTCCGGTCGCGATCATCGATACCGCGCACTTGATGGTTCAATTTCAAGTGGACACTACCGCCGAGCGGTCTCGCCTGCAGAAAGAGGTGGCCCGCATCGAGGGCGATATCGCCCGGGCGAGCGCCAACCTCGCGAAGCCGAGCTTTGTCGAACGCGCACCGGCGGCGGTGGTCGCCCAGGAAAGAGAGCGTCTTGCCGCCGGCGAGGCGACGCTCGCCAAACTCAAGGCGCAGCTCGCCAAACTAAAACCCTGAGCATCCAAGCGCTCTCCAGTGATCCCCGCGCTGCGAGCATTCCGCTCCAAGAACTTCCGCATCTTCTACGCCGGGCAGGGCCTCGCGCTGATCGGGAATTGGACTCAGAGCGTCGCCATGAGCTGGCTCGTCTACCGAGTGACCGGCTCGGCGCTCCTGCTCGGCGTCACTGCCGGTGCGCAGCAGTTGCCGGTGCTTTTCCTGTCGCCGATCGCCGGCGTATGGGCCGATCGCGTCAACCGGCGACGGCTGCTGGTCATGATCCAATCGCTCGCGTTCGCACAGGCGCTTACGCTCGCCGCCCTCACCTTCTCCGACGTGGTCCGCGTCCCATACCTGATCGGTCTTGCGCTGCTTCTGGGGGTGATCACCGCGTTCGAGACACCGACGCGGCAGGCTTTTCTGCTTGAGTTGATCGAGCACCGGGAGGACCTGCCCAATGCCATCGCGCTGCAGTCCTTGCTCTTCCAGTCGGCGCGGTTCGTCGGGCCTTCCGTGGCCGGATTGCTGCTTGCCGTGCTCGGCGAGGCGTGGTGCTTCCTCGCCAACGCGTTGTGCTACCTGGCGATCATAGGAACTTACGCCGCGGTGCGCGTGAAATCACGAGAACCGCCCCGCACCGGGGTCGCGTGGTGGCGCCAGCTCGCTTCAGGTTTCGCGTACGCGTTCGGCTTCACTGGGACCCGGCGACTGCTCCTTCTCCTCATGATGGTGGGGTTCTTCTCGGCACCGTGGCAATCCTTGATGCCGATTTTCGCGGCCGAGACGTTCGGCGGCGACTCGAAGACCTTCGGGTTCCTGATCGGAGCGGTGGGCATGGGCGCGGTAATGGGCACTTCCCTGCTGGCTGCGCGCAGCTCGGTTCGCGGCCTGGGCCGGGTCATCGCCTCGACGACCGTTACGGCGGGCGCCGCGCTGATGGGATTTTCCCTGTCGGGAACGCTGTGGTTGTCGCTCGTTTTCCTTGCGATGTTCGGCGCCGGCCTGGTCGTCACAGCCGCTTCGATCAATACAGTTCTTCAAACGCTGGCGGAGGAGGACAAGCGCGCAAGGGTTATCAGCATGTATGTCATGTGCTTCCTCGGATTCGCCCCCATCGGCAATTTCATCGCGGGCGCTCTGGCCGAATCGATCGGGGTCCACTGGACTCTGTTTTCGTGTGGCGTGGTCGTCGCCACGGCGGGCGGCGTGTTCGCGCTGCGGCTGAAGAGCTGGGCACGGGCGGTGAGGCCCGTCTACCTCAAGCAGGGAATCATCCGCGATCGGTAGGCGCCGTCGGGCAGTCCTCTACTTCTTCTTCATGAAGAAGGTGAAAACCTTGTCTTCCTCTGCGTGGGAGAGCAGTTGGTTGCCGGTCTGCTTGGCGAAAGCCTGAAAGTCCTTCACCGCCCCCGGATCCGTGGCCAGGACGCGGAGCACTTGCCCGCTGCCGAGCTCGGTCAGAGCCTTTTTCGCGCGCAGGATCGGAAGGGGGCAATTGAGTCCCCGCACGTCCAGATCCTTGTCGAAGGTCGTCATCGTCGTCCGAATGTGCTCAAAGGGCGAAAACTATATACCAAACCGCCCGCTCGTTGAAGCGCCGCGAGCGATCGATGCGCCGCGCGCAACCCGGCAGCCGGCCGGCCCGGGGCCGAGTTGCCGAATCAGTTAAACTGAGACGCCGATAGCGGGTTACTACGACTGGAGAGGCTTTGGCAAGAGAAGCGCCACTACTTGTTTCGCAATGGCTGGTCTATGCAGCCAGTCTTCCCATGGACGACCCTTCCGCCAGGATGCGGGTGCTGCGCACGCTCGAGGCAATGGGTTGCGCGCTGCTGCGCGAGGGTGTCTACCTGCTGCCCGACAGCCCCGTGAACCGTCAGGGCCTGCAGCGATTGTCCGAGCACACCGCCCGGATCAGCGGTTCATCCCATGTGCTGCACGTGGCAAGTGCCGATGCCGAGCAGGAACGGTCATTCAAGTCGCTCTTCGATCGGGCGGGAAAATACGAGGAATTGATCAAGAACATCGAAGGATTGCAGGCCGGATTCGGCATTTCCGAGCCGAGCGCAATCGCTCGAGTGCTCAACAAGCAGCGCCGCGAATTCGAGGCGATCAGCGCGCTGGATTTCTTTGATTCGCCCCTGAAGGAGCGAGCGGCGCGCGTGCTGCGCGAGACCGAGGCCGAAGTGCGCAAGAGGATGTTCCCCGACGCTCCCAATTCCGGCGGTCGCCTCACCCAGACCGGGCGATACTACTTCAAGCGGGTCTGGGCATCTCGCAAGCCTCTTTTGGCCGATCGCCTTGCATCGGGTTGGCTGATCCGGCGCTTCATCGACGCTGAAGCGACGTTGATGTGGTTGGACAAGACTCAGGCCTGTCCGTCGACCGCGGTCGGGTTCGGCTTCGAAGGCGCGACCTTCTCCAACAGCAGGGACAAGGTGACCTTCGAAGAGCTGCTGGTACGATTCAGCCTGGACGGCAACGAAACGCTCGCGAGAATCGGCGCTTTGGTGCACTACCTCGACACCGGCGGCGCACCGGTCGCCGAGGCGGCCGGCGTCGAAATCCTGCTTCAGGGAGCACGCCGCCGCTGCAACAGCGATGAGGAGCTTTTCACCGAGAGCGAGAAGACGTTCGACCTTCTGTACGAGGCCTACTTCGAAAGCCCGGGAAAAGACACCCCCTAGCGCGCCTTTTTGTCCTCGGCCTGCAACGTGCGCAGATCCCGCAAGCGCGCCTCGACGACCGACAACTGGTAGAAGTCGCCGTCGCCGCTTTTCTGCGCGAGCTGCAGCTGCTCGATCGCTGCCGGTAAGGTTCCCTGCAGGACGTAGTTCTCGGCGAGCGCCTGATGGTGCAACAACCGCTTGCCCGATGCCGCGTAGGATTTGGCCTGAAGATCGTACAACCGGGCGTCGCGCGGATAGCTCTTCACAAGGTCGGCCAGCCAAGCCAGCGCCGCCTGATGCTGTCCCATGCCCTGCAGCACGTCGACGTAGGCATAGTGAAGCGGTCGGTAGTTGGGCGAGCGCGATAGAGCCGAACGCAGTACATCTCTTGCCCCTGCCGCATCGCCCTGGCCGAGGCGAATGCGCGCCGCAAGCAGCTCTACCATGGGGTGAGGCCCCAGGATTTTTCTCACGAGTTCGGTTTGGGCCATGGCCCGAGGAAAATCCCGCGCCCGCGCCAGTGCGCTGGCCAAGCCGTAGCGCGCCCCGGCCTCGTCGGCGTAGCGGTGCTCCCGCACCACCTCCTCGAAATGCGCGACGGCCTCGCGCGCCTGGCCCTGCCCGGCAATCAGCTTGGCGCGCGCAAGGTAGAACTCGACGCTGTCGGGTGACTGCTTGTACACCGCATTCTGCGCGCGATTCTGCATGTCGGCGATGCGCTCGCTGGTAAGCGGGTGCGTCCGCAGATAGGCGGGTGCGTTGTTCTCGTACAAGCGCGTCGCCTTCTGCATGCGCTCGAAGAACGTGCCCATGGCGCTGACATCGAAGCCTGCCTGCTGAAGGTACTGAAACCCGACGCGGTCGGCCTCGCGTTCGAAATCGCGCGTGTAGTTGAGCTGCGATTGAACGCTGGCCGCGCTGGCACCCGCAATAACCGCCTGCGTCACGTCCGGGCGCGACCGCGCCGCGAGCAGCCCCAGAACGATCGCGGCGAGCGTGGGAATCGACATCTGCTCCTGCCTTCCCAGTAGCCGGGCGAGGTGATGCTGAGTCACGTGCGCCGTTTCGTGCGCCAGGACGCTGGCAAGCTCCGATTCGGTCTGCGCCGCGAGAATCAGTCCGGTGTGTACCCCGACGAATCCTCCCGGCATGGCAAAAGCGTTGATGGTGTTGTCCCGGATCAGGAAGAACTCGAAATCCTGCTGGGCATCGGAAGTCGCGGCCACGATGCGCCGTCCGATCTCGTTCACGTATTCCGTAAGCTCCGGATCGTCGAGGTAGCTCGGATCGCGGCGAATCTCCTGCATCGCCTGCTCACCGATCTTGCGCTCGAGAGCGGGCGAGAGCAGCGCGCCCGACGTGTCACCCAACTCCGGCAGCGTTTGCGCCGGAGCCTGAGGGACGAGCAGGGCGAAACCCAGGCAAGCAGCCACTATTCTCATGGATAATATGATACCGCTGTACGGCGGTGGTTCCCTTGGCGGAACGTTCTGCACAAGGTGCATGCGACACACCCTCGGCGGGTTGGCAAATGTTTCGCCGCGTCCTCCGCGGCAACTGTTCAAGAGGCGGGAGAATGAGTCCTTCAAGAAAATTCAGCCACTTCGACGCGACCGGCCAGGCTCATATGGTAGACGTCGGACAGAAACCCGAAACGCGGCGCGTTGCGCGAGCCAGCGGCACGATCGGCATGTCCTCCGCGACGCTCAAGCTCATACTCGCAGGCGGTGCCAAGAAGGGCGATGTCCTCGGTGTCGCGCGCGTCGCCGCGATTCAGGGGGCCAAGCGAACGCCCGATTTGATCCCGTTGTGCCACCCCTTGAATCTCACGCGGATCGCCACCGAATTCACCGTGGACAAGCGCAGATCGGCTATTCGGCTCGTCGTCACGGTAGAGACGCTCGGCCGCACGGGCGTGGAGATGGAGGCGCTGACCGCAGTCAGCGTGGGTCTGCTGACGATTTACGACATGTGCAAGGCGGCGGACCGCGCCATGACGATCGGGGAAATCAAGGTGCTCGAAAAATCCGGAGGACAATCGGGCCACTTTCGGCGCAAGGAGTAGGCGGTCAGGGCCCCCTGGGTACGCGACTGCCGCCTTCAGCGCGCTACGGCGGAGTTTCGGTTCGACAGCGCGGAGCCCGCGCTGGAGGATTCCAAGCGCTCGATCTCGTAGTCGGCTCCCTTGAAGCCCAAATCGGAAGCGCGCCGGTACTCGGCCAGCGCCTCTTTGACTCGACCGAGATGCTCCAGGACCAGTCCAAGCCTGTGATGCCCCAGCGCCCCCGCGGGGCGCAGCTCGACCGCGTGAGACAAGTAGGGAAGCGCGAGCTGGTACTCTCCGAGCACGAGGTGGATGAAGCCGTGGGCGAAATAGCATTGCACCGTCTCCGGATATTGCGCCATGCATCTGTCCGCGACCTCGATGGCCTTGTCGGTTTTCCCCCCATACACGTACTCCCTGCCCACCATGTATAGCGTGCGCGAACCCCACGGAACCGGCTTCGCCGGGAGCTTGAGATAGGCGTCCTCCCACAGCAGCAGGGAGCTGGAGAACGTCACCAGGCGATCGTGCGCCTGAAAAAAAAGCACCGCGGCCGCGAGCGCCGAGGCAGGTAGCGCCGCGCGCCAGGGGACTGCGCTCAGCGCCGCCGCCAGCGCGATCAACACCCCCGGGCCCCAGAGATAGCTGCGGTAGAGGACGAACGGCTCCTGGAATCGCACCGTGCTGAACTCGACCAGGAACAAAATCCATACGTAGAGCATCCCGAACCCTACCACCCCTCTTCGCCCTCTACGAAGGAGAAGCAGAAAACCGACGGCGCCGAAAGCCAGGAAGGCGGCAACCTTGATAAGAATCCAGCCCGCTGACCAGGTCTGGAGAAAATCCACCCGGATGTCGATCGACATCGCACCCGTGTCGGGCCAAATCCAGAGCGCGAGGTATTTGAAGAACAGACCTGCTTGCGTGACCGCGCTCATCGGCCAGGAGAAATCCGAGATGGAGCGCCCGAAGGTCCCCTCGAGCTGGCTTGCAAGCCCACCGAAATCCGGTTCGTACCCGGCGCCGATCAGGAATTTCCTGCCGAACGTCACGAAAATGGCCGCCGGAGCGCAGGCCGCCAAGTAGAGTGCCGCATGACGAAAGGCGAAGCGCCGTTCCCCCACCAGAAACACGGTAAGCACCGCCGCCCCCGGCAATAAAACGCTGTGCTCCTTCGACAGGACGGCCACCGAGTACATCAACGCGGCCGAGAGGGCATCGGCATGCCGGCCCCGCACCAAGCCGCGCACGAACAGCACAATCGAGAGCAACGAGAACAAGGTAGCGAGGACGATCGTGCGCTGCACCAGATATCCCGCCCCGTAGACCGCGACGGGGTGAATCGCGAACAGGCCGGCCCCGATGCACGCCCATAATGCGGCCGTCCTTCCCGTCTCTTTCGGCAGGCCGCTTTCGGGCGAGACCGCGCGCAGCAAGCCAAAGATCAATCGGTACAGCGCCAGCGCGCAAGCAATATGGAACAGCAGGCTCACAATGCGATGCGCCTGCATGCTGCCGAGCTCGATTTCGGTAATGGCGAGCGAGAAATACGGCGGGAGCCGCATGCCCAGGCCGAATGGGTGGGTCGCGAAGTACGCGAACTGCTCTCCCGAAAAAAACACCCAGTCGTCGAACACCCTCTGGTTGTTCAGAAAAGGCAAGTACAGACCGCAAGCAAGCGCCGCGATCAGCGCGACGCCCATCCAGATGAGAAAATCTCGGCGCATTGGGAAAAAAAAAGGTACCCCGAAGGGTACCTTTTTGTCGAGCTAGGTTACGACTAGCCGCGGCAGGATCCCGGCAGGAACTTCGGGTTCAGGTTGGTGCCGTCGACCGTCGAACCGCAGCGCCAGGCGAACACGGTTACTCCGCCCACGTCGGCCTTGGTCAACACGTTCGTGGCGTCCTTCATCGGAGCCAAGGTGACGATCGTGCCGTTGATGCCGGCGCTCGTCGCAAAGCCCTGGACC
>Ga0137397_10000209_pt1 | contig 39246 bp, 54 predicted proteins | sample czorhiz116metaG_FD_106658 | JGI IMG/M metagenome (GOLD analysis project Ga0137397, IMG submission 106658) | Vadose zone soil microbial communities from Angelo Coast Range Reserve, California, USA - czorhiz1.16 metaG | ecosystem: Environmental > Terrestrial > Soil > Vadose zone | place: USA... | reverse complement strand
GTTACCGAAAAGGTCCCATGGTGGTCACCTCCTACGACGTTGCTAAATCCGAACAGGGGTCCCGTTGATGTTTAACTCGACGAGCCAGCCCAAGCCTCTCGGGTCCTGCGTGAAGTGCGGCGGCCAGCTGTACGAGGGGCTTCATCACCAGTGCCACACGACCTTTGTTCCTTGCACGACGGGTACCTTGACGGTGGATGACACCGCCCGTGCGATGGTGGCCCAGGGATTTAGGTTTGTCACGCTCAGCATGGAGGCCGCATGAACCGCCGTAGCTTTCTTTCCCTGCTCTCCCTGGCGCCGTTCGCCGCGGGCTGCGCGAAGTTGGTCCCGGCGCTCGCGGCCCAGGCCCCGAAGTCTGTGACCGTGACTGAGGCGGTGCTGCGGGATCCGGGCGCCGTGCCCCGGACCTCGGAACCTAACCTTATTTTAGCAGGTCCCGAGGGCTATGACCTTGAGCACGCGGTCCCGATTCATCCGTTTGATGTTAGCGAGTTGTTTGACGGAGGCAAGTATCGGACGTTTCCGGACGTCGAGTTTACGCTACAGCATCCTGACCACTTTAAGTTTCACGGCTTGTGGTATCGTCAAACGATCGACGTACCGTACCATGACACGCCCTTCACGCGGAGCCTCGCGTGACCCCTGTCGTCTACCAGATCGCCGTCGGGCGCAGCGCCCAGCGCCGTTTTAAATTTTGGGTCGTCACGCTGTGCCCGCCGCAGCTCGAGCGGGTCGGCACGGTATACGGGTGGAACGCAGAGCTGGTGTTCAATTGAGGGTCGTCCTGGGCGTCGTCGCGCTGTTACTGTCGGGCTGCCACCGGCGCGTTGAACCCGTCCACCCGGTGATCGAGACTGAGCCGCCGCGGTACGTGTGGGTGTGTGACGTCCACACGGACCAGACGGTCGTCTGTGATGCGGTACCAGATTTAAAAGCTGTCCCCGAGGGATATGACTGTGTCTACCAGGCCAATGGCATCACGGCCTGTTGGGGAGGGAAGTGAACTATGGCGCAAAATCTATTGCACCTTTCGCAGCAGATCGCGGCTAAACCAGGTTACGTGGTGAGCGTCGACTTGAAGAAGGGCCACCTGACGGTGACCAAGGCCAACGGGCAGGCCTTCGCGGCCCGCGTCATCCACAACGACTCGACGGGTGTGGTGACGGTGGGTGACGGTTCGGGTGTGAAGACCGGTCACGCGGACGCGTGGCTGCAGGAGCTGAAGTGATGCACGTCTTGATTAGGGTGCTGGCGGTGCTCGGCGTCTTGTTTGCGGCCGGGGTCACGACCTCGTACGCGGAGTATAAGTTTCAGTATAGCCTGTACGAGACGGTCGCCGCGAAGCTGTTCGGGAGGAAGTTCTGATGCACCATGAGTTTGAGGTTCACCTGCTGAATGACGAGGGCATCGCTAAGGCGAAGGCCCTCGCGGTCGCGTTTGACGAGCTGTTGACCAAGATCGAGAAACTTAGCTTGCGCCCACCAGAGCAGGGCGGTATTACACTGCCCGGTCACTTCATAAATGGTCGTGAGATGGCGATCGTGCGGACCCACCTCGAGATCGCGTCATTCTTCGCGAAGAAGGCGATGGCCGTGCTGCCGGAGAACCAGAAGTCGTGAGCTTGACGATCGCTCAGGCCCTCGAGCTGTTGAAGACGCCGGGAACGCGCTATAGCGGCGCCGACTGGAAATATGGTTGGCCCCACAAGTGGTACCTTAATAACGACAAAGTTTACAACTACGACCTCGGCCTGCTGAGTGACGAAGAGCTGTCGGCCTGGAGCGCGATGACAGAGAAATTTTTCGGCGTCGGCTTCACGCGTGACGAGAAGGGCATCAAGTGGAGTTGTCCACACCGCTCGGGTCTGTACGGTTACCAGCGAGCGGGCGTGGTCGGGCCGGACGGTGAGCCGGTGCGCAGTGATGAGTGGAGCGTTGACTTTTCGAAGGAGAAGATATGAGTTGGAGCGTAAGCGCATTTGGAAGACCGGCGGCGGTTAAGGCTGCCCTGGCTAAACAGTTCGAGAGCGCAAAGCAATCTACGGCGGGTATTCCGGAGGAGCAAGTCCAGGTTGTGGGGATCGAGCAGGGCATAAATACTCAGTTGGACTTTGCTGTTGCGAACGAGATCGGCGCGATTAAGGTCGAGGCCTCGGGAAGTTATTGTCGTGGGAGTAAGTCGGAGCTACGAAGTTATCCCGGTAGCTGCCAGACTAAGTTGGACGTGCAGTCGATTTACAACTTTGTGGAGTAGGGAGGCGACATGGCGGTACGAAATAATGTTCAAGACTTTATGCGTGACGTGAGGGCTCGCACGGTCGCGGGCGGCAACAACTACGGCGCGACGATCAACGCCGATAACGTCACGGTGTCGATCACCAAGAACGGCGTCGTACTGTTTGGCAAAGTGCTGTGGCCGGGAACCGGCGCCGCGGCCCAGACCGACGCGAGCGGAGCCGGAAACCTGGATACCGTGGACATCTTTGACGGCAGTGGGTTCTACTCCGCGGGCGGCGCTCAAGCGTTCATCAACTCGCTGACGTGAGCGAGGAGACCAAACGGCAGTTGGACCAGGCGCTGGCGCGAAACATCCCTACGCCCTGCCGGTGGCACCCCACAGGTATCAACGCACTGCTCCTCAGCCCGCTTGAGCGCGAGGAGATCATCAGACGGGTCGAGCAGGTCTTGGAGAAACGGGGATGACGCGGTGTTCAGCTACCCTCGTGAGTTTATCAGCATCCCCTCGGTCGCGCTCGATCGCGAGGACGAGATACTAGATCGGATGACACAAAACTTGACGCCGCCTGAGCGGGCCGCGTTGAGCATCTTGCTTGAGGTCGTTAAGGGTGGGTTTGGTGAGACACCGGATGAAGACCTGGATGAATGAGCACCGGCTGCTGGTCCTCGCTCCGCTGTTCAATCTGCTGGGCCTGACGTGTGACATGCTCACGAGCCGGCGCTTTCCCGCGGGCTTCGCCGAGTCAAATCCCTTCTCGCGGGACCTATTATATGGTTTTGTGCCGTGGCACGCGGCGGCCTACGAGGCGGCGTGGTTCGCTGTCATCCTGGTGATGGGTTTAGTCTTATACTTCGGACTTCAGCGATTTAGCGAGCTGGTGGCTCAGGTCGCGTTTTCGGCCCTCTTCATGCGCAACGGGCTGAGCAGCTTTACGGCGGCGATTCACAACCTTTGGCTTAAGCTGGGGTGGTATATCGGATGAGCCTCTGTACCGTCACGGGAAACGTCAACGTCCTCCTGAACCTGTCGCCGAATATCACCTACTCGGGCACGGTGCGTTTCACGCTCATCTTGCCGCCGGGGGTGACCAACGCGCCGGCGGTGATTAGCTCCGGCCAGTCGGTCTTGCCGTCGCTTGACGTGCCGGTCAACTCCGATGGGTCGTTCAGCGCGCAGGTGCAGGCGAATGACGGGATCATCCCGGCGGGTACGCTCTATGAGGTGATGTTCCTCATCTCGAACGTGAGCGCGGCGCCTAACTTTTATAACTTCACGGGTACGGCGGTCAACCTTAACACTCTCACGCCGAGCACCTTACCGGCGTTCGTTAGCCCCAACGCTGTTTTTAGCAATCAGCTTGCGAATTTGGTCTTTGCAGGCCCGCCTAGTGGTCCGTCGGCGCTGCCCGCGTTTCGTCCTCTGGTGGCCGCTGACTTACCACCAATCTTGGCTTCTCCGTCTTTTAGCGTCATCACCAGCGGGACTAACACCACGGCGGCGATGCACGTGGGCACGGGAGCGACGCTAAACGCGATCGGAACTGGGACGATCACGGCGACGACCATCACCGGAAGTCTGGACACGGTTGTAGATGGTTTAGATTTTCAAAAGACGCCCTTTGGAGAAGGGCCTATCCCATTAATTTTTAATGGAAATTTTGAACAGGCGGGATTTGGAGGAAGCGGTGCGATGCCTCCGCCAGGATGGATTCCCGATGTGCCGGTGACCGTATCTTATGAGACGGCAACGCCGTGCGAGGGAAGCCATAGTCTTAAGGCAGTTTATCCCGGATCCGCCGGAGGAAATAAGATTAGTAGTCTTTTTTTTACCGCCGCACAACCGGGTGACGTTTTCTATCTTTCAGGAATCGTAAAAACGGACGGAGTCCTGGCGGGGACACTGCGTATTAATTTCTTAGATAAGAACAACGCGGGTATCGGTGTTGATCCCGCTGCGACGACGACTTCTACGAGTTGCACGCCTATTTCGGTTACCGGAACGGCTCCCGCGGGAACGGTTTATGTCGTAGTTCGCTTAGGTTATACTCCGAATGCTACCCCGGGCACCGTGTGGTATGACGCTATCAATTTTTATAAGGTTAATGTTCCGGCGGGGCAGTCAATCTATGCGGGTGTTACGAGTGGATCGGCGGCGCTAGGAGTGGCAAGCGTAGCCGGAACTCCTAACCGCATCAATGTGCCAGTCACGACGGGAACGAACGGTCAGGTACTTACGACCGATGGCGGAAATCCACAGCAGACTTCCTGGACCACAATTTCGTCAACGCCGCCCTTTAGCGCTATCACGGCGGGTACCAACACTAACGCTCTGGTCATCGGCACTGGCGGTTCATTAACCACGAGTGGAACAGGAACGATCACGCCTAGTTTCCCTCTGCTGGCTCCAGCTGGTACTTTAGCTGCACCCTCGTATAGTTTTTCTGGTGCAACAAGCACTGGCATAACTGCGGTAGGAGGACTTCTCACTGCCGTTGCGGGCGGCGCATCGATTGCTGCATTTAACGGTAGTGGTGTAACAATTCAAACCGGAGTGCTGTTTTCTCCTGAGCTAGTTGCGAACGGTGCCCCAAACGCTAGAGGTGGCTCCGCATCTTACGCTTTTGATTCCACCACGGTGACACCAAGTTTTGCTACGAACAACGGCGCGGGGGTGACGTCTTTTACAGGTGCTTGGACTTGTACGAATGTTACACCTGTTACTGTTAATGCAAACGTCTCAACCGATCAGAACTTAATGGCCTGTACGGTGCCTGCTGGGACCTTAAACCGTGTCGGGCGTTCACTTCAAATTAATATTGCTGGTGTTTATTCCACGGTTGCCGCTTCTACGGCATCATTAACTTATAAGGTTAAGCTTTGTACTGTTTCTGGATGCGGAAGTGGCACGGTTGTTACACTGTTAAATATCGCTACTGGAACTACTGGAGCTTTGACAGCGGCTAATTTTCCATTTCATCTTAATGGGCAATCAACGACACAGACTGCGGGAGCATCATCTGCTTATGAAGCTCATGGTAGGTTGACTATCGATATAACGAGCGCACTGGCCGCTGACTCAATATTTACTGATTCCAATACAGCAACGGTCGGAACGATTGACAATACTGCGCAGCTTTTCTTACAGGTGACGGCGGCTTCTGCTAGTGCTAGCACGAGCAATTCTTGGACACAAAGACAGTTAGTGGCACAAACAATCAACTAGGAGAATAGCATGAAACCAAGTGTACCGATTATTGTTGCTAAAGTTCAACTTGAAAATCAAACAACTGCGCTGCCTTTTACTGATTTTTTTACAACTCCAGATGGTGGGAATTTTAGAATCTCTATTTATGCACAGGCCAATGGCCCGAATTTTAGTGCAAGTGTCGTTGTTGCTTGGCAGGATTCGCTTGGAAATTTTGGTCCATTTGGTGTGGGTGCGTCCATTGGGGCACCTTCCCCTGGTGCAATGTTTCATGTGCCCCCTGGAGTAACTTTCAAGTATACGGTTAGCGGAACGCCACCATCCGGTTCAACTTATAACTTTTACATTACCCTTGAAAGTTTGGATGATTAGCTAAATGTCTTTAGTAAACATAACTGGAAACGTCGTTTCACTGCTTGGCCTGCGACCGGCCACGACCTTCAACTCGGGTGGTACGGTGCGTTTCATGCTGGTGTTGCCGGCGCGCGCGAACATGACTCCGACGCTGGCGGCCACGGGCTTGTCGTTCCCGACGCAGCTGGACGTGCCGATTGATTTCTACGGTAACTTTAGCGCGAAGGTACAAGGTAATGACGGCATCATTCCGGCTGACACCGTCTACTCGGTGATGTACTTGATTCCAAATATCAATGTCGTGCCGCAGTTCTACGTGTTCACAGGCGCGGGTCCGGTAAACTTGAACACGCTGGCGGCCACTGCAGCATCGTTGCCGTTGCCGCTCGGCACGGGCGGTCCTCCGAGCGTCGGTCCTAACTTGGTGTTCGCAGGTCCGGTGCGGGTGACCACCGATCCGGCGGCCCAGCTACCGTCGTTTCGTCCCTTAGTGGTCGCTGACTTGCCCCTAGGTAGTCCGTTGTCGTTTACGGGTGGGGTTACTGTCAACTCGTTGGTTGACACGGGTCTTACTCCGGGTAACTGTGTGCAGGCGGGTGCCAACGGTCTTCTAACAACGATCGGTGGTTCTTGCGCGTCTACCGGTTTGATAAGTAGCCCAGTGGTCGCTCCTAATCCGTTGGCCTTCGACGTGGATTTGCACTTTAAGGGCCCCAATCCCTACGTAGACATCACGAGATTTGGCGCGCGCGCATGCGATAGAAATGCCACGCCCTGCGCGGGTGGGCTTACGGCAAACATGACTTCAGGCTCGGCTGTTGCCACAATTTCTTCAGCAAGCACCTTTATTAACGGTGATGGAGTTGTTGTTTATGGTGCGGGCTCGGCGTCAGGGCTAACCACGCCAACTGGTCTGGTAGTTACGAACGTTCTGGCCAGGATGGGCACAGGAACAGGTCTTACTACTCCGAGTGCCGCCGGTTCCACCACCACTTGCTATAAAATTATTGCTCGTACCACAGGCGGTGGTTATACCCCGGCCTCTTCCGAGATTTGTACCACGACAGGGTTAGCCACGCGGGGCGCGGTGACTGTTAATCTCACCTCCTGCACTCGTTCGGGCGTTCAGGTAACATGCACAACTGCCGCGCCCACGCCTTTATTGGTTGGTGGCCTAGGAGCTGAAGCCTACATCGGAGGAGCTCCAGGCAGTCCAACCGATTCAAGTTTCCGTGGCTGGCGGACGGTCACACCGACCGATTCCACACACTTTACGTTTACTGATACGGCAACTAACTCTGGAAATGGAGCTGCGGCCAGCTGCACGGGTGGAACTGTTACTTTCTTTGCGGCCAATCATCTATCTTGGAACGTAGTTAGTGGCGCTTGGCTTTATTACATCTATGGGGGAGCCGCTGGCGCCGAAACCCTAATCGGTGTAAGCCGCCCACAAGGCATGGGCCAGTCCATAGCCATAACTGATACGACCTTTGACGATTTCGGCCCTACCCTCATGAGCAACATGAGCTTTCCTTCTTGGATCCCAACGACGCCTCCAGGAGTAGGAGCGAACAATAACCTTTCAACCACGATTCTGTCCGGCGCTGGCACGACCACGCTTATATTGAATGCAAATGCCGGTGCTACCGTCTCGGGAGCGGGAATTCGGTTAGATGCTGGACCGGGATTAATTGCCGCAGCTGCCGCCGCGAATGGGATAGGTCCACTTTTTATTCCCATTGATCCGTCATTGGGCAATTTCTTTGTCATTAATAGTTTTACAGACCTAACTCCCTATCTCCTTTCAATCGTGCAAAGTGGTACTTTATATTTACGTGAAACACTCGCGCTGCGTGGTGCCGGTCTACGGTACATGGGTGACCGTTCAACGGCGACCGGCGGAGCGGGGGGCGGCGGCGCAAACACCTGGGGCAACTATCCGAAGATATGGGTAGTTGAGGCCGTTCCCGGAATATACCTAGACAGTACGTTCGGCTCCGCGATGGGGGGTGTCTTTTTTAATGGTATCCCAGCAAATGGCGTCCTTTTGATGCTTGCGGAGAATGGTTTTAACATCGCTTTTAACGATATTTCATGGGCAACAAGCACCGGTAGTCTCGACAGAATGGGTTTCGGGTTAATACTCCGCGGTGTAGGCGGTCAATCCGTATCCGGTGTAATAATGGATAAGGTCAGTTTCAGCGTTGGCACCAATGCTGTAGACGGTGCCACTCATAATACCTCGTTCTTTTGTAACAGTTGCGGCGATGTCACAATAAGAAAGGCTTATAGCACGGGCGCTGGATTTATCTTTTTGGGAAATCCATCAGGAGGAAGTTTCAAAGTTATAGAAGACCATTACAACGGCGGTTTTACTCCCTTTATTAGCGTAGGGGGCAGTGGGAACATGGGAATCGAGTTGGGCGAACCTTCCCTTCCGCTCATCATGGATACGATTGGACATCCCTGCGTTTCAGTCTTTTTTGGCTCCACCGATGTTTTTAACAATGGCTGTACCCCCACTGGTACCATCTTTCAATCTCCGTCCGTTACCGGAGTGGTGCGGTTTGCGACTAGCAGTTTTACCGCAGTTGGTACGGTGTTTAATAATTCGTTGAGTACCCAACTACAACCGACCGTAAGCTCACAGACAAATACGCCTTCACTAGTCTTTAATGTTACCGGTCCCGGGGGTATTTCGGTTGGTTATAACAACGATTCCATTTTCGTGAATGGGCCGCCTCCAGCGGCGCCAACTTGCACGGTGAGCGCGGGCGGTTCAGTGCCAATCGATACGTGGTTTTTTATAGTGCAGCCTTACTGGTGGAATGGCCTAGAGGGTACGCAGTCGCCGCGATCTACGGGTTGCACGACGACTCCAGGCAATCAAACGATTACCGTTAACTGGACGACCGTAGGCGGAAATCCCAAGCAATATGGGGTGTTCGCAGGAAATGGCGGAGGATTTGGCGGCTTTGGTTCAGGCCCATTATTCCCTGCTACGTCTACCTCTGCCATCTGGAGCAGCGGCTCCGTGGGGTCTCCAATCTCAAATGGCGTCCAATTAGGCGGGCCCACTATGCTATTACCAGGAAATCAGGGCGTGGTCGCACCACAGTATCTCGTGTCGGGTTCTTCTGGCGTAGCCGCAGCGATTGTCAGTGGATTAGGTGCTCCCACAGGCGGCCTGTGTACGACCTCAACGGGTGGAAAAATTTACCTGCGTACCGATGGCACGACGACGACGTCATTTTACGTTTGTGATGGCGCCACCGGCGCCTGGACGGCGAAATAACTTATGGCCCTCTGCACCGTCACCGGTAACATCAATAATATTCTGGGGCAGAATGCTGCCTCGGGAACGGTGCGCTTTACCTTGACTAATTTCGGTCAGGGCGCCATCCCGCTGGTTAGCGGCACCAATTTGATCGTTCCGGTGACGACCGATGTCGTTGTAGCGGCCAACGGGTCATTTACGGTTAACTTGCAGGGTAACGACACGATCACGCCGGCCAACACGCTCTACGCGGTGACGTATTACGCGCCGAGCGGCGCTATCGGGCCCATCTTGTACTCGCTGACGGGCTCGTCGGTTAACTTGAACAGCGCGACACCGGTCAGTGTCGCTCCGGCGATCTTGCTACCGACTTCGGCCGCGGCGAACGCCGTCTTCGCGGGACCGACGACCGGCGCGCCGTCCACACCGACGTTTAGACCGTTGGTGCTCGCTGACCTACCGGCGGGTATTAGCGTGACTTTTGCCAATGTCTTGGCGGGTACGAACGCGAACGCGTTGGCCATCGGTACTGGTGGATCGTTAGTGGCTACTGGCTCAGGGACGATTACTGCGACGAGCGTACCCTTTTCAGGTGTTGCTGCGGGAACTAACACGAGTGCGCTGGTCATCGGTAGCGCGGGTTCGTTGTCGGTGGGGGGAACGGGGACCATCTCTGCGACCGGCGTGATTTCTTCTACGGCCAACCCAGCGTTGTCTGGGGTCGTTCGCCTCGCATCTGGAGACGCTGTCAAGTTTCGAAATGCGGCAAATGGCGCTGATCTAAACGCCATGACATCTGACGGAACTGATAACCTGATTCTTGGCGGGATAGCTACCAATTCGATACAATTTAAGATAGGTGGTAGTGCGGGCTCCATGCAGTATGTGGCGACCAATACTCTTCAGGGACAACTAAATCTGCCCTTTACTATTCAGGCGTTTAGCACATCTATTAGTGGACAAATTCTTAATTTATTTGCGTCGCCTGCAACGGGGTCATCGAGTGTTGGTGGGGCTATTAACATTACGGCGGGTACGGGTGGTTTTGCCGGGGGTGGAGGCGGGGGAGACATAGTGCTTACTCCCGGAGATGGAACCCTTAAGGGGAAGGTCACGATGGCGGCAGGATTTTTATACTATCCTCCTGCGTTCCTCTTCGCCGCGTTGGGAACTCCGGCCAATGGTGCCCTAGTGTATTGCTCGGATTGTACGATCGCTAACCCCTGTGCGGGCGTGGGCACGGGCGCAATGGCCAAGCGCTTAAACGGAGTGTGGGTGTGTAATTAAGATGTCGATCGTTACCCAACAGCTTCGAGCCTGTGATGTGCATCGCTTGGTGGACTTTGATGTGACGCCACGGTTGTGTTTTTACTGTGGTCTGTGTGATGCGTGGATCTGTAATGAGTGCGCCCCCCAGTGGGGCCGGCGGATTAAAGCGGCGGTCAAGCGCAAGCTGGAGCCAGGTTTTCGGGGTGATCCTATGTACTCCGAGAAGTTAAATGAAAAAGGAGAATTAAAGTGAACGAGCGGGAACAGATCATTAATTTTTTACTCCAAGCGTGCGACGCCAAGAATCAACAGATCACGGCGCTGCAAACCCAAAATACGGAGTTGCAAAAGCGCTTAGCGCAGTATGAAACGACCTCGGCGGCTCAAGTGCCAGTTCCCGGTCCGACTTTGGTCGATGTGGCCGCGACAGCCTAAGGACGGCGAATGAAATTAGATGACATCCTATTCTTCGGTCTCCGTCACGCTACGACCGGCGGTAACACTAAAGGGACGTATCGTGGCTGGAGTAATGGTCCTGATGCCCAGCTAAACGCGCAGGGACGACGGGAGGCCGAGGAGGCCGGTCGTTACCTGGCGGCGATCGGCGCTTCTATCGAGATCTTTGTTACTGACTCGCTTGACCGGGTGGTGGAGACCGTCGAGATCGCTTCGCAATTTTTTCCCAACGCGCGAATCGAGACAGTTCGGGGGCTTCACCCGCTGAACGTGGGTGATTGGACGGGAAAGTCTAAGAAGGAACACCCGGTCGAGCCGTACCTCAAGGAGACTGGTAAGAAGATTCCGGGGGGTGAGTCCCTGGATGACTTTAATCAAAGGCAAGTGGAGGTCTTTCAGGATATTTTTGAGCTGATAAAGTCTTTTCGGGGCGGCAAGTTAGCGGTGGGTTTGCACGGCTCGAACACGGCGTACCTTCACAATCACGTCTTTAACAAGTCTGCGGCCAAAGTCGGTTATGAGGGCATCGTTGATCCAGGGGGCCTCTACGCGGTAACGGCAGCCGGAATCGTACCGCTCACGAGGGCTCGGGACAAGAACAGCAAGCCCGTTCAGCAAGGTTCAGAAGCTCTTGCTCTTTATCCTCCTGACCATCAGGCTGGAATGCAGGTGCCCAAGGGTGGCTCGATGTGTGCAAATTGTAAGTACCTGGATGAGGATAAGAAGAGTTGTACCAAAGAAAATTTCATCAGGTGGAATGGCTCTGAAGTTATTCCCGGAAAGATTGATGAGTATTGCAGTGACTGGTACGAACCGAAGGAGAAGCTATGAGCGCAAGCGCTAAGCCGGTTCTGCGACAGAGTATCGTGGCTGTTGCGGGAACGTTATCCACGGGACAGGTCATCTCGCAAGAGATCGCAATCCCTCATGAGCCCGGTGCGTCAGATCCGACGCTGATCAACAACGCTCTACAGCTGATCCGGACGGTGGGCGGACTGATGTTTGACGGTGAGTCGGGGAGCGTAAACTTTTACCCGCTGTTGATGTTTACCGGCGGGATAAACTTTGCGGTTAAGCGAATAACTCTGGCGCTGAGTAGCACGGCGACTCATTAAAAAATTTCTTCCGGTGCCCGTAAGGGACTGGATTTTTAACCGGCGTTCCGGCGTAAGTCGGGAGTCGGGACGTGCGGTAAAAAAAAATTCAACAGAGGTTTAAGAGTCATGAGTAATGCGAATACCGTTTCTGATGCGATCTTGCAACAGAATAACGGAGCACCGATCACGATGGCGGCGTCGACCACGCTTCACAAGTCATTCTCGATAGGTTCGGCACCGGTAAATATCACTCTTCCCAATCCCCTGGCGTGCATCGACTCACAGGTGTTGTTCCCGAGTCGTAACGCGAGCGGCATTTCGTTTCTCATTCGGGCGGCCGGGTACGTAACGGGAGGCGAGCGATATCAGATTGACATCAACCAGGGAACGGGACTCACGCCAACGATCGCGACGACCGGTTTGGCCTTAAACGGTCTGGCGGCCGACAACTGGTTTCTTGAAGTGGTGGCGATGTGGGATCCAACCTCGTTGTTCTTGCGGGGTATCTTTTTTGGCTGGACCGGCAGCCAACAGATCGTGCAGTCGGCGTTGACTTCAAATGTACAACCGGCAAATCTCGCGGCGTTAACGTTTAATTGTGCGGTGACGATCGCGAACGCGAACGCGAACGCGCTGTTCACGTTGACGGATTTTTCAGCCGACATGGAGTAAGGGAGGAGTCGATGGCGAACATCTACACCCGAAACCCGATCTATGTCGATACGGCATTCCAAAGCTATAAGGCTCAGGTTGCGGCGACGCTCGGGACGTTGTTTACACTCATCGTTACCAAGGTACGATGGGTAGGACCGGCTGCGGTGGGTGATCAAGTTGTATTTGATGATCCACAGGGCGGGAACCAGCTGTTGGTGATGCGTAACACGGTGGCGGCTGGTCCTGACGTCGAGGAAGATTTTTCGGCCTCGCCACGATTGTGGCTTGACTTTGGGGTACCGCAGATCGCGAGCGGCAAGCTGTTTATCTATATCAAGTAAGTTTCAGCCGCCGGTGACGGGGCTGAGTGGAAGCTGTATCAAGTAGTTTAAGGAGATGTTATGTCACTGAGGCAAGTTCGAGATAGCAAGGACCCGCAACCGAATGCGAATAACTCGTTTCGGAGCGGCGGAGACGGTAACGTTCCGGTTTCGGGAGACCAAGAGGGCCACGATGCCAGCAAGGCCGAGCGCATCAAGGAAGATGCACGTTACACTCTTCGCACGGGCGGCGAGACGCAGCCAACGCGTGAGGCGGGAGACGGTAACGTGCCGATTCCTGAGGCCAACGGCGAGAAGCACAACCAGGCGAAGGCGGAGCGCGTCTCCGAGAGCCATCGGTTCTAAGGGGAGGGTGTGATGGCGAGCAAAAAGCTCACTCCCTCACCCCTTGACTTGCTCGGGGGTGAGAAGAAGGAGCCTGAGAAGTCTAAGGTTGAAAAGAAGAGGCCTAACGGAGCTAAGTTCAAGAAGCTAAAGTCCGGAGGCTATCACGTTCAACATTACGATGAACAGGACGCGCCTATGCAGGGAGAGGAGCATGCTGTCGCTGATGTTGATGGTCTGCATGATCACCTGGAGGCGCACTTTGGTGACCCGAACCATGACGAGAAGGAGCCGAAGAAATGATACGTATGCGGGGGTTACAACCTGGACCGGTGGGTCGCCTGGGAGGAGGTGGAGGGATGCCGATCTTGGGCGGGGGAAGTGGCGGCGGGGGGTCAATGCGGGTACTGGGGGCCTTTCACGGGGGCGGTGACGTTACGAAGGACGGCGCCTATCTACTAAAGAAGGGTGAGAAGGTCATCTCGTCCGGTGATGAGGCTCCGAAGCGTGACTCTGAGTATCGGCGGGTATATGTCGGACGACAGAAGAAAAAGAGCTGAATGTACCCTGCTGGCTTCAATCCGCTGTGGGTTAAGAGTTCCCCGAGCCTTGATGAGCTTAGGGACTTTCGGCTGACGATTGGTGGTGTCAGACAGCTGACGCCGGATGAGGCAACGGTCGTCAAGTACCTATGCCAGACGAACCTTCGTTTTTTGGTCAACTGTGTTCTTCGGCCATCGTCACGAAAGTTTTTGCCGTTTAACGAACGAGCTCACGGTAAGATCTTTGACTCATTCTTGCGGCCGGATCCGGATAAGGTGTGCGAGGAGTGGAGTCCGATCAAGGAGCGGGTCACCCTGGCGTTCCGGGGTGCGACCAAGTCCACGATCGTCGGCGGCTTCTTGACCCAGGTGATCTTGTGCGACGCGGATATTCGCATCTTGGTCGTGTCGGGCGCGTTAAAGCATTCGAAGACGATCACCCAGCTGGCGCGACAGCCGTTCGTCTCAAACGAGGTGGTCAAACACCTCTTTCCGGAGTGGGCGCTCGAGGAGGTGGACAACGTCGGTGATAACTTTGAGTCACCGCGACGCAACCCGGAGCTCAACCTTCGCGATCCCACCATCTCGATTGGTACGTTTGAGTCAGTCAAGGCGGGCGGTCACTTTGAGCTGCTAGTCTTTGATGACTGTACGAATGAGATTAACTGTGCGACGCCGGAGCTGGTGGAAAAGAATGAACAGCACTATGACGATACCGAGGGGTTGATTGAACCTGGTGGTTATCGTCACTTTTTTGGTACCACCTGGGCGACGGAAGAGACTGACTTGCCGCAGGTGATTAGACAGCGTGGTGAGGAGTACGCGAAAGAACACGACGGTGAGCAAAATACGACGTATGTTGCGATTCCGGTGTGGACGCTCAAAGATCCGTATGATCCGGATGTCATGGAGCGTGATCGTAAGAGTACGCTGCATCCGGATGACGTGAACTTAACATGGCCGGAGAAGTTGACGAGCAAGTTTTTGTGGCCTAAGTATCGGGCGAATCCGCGTAAGTTTAACGGACAGTATTTACTTCGTTGGCGCGGATTGTTCTTGACTGAGTCGTTTACTAAGGAGCTGCTGGAGAGTAGCACACGACCCTTTGCTGAGGGGATGCCGTTTCCGCACGATCGGTTCTTGGTGGTTAACTGTGACATGGGAGGTATCTTTTCGGGTCGGCGGCCTAAGCGCGCGTTTGATTATTCGTGCTTGGTGGCGGCGATGTTCGAGCTAAGTACCCGGCGGGTATTCTTCTATGATGCGATGCTTGAGGTCTTTGTTTCATCTACGGACGCGGCTACTGCGATCGTGCAATTTTTTGCGCGTCAGTTAAAGATTGGTCCCGTGGGCGTGTGCCGGATTGAGGATAATAACGGCATCCGGATGTTGGAAGGGGAGCTTAACTCCACGGCCAAACGACTGGGTGTGCCGCTGCAGATAATGTGGGATCCGGCCGAAAACAAGGAGAACTCAAAGAACATCGCGATTGCGATGTTACTCGGGGCGATGAAGAAGGGTCAGGCGCAGATCTCAAACACGATCCCATATAAGGATGAGATCTATAAGATGTTTGAGAATTGGTCACCGAACCCGGCGTTACGTAGGAAAGACGACGGTCCAGATTGTATGGCCCAAATTTTGAAAGGTTTCTCGGAGCAAATTTTTCCGAATGCGGTGGGGGTCATGCAGTCGAGCGGCAACGAGCATACATTTGCGCCGGAGGTACCGATGGAGATTGACCCACACGCCGGTGAGAGAGAAAATGCGGATATAGCGTGGTTACAGTCAATGACGGTGGCGCATGCTGGATAAGATAACTTGCATCTATGGTCTCTTCGATCCTCGCTCTCCTGATGTCGTCATGTACGTCGGGAAGGGCGGGGAGAAGCGAGCGGCCCATCATTGGAAAGAATTTTTGGCAAAAGGCACAGCCGAAAACGCAAAGCAACGAAGTTGGTTTGAAAAACTTCAAACTGAAGGTATTGAACCAGGCTGGAAGTTTCTTGAGGAAAATGTGGTTGATTGGGAGAGAGCTGAAAAAAAGTGGATTATTTACTGGCAGTTGAACAATCCAAATTTGTGCAATGTTAGAAGCGGCGGAAATCAAGTATCTCAGCACCATTCAAAGTTAGGCGGTCGGACTACCCGGGATCTTCATCCAAATTTATTTAGTGAGATGGGAAAAAAGGGAGGAATTGTCGGGGGCTTACGAGTTTATGAACTTCATTTTGAATTAATAAATAGGGCCTTATCAAGGGGGCGCAAAAGAGCTCATGAATTACACCCCAACTTGGGAAAAATAAGTGCTCATGTCCGTTGGCATGTTAACCGTGGTATTTTTCAGCCAAAGTGTGAGCTGTGCCAGGAGGCAAAAATAAATGTTGCTTCCGCAGCCTAATGATCTTCACCAGCCGCTTAATCAAGTACCACAGGATTTTAAGCTCCCGACGGAGACGGGAAAAGATAACAAGGAGTTGACGAAGGATGACCTAGCCCTGGCGCTAGTCATTCAGGACTGTCAGCGCGCTGAGAAGTTCGTGATGGCTCGGCTTTGGCTGTCGGAGTGGCGGATCGCTAAGGCGCTCTATGAGGCAGCGGTAAAGCAAGAATACTGGCGGGACACGCTCGTTCCGCGCGCGTCAAATGCGTACCCCCTGGTGGCACAGCACGTTCGCGCGATTCTCGACCAGACGATGAGTGCGCTGTTTCCGGAGAATCCGCCGTTTGCGATTGATCCGACAGAGGGCACCCCACGACAAGTGGCTCGGGGTTGGGAGTCGATCGTCGGGTACCAGCTGCGTCAGGTGGGATTCAAGGCCCAGTTACGGTTGATTTCTAAGGATGGGTTGATCTTTGGGACGGGCATCGGCAAGTACGGCTGGGAAAAATTTCCGCGAAAGAAGAGAATTTATCGTCGCGCGCAAAGTCCGGCTAAGATTCCTGGAGTTAAGGGCCTGCCTGACCAAACGTTGCACACCACCGAGTCGGATGAGCTTGAGGAGTTAGAGTTTGAAGAGATGGTGTCTCGGCCGTTCTTTACGCGCTGTGAGATCAACCACGTGTTGGTTAGTCCGGGATTGCGACAGCCTGATATTCGTCGGGCGGGATACGTCGAATATCGTGATTATATGACGATCCGTGATCTCAATAAGCTGCGTGACTTTGAGGGTTATAACATTCCGACGGAGACAGAGCTTAAACAGCTGGCGGCACCGCCAGCTGAGCAAGCGCCGAGCTCGGTGGTCGAGTCCGAGACGACGGCGTTTCCGGCGCAGGGACACCGGGCGTTGCCTCGCTACCTTGATGAGAGTGAAGATCCGCTGGATCACAAGTTGGAGGTTCTCGAGCGTTGGTCAAACGACACGGTCATCGTGGCCTTGCAGCGTAAGAAGATAATTCGTAACGAGAATAACGAACTGGGTGAGATTCCATTCTTAAGCTGCTTTTGGGATGATATTCCGGGAACGTTCTACGCCTTCGGCATCCCACGACGGATTGGCAGCGTTCAAACACATATCCAAGGTCTGCGTAACTTGCGCCTTGATGACATCAACTTGAACTTACAGAACGTGTGGCTCGAGAAACAGGGAACAAACTTGACGGGTCAGCCGATCCGGATGTATCCGGGCGCTCGGCACAAGGTTACTGACCCTGAGGGCATCAAGCCGCTTATTAAGCAGCCTGTTCTTGCTGAAGCTTACCGAGAGGAGTCGGTTTTGACGGCCGACGCGGAGAAGACGACGGGGGCTCAGGAACAGACGGTGCAGGGTGCGATGCCTGAGCGGGGGCGTAGCTCCATGGGACGAACTGCCACTGGGGCTGGAATCATCGGGGGAGCGTCGAGTGGGCGAATCCAGAGCTACGTGGACTGTATTGTCGACCAGGTGTTCATCCCATTTTTATACGCGTTACTTCACATGGACCGCCGGTTTCTTGAGCCAAAGCTGATACGACAGATCGTAGGCCCGACGTTGTGGGAGGCGATGGACGCGGACCATGATGGTGACCTGCTGGTTGACATGTGCAATGCGACGGACATCAAGTTTGTGATGAGTGCGGGTGTTAGCATCGCAGCCCGCCAAAAAATGGCGGCGTCTCTACCGCTACAGATGCAGATGTTCTCAACCCCAGCGTTCCAACAGGGTTTGTCGGAGTCCAAATATAAGGTAAATTGGCTTGAAATGGCTCGTCGTGACGAACAAGCTACTGGTTGGAAGTCGCAAGAGGATATCTTTATACCGTTGACGCCGGAAGATATCCAGAGTCGAGCGGCCCAAAATCCTGAGGTGTTAAAAGCTCAGGCGACCCAGCAGCGTATTGCACAGCTGCATAAGCAAAATAAAGATCTTTCACAACAAGAGCACCAGCAGAAGATGTCGCAGATTGATGCGAAGGGGCTGGCAAACGCGGGAGAGACGATTATTACACGTTCAATTGAGCGCGCGGCCGAGCGTGAAGAGATGAAAGAGATTTCGGGAAGTCTGGTAGGGGTATAAGATGGCCACGGCGAAGACTACACTTGGCAATATCAATGATTCTTTAGAGCAGTTTGATTTGAACTCGCCGCTGACTGAGGAGGAGTTGAGAGTTGCGGGTATGTTAACCGTACTTCCCAGCATGCGTCGTGACTCAATTGAGGCTACACCGGTCTTGCAAGACATTGAAGATCCGGGTGATGACACTTCGGTTGACGTGGTCGCATCATTTGTTAACCGCGATGACTACAACGCGCAGTACGCTCATTACATGCGGTGTCAGGCGCTTGCGGCGCTGGTGGCTTTTACTGATGGCTGGAAAAGCTTTGAGGAGATGGTGCTTAAGACCTATGTGAGCGCACGCCGACTGGAGAACTCGGGTTATAAGGGTGATGATCCGAATAAGGCCTTCTCGTTGCGTATTAGGGAGCAGACGGCTGAGGACTTCATGCGTTTCATCAAGGTGATGATTAACGAGGCGATTACCACGCCCAAACCGACTTTAGCAGCGAAGAGGTAGAACCGACCCGGGCCGGATTGCGCGGGAGAGGAGATATAAGATGGGTAAGGTAGGAGAGGTTCTTAAGTTCAGGGATGGTGGTCCGTCAGTTGATGAAGCACGTAAGGCGATGTTTGCGGCCAAGGAGGCCCCCAGTGGGTTGTCGGCGAAGAATGCAGTGGCTGTACCAGCAACTCCTGTTGTTGTGGTACCTGCCCCTTTGGAAGTAAAACCAGCTGTGGTTTCTTCGGTGGTCGCTGACGTGATCGAGTCCGAGTTTGAGGAAGAGATAGCACCGGTCGCAGCGCCTATCACTGCTCCTGCGGTTGTTGTTACGCCCGCGGTTGCTCCTAAGGTTGAGCGGGTCGAGACGGATCAGTTTGTCGGAGAGATCAAGCAGGAGGGTGGAAAGTGGGTGGCTGAGTTACGGTATAAGATCAGCGGGGGCACTGAGCGCTTTTTCGCCAACACGAAGAGCGAGCTGATGCTGAAGCTCCTGGAGGGTAAGGGACACGCGACGGTGCGAGTCAACAAGGCCGTGCGGCGTGAGAAGCTGGGTTGGTCAGAGCTTGACCGGCAGTACCAGCTGCCTGACGGTGTTTCAACCGAAGACTTTGAAAAGATGGACGGAAAGGCGCAGGACGCTCTCCTGTGGACTATCGCCACGCAAAATGTTTTGGATTTTCGCGAGGCGCATCCTGAGTTTTATCGTGATCCTGATGGTTTCAACTCTCAGAAGCTCAGTGACTTTTTGGGAAATAATAAGCTTCCTATTACGCTCCGCAACCTGGAGTATGCCTTCGAGGAGCTGACCGAGGGCAATCAGTTGAAGGTTCGCGAGAGTAAGCCGGTTGAGACGCCGGTTACATCGACTTTGGTATCACCCGCATCTTCATCTGCACCGGCCCGGACGGATTCCGTGCCGGTAGTTACAGAGCCACCCGCTGCACCCGCGGCGGTATCGGCTCCTGTGATTCCTGCGGTGACGGTGCGCAAGAGAGGGACCACGGGCCTGCGACCGGGAGACTCCAGCTCACCAACTGAGCCGGGATCTTCAGGGGACGGTGGCGAGCCGCGTAAACTCTCAGAAGCGGAATTGCGAAAACTCCCGATGTCCGAGTTAAAGCGGATTGCTGATGCGGACAGACGGGCGGCTAGCGCTCAGCGATAACGCCAGGTCCTTTGAGTCCTGGTATCTTTGTGTGAGGTGACAAAAATATGCCCAGTAATGCTGCGGCAAGTTTTGTCATTGGCTCCACTCTTCCTTCAACGCAGGCCGTCTATTACGATCGCCTGGCGGTGAGGTCGTTGTTTGCGCACCTGGGTTTCCAGGGTCTGACTGCAGAACGTCAGATTCCGAAGAACGCAGGCCGAACGACTCAGATCTACACCTATAACCTCGCTCCTTTCACGGCGAACGTTTCGGCTGCAGGTCTTGACGTCGGCGGCGGTGTAAGCGACACTCCTCCTCCGACAGCGACCGAAGGCGCCGTGGGCACACCGATCACACCGACTGAGGCGAGCATCCAGGCAACTCTGGGACAGTATGTTGACTACGTCAACGTATCTGACTTCGCCCTGGCGGTTGACATCGGAAAGCCACTCGAGCAACTCAGCGAGATGCTGGGTTATCGTGGCGCGCTCGTGGTTGACACTTTGATCCAGCAAGGTTATGATGCGGCTGTTTCAACAGACTCGACCGCCAGCGTACAGGTGCCCGACGGATCGTTCGTAACGCGTGCGGTGATCAACACCGCCGTAGCGACGATTCGCGGAAAGAACGGTCGGCCGTTCGCCGGCGGCAGGCATCGCGGGATCATGCATCCCTACATCCTGTCCGATGTGGCGAATGATTTGACCGCGAATGGCGTGCTTGACACGGAGAAGTTTACCCGTGAAGGACAGAAGTGGATCGAAGCAGGACTCGCAGAAGATAATGAGATCATTCCGCTCGCCGGAGTTGATTTCGTTATGTCGACCAACGTTCCGTTGATCGCCAACTTACCAGCTTCTGGTAAGTCGTCTTATGCGACCTATATCAGTGCGGATGAGATGATGTTTTCGATTGCGCTCGGCGGGTTCGAAGATGTTCCCGATGAGAGCAACTTTAAAGCGAACATCTATCAATTCGCGCCGAACAGCTTTGATCCGGGTGGAGAAATCGGTGGGGCGGTGAGCTACAACTTCGAATATGGAGCACTTGCGGCGTAATCCGCAAAGTGAAATTCTCTCTGATTGACTCGAACGCTGAGATGCCAACGAGGCGGAAGGTTGAAGTTAACCACCGTGAGAGACTGAGCGAGAGGACACCCGTGAGGGTGATGCAACAGTCCGAGCCTACAGAAAAAAAGAACTGTAGGAGCTAGGCAGAAATGACCTGGCTTTCTAAAGAGGAAACGATGATTGAAACTATAGATGTCGTGGACAGTTATATCAAAAGCGGCGGGATGTTTTGTCGTGGAGGATCTACCTGTCCCAAGTGTGGAAGCAAGCGCGCTCACTGTTCTGGCTATAAGCGTGGTTGGTTCTGCAAGACATGCAATAATACCAATCGTCGTGAGGGGTATAAAAAGGAAGAAAATTTTAGGGAAGTGATGCTTCATAGCGCTAAGATACGTGCGCAAAAGAAGAATCTTCCCTTTAATCTTGAATTGGATGACATCGTTATCCCGGATGTTTGTCCAGTTTTAGGAATACCTCTCAAAACAGGAACAAGAAAAGATCACTGGGATGCTCCAACACTTGACCGGATTTTTCTGGATAAAGGTTATGTGAAGGGCAACGTGGTGGTTATCTCCTGGCGGGCTAACTTCATCAGGGGTAACGCAACCCTTGATGAACTTGAAAAAGTTTTAGCCTACTCTAAAGAAATAACATCCTGCAAATTTGTAGTCACGCCGCGTCCTGCTGCGGGGGGCACTGTTCTCCCCTTCCGGCGCATTTTGTCGGAAACTGCGGTAGCCTAAAGCTATCACGTCGGTCGAGAGCGCTTCTCGATAGGCTCAGTCAAGCCTGACATTGACTTTGTTGGTGTGGAGCGGGCTTCCTCCCCCGCTCCGCGCCGCAATTTTTTTTTTGCGGGGAGTAAAGATGGCTTTAACCGACAGCTATGTAAAAAAAGGTTTCGAGCCCGGCGACGAGTTCGAGGAACAGCGAAAAGCTGATCTCCTGGAGGAGATGGGCATCACCCAGTATGACGTTGACAAGCTGAAAAAGATGCAGCTCAGCGCAGATGAGGCGGTCTGTGCAAAAAAAGAGGAGCTGGAATCTATCCGGCAGCATAAGTCTCGCAAGGAGCAGTGGGAGGAGTTCGTTGACGTAAAGCGACGCCTGGGTCGTGTTCTTCACCACTCAGAGATCGTTCGTCGCTTGCGAACGGTCGTTCCCAACCTGCTGGTCTGTCGCGGTGGACAGGCGAACCGCATCGGGTTATACGTGCTGCGCAATACGCCGATTACAGAGATCCAGGGCTATCCCTTGTGGAATCGTAAGATGGACTGGGTGGACTGTCCATATTTTATTTCCTGGTTAGAACTCGGTGATAACCCCGAGTATGAGATCGACCTGGTAAACGACGTTCAGGTAGCGGTCGGACAGCGACGCGGTTGGCGGAGTTTATTGCTACGGTTAATCGCGCGTCGAAAAAGTCACTGTAAGGAGTGTGAGCAGTACGATCCAAAGGGCTTTAAGGCGCACCCACATCCGGGATTGAAGGGTCGACCAACGTCGATCATCAGCGCACTCCAGGCGGAGGCAGCCTTCGGTCATCCGACCAACGGACCGACGGCTAGTAACTATCGTCGGCAGTTGTGGGAATTTTATAACGGTGTTAGGTAGCAGAACGGTGTTCGTGCGTTACTGGGAGAGCGTCACCTTCCCAAACCAACTCGACCCGCGGGAGAAAAAGTAATGGATCCGAACAAGAACCAAGACGTCGTGGCTAAGGTTAGCACTCCGTTGACGTTTACCACCGAGCAGCTTCTTCAGTTGCTGCTCAAGACACAGACTGACCTAGCCGAGTCGCAAAAGCAGCTGGCTGAGGCGATTCTCGAGAGCCGCAAGCCGTACGTGGACCCCAAGGTCCTGGAGCAGAAGCGCAAGGACCTCGAGGAGCGGCACAAGCAGATCGCGCTAGAGTTGCGACAGAAGCAAGCGACCAAGAGAATCTGTCCGCACAAGCGGGAGAATGGCACCTACAACATAAAGTGGCATGAACATTCGAATCACATCACCATGGGTGTATGCGGTACTTGTCGTTCGGAGTTTGACACGCGCAATCCGGATGACTTGCGGTTGTTGCGTGATGACCTGAAGTCGATCAAGAATATGGCGCGATCTGGTCCTCATGCTATGCGCGGAGCGATGGTTGAAGCGTGATGGCGAAGAAGGACGTTAATGTTGTTACATCACTCGTGGGGAAGGGTCTTGAGCGGGAGTATCTCCTGCTCAAGGACCTCCTCAGTTCGCACGACGTCTATACTGTCGGAATCCATTATTGTAATTGGGCAAATGCGACATTGGTGCGGGCTGACATAAATATTTTTTTGGAGGTCGTTCACCCGCTGGCCTTTAGTTTATCACGAGAAAATTGGCTGTTTCCAAACAGCGAGTGGTGGGACGCTCGAAACAATCAATTCCTAGATCGGTTTACAAAGATCTGTTGTAAGACGCTTGACTGTTACCGCATCTGGTGCCAGAAGGTAGGACCGCAAAAGTGCGTGTACACTGGCTTTGAAGCGCGGGATCTTTATCGTCCGGACGTGACCCGGGAGAATAAATTTCTTCACGTCGCCGGGGAGAGCGAGTTCAAAAATACTGAGGCGGTCGTCGGGGCCTGGAAGATGGGCAACTGGTCGTACAAGCCGCTTCCGCTGACGGTGGTCACACGCCAGAAGAAGTACCAGAACCTGTGCGAGGGTGTCCCGGGTGTGACGTGTATCGTACGCGCGTCGGAAGAGGAGCTCGTGCAGCTGATGAACTCGCACCGGTTTCACCTCATCCCGAGCGCCTATGAGGGCTTTGGGCACATTCTCAACGAGGGGTTGGGTTGCGGCGCCCTGGTGATTACCACTGACGCTCCGCCCATGAGTGAGTTCGCGGGGGTGCAGCGAGACTGGTCGGTGTCTGTAACGACTCGGACGGAGCGGGCGCTAGCACAGCTTAGCCACGTTACGCCGGTGGGGGTACAGGTGGCTTGCGGTAAGGCGATTCAGGCGGCTGACAGCGGCGAGTTTGTCGGGGATAACGGTACTGACCTAGGCCGTGGTTCGCGTTCAGGCTATGAGGTGCGAAAGGCTTTTTTGGCCTCACGCGAGTCGTTCCGTAAGACGTTTCTTTCTCTGGTGGGTGTGCCGTGAAGAGCGAAGTTCCGCCGAACACGCAAGCGGCCATTGAGCACCTGATCCAGGTGGCGCTGGAGGAAAAGGTAGTGATTGCGGGTTTCGCTTTCTCAATTGAGCCGCCGTCGATCGTTAACTTTGGAAATTGTCGTGACGCCGGTGAGTTGAGGCTATTTACGATGTTGTGTCAGACGATCAACGAGAAGAAGTCACTGGGCCAAGTCATAGTACAGATCGTTGAGAGGCCCGTGTGACGCTCAACTGCGTATGGTCAGAAACAAGTTTGGACCCAGATAACCGTTCGCACTACGGTATGGCCACTCTGGTGAATAATTCTCTCGACAAGGCCGAACTTGGTTTCGTCCACCGAAATGGTTTCAAGCAACTTCCAGCTGACGTGGACGGCGCGGTGGTCATCATCCACGGTTCACACCAGTTGACTGATGTTGATGCGGTCGTGGGAGATATCTTAAGACTTAAATGGTCCGTCTCGATCGTAATCTGTGATGAGGAGGGTGTCTTTCCGATCAACCGCTTGACGGGATTGCGAAGAAAAGTCTGGATCCAGATGCCAATACCGAAGGTACATGACATCGCGGACCGTCGACTTATCTGTGGTTATCCGAATGACGCGCCAGTATATTTGCAGCATTGTCAAAAGGAGATGAAAGAAAGACCGCTCAACTGGTTTTACTCGGGACAGGTGAACCACCAACGGCGGCGGGAGTGCATCGCCCAGTTGAAGATGACCAACCACGGTTTTCTCTTCGAGTCTCCTACGTTCTGGGGAGGGTTACCCCGAGACGAGTACTACCAGAAGTTAGCGTCGTGCAAGGTCGCGCCGTGCCCGTCAGGCGCCGCGACACCGGACACGTTTCGGGTCTGGGAGTCCCTGGAGGCAGGTTGCGTTCCGGTTGTGGAGGACAAGTGGCCACCGTTCTTTCCACGCTTAGGCGGGTACGGACAGACGGGCTACTGGAAGCTGGTGTTAGGCGAAGATCCCCCGTTTCCGGTCTTGACCGACTGGCGGGATTGGCCCGCGCTGATCGATCAGTCGTTGCGTGACTGGCCCGTGAACCGGGATCGATTGCAAGAGTGGTGGAAGGGTTATAAGGCCAAGATGACGCGGTGGCTTGAGGAGGACGTCAATGCTGTTAGATAATGAGGTGACCATTCTCATTCCCACGTCTCCCATTCCTCGTCACCCTGACACGGGACTGATCGAGCAGTGTGTAAGCTCGATCCGTCATTATTTTTCTACGGCTCGGGTCATCATCATGGCGGATGGTGTTCGTCCCCAGGTTGAGCACCGTCGTCAACAGTATGCGGAGTACTTGGAACGGTTGAGCCGGCTGTGCGGGGAACAGAAGTTAGGAAATACGATACTTAAGATATTTTCAAGCCACAGTCAACAAGCGGTCATGACGCGAAATACGCTGCACCACGACGTGACGACGCCGCTCATCCTATTCGTCGAGCATGACGCGATCTTGCGGCCAGATCCGCCGATAAATTTTGACGCTATATTTTGGCAGCTGTTGAACGGCGGCGTCAACCTCGTACGATTTTACAACTGGGACGATATCTGGCATGAACACCAGTACCTGATGCGTGATGAGCTCTCACACGACGGTGCGCGCTTCGTCAAGACAGTTCAGTACTCGCAGTGGCCCCTGGTGTCGCGCACTGACTACCACGTCGAGCTGTTGAAGCGTAGTATTCCGGAACACGCTCGAACGATGATCGAGCCGGCGGTCTACTACCAGGTGGCGGCCCAGGACTGGGAGGCCAACAAGCTCGTGATCTATCTTGACGGTCATCGGACGTTTACTCATATTGACGGCCGAGTTGATGAGGCCACTGGTCAGAAAGATCCGGCGGAGTGGTGATGAAGCCAATTAGGACATTCTTACAAGAAGACGGGTCACGACGGTATCAGGTGCTAGCGCCTGACTTCATCGCTGAGCGAGAGGACTACCCGCACTACGAGAAGGATCGGTTTGCCTCCATGGAGGTAAACTTAAAGAAGGGTGATGTGCTGTTTGACGTCGGGACCGAGACGGGATGGCAGTCAGCGATTTACGCGCGATTCGTGGGCGCCGAGAACATGTGTTTGTTTGAGCACGTGCCGGAGCTGTGGCCGACGATTAAGCAGGTCTGGGATGCCAACTCGTTGCCCCTACCCCTGGCGACCTACTGTGGCTTCGTCAGTAACCGGACCACCCAAGCATATCGTCCGCTCGGCGGCCCCTGGCCTGATGAGGCCGTTACCGGTGAGCCCCTAACAGACTTCTCGACGTGGTCGACGATCCACGCGAACACTGCCGGTCCTGAGGTCACTGTCGACCGGTTCGTCGAGGTCATCGGTCGAGCGCCGAAGGCGTTGACGATTGACGTGGAGGGCGCGGAGTTTAGGGTGATACAAGGAGCGCTTCAGACATTGGCTAACCATCGGCCGCTCGTTTGGGTCAGTCTTCACCCTGATCTTCGTATGAAGAGTTTCGGCGCAAGCAAGCGAGCCGTTCGAGATCTGATGGAGAGCGCCGGCTACTGGGAGCAGTACCTCGGCGTGGATCATGAGGAGCACTCATTTTTTTATCCCGAAGAGCGGCAAGACTCTGTCGTTCTGGTTGACAGCCCCTGGGGAACCTACGGTACCCGGCACGAGAGCTTCGAGGAGAAGATCCCAAATTGGAAAGACTGTTCGGGGATGCCCTATGCGAAGGCTTGGGGCGCGAATGATTAAGCTTCTTATCACCGGCCGGACCAGCTTTATCGGTGGACACTTCGTCGAGCACTTACTGTTAAACACCGATTGGGAGGTGTATTCTATCGAGCGGTTGCCAGTGAGACTGGCCGGCTCATCTCGGGTTCACCAGCTGTTCCATGATATCCGGGCCGAGGTGCCCGCTCAGATCATCGAACAGGTAAAGGATGTTGACTATTTGATTCATCTTGCGGCGGACGTTAGCGGGGTCAAGTCACTGACTGACCCAAAACTGAGTGTCACGACCAACGTGGTGGGAACTTTTAACGTCTTGGAGTTGGCGCGAAAGCTGCCCAACCTTGAGAAGTTCGTGCAGGTCTCCACCGGTGAGGTGGTCGGCGCGATGCCGTTTCCGTTTTTCGCGGACGAGAGCGCGCCGTTGCGACCGTCCAACCCGTACGCGGCGTCTAAGGCCGCAGCTGAGGCGCTAGTGAACGCTTATCGAGTGTCGTTCAACGTGCCAGCGATTATCGTTCGTTCGATGAATGTGTTTGGACCGGGACAGTCTGCCGAGCGTTTCGTACCGATGGTGGTTAAGATGATCCTTGAGGGACAGTCTTTTGCGTGTCACGTCGATCAACACGGAAGTTACGGCTCACGAAATTGGTTGCACGTGAGACACCTGGTGAGAGGACTCCACCAGGCACTTAAGCAAGGAAACGTTGGCGAGACGTATCACATCGTGGGACCAGAGCGAAACAACTATGAGGTGGTTAATCTCTTAGCGAAGTCTTTGGACCGACCGGCCACTTTTAGGGCCGTCGTTCCTGGTCCGTCACATGACCACCGGTATGCTTTGCAAAATACTAAGATTGGCCTTAACTTTGATTGTCATCTTGATGAGGACTTAGCGAGTACGGCTAGGAGCTATCTGTGAGTAGCTTCCTCGTCACCGGCGGTTGTGGGTTCGTGGGGTCTCACCTCGTAGAGGAGCTGCTGGCCCAGGGACACCACGTTACGGTGTTAGACTCGCTGACTTACGCGGGTTCGCTGCGAAACATCGCGCACTTATCAAGTCCGCGACTCGAGTTTGTGTATCATGATTTTAGCCACCCGCTGCCAAAGCTTAGGCACTTTGACTATGTAATTCACAACGGCGCGGAGTCGCACGTGCTGCGGTCATTGACAGATCCGGGCTTGTTCGTACAATCGAATGTGATTGGCACACTAAACTTATTGGAATGGGCTCGTTTTGAAATGCCTGACAAGTTTGTGTATGTTTCAACCGATGAGGTGTTTGGCCCGGCGGGTGATGAGCCTTACCATGAGGGCGACCGGTTGAAGCCAACTAACCCGTACTCGGCGACCAAAGCCGGTGGAGAATTTTTGGTGCGAAGTTATTTTCGCTCCTTCGGCGTGCCGGCGCTCATCACCCGGACGATCAACATGTTTGGTGAGCGGCAGCATCCGGAGAAGTTCGTGCCGTTAGCTATTAAGAAAATCTTGGCGGGTGAGGTGGTTGACATTCACGCCCACGAGGGCGTGGTTGGGTCACGTCAGTGGGTGTATGCGGGCGGGCAGGCTAAAGCCCTAGCTTGGTTGGCTGAGAACGGTGAGCCCGGGAAAGCCTATCACGTGTCGGAGGGTGTTTGGAAGTCAAACCTGGAGGTGGCGCAGCTGATCGCGCAGATATTGGACTTGCCGTTAAATTACCAGTTGAAAGAGTACGCCTGGAGCGGGCATGATTTTAGCTACAGCATCAGTACGAGGGGTACACCGGAGCACGTGAACTGGAAGATGAACGATAGCTTTGAGAAACTGTTCGAGAAGACAGTTCGTTGGTATGTTGACAATCCGGGGTGGCTCGCGTGAAGATCGTGTTCTTAGGAAATTTTGGCCCGGTGCACTCGACCGAGTCTCACCACGCGTGGACGTGGGAGAAGTTGGGACACCAGGTCGTGCGGCTACAGGAGAATCAGGCCACGTCGGACGAGGTGGTTCGCGCGTGTCAAGGCGCGCAGCTATGCCAAATTACACACACACACGGTTGGAGCTTACCGGGATTGCTATCAGGTGAGTCGATGCTGGCGGCGATTCACGCGCTGGGCGTGAAAACGATGTCTTATCACCTCGACGTTTACTGGGGTTTGAACGCTTGGGACAAGCGTGAAGATAACATCGGCAAGCATCCTTCGTGGAAGGTGCAGTACTTCTTTAGCACGGTAGGCGACCGGGATGAGGACTTTCGCAAGCGAGGTGTTAACCACCATTGGTTGCCGCCTGGCGTGGTCGAGTATGGTTGTTATGAGGGAAAGGCTTATGACTCGATCGATGTGGGGTTTGCAGGTAGCATAAACTACCATCCAGAGTACCCCTGGCGTAAGACGATGGTGGAGGCGCTTCAGAAGAACTACGGTCCGCGATTCCGGGTGTTTCAGGGCCGTCGGGAACAGGACCTTAACAACTTGTACGCGTCAGTGAAGGTTCTGGTCGGAGATCACTGTTTCGCTGGTCAGCCAAAGTATTGGTCAGATCGTTTGCCCGAGACCTGCGGCCGGGGCGGCTTTATCGTCTATCCGAAGACGGAAGGGATGACGATCCCGACGGCGACCTATGAACCGCAGAACGTGGGTGACCTCATTGCGAAGATCGACTATTACTTAGGACACGTGGTTGAGCGTGAGGAGATTCGCAAGAGGTGCTTCGAGCACGTGAAAGCGCATGATACGTATACTCACCGGTTGCAAGAAGTGCTGAAGGTGATGGGCCTTGCGGCGTGAAGATCTCTCTGTGTATGCCCATCTTCGGAGCGGCGCGAGCCCAAGTTTTTTGTGATGCGGTCTACTCGATCTTGCTGCAGGGGTACGATGACTTCGAGCTGGTCGTTCAGGACGGGAACGTTGAGAAGCCGTTGGCGGAGGTTCCTGCTGTCCGACGCGTTTTGGACCTTTTGGAAGGTCATCTTCGCTATTCTTGCGGGCGTGACTTGGGCATCTTTGACGCGTTGAATAGGTCGTTACGACGGGCTACCGGTGAAATTTTATACTTCATGTGCTCGGATGATTTACTTTGCCCAGGAGCGCTTACGGCCGTGAACGGGGTCTTCACCCAGGAGCGCTTCGGTGGGCCCTATTGGTTGTACGGGAAGACGATATCGGCGGACATCACGGGAAAGTCGCTCGGTGTCGATGGAGCACCAATAACCTATGACCAGCTCCTGGAGCACAACCGCATCGGTCAGCCTAGCGTGTTTTGGAACCGGGGCATGATGGAGTTGGCGGGAAAGTTTGACCCGCGGTATAAGCACGCCGGAGACTACGACCTGTGGTTACGTTTTTGGGCGCGGCGAGAGCCCTGGTTCTTGGGTCAGACGCTCGGGATATTTCGGCACCATGACCAGCAGAACACGAGCGTGCAGGTCGCCGCGGTGGAAGAAGAGGCCCGTAAGATCTCGGTTCGGCACCGAAGCTTCGGAGAACTAATTAAGCGGTCTCGCAACACCTTTGCGGTGAATCAATTTTATCGGGATGGGGCTCCGGAGAGCGTGAACTAGACGATGGCGACCACGATTAAAATTTCGGACACACTGGCCTGGATCGCAGCCTTTATCGTTCAACGGCCGACGACCGGTGTGGGCAATATCCCCAACGAGCCCGGAATGACGGCGGCCAACAAGGTGATGCAGACCATCCAGGCACCACCGTTTCGCTGGAGCTGGAACCGGGTCGAGAACTCGACGATCGTCTGCACGCCGGGTGTCACTGACTACGTCGTCTCCTTAGCGAACTGGGGCTGGCTTGAGAAAGCGTCAGCTTTCTTAAGCACCAACAACCCGCCGACGTTCACCCTGGAAGTTTCGCAGGTTATCGAAAAGGAGACCAAGCAGGCACAGGTGCAGAAGGTCGCGCCGATCCTAGACGACAACGCTGGCAATATCACCTTTCGGCTGTCGCCGGCCCCGGACCAGGCCTACGCGATCACGCTAATCTACCAGAAGGCGGCGATCCTCGCGACCACTCTAGGTGCGACCACCTGGGCGCCGATCCCCGACCGGTACGCGTTTCTCTACGAGCAGGGCCTGCTGGCGCACATGCAGGGAATTTACTCACCGCAGCTTTATGGATTTAGCCTCGAGATGTTTTTCCGGCAGCTTGTGGGCGCCGCTGAAAGTTTGACAGAAACTGAAAAAGCTATCTTCCTGGAGGACCAGTTGCGGATTCTTCGTACTCAGGGCAACTCTCAGCTGTCGATGACGCAAGGAAAGCAGTCGAGGTTATAAGATGCCTAGCACAAATTCTTCAACACTTACCGCGCAGCTGCTGGTCAACTACGCGCGCACGTTTCCCTGGGCTACGCCGGTGGTGGGGATAGCGGGCTATACCGATCAGCCGGCGGTGTCATTCCTCGATGAGGTCGTTAAGAAGATCTTGGCGAAGACCAACCCGTGGAAGTGGAACGCGGCGAAGTTTCCGGCGATTCAGACACAACCTTACCAACAGGACTACCCGACGTCGATCAGTCAGAACGTGATGGGTTGGCTGCAGGCGGCGGTGATCGCGGACATTAATAACACGGCTAATCCGATCCCGATCTTGCCGATCAATACGGTGCACAGCCTACTTCCCACGATGATCACGGGTCGGCCACAGAAGGTGTCGTGGGTCGCAAATGCGATCGCACTGACCGCGGTGTGGGGTCGCGGTCGGCCCGGTGATCCGGGGCCTAACGTTCCTTACATTGACCCGCTCGTGCTAAACGGCGGAGGCCCGAGCAACAACCCGCTGACGGCGATCACCGACGCTAACAATAATATACTGTTGGTGACTACCTATGGGATGACTGGAACTGTCGCACCGCTGGCCTCGGTCGGCGCGGCGGGGGGTACGACAGTAGTTGATGGGACGGTCGTGTGGACGGTGCAAGATCCTAATGGCGTTGCGTTGCGCGTGGACGCCCTGGCGACCTTTCAGTCGGTCGTGTGGGAGCTGCGTGTTTTGTACCAGAAGAAGCCGCCCAACATCACGACGTTGCAACAGACGGTTGCGCCGATTCCGGATGACCTTAACTACCTGGTGAAGCAAGGTTTTCTCGCCTACTGTACGAAACAGAGTATCGCGCGCGCGAGTAACTTTGCGGGGGAGTACGCTCAGTGGCTGGAGGATATTCAGAGCGCGATGGAGAGTTCGGACCGTGAGTACCAAGAGTTCGGATTCTACCCGGCGCAGCCGATTCAGGGCGGGGCTAGCGAATCAGGCGGAAGCGGCACGTGGGGTTACCCGGGATGGCCAGGATGGAGCGTGGTCTTAATATGAATCTACAACAACTTGCCCAACGGGATAAATTTTTATGCGGTATCTGCAAAGGGTCAGTAGATATGTCTCTTTGTTTTCCTCATCCCGCTTCACCAAGTACTGATCATATAGTTCCTAGAGCTGGCGGAGGAACTGATGATCCAATAAATTTGCAATTAGCTCATTTTCATTGTAACAGGAAGAAAAGTGTTTATGCCGCTCCAAAAGGAATGAACCCAACAAAATTAGTCGAGGATGTGGTAGCTTATGCTGAAGCGGCCAAAAAACAGCGTGAAGCTGGAAGTAGGGGTGGTTTTAGACTAAAAAAACTTTACCCAGAGTTAGCAAAAGAATTGGGAAAAAAGTATGGGCCATTGGGCGGTAACCGTTCGTATGAGCACACCAGTAGGGTGGGAAAGATTGGAGGTTTTAAGGGGAATAACGGAGGATCTACAAAAGGTGGTCTTAACCAAAACTCTCAAGCTGTTTTGGCCAAATACCGAACTTCAGAACACCAACGACAGGCTGCTTTATCTGCCCGTCATAACCAATGGCATATTCGTCGTGATAAATTTAATTATGAGTGCCAATTATGCCATCCCGATTTTTTTGACATTTGGGAGGGACAAGCTTGTTATCAGTAGTTATCACCACCCATCACGATGCGGCTACCTGCTACCTAACGGTCTTCGCGGTGAAGGCTCAACTGGAGGCCCATGGCCTAGCGCACGAGATCATCGTCGTCGCGGACGGCGGTACCGAGCAAAAGTGGGAGAACGCCGGCGTGACGTGTCTGCGGGTCAACACGGGTTCACCGCAGGGATCACGTGACTTAGGAATTCGGGCTGCGAAGTATCCTGACGTTCTGGTCCTCGAGTCCCACGTGATCGTTAGCGACATCGGCAAGTTACTGCTAGAGCACCAGTATCTTAAGTCGGCGATTACCTTTCCGGTGCGAAAAGCCGAGGGCCCAGATATGTTTGATGTTTACGCCCATGCGACGGACTGGGACGGCGACTTGTGGCACAAGCGGCTGATTTACTCGCCGGTTCGAAGTGGCACACATTGGGTAGCGCAGTTTGGCGCGTCTTGCTTTATGCTTGACCGTAACTGGTACCTAGAGTCAGGCGGTTATACCGATTTACTCACAGGTTGGGGCGGTGAAGAATCTTTTCTACCGCTAAAAGCCTGGATGTTGGGCCGAGAGGTCTGGCAGGTGCCGAGCGTGGCTCATTACCATTACTTGACTCCCGGCGCCCACGCGGATAAGCCTTTTCTCGAATCTAACCTGGCGATCGTGGGATATGTCATCGCGGGACGAAAGAAACCAAGCTTGAAGATCACGCCACAAATTGAGGCTGAGCGGCAACGGATTTGTCATGGTCCGTTCGCGGGTGACCTTGACAGGTTACGTGCGCGTCTCCGACTGAAGGAGGTGCCGTATGCCTGATAATACTCTACTTGAGCTTCATGGAGCGCATGCGGACACGAGACATACTCCCTTAGCCACGATAAAGTTTATTGGGGGTCTACAGACCCAACGGTCGCCGTTCGCTTCGATCGATACACGGTACAACTCAAAATTCTTGGGAGGTAAGCCCGACGCGTTGATTGACGGTAGCAACTGTGAGATCTCAAATTCGCTGACGCTGCAACGTCGGTTTGGCTTAACAAACTACGGTCCGGCGATTCCGGCGCCGTTGACTTTCTTCGAGTGGAAGTCATCGGCCCCGCCGGGGTTACAGACCGTTGTTGATACGCCGACGGCCGTTTATACTTATAGTCCTACGTTTTCGGGCATCTTATTCTATAAGACTCCGGGTTCGGGACAGACCAACTTTTGGAGTGTTGTCAATACCTTGTACACGGGTAACGGCGTCGATCTTTATAAGGTCAGCGGACCGAACCTCTTACTCCAGTCCAATACGTTCTCGGATGGCGCTTGGTCTCCGAGGTCCAATGCCACAGTGTTAAATAACCTGCAGTTTGACCCGAACGGAGGCCTGACCGCATACCAGATCAACTGGTTAGGAACGGGACCTGGAACTTTTATCCAGCAGTCAGTGTTTCCTAACTATACGCCAATCGCGCTGAACACGTTCACCGCCTCGATTTGGATCCGCGCGAGTAGCGGTACACCCACGGTGACGTTGTACCTGCAAAATCAGGCGGGGACGAGTGTCACGTCTAACACGGTTACGCTTAGCCAGACTTGGACGCGGTATTCGGTCACCGGGTCGCTCGCGGCGGACTCCACCCGAGTGGTGTTTCGCCTCGGTAATCCGAGCGCCGTGGGCTCGATTCAAGTTTATGCGGCGCAGCTTGAGGTGGGTGGTCCGATGACCCCTGCTCAGATCACCACGACGCAGCCGCAGGGCGTCTACCTCTGGGGTATCGTCGCACCGACGACCGCTCCGGTGGTGACCCAGGTCGTGTTGAGCGCCTACTGGCAAGCGACGCACGCTTATCTGCTCAATGATACGATCACTGACTCAAACGGCAATCTTGAGACGGTCACGGTGCCCGGAACTTCAGGCGGAACCGCGCCCACCTGGTCCTTGCTCAAGGGGGCTACGACGACGGACGGCGGCGTCACCTGGGTCAATGGAGGTCCTAATGGGCTCTCACCTAAGACGGGTTACCGGTGGTATTACGCTTATCTCAACCAGTACACGGGGCATCCGTCCAACGTGAGTCCGATCAGCACGAGCACTGCGGTTTTCTCGAACAACTTGGGCATCCAGTATAACATTACGGGGGTGGGTTCGAACGACCCGCAGGTAAACCAGATCGCGCTCTACCGTAACGTGGACGGCGGGGCCTTCTGGTTGCAGGTGGCCGTGTTTGGCAATCCTCCCAACGGGATCTGGACTTATGGGGACGTGATCCAAGATGTCAACCTGAGTTCAATCTACGCACCCATCGGTTTGCTTAATAGTCCGCCGCCCATCGGAGCGATTAACCCGGTGTGGCACCAGTCTCGCATGTGGGTGAGCGTTAGCAGCAACCAGTATTTTTCTTCAGGTCCGGATAACGCGTCGGTGCTGAACATCGTCCAAAATGGGGTGGTCGCGGAGTCGTTCGCTCCGGCGAACGTGGAGCCGCTCGACGAGCCGATCGTTCGGTCGTGGCCGACGACCTCAGGTATACTCACCTGGACGGTGGGAGACTTGTGGCTGACGACAGGCAGTGACCTCGCGTCATTTAATCCGGTTAAGATCTTGGCGGGACACGGTGTTAGAAATTATAACGCCATCGACTCGGACGGTAGCACCACTTGGATGTATACGTCAGACAAGCAGTTCTTATCGGTTAACGCAAGTGCGGGCTCGGTCGAGTTGGGCTTCACCATCGGGGACGTGCTAGCCCAGAAGATTGACCCGTCTAAGGCTTGTGTCGCACGACACATTAGCGGCTCGCTTGACAATGCGGTCTTCGTGGGTGATAGCTCAACCGGCTGGTACCGGGTAAATCCTAACCAGGTGGGCGCCAGCGTGAGCGGGGAGCCCTCACCGGTGTTCTCACCGTTCGCGACGCTCACGGGTGGCGCGCAGGTGTTCTCGTCGATCGAGACCTCGCCGGGGGTAAAACAGCTCCTGGTGGGAGCGGTGGGTACCGCGTCGATTCAAACCGTCGGACAGCTGACCGGACTCGGGTCAAACTCAGGGTCGGGAACTCCCTGGTCCAGTCCAAATAATATCTCCCTGAATAGTTCGGGATCACCAGCGACGGTTACCCTCGCGGCCTCGACTTCCTCTCAATTTTTGCAGGCGACTAATTTTAACCTGGGAGTGCCTAATGACAATATTACCGGAATCAAGGTATTCGTCGTTGGGAGCCAGTCGTCGGCTGATCCGAATGCGGTCGTTTCGCTGAGTTGGATTAGTCCTCCTAGTGGACCCGCGCCAACCTATACTTTTCAGTTGCCGCTAGCCAGTGGACAACTTACGTTCGGCGGGGTTAACTCCACCTGGGGTCAGGTCTTAACGGCCGCGAATCTTAACTCCCCATCTTTTGGGTTTCAGATCAAGGCGGCTAACGCCACCGGCGGAAATGTTACGTTCAACGTTTCAGGTATCTTGGTGCAGGTGTTTTACTTCAACTCGCTTCCCACGACGTTTAACGTCCAATTTCGTGACATAACAGTGTTTGCTGATGCGGGGGTTCCCTACACCTGGAATGCGACCATCGGCAGCTTGTACCTCGCGTCCTCGGGAACGCTCGCTGAGCCGGAGACGATCACCACCATCGTTCGGGCGGCTAACGGTGTGCAACCTGCGGTGGCGGTACTGTTGGACGAGATCACGGGCCCGTTTGAGACGTTGTCGCTTTCGGTGAACGACCCGCCGCAGCTGGCGCCGAGCACGTCGTTGATCGCCAACCGGTTTCACCTGAGCCAAGGATCGGTGCCGCCGTTGTGCCAGCACATGCAGATCAAGCTCTCGGGCGGCGCGACCGCGACACGAGACGAGCTGCTCGCCTTGATCGTTCGGGGCGCCCTGGTGCCGGAGCAAAGCTGACGATGCCGACGCTCAAAGAGGCCGTGAGCAGCAATATTCGCTACCGGGTGGATAACCCGGACGTCCGGCCAGAGCCGGTGTCAAATATTGTCTCTCGCGTCTCGATGCCGCTGGTAACATTTCAACCGCCGGTGAACTTACCGACACGGGGGATCTTGCCACCGGACTTGATCGTGGGGACGGACTTTTATTCAGGTGCGCGACAGTTTCGGGACAACTCGAGGTCGAGTAGCATGATCCCGCCGAATGCGGTGAGCCGAAATCGAACTCCTCAATTTTTGAGCAACAAGAAGCTAGTTGCGCCCACGATCGGGGGTGGGTCAGCGCTCGGACGGTACAACTCGATCACGGCGGTATTGACCCCGGTGGCGGTCGCGGCGGGTACGACGACGACGCAGACCTTTACGGTGGCCGGGATCTTGAGCTCGGACAAGGTGATCGGGTACCAGTGGGTGACTCCCCAGACGGTGGGGGTGATCGCTATCGCGCTGCGGGTGACTGGTGACAACTTATTGACGGTTGACTTTTCAAATCCAACGGCGGGCTCTTTGACCCCCACGGGTGGAACGATAACGTTGATCTTGGTTCGTTAAGAGGGAAAAGAGGCTCAGCATGACAGGCAGTGAGGGTTTGATCATCTCGGCGGCGGGGGTAATCGTGGGGATGACGGTTCGTGAGCTGCCACGGATCGTCTTGGAGAAGGTTCTGTTGCGACGACAGCCCAAGAGCGCTGAGCCACCGCTCTATGTTAACGGAAACGGTAAGCGACTGGAGCTGCGCGGTGACGTTGAGAAGGTGTTCGTTGACACGCTGTCGCGAGACATCTTGCCGGTGCTTAACCAACAGACGGCGATCTTGGGTCAGATCGCCGAGACCAACAGTCAGATGAAAGACGGCATCTTGATCCTGGTGGACCGTGGAAGTAAGAGGCGCTGATGATGAGTGTTCAAGTTTGGGTACGGTTGTATAATGAAAATGACCCGGCGGAGAGGAAGCTATTCATTGAGTGGCTTTACGCCCGACGTGCCGAGAATAGATTTAGCCCTGAGATCTTCGAGAAGAAGCAAGCCCAGATCTGGACGGCTTTTGACGATACGGGCATTCGGGGTTTCATTCCGATCACAGTGGCTTATATACTGGAGTCATTGGCCTTCGCGCCAGGTACGCCGCCGATCATTGAGGCCAAAGCTCTTCAGGCGATGCAGGCGGTTCTCATCCATCGTGCCTCAGAGAAAAATGTGGGGGATGCTTTTTTCGTAACTTATGATGAGAATGTCGTGGCCTTCGCTAAGAAGTACGGCTGGAATGATGTCAAGGTTCCGGCGTTGAATTTGCACTTTTCGGACCTTGAGGGAAAGCCAAAGGAAGGTGCCTAATGGGAGGCCCAAGCGCAGAATCAAAAGCAAATGAGAAGTCGCAAATGGACTTCTACAAGACGGCCACCGAACAGCAAAAAATTACCTTCGGCCAGCAGCAGGATTTGCATAAAGTTGTTATGGATGCGACGGTGCCCATCTTGCAAAAGGGGCCACAGCAATACGGATATACCCCGGAAGTTGACGCGCTGTTGAAGAGCGAGATCATCGACAGTGCAAACCAGGGTACGGCTAACGTGGTCAGTGCGACGCAGCTCGCTGAGCGACAGAAGGCGGGCGGGGCGAGCGTGTTGCCGACCGGCGCCAGCGCCCAGCTGGAGGAGAACGCGCGCATCTTGGGAGAGCAGTCTAAGGCTCGGAGCCTCTCCCAGGAGAAGCTCTCGGGTTACCAGGCCGGTAGCCAACTGTACGGGCAAGCGCTTAACGCGCTGAGCGGTGTTACGGGCCGACCGACGGACTACACGAGCGCCGCGACCGGCGCGGGTCAGGGTGCGACCGGCGCGATCAACCTGGCGGATAGCGAGCGGTCAACGCTGCTGTCATCGCTGCTCACGGGAGCGATTCAAGGTGGATTAACAGTCGCAACCGGGGGCGCAAATAAAGCTCTTGGGATTCCTCCGTGCTGGGTCGCTCGGGCTGTGTATGGTGAGGATAGCCCGTTGTGGTTGATCTTCCGTGACAAATTCTTCGACGGCCGTTTCCCGACGCTCAGTGCTCTATACCTGCGGTTCGGTGAGCGGTTTGCTAAGTTTGTGAAACGGTCTCGCGTGTTGAAGGCCGTCGTCAAGTGGCTGATGGACAGGGTGGTCTATGATAAGAAGGATTGAGGCATTAGCTGATTCGCTCTGTAAGATGTACGGGGCGCTGGACCCGGCGAGCGACGCTTACCAGCTCCGGAATCCGGGTTTGCTGCGAGCGTTCTCCCCGAAGCACGAGCGAGATGACAAGGGAAACCGGGTGTTTAAGACCTTCGTGGCGGGCTATGAAAACTTGCTGCTGGACTTGAAGATCAAGTGCAGCGGTCAGAGCCGGGCGAAACTTGGGCCAGAGTCACCTCTTGTGGATTTGCTGACGACTTACGGTAATCCGACGAGCTCGCTTAAGTACGTCGTCAATTTTTTACGCCACGCGTTGAAAGATGATACGATACCCACCGGCGTTCGGTTGGGGTGGTTCTTGGAAGAGCCCGTTGCTGAGGAGAAGACCGATGCCTGATCCTGAAGTGACCACGCCTCCCGCTGATTCTGGGCAGCCTACACCGCCTGATGTGGGAGCTC
>Ga0137397_10000205_pt1 | contig 39536 bp, 43 predicted proteins | sample czorhiz116metaG_FD_106658 | JGI IMG/M metagenome (GOLD analysis project Ga0137397, IMG submission 106658) | Vadose zone soil microbial communities from Angelo Coast Range Reserve, California, USA - czorhiz1.16 metaG | ecosystem: Environmental > Terrestrial > Soil > Vadose zone | place: USA... | reverse complement strand
CCCCGATCTTAAGGCATCATGGACTACCAGCCGCCGCCGTTCTTCAGCCGCGGTCCCGCGCCGCTGGTTCGCCTCGGGTTTTTCGTATCGCTCGCCGTGCTCCTCATGGTGCTCGATGCGCGTTTCCGCTACGCCGAGTCCATCCGCGAAGCCCTTGCCCTGCTCGCCTATCCCCTGCAGCGCGTTGCGCTCGCTCCGGGCGAGCTGTTCGGCGCCTCGGCCGACTTCTTCACCACGCAAGTCGCGCTCAAGCAGGAGAACGACCGGCTCAAGGCGAAGGATCTGCTCGCGGCGAGCGACCTGCTCACGCTCGGCGCGCTGCGCGCCGAGAACGTGCAGTTGCGGCGGCTGTTCGACGCGCGCGAGCGCGTCCCCCGTCCTTCCACGTTCGCCGAGATCCTCTATCAGGGGCGCGACCCCTTCTCGCGCAAGGTGATCATCGACAAGGGCAGCCAGCAGGGCATCGAACCCGGGCAGGCGGTGATCGACGATATCGGGGTCATCGGGCAAGTGACGCGGGTGCATCCCTTCGTCGCCGAGGTGACGCTGATCACGGACAAGGAGCAGCGAACTCCGGTCGAAGTCGTGCGCAACGGGCTGCGCGCCGTGATCTACGGCGGAGGGGACAAGAGCACGCTCGATCTGAGCTACACGGCAACGAATGCCGACGTGCAGGCCGACGACCTGCTCGTGACTTCGGGGATCGACGGGACGTATCCACCGGGTCTTCCGGTCGCCAAGGTGTCGAAGATCGAGCGCAACGCGGCCACTTCCTTCGCGACGATCACCTGCATCCCCGCGGCCGGCACCGACCAGAACCGGCAGGTGCTGGTGCTATCGCGGGAGGCGGGCCTGCCGGCGCCGCCCGTGGAAGCCGAGCCTCGCGCAAGCGGCGCGCCTAAACCGAAGCGTCCGAAGAATCGCGAATAGGAGCTCATGGCCTACTTCGAGCAGCCCGAGCGCATTCTCCTGCCGGTGAACGTGGCCTATATGGCCCTCACGGTCGTGCTCGCGCTCCTGTTCAATCTGCTGCCCTGGCACGACCTGACCGGCGTCCCGGACATGGCCGCCCTCGTGATCGCGTTCTGGTGCGTGCACCAGCCGCGCCGGATGGGCATAGGCACCGCCTGGTTCGTGGGGCTCGTCATGGACGCCGGCAACGGCGCCCTGCTCGGCCAGCATGCGTTCGCTTACGCCTTTCTCGCGTTCGGCGCGATCACCCTGCACCGGCGCATCCTGTGGTTTTCTCTTTGGCAGCAGGCCGCGCACGTGCTGCCTCTGCTGCTCGCCAGCCAGGCCCTGATGCTCGGCGTGCGGATGATCGCGGGGGGTGTGTTCCCGGGACCGATGTATTTCGCCGGGAGCCTGATCGCCGCCGCGCTGTGGCCCACTGCGACTTTCCTCCTGCTCTTGCCGCAGCGCAGGCCCGACAGCGTGGACGAGAACCGGCCGCTGTAGGCAGGCGCGCATGGCGGAAATCAAGAACATCCGCAGAGAGCTGCACTACTTCCAGGTGAGGCTGGGCGTCGCGGGTGCGCTGGTGCTCGCGGCGTTCGCGATCCTGTTCGGGCGCTTTTTCTACCTTCAGGTCGTCCAGCACCAGTACTACGACACCAAGGCCGAGGACAACCGCATCTCGATCGTCCCGATCCCGCCCAACCGCGGGCTCATTTTCGACCGCAATGGCGTGGTGCTCGCCCGCAACTACTCGGCCTACACGCTGGAGCTCACCTTGAGCAAGATCGCCGATCTCGACGGCACCATCAACGCGCTCGCCCGCCTAGTCGACATTCAGCCCAGGGACCGACGACGCTTCCAGCGCTTGAGGGAGGAGAGCAAGGGCCGGGACAACCTGACGCTGCGCACGCGACTGACCGACGAGGAAGTCGCCGTCCTCGCCGTCAACCGTTACCGATTTCCGGGGATGGATATCAAGGGACGGCCCTTCCGGCAGTATCCCCTGGGCGAAGTAGCGTCGCACGTCGTAGGCTACATCAGCCGGATCGACGACCAGGATGTCGATCGCATCGAGGAGTCCGACCAGGCGGGCAACTACAAGGGCACCGACCATATCGGCAAGACCGGACTGGAGCAGAGCTATGAGCAGGCCCTGCACGGGACCACCGGCTTCGAGCAGGCCGAGACCGACGCGAGCGGGCGCATCGTCCCGCGCGGTACGAACGTGCGCACGCTCGCACCGCGCACGCCGCCCAGGCCGGGAAACAATCTGACCCTCACCCTGGATATCCGCCTGCAAGAAGCCGCCGAGCGCGCCTTCGGCGACAACCGCGGGGCGCTGGTGGCGATCGAGCCGGCAACCGGCGGGATCCTCGCCTTCGTTTCCAAGCCGGGCTACGACCCGAACCTGTTCGTCGACGGCATCGACCCGGCGAACTGGGACGCGCTCAACAACTCGCCCGACCATCCGCTCAACAACCGCGCGCTCACCGGCCTGTACCCGCCCGGCTCGACGTTCAAGCCCTACATGGCGCTTGCCGCGCTCGAGCTCGGCAAGCGCACGCCGACCCAGACCATCTTCGATCCGGGCTACTTCATCTTCGGCAACAACCGCTTCCGCGACGACAAGGCGGACGGCCACGGCTACGTGGACATGTACAAGTCCATCGTCATGTCGTGCGACACCTACTACTACATGCTCGCCAACGATCTCGGCATCGACAACATGGCGCGCTTCATCGGCCAGTTCGGGTTCGGCGCGAAGACCGGCATCGACGTCGAGGGCGAGTTTGTCGGCGTCCTGCCTTCGCCGGAATGGAAGCTGAAGCGCTTCAAGAATCCGGCGCAGCAGCGGTGGTTCCCGGGCGAGACCATCAGCGTGGGTATCGGCCAGGGTTACAACTCCTACACTCCGCTGCAGCTCGCGCAGGCGGTCGCCACGCTCGCCAACGACGGCGTGATGTATCGACCGCATTTCGTCGACTACATCCAGAACCCGATCACCGGCGAGCGCAAGTCCGTCGAGCCGCAGGCGATGAAGACCATTCCCCTGAAGGCGAAAAATCTGGAGTTGATCAAGCACGCAATGGTCGGCGTGAACAAGGAGGGCACCGGCGCGCGCGCTTTCTCCGGCGCCGTCTACGTGAGCGCCGGCAAGACCGGAACGGCCCAGGTGGTGGCTCTGAAGCAGGGCGAGAAATATTCCGAGGCGACGGTCGCCGAGCACCTGCGCGATCACGCGCTGTTCATCGCTTTCGCGCCGGCCGACAAGCCGAGTATCGCGCTCGCGGTGCTGGTCGAGAACGCCGGGTTCGGCGCCCGCGCGGCCGCGCCCGTCGCGCGGCAGGTGCTCGATTTCTACCTGCTCGGCAAGGACATCAAGAAACCAGCCGAGCGCGCTCCCTCGCCCGTTCCCCAGGCGCCTAAAGATGCCGACGGCGAAGATTAGACAGCTGCTCGAGAGCGCGACGGCCAAGATCGACGGGCCGCTGATCGCCATCGTCCTGTGCATTCTCGCGCTCGGCCTCGCCACGCTCTACAGCGCCGCCTACCAGGCGCCGGCCAGGTTCGGTGCGCAGGGGCTCAATGCGCTGCTCGCGCTCACGCTGATGTGGGTCGTCGCGCAGGTGCACCCGCAAGTCTTCATGCGCATCGCGGTCCCGGTGTTCCTCGCCGTCCTGCTGATGCTGGTGGGCGTGGCGCTGTTCGGCGACGTGCGGAACGGCGCGCGGCGCTGGCTGCCCCTGGGCTTCGCCAGCATCCAGCCCTCTGAGCTGATGAAGCTCGCGATGCCGCTCCTGCTCGCGCGCTACTTCCACCGGCACGAGGCGGCGCTGCGCCTTCGCGAGTTCGCGGTGGCCTTCGTGGTGCTGGCGATTCCGACCGCGATGATCGCGCGCCAGCCCGACCTGGGCACGGCCCTGCTCGTCGCCGCCGCCGGGCTCTACGTGATCTTCCTCGCGGGCCTGCCGTGGAAGGTCATCGCGGCGGGCATCACCATGGTCCTCGCGAGCCTGCCCATTCTCTGGGGCGTGCTGCACGACTACCAGCGCCGGCGCTTTCTAACGCTGCTCGACCCCTCGTCGGACCCGCTCGGCGCGGGCTACCACATTATCCAGTCGACCATCGCGGTGGGCTCGGGCGGCATCACCGGCAAGGGCTGGCTCGGGGGCACGCAGACACACCTGGAGTTCATCCCCGAGCGCGCCACCGACTTCATCTTCGCCGTGTACTCCGAGGAATTCGGCCTGATCGGCGCGAGCATCCTGCTGGTGCTCTACCTCGCTCTCATCATGCGCGGCCTGATGATTTCCGCCAACGCGCCGACCTTCTTCACGCGGCTCCTGGCGGGCGCGATCACCCTCACCTTCTTCACTTATGCGGTAGTCAACATGGGCATGGTGAGCGGCCTGCTCCCGGTGGTCGGCGTGCCGCTGCCGTTCATCAGCTACGGCGGCACCTCGCTCATCACGTTGTCCCTGAGTATCGGCATGCTGATGAGCATCCAGCATCACCGCACTCTGGTGCAGACGTGACCGGCCGCGAACGCGCATCGCTCGCGCCGCTGGCGCTAGGCTCGCTCGTGCTGACCGCGCTGCTCGCCGGCTGCGCCGGCGCGCCGACCCACGGCTACTACAAAGGCGACGGCCCCGGCGGTCCACCGCCGGTGAACCTCGACAAGCTCGCCGACGCGACGCCGCGGGTCGAGCCGCTCAACCCCGGCGCCAACGCGCCCTACTCCGCTCTGGGCAGGAAGTACGTTCCCTACACCTCGCTCAGGGTGTACCGGGCGCGCGGCGTCGCCACTTGGTACGGACGCAAATTCCAGGGAAAGCGCACTGCGAGCGGCGAGCGCTACGACATGTACGCCATGACCGCGGCGCACACCGTTCTGCCCATTCCGAGCTACGCGCGCGTCACCAATCTCGCCAATGGGAAGAGCGTCGTGGTGCGCATCAACGACCGCGGTCCCTTTCACGCCGACCGCATCATCGACTTGTCCTATGCCGCCGCGTACAAGCTCGGCTACGCCAACGCGGGCAGCGCGAAGGTCGAGGTCGAGGCGGTACTCCCGGGAAAGCGCGCCGCGGCCGGCGAGCACCCGCCGGTATAATCAACAAGCCAACAAGCCAACGAGCCGGAAGCCCCGATGTCGCGCATCCTCGCCGCCCTGCTGGTCCTCGTGCTGTCGCGCGCCGCCCTCGCGAGCGCGCCCGTCCCGCCGAACCTGGCGGCACGCTCTTGGCTGCTCCTGGACGCGACCAGCGGGCAGCTCATCACCAGCCGCAATCCGGACGGGCGCGTCGAGCCCGCTTCGCTCACCAAGCTGATGACCGCCTACGTCGCCTTCTCGGCGCTCCGGCAGAGGTCGATCGCGCTCGGGCAGACGATCAAGGTCTCCGAGCGCGCCTGGCACGTGCCGGGTTCGCGCATGTTCATCGAGCCGAGGAAACCGGTCACGGTGCAGGAGCTGCTGCACGGCATGATCGTCCAGTCGGGAAACGACGCCTGCATCGCGCTCGCAGAAACCATCGCCGGCTCCGAGCAGGCGTTCGTCGAGCGCATGAACCGCGAGGCGCAACGCCTCGGCATGAAGGATACGCACTTTACCAACGCGAGCGGCCTGCCCGATCCGCATCACTATTCGACGACTAGCGACCTCGCGCTCCTAGCCTCGACGCTGATCCGCGATTTTCCCGAGTACTACCGGCTCTATTCGGAGCGCGAGTACCGCTACAACGACATCACCCAGCTGAACCGCAACCGGCTGCTGTGGCTCGATCCCAACGTGGACGGCATGAAGACCGGGCATACCGAGAGCGCCGGCTATTGCCTGGTCGCCTCCGCGCGGCGCGGGGAGCGGCGGCTGGTGTCGGTGCTCGTCGGCGCCGCGACCGAGCGGGCGCGCACCGAGGAGAGCCAAAAACTCCTCAATTTCGGCTTCCAGGCCTACGACGGCCTGCGCCTGTATCAGAAGGACCAGGAGATCAGCAAGCTCGCCGTGTGGAAAGGCAGCGAGCGCACGCTGCGCGCGGGCGTCGCCTCGGACCTGTACGTGACCGTGCCGACGGGCACGGCGGACAAGCTGCAGGCGGAGATCGTCAGCGAGCAGCCCCTGGTCGCGCCGCTCGCCGCGGGGCAGCGCGTCGGAACGCTGCGCGTCGCGCACGAAGGCAAGGCGCTCGGGGAGTATCCGGTGGTCGCGCTGGAGAGCGTCGCGGCCGCGGGCTTCTTGCAGAGGGCCTGGGACGGCATCGCATTGTGGTTCAAGTGACGGCCGGCAGGCCGTCATCCCGAGGCGCGTTGCGCCGAGGGATCTGTTCGTGGAGGCAGTGATGATCTACCTGAACGGCGAGTTCATGCCGATCGAAGACGCGAAGATTTCCATCCTCGACCGCGGCTTCATTTTCGGCGACGGCGTCTACGAGGTGGTTCCGGTGTATTCGCGGCGGCCGTTCCGCCTCGCCGAGCATCTTGCGCGGCTGCAGGCCAGCCTGGACGCGATCAGCCTCGCCAATCCGCTCGGCGACGCCAAGTGGTCCGAGCTCGTCGCGAAGGTCATCGCCGGCAATCCCTGGGAGGATCAGACCGTCTATCTGCAGCTCACCCGCGGCGTCGCCAAGCGCGACCACGCCTTTCCCAAGGGGCTGAAGCCCACGGTATTCCTCATGGCGAGCGAGCTGGTGACGCCGTCGGCGGAACTGATGAAGAGCGGCGCCAAGGCGATCGTGCTGCCCGATTTCCGCTGGCTGCGCTGCGACATCAAGTCGACCTCGCTCCTCGGCAATTGCATGCTGCGCACCCTGGCGGCGGAGGCGGGCTGCGCCGAAGCGATCCTGGTGCGCGAGGGCGAGATGACCGAGGCCTCGGCGAGCAACGTCTTCGTCGTGAAGAACGGAACCGTGCTCGCCCCGCCCAAGTCTCAGCTGATATTGCCCGGAATCACCTACGACGTGGTGCTCGAGATCCTGCGCGGCAACGCGATCCCTCACCAGGTCCGCCCCGTCAAGGAGGCCGAGCTGCGCTCGGCCGAGGAGATCTGGGTGACATCGTCCTCGCGGGAGGTGCTGCCGATCACCACGCTCGACGGCAAGCCCGTTGGTCAGGGTGAACGCGCGGGCAAGCCCGGTCCGGTCGGCCTCAAAGTCCACGCGCTCTACCAGCAATTCAAGGCGCGCGTGATGCGCGCTCCCGCCCATGCCTGAGAACGACGCGCCGGTCCTCGCCTTTCCTTGCGAATTCCCCATCAAGGTCATGGGCAAGACGCAGGCCGGTTACGCTCAAGCCGTGGCCGACGTGGTGAAGCGCCACGCGCCGGACTTCGATCCGGCGACGCTCGAGATGCGTTCCAGCCGCGAAGGCAAGTACCTCTCGCTCACCTGCACCGTCCGCGCGGTTTCGCGCGAGCAGCTCGACGAGCTGTACCGCGAATTGTGCGATCATCCGATGGTGACGATGGTGCTGTAACGATGAAAGCCGAGGAACTCGTTTCGGTGCCGCGGAAACGCCGGGGCGCTTCGCCTGCCGAGCGCTCCGCGCCCCTCGTCCGGTCTCTGGGCCTGGCCGATTACGCTTCCACCTGGGAAGCTATGCGCCGTTTCACCGCCGATCGCAGTGCCGGCACTCCCGATGAGTTGTGGGTGCTCGAGCACCCACCGGTGTATACGGCCGGAATCGCGGCGCGCTCCGAGCATTTCCCGAAACATCCGGGCATTCCGTTGGTGCGGAGCGACCGCGGCGGGCAGATCACCTACCACGGGCCGGGCCAGGCGATCGTGTACACGCTGATCGACCTCGAGCGGCGGCGCCTCACGGTGCGCGCGATGGTCGCGCTGATCGAGCAAGCCGTGATCGACACTCTGGAGCAGCGCGGCGTAACAGCCGAGAGAAAAGCCGGCGCTCCGGGCGTGTACGTCGCCGGCGCAAAGATCGCCGCCCTGGGCCTTCGCGTGCGGCGCGGCTCGTGCTACCACGGTGTTGCGCTGAATGTCGCCATGGATCTCGCGCCCTTCTCCGATATCGACCCTTGCGGCTATCCGGGCCTGGCGGTCACGCAGACCTCCGCTCGGGGCGTCATGGGCGATGCGACCGAGCTCGGCGAAACCCTGGCTTCGCGCATCGCAGAGCTTCTGGAAACACGGTGAGCGCCGTCGCGGAAAAAAAGAAAGGGCTCGCCAAGACGCGCATTCCGATCGCGGTGGCGCCGGCCGCGCGCCTTCCCAAACCCGAGTGGATCCGAGTGCGCGCGCCCTCCGAGGGCTCGCGCTTCCACGAGATCAAGCAGATCCTGCGCGAGAAAAAGCTGCATACCGTCTGCGAGGAAGCCTCGTGCCCGAATATCGGCGAGTGCTTCGGCAAAGGCACCGCGACCTTCATGATCCTCGGCGACCTGTGCACGCGGCGCTGCCCGTTCTGCGACGTCGCCCACGGGCGTCCGCTGCCACCCGATGCCGAGGAGCCCGCGCACCTCGCCCAGACCATCGCGGCGTTGAACCTCTCGTACGTCGTCATCACCAGCGTCGACCGCGACGACCTGAAGGACGGGGGGGCGGGGCATTTCGTCGATTGCATCCGCGCGGTGCGCGAGCGCTCGCCGGCGACGCGAATCGAGGTCCTCGTGCCGGATTTCCGCGGGCGCCTCCCGCGCGCCCTCGAAGTGCTGGAGGCCGCGCTGCCCGACGTCATGAACCACAACCTCGAGACCGTGCCGCGGCTCTACCGCAGGGCGCGTCCGGGCGGCAACTATCCGCAGTCGCTCGAGCTTCTCAAGGAGTTCAAGGCGCGCCATCCGCAGGTCCCGACGAAATCCGGCCTGATGGTCGGGCTGGGCGAAACGGATCACGAGATCCTCGAGGTGATGCGCGACCTGCGCGCGCACGCTGTCGACATGCTCACCATCGGACAATATCTCCAGCCCTCGCCTCACCACCTGCCGGTCGAGCGCTTCGTCCATCCGGATACCTTCGCCCTGTTCGAGCGCGAAGCGGCGGCGCTCGGCTTCACCCACGCGGCCGTCGGTCCGATGGTGCGCTCGTCCTACCACGCCGACCGGCAGGCGCACGCCGCGGGCGTGGGCTGAGACGATGGACAACTGCTGCATCGACAAGACCTGCGCGGTCGACCGTCTGCGCGAACGGCAGGCGGCGACGTTGCGCGTCGCGCTGGCGGCCAACGCCGTGATGTTCGTCGTCGAGATCGTCGCCGGCCTGCTCGCGGGGTCCGTGGCGCTGCTGGCCGATTCGCTCGACATGCTCGGGGATGCGCTGGTCTACGGCTTCAGCCTCTATGTCGTCGCCCGAAGCCCCGCCTGGAAAGCGCGCGCCGCACTGGCGAAGGCAGGCGTGATGGGGATTTTCGGCATGCTCGTCTTCGCGCAGGTCGTGTCCAAGCTCGTCGATCCACAGCTCCCCTCGTTCGAGACCATGGGAGCGGTCGGGGCTCTCGCGCTCGCCGTGAACGGCGCCTGCTTTTCCCTGCTCTGGTGCCACCGCGCCGAGGACATCAACATGCGTTCGGTCTGGTTGTGCTCGCGGAACGATCTCATCGCAAATATCTCGGTGCTGCTGGCTGCGTGCGCGGTGTGGGTGACGCGCTCGCCCTGGCCGGACATCGCGGTCGGCGCGCTCATCTGTGTCTTGTTCCTGCGCTCGGCGTTCCTCGTCGCACGCGAGGCGCGCCTCGAGCTTCGAGCGGCTCCTGCGCCGATATCGGTCGCAGGACTGCGCTAGGAGGTCTCTTGCTTCGCATCTCCGGAATTCTCGCCGCGCTCGCCGTCTCCTCCGCTTCGGCGGCAGGGCTGGACGACATCACCAACCGCGACGCCGTCAGCGGCTTGAAACAGGCCCTCGCCAACGGCACGCAGGCCGCCGTGGCGAAGCTCGGCAAGGAAGACGGATTCATGGGCGACTCGCGCATCAAGATCCCGCTGCCGCCTTCGATGAAACGCGCCGAGGCGGTCATGCACTCCATCGGCGCGGGCAAGCAGGCCGACGACCTCGTCCTGCGCATGAACCGCGCCGCCGAGGCGGCGGTGCCCAAGGCAAAGCCCCTGCTCATCGACGCGGCAAAAAAAATGACAGTGCAGGACGCGAAGGGCATTCTCGCCGGCGGCAATGACAGCGCCACGCAGTACTTCAAGCGCACCACTTCGGAACCGCTGGCAAAGCAATTCAAGCCGATCGTCAAGAAAGCCATGGCCAAGGTGAAGCTCGCCGAGGCTTACAACGAAATCGCGGCGAGCGGCGCCAAGTTCGGACTGGTGAAGGAGGAAAACACGAACCTCGAGGACTACGTCACGCGCAGAGCGCTCGACGGCCTGTTCGTGGGAATCGCCGACGAAGAGAAGAAAATCCGCCAGAATCCGGCCGCCGCGGCCTCCTCGGTCGTGAAGAAAGTGTTCGGGGCGCTGCTGAAGTAAGCGGCGGCACGCTCGGCGTCGCCCCATGCATTGGCGGTTCTCGCTGCGGCCATCGAATTCGCGCGACTGGCAGCCGGACGTGGCGCGCGCGGCGACCGCCGAGATCCGGGGCGACCACGTGACGGTCGGGAATGTCCGGAATTTCCGCTACCGGAGCGCGGCCGACTTCGACGAGCGCTGGGAAGAGCGTCGACTCGACCTCGCCAAGCTGAACGGCCTCGATATCTTCGTTTCGTACTGGGGTGCGCCGCTCATCGCTCACACCATCATGAGCTGGTCGTTCGCGGATGGACAGCATCTGGCCATCTCGGTCGAGACGCGCAAGACGAAGGACCAGGAGTATTCCACGCTCGCCGGCTTCTTCCGCCAGTACGAGCTGATCTACATCGCGGCGGACGAGCGCGACGTGGTCAAGCTGCGCACCAACATTCGCGGCGAAGATGTCTATCTCTACCGCTTGCGGACAACCCGGCACGCCGCAAAAGTCCTACTGCTCGATTACCTGGACGCGATGAACGCGCTCGCCCGAAAGCCGCGCTGGTACAACGCGCTCCTGACGAACTGCACCACCGCCATCCGCCAGCGCGTGATCCACGCGGGCGGAAGGATGCCGCTCTCATGGAAACTGCTCGCGAACGGCCATCTGCCCGGGCTCCTCTACGAACGCGGCTCCTTCGATTCCGCCCGGCCTTTCGCCGACCTGAAGGCGCTGAGCCGGATAAACGATCGCGCGCTCGCAGCCGGCGAGGCCGAGGATTTCTCCGAGAGGATCCGCGCGGAGTTGCCGATGCCGCCGCTGCCGGGTTGACGCCGGGCGTGCCGAACGTCGGGCGCCGTCAAGCCTCGAACGGTTAGAAATACACCCGCGTCCTCCCCGGCTCGCGCGACACCTCGTACAGCGCCGAGCGCGCGACGTTGGCCACCTTGCGCACGCCCGAGCGCGACAACAGCGTCTCGCTCGCGTAGTCGCCATCCTCGTCGCAGACGAACCGCAGGTCGACCACCGACAGGTTCGCCGCGACCGACTGCCGCAGTATGCGGTCGTTGAAGATCGCCAGCGCGGTCGCTGCCGCGCGCTGCCGCGACGGCTCCTCGTGGCGCGACGGGACGAGCGTGCATACCACCGTCGGCAGGCCGGCCTCTCGCGCCGACGCGACGAGCTTGGCGAAGACTTCCTCGAACTGATCGGCCGCTCCCGCGAGCGTGTCCAGCGCGCCGCTCACCGACTGGGCGCTTCCCCGCAGCAAACCGCTCGCTTCGATCGCCCAGCCGCCGTCGATGCAGATCCCGATGTGGGTCGCGTCGAGCGGAATCGCCCTGGCCCAGCCGCGCTCCAGCACGTGCGGAGCCTCGAGCACGGTGAGCTTCCATGGGTTTCGCGGGCGCGGAACGAGCACGGCCTCGGCCGGCTCCGCTCCCATGTCGATGTTCTGGAGCGCGTCCCCGAGCAGCACCAAGTGGCGAATGACGTCGGGCGAGCTCCCGCCTTCCTCAACGGAATTGGGTTGCACGATTTCCTCCTTGTCTCGACCGGGAGTTCTTGTTGTTCGATTACGCCAGCGCTGCCGGGACGCCTTCCTGTCGGAGGCTCAGTGCGCCTTTTCCCAATTCTGTCCCGAACCGACGTCGACGACAAGTGGGACCTTGAGCTCCGCGACGCCGCTCATCAGGCGCGGCAATTCGGCTTTGACGCGCTCGAGCTCGCCTTGCGGCACCTCGAGCACCAGCTCGTCGTGCACCTGCATGATGAGCTTGGAGGCGAGCCTGTCGCGGTCGAGCCATCCCTGGACCGCGATCATCGCCAATTTGATCAAGTCCGCCGCCGTGCCCTGCATGGGCGCGTTGATCGCGGCGCGCTCGGCGCCGCTGCGCCGCGCCGGGTTGGCGCTCTTGATTTCCGGCAGCCAAAGGCGGCGCCCGAGCACCGTCTCGACGTAGCCGCGGTCGCGCGCGAGCTTCCTCGTGTCCTCCATGTACTTCGCCACCCCCGGGTAGCGGGTGAAGTAGCTCGAGATATAGGCCTGCGCAGTGGCGCGCTCCAGGCCCAGCTGCTGCGCGAGTCCGAAGGCCGACATGCCGTAGATCAGGCCGAAATTGATCACCTTGGCGTAGCGGCGCTCCTCGGAGGACACCTCGGCGAGCGAGCGGCCGAAGACTTCGGCGGCGGTGGCGCGGTGGATGTCCTCGCCGGCCGCAAACGCGCGCAGCAGACTCTCGTCCCCCGAGATGTGCGCCATGATGCGCAGCTCCACTTGAGAATAATCTGCGCTGACGATCGAGCTTCCCCCGGGAGCGACGAAGGCCTCGCGGATACGGCGGCCTTCGGGCGTTCTGACCGGGATGTTCTGCAGATTCGGATCGTTCGAGGAGAGCCGCCCGGTAACCGCGACTGCCTGGCTGTAAGTGGTGTGCACCCGGCCCGTCTTCGGATTCACCATCTTCGGCAGCTTGTCGGTGTAGGTCGACTTGAGCTTCGAGATCTCGCGGTGATCGAGCAGCATCTTCGCGAGCGGGTGGTCGAGCGCCAATTTTTCGAGGACCTCCTCGTCCGTCGAGGGCGCGCCCGAGGGCGTCTTTCTCAACACGGGAATGCCCTTCTTCTCGAAAAAGATCTCGGCGATCTGCTTGGGCGAGCCCAGGTTGAAGGGCTGTCCCGCTTCCTTGTGCGCCTTGCTCTCGAGCTCGAGCATCTTCTGGCCGAGCTCGTGGCTCATCGCCTCGAGCTGGCGCGCATCGATCGGCACGCCCGCCCTCTCCATCCGGAAAAGGACCTCGCGCACCGGCATCTCGATCTCGCCGTAGATGCGCTCGAGTCTCTCCGCGGCGGCGAGCATCGGGTGCAGCACGGCGTGCAGCCGCAGCGTGACGTCCGTGTCCTCGGCGGAATAGGCGGCCGCTCTCGCCACCTCCACCTGCTCGAAGGGAAGTCGCTGCGCGCCGCTGCCCGTCACCTCCTCGATCGAGAGCGGCTTTGCGCCCAGATGGCGCGAGGCGAGGCTCTCCACGTCGTGCCGCGCGCTGCTCTCGATCACGTAGGACTCGAGCAGCGCGTCGTGGGCGATGCCGCGAAGCGCGATGCCGTGGTTGGCGAACACGTGCTCGTCGTACTTGATGTCGTGGCCGAGTTTCCTGTGCTTGTCGCTCTCAAGCCAGGGCTTCAGCATCGCCAGCGCTTTTTCGACGCCGACCTGGCTCGGCGCGCCCGCGTAGCGATGCGCGAGCGGCAGGTACGCGGCGCGGCCCGCGGCAGCCGCGAACGACAGCCCCACCAGCTGCGCCTGCATCGGCTCCTCGCTCGTCGTCTCGGTGCCGACGGAAACGAGCCCGGCGGCGTCGAGGTCTTTCAGCCAGCGCTCGAGATCGGCCTCGGTGGAGAGCGTCTCGTAGTGCCGCTCGATTTCGGGCGAACGCTCGGGCGCGGGTCTCGAGGAAGCAGCCTGCGCTTCGCCGGCCGTGACCGGCGATTCCTTCAGCCACGACTTGAATCCGAAGCGGGCGAGCAGCCCGCTCAAGCGCTCGTCTTCGCGCGGCGCGAGCCTGAGCTCCTCCAGATCGATCGGCAGCTTCACATCGCATTTCACCGCGAGCAGCTCACGTCCCTTGGGCAGCCAGTCGAGCGCCTTGCGCAGGTTCTCACCGACCGCGCCGGTGATCTCCGCTGCGTGGCTCATCACCTCCTCGAGCGAGCCGTACTGCGCCACCCACTTCGCGGCGGTTTTCGGTCCGACCTTCTCGACGCCCGGCACGTTGTCGATCGCGTCGCCGACCAGCGTCAGGTAGTCGAGCATGCGCTCGGGGGAGACGCCGAACTTCGCCTTCACGCCCGCGGGATCGAGGCGCTCGTTCGACATGGTGTTCACGAGCATCACGCGCTCGCTCACCAGTTGCGCGAGGTCCTTGTCGCCGGTCGAGATCACGCAGCGCATGCCGCGGCGGTCGGCCTCGCGCGCGAGCGTGCCGATGACGTCGTCGGCCTCGACACCGTCGATTTGCAGGAGCGGCCAGCCCCAGGCGCGGATCGCCTCGAGCAGCGGCTCGACCTGCGAGCCCAGATCGTCGGGCATGGGTGCGCGGTTCGCCTTGTATTTGTCGTACAGATCGTCGCGGAAGGTCTTGCCGCGCGCGTCGAACACGCAGGCGGCGTAGTCGGCCTTGTAGTCGGCGAGGAGCTTGCGCAGCATGTTCAGCACGCCGTAGATCGCGCCCGTGGGCTCGCCGGCGGCGTTGCGCAGGTCGGGCAACGCGTGGAAGGCGCGGTACAGGTACGACGACCCGTCAACCAGCAGCAGCGTTTTTTCCAAGGGAATTATTCGAAAAGAGCCCGGCGTCTCATTATGTCAGAATTCGCCATGGCTTCTGATAGACTCGCCTTGATACGGACCCGCTCCATGTTGCGACGAATTCTCGCTCCCGTGCTGCTCGCTCTGTCGCTGCCGCTCGCGGCGCAGCAGCCGCCCAAGCTCGAGCCGCTTCCCGAGCCTCCGCCGCCGCCTCCGGGCGCCGCGGAGCAGCTCGATGAGGCGCCGGTGCGCATCCGCTCGGGCACCGACCAGGTCGAGGAGCAGCTCATCGACGGGCGACACGTGGTGCGCGTGACCACGCCAGCGGGGCAGGAATATTGGCTGGTCGAGGACTTGGGCGACGGCCCCGGAGTGAAAAACGAGAGCCTCGATCACGGCGTGCGCGCGCCGCTTTGGGTGATCAAACGGTTCTGACGCTCGCGCGGGCGTCATGTCGGTCTTCACGCGCGTCACTCCCGAAGAGCTTTCCGCCTGGCTGAAACGCTACGCGATCGGCGCGCTCGCCGATCTGCAAGGCATCTCGGCGGGCATCGAGAACACCAACTACTTCGTCACCACCTCGCACGGGCGCTTCGTGCTGACCCTGTTCGAGAGGCTGAGCGCGGCGGAGCTTCCGTTCTACCTGAACCTCATGGCGCACCTCGCGCGCCACGGCATTCCCTGCCCGGCGCCGATCGCCGACCGCGGCGACAAGTACCTGGGGACCTTGAACGGCAAGCCCGCGACCATCGTCACCTGCCTGCCCGGCTCGCCGCTCGCCGCGCCCGGCGCCGATCACTGCGAGCAGGTCGGCGCGATGCTCGGCGACATGCATCTCGCCGGAAAGAGCTACGGCGGCAAGCTCGAGAACCCGCGAGGGCCGAAATGGTGGCGCGAGGCGGCGCGGGCGGTGGGGCCGTTCCTCGACGGCGCGCGGCGCGAGCTGCTCGCCTCCGAGCTCGAATTCCAGGGGCAGCACCGCGATATCGACTTGCCGCGCGGCCCCGTCCACGCGGACCTGTTCCGCGACAACGTGCTGTTCGACGGAGAGCGCATCGGCGGGGTGATCGACTTCTACTTCGCCGGCGTCGATGCGTTCCTGTTCGACGTCGCGGTGACGGTCAACGACTGGTGCGTCGACCCGGCGGGCGAGATCGATGCCGAGCGGGCCCGCGTGCTGCTGGGTGCGTATCGCCGCGTCCGCGAGTTTACGCAAAGCGAGCGCGAGGCCTGGCCGGTGCTGCTGCGCGCGGCGGCGCTGAGGTTTTGGCTGTCGCGCCTGTACGATTTCTACCTGCCGCGCCCGGGCGAGCTCACCCACGCGCACGATCCGGAGCATTTTCGCCGCGTGCTCGAATCGCGCCGCGGCCGCCCCTTCCCTATTGTGTGAATCTCCCGGCCGTCCCACACTATCCTCCATGAACACGGGGCTCGGAGCCTAGATGCGCGTCGTTCCCGCAAGGAACGGCTGGACCTGGCTGGTGAGGGGGTTTGCGCTGTTCCGCAAGAACCCGCCGATGTGGCTGTTTCTGGTGTTCGCTTACGTGCTCGCCGTGGTCCTTCTCGGCAAGCTTCGTTACCTGGGTGTAGCGACTTCCACCGTCCTGCTTCCGGCGTTTTCGGTGAGTTTCATGTTCGTGTGCGCCGTTCTGGAACGCGGCGGCGCGCTGAAGCCTGCGCTACTGATCTCGGGCTTCCAGAGCGGTCCTTCCACCTTGCTCGTGCTCGGCGTGCTGTATCTCGTGTCGATCGTCGGGGTGCTTGCGCTCGCCTCGCTCGCCGACGCGGGCAGCCTGCTCCTGTGGGTCGTGTCGGGACGGAGGCCTTCCGAGGAGTCGCTGCTCGACGGCAGCGTCTCCCTCGCCATGTTCGTCGCTGCCGTGGGGGCGGCCCCGGTGCTGATGGCGTTCTGGTTTGCGCCGGTGCTCGTCGCGTGGAACCGCATCGGCGCGGCGCAATCGCTGTTCTACAGCTTTTTTGCGGTGTGGCGGAATTGGCGGGCCTTCCTCGTCTACGGCGCGGCGCTCTTCCTCGCGGAAGCGCTCTTCACCATGATCGTTGCCGTGCTGGCGGTCCTCCTGCAGGAGGACATTCGAGTACTGGAGTCGTTCGCCGTATTCGTGACGATGCTCGCAATGCCGACCCTTTTTGCCAGCTTCTACGCCAGCTACCGCGACATCTTCCCGGAGAACGCGGTGCCGGCCGAGCCGCCTTCGAATGCGGCAAGCCCGTAGGCGGGCCCGATTCTGCTATTCTTCGCGGCGGCGCGGCCGATTCGCCGGCGCCGCACCTGTCGGCGGGGGGTGAATACTTGAACGACCAGCCCTGCGAGCTGTGCGCTTCCCCCGGAGGGGACGTGCTCTGGCGCGACGAATTCTGCCGCATCGTGCTCATCGATGAGCCCGACTACCCGGGCTTCTGCCGGGTCGTGTTGGAGCGGCATGTGAAGGAAATGACCGATCTCGTCCCTGCCGAGCGCGCCCGGTTGATGAATGCGGTATTCGCCACCGAGGCGGTGCTGCGCGAGCTGCTTTCCCCGCGCAAAGTCAACCTCGCGAGCCTGGGCAATGCCGTCCCGCATCTGCACTGGCACGTGATCCCGCGCCACGGCGACGACCGCCATTTCCCCAAGCCCATCTGGGCCGAGCCCTCGCGGGCGCGCGGCGCGCCGCGCGCCGCGCCTGACCGGGCAACGCTGACCGCCGCGCTCAAGGCGCATCTCTCCTGACCATGGCGGACCTCGATCTTCCGACGATCAGCCCGGACGCCGAGCCGGAGTTCACCGACGCCTCGGGCTGCGCCAAATGGCTGCAGACCGTGCCGCTCATCAACGTGGGCCCGGCGCACACCCGCTTGCTCGGCCAGCTCGAGGAGCTGAACACCTGCAAGCTCGCGCCGGCGGAGCGCCTCAAGATCCTGGAGCTCCTGCGCGAGCCTGTGAATTTCGTGCAGAAGGAGCATGCCAAGAAATTTTCCAGCCGCCCCGCACCGCTCGCTCCGCCCGAGCGCGAGGTCCTGAAGAACGTGCACGCGCTGTGGGACGCGCTCTCGGCCGGATACCAGCTCTGCGTAAAGGCGATCATCGATCGCGCCGGAAACCTGAGCGTTCCTCTGGTGGGCCAGCGCGTGCTGTGGTGCATCGGTCAGAAGATCGTCACCTACTATCAGGCCTATCAGGACGTCGGCGAACGGGAATGGAGCGTCCTGCACCGCGTTTACGCGCTGGTCGAGGAACGGGGCAAGACCAAGGAGGACGTCGCCCACCCGGTCCACAAAGGCAAGGAGACGACCTGCACCGAAACCTACGCGCAGGTGCTGCTCCTCGATCTCGCCAATCCGGGCAAGCTCACGCCGCGGCAGATCGAGCTGGTCTCGCTGTGGCTCGAGCGCTGGACCCGCAAGGTTTCGATCGGCCGCGAGTCGGCCGATACGGGCGACGCCGCGCCGCTGATGGTGGACCTGTCGGGCTCAGGCGGCGCATCGCACCGCCCGGTGGAGGGCGATTCGTCCCGGGTCCTCGACATCGGCGAGCTGCGCAGCGACCTGCGCAAGCGCATCGCTCTGCTGCGCAAGGGCGAAACTCCCGGGGAGCTCGGTCTGGGCGAGGACGTCACGGCGGGGCTCGCCGACGCCATGCTGGTGATGCTCTATCGGCGCTGGTGCGAGGACAAGCAGTCGCGCGTGCATCCGCGTCACGGCGCGAGCGGCGAGGCGCAGACCTGCGCGGGGATGCCCGCGATCCATTTCTTCGTCAGCGGACGCGCGTTCACGGCGCGCTCTGCTTCGCGACCGATGTCGACGAAGGAGCACGAGGAGCTCGCGACTTTGGGGCGCCTGGCGACACGCCGCGACGACGACCCCGCGACGACGCCGAATTTCCCGCTGGAGACCTGGCAGATCCGGGACGAGAGCGCCTCGGGACTGCGGCTGGAGCGCGTCGAGCCGCGCGCCAGCTCGCGCCTGGTGCTCGGCCAGCTGCTGGGGATCCGGCTCGCCGACGCCAAGGCCTTTCTGCTGTGCACGGTCAAGTGGCTGTCGGTCTCCACGGATTTCGGCCTGCGCATCGGCGTGCAGATCCTGCCCGGAGTGCCTCAAGGCATCGCGATCAAGCCGGCTGGCGCGAACGCCGCCGCCGAGCCTTTCGTTCAGGGCTTTCTGTTGCCCGCGTTCGCTCCGCTCCAGGCTCCCGAAACCCTGGTCACGCCCGCGGGTTGGTTCAAGCCCAAGCGCGAGATGGAAGTGGCCGATCGCCAGGGCAGGCTGCGGCTCGTCGAGCTGATCGACCGCGGCGCCGATTTCGAGCGCGTCAGCTTCGAAGCGGCCTGACGCGCCGCCCGTTCCAGGAAGCGCGCGTGGCCGCGTCGGGCTCTCCGACCCCCAGCGAGATCACGCTGCACGGGAAATCGCGCGTGCTCGAGATCCTGTTCTCCGACGGCAAGCGCTTCGAGCTGCCGTACGAATTCCTGCGCGTGTACTCGCCCTCGGCCGAGGTGCGCGGCCATGGGCCCGGGCAGGAAGTGTTGCAGACGGGCAAGAAGGACGTGGACATCCTGAGCCTGGAGCCCGTCGGGAGCTACGCCGTGCAGCCGCATTTCTCCGACGGGCACGCCACCGGCATCTACTCCTGGGACTATCTGTACGAGCTCGGCTCGAATCGCGAGCCGATGTGGCGGAGCTATCTCGAGCGCCTTCGCACCGCCGGCGCGCGGCGCGAGCCCTGAGCGCGATTGGCGCGCCGGCAAACCTGCTAGCATGTCCCGCATGAGCGATACCGATTTCGGCTACCGGCGCGTCGGCGCCGCGGAGAAGGCGGCCCGCGTGGCCGGTGTGTTCTCTTCGGTGGCGTCGCGGTACGACCTGATGAACGATCTGATGTCGGGCGGCCTGCACCGGCTGTGGAAGGCCTTCACCGTGACGCTCGCTGGAGTGCGCGAGGGCGAGCGCGTGCTCGATGTCGCGGCGGGATCGGGCGATCTGGCGCGCGAATTCGCCAGGCGCGCCGGCTTCGGGGGCGAGGTGTGGCTCACCGACATCAATCGCGAGATGCTCGAGCGCGGACGCGACCGCCTGCTCGACCACGGCTTGCCGCTCCCGGCGGTGCAGTGCGACGCGGAGGCCTTGCCCTTTCCCTCGGACCATTTCGACTGCGTGAGCGTCGCTTTCGGCTTGCGCAACATGACCGACAAGGAAGCCGCGCTCGCCGAAATGCGCCGCGTGCTCAAGCCCGCCGGCAGGCTGCTCGTGCTCGAGTTCTCGCGCGTGTGGGCGCCGCTCGCGAAAGCCTACGACTGGTATTCGTTCACGGTGCTGCCCTGGCTGGGCAAGACGGTGGCGGGAGACGAGGCGTCCTACCGCTATCTCGCCGAGTCGATCCGCGTGCACCCCGACCAGGAGAGCCTGAAGGCGATGCTCGAACGGGCGGGCCTGGAGAAAGTCGAATACTTCAACCTGAGCGCGGGCGTCGTCGCCTTGCACCGGGGCTACAAATACTAGAACTGGACGGAAGCGAACCGAGGAGAGAGACCATGAAAGGACTGATCGTTTCATTGATAGCGCTTGCGCTCGGCGCGCTCACCCTGGCCGACGACGCGCAAGCGGCCAGACTGGGCGGCGGCCGCAGCCTCGGGTCCCAGCGCCAGATGACCACGCCGCCGAAGCAGGCGAGCGCGCCGTCGCAGCAGCAGCCCGCGGCCGCGCCGCAACCCGCGGGGCAGAACCGCTGGCTCGGGCCTCTCGCCGGGCTCGCCGCCGGCCTGGGCCTCGGCTGGCTGTTCGCGCAAGGAGGCTTCGGTTCCGCGGTCGGTGCGATCCTCATGGCTGTGCTTGCCGGGGTCCTCGTCCTCGCAGTTCTGCGGTTCCTGTCCAGGGGACGATCTCGGGGATCGCAGTACCAGTACGCGGGCCTGGGCGACGAAACGGTGCCCGCCCCGCCGCCCTCGCAACTCCCCGGCGACACCGGGGCGCGGCCGGACTTCCGCAGCCAATTCGTCCCGAATATCCCGTCGAGTTTCGACGTCGAATCCTTCACCAAGGAGGCGAAACGCAATTTCCTGCGCCTCCAGGAAGCGAACGACCGCGGCGACCTGGTGCGTCTTCGTCAAGTGACCACGCAGGAGATGTTCGACGCGCTCCAGGCCGACGCGAAGGCCCGCGCCGCGGGAGAGCAGACCGACGTGGTCACCTTGAATGCGTCGCTGCTCGAGCTCGTGACCGAAGGCGACCTGCACTGGGCGAGCGTGCGCTTCTCCGGTGCGATCCGAGAAGACGCCAAGGCCGCGGCCGAGCCTTTCGAGGAAATCTGGAATCTGTGCAAGCCGGTGAGCGGCTCCTCGGGGTGGCTGCTCGCGGGAATACAGCAAACGCACTGAGCCGCAGGCGGACGGCGGCATCCATGCTCGAGCGCGGGGCGGTCGCCGGCATGAACCATCTCCTGTCGCAGCAATCGTGGGCGGCGGAGCGCCTGCGCCCCTTTGCCGGACGCGGCGTCGAGATCCGCTGCGCTCCTTTTCCGGAGCTGCGCCTCACGATCCTGCAGAGCGGCCTGCTCGAGCGGGCGAGCGGGGAATCGGCGAACGCGCTCGTGATCACGCTCAAGCCCGGCGCCCTGCCGCTGCTTCTGGCGCGCGACGAGAAGGCGCGCGGCCGGATCGAAATCGAAGGGCCCGCGGACCTCGCGGGCGCCGTCGACGATCTTTTCCGGAATCTGGGCTGGGACTTCGAGGAAGATCTCTCGAAGGTATTCGGCGACGTCGTCGCCCATCGCCTCGCCTCGGGCGGCAAGGCCGTCGCGGCGTGGCAGCGCGAGGCCCTGCAACGGCTCGCGCAGAACCTCGCCGAGTACTGGGTCGAAGAGCGGCCCTTGCTGGTGCGGCCCGCGGACGCGGAGCGGTTCCGCCGCGACGCCGGCGCACTGCACGACGAGTTGGCCCGCCTGGAGAAGCGCATCGAGCGCCTGGAAAGCCCCGGCAAGCGCTGAAATCGCGCTTTCGGGTCGCGCGGCGCAATTCTGGTAGATTTGCCGCTTCTCCAAGGCGCCCTCCCTTTCCTTGTTCCGCCTGGTCAAGATCCTGCGGATAGCCCTGCGCTTCGGGTTGGACGAGTTCGCGCTCGCCCCCGGCGGCAGAGCCGCGCGCGCGATCGACACGCTGCTTTTCTTTCGCAAGCTCTCCGAGCCCCGCGCGGTGAGGCTGCGCCGCGCGCTGGAGAGTCTCGGACCCATCTTCATCAAGTTCGGCCAGATGCTCTCGACGCGCCGCGACCTCCTGCCGGCGGACCTCGCCGACGAGCTGGCGAAGCTCCAGGATCAGGTGCCTGCGTTTGCCGGCGAGCTCGCGGTCGCCGAGGTCGAGCGCGCCTTCGGCAGGCCGGTCGCCGAGGTGTTCGAGCGCTTCGACCCCAAGCCGGTCGCGAGCGCGTCGGTCGCCCAGGTCCACCTCGCGGTGCTCCCCGGCGGAACGGAGGCGGCGGTGAAGATCCTGCGGCCGGGGATGCTGCCGGTGATCGGCGAGGACCTGGCGCTGCTCGACGCGGCGGCGAGCCTGGTCGAGCGTTTCTCCGCCGATGGGCGGCGCCTGAAGCCGCGCGAGGTCGTCGCAGAATTCGCGCGGCACCTGTTCGAGGAGCTCGATCTCATGCGCGAAGCGGCGCACGCGAGCCAGCTGCGGCGGAATTTCCAGGCCTCGCCGCTGCTCGCGGTTCCCGAGGTGTATTGGGACTGGTGCGCCACCAACGTCATGACCATGCAGAGAATGCACGGCACGCCGGTGAGCCGGGTGGATGAGCTGCGCCGCCAGGGCGTCGACATCGCGAAGCTCGCGCGCACCGGCGTCGAAATTTTCTTCACCCAGGTGTTCCGCCACGGTTTCTTCCACGCCGACATGCATCCGGGAAACATCCTGGTGACGCCCGAAGGCCGCTACGTCGCGCTCGACTTCGGCATCATGGGCACGCTGACCGAAGTGGACAAGCAATACCTCGCGCAGAATTTCCTCGGTTTTTTCCAGCGCGACTACGCCCGTGTCGCGCGCGCCCACCTCGAGGCCGGCTGGGTGCCGGCCGACACGCGAATGGACGAATTCGAAGGCGCCATCCGCGCCGTGTGCGAGCCGTTCTTCGACCGGCCGCTGAAGGAAATTTCCTTCGGACGTGCGCTGCTGCGCCTGTTCCAGACCTCGCGCCGCTTCAACGTGGAGATCCAGCCGCAGCTCGTCATGCTGCAGAAGACGCTGCTCAACATCGAAGGGCTGGGCCGCCAGCTCGATCCCGACCTCGACCTGTGGAAAACGGCCAAGCCTTTTCTGGAGAACTGGATGCGCGAGCAGATCGGCCTGAAAGGCCTGTTACGCACCATCCGCAACGAGGCGCCGCGCTGGGCGACGATGCTGCCGCAGCTGCCGCGCCTGCTGCACCGCGCGCTCGCCGGGGATCGCGTGGAGCGCATCGAGGACCTGCTCGGCAAGCTGCTGGTGCTGGAGCGGCGGCGCAACCGGATGATCGGCTTCGCGGTCGCGTTGCTCGCACTCGCGATCGTTCTGGCCGCCGCGCTCAGCCTCGCGTAAGGGCGGAACCCGGCGCACCGCAGTTTATAATCCGCGCCATGCTGATCGCATCCGTCGTGCTCTATCTGCTCGTGACGATCGCCATCGGCCTGTGGGCGGCGATGCGAGTGAAAAACTCCAAGGATTACGTCCTCGCCGGCCGCAGCCTGCCTCTCTACATGAACACGGCGACGGTCTTCGCCACCTGGTTCGGCGCCGAAAGCGTGCTTTCGGTCTCGGTCGAGTTCTCCAAGAGCGGTCTGGGCGGCATCATCGCCGATCCCTTCGGCTCCTCCGTCTGCCTGGTCATCGTCGCGCTGCTTTTCGCGCGCGCCTTCTACCGCATGGACCTGCTGACCATCGGCGACTTCTACCGCAAGCGCTATGGCCGCGCCATGGAGCTCGGTACCAGCGTGATCATCGCCATCTCCTATCTCGGCTGGACCGCGGCGCAACTGACGGCGCTCGGCCTGGTTTTTTCGACCCTGACCGGCGATGCCGTGTCGCTGCCGACCGGAATCGTGATCAGCGGCGTCGTCGTGCTCGCCTACACGATCTGGGGCGGCATGTGGTCGGTGGCGATGACCGATCTGTTCCAGTCGGTCATGATCATTGCCGGCCTCGGGGTCATCGCCTGGTTCGTCGGCGACATGGCCGGCGGCCCGGGCAAGGTCGTGGCGGCGGCAGCCGAAGCGGGCAGATTCGAATTCTGGCCCAGGGGCGGCGTCAAGGAATGGCTCGCCTTCACCACCGCGTTCCTGACGCTGGCGATCGGATCGATCCCGCAGCAGGACATCTTCCAGCGCGTCACCTCGGCGAAGAACGAAAAGATCGCGATCGCCGGGAGCCTGCTCGGCGGAGCCGTCTACTTCAGCTTCGTGTTCGTGCCCATCTACATCGTGGTCGCCGGGCTCCTCGTCGACCCGTCGCTCGGGACATTGCTGTCGGCCGAGGATGCCCGCGAGACGCAGCGCGTCCTGCCCGAGTTCATCCTCGGCCACACGCCCATGTGGATACAGGTGCTGTTCTTCGGCGCGCTGCTCTCGGCGATCCTGTCGACGGCGAGCGGGGCGATCATCGCTCCGACGTCCCTGTGCACGGAAAACATCATCCGTCCGCTCTATCCGAACATGAGCGACCGCCAGTTCCTGCTCACGCTGCGCGTCGTCCTGGTGTCCTTCACCTGCGCCGCCCTGGTGTTCGCCCTGAACTCGAAGCAAACGATGTACGACATGGTACAGAACGCCTACACGGTGACCCTGGTGGCCGCGCTGGTGCCGCTCGCGGCGGGAATTTTCTGGAAGCGGGCGAACAACACCGGCGCCATCTTGTCCGCGGTATTCGGGCTCGTCGCCTGGCTGATCGCGGCCTTCACTGCGGCGGACGCCGTCGTACCGCCGACGCTGGTCGGGCTCGCGTTCTCCGTCCTGGGCATGGCCCTCGGCGCCCTGGTGCCGCCAGCCGCGCGGCCGGCGCACCGGCATGGCGCGCATCGCTAGTCCGTCGCGCCCGCGAACTCGGCTACAATTCGCGCGGCCGGATCTGCGGCCCATTCCAGTGGGGGCAACATGTTCGCACGCCTGATGCCGCACGAGGGCCGGTTCTTCGACTACTTCACCGAGCACGCCGCGCTGATCCTGCGAGGCGCGGTCGAGTTGCGGGCGATGCTGGACAACATCGGCGAGCTCGAAGTCCGTGCCCATAACATCAAGACCATCGAAAGCAAGGCCGACGCGGTCACCTACCAGACGATTCAACTGCTTCACCAGACCTTCATCACCCCGCTCGACCGCGAGGACATTCACCAGCTCATTACCCGCATGGACGACATCCTCGACCTGATGGAGGATGTTTCGCACTGCGTGTTTCTCTACGATCTCCGCACCGTCACCGACGAGGCGAAGCGGCTTGCGGACATCTGCGTCGCCTGCGCCGAGAAAGTCGAGGCCGCGGTGAAGATGCTCGACAACATGAAGAACTCCGAGGCGATAACGAAAGTCTGCGGCGAAATCGACCGGCTCGAGCCCGACGCCGACCAGGTGCTGCGCTCGGGCCTGGCACAGCTCTTCCGCCACGAGCCCGATACACGGGAGCTGATCAAGATGAAGGAGATCTACGAGTTGCTGGAGACGGTCACCGATCGCTGCGAGGACGTCGCCAACATCATCGAAGGCATCGTCCTGGAAAACGCCTGACCGGGCCGCGCAGGCATGACCGTCAGCTTCCATGTCGTGCTGTTCCTCATCGCGGTCGCGCTCGCGTTCGACTTTCTCAACGGCTTTCACGACGCCGCCAACTCGATCGCCACCATCGTTTCGACCGGCGCGATGAGCCCGCGCTGGGCGGTGATGTGGGCGGCGTTCTTCAACTTCGTCGCCTTCCTCGTTTTCGGCGTGGCGGTCGCGAGCACTATCGGCAAGGGCATCATCGACCCTGCCATCGTCGATCACTATGTAGTGTTCGGCGCGCTCTCCGGCGCCATCACCTGGAATCTCATCACCTGGTACTACGGCATTCCGTCCTCGTCTTCGCACGCGCTCGTCGGCGGGCTCGTCGGAGCTGGAATCGCCAAGGGCGGAAGCGCGACGCTGGTGGCGAGCGGCATCCTGAAGACCGCGGCAGCGATCGTGCTCTCGCCCCTTTTCGGATTTGCGCTGGCGATCGTCCTGATGATCGCGGTGTCCTGGATTTTCGTCCGCTCGACGCCGCAGCGCGTGGACCGCTGGTTCCAGCGCCTGCAGTTCGTGTCGGCTGCCCTCTACAGCCTCGGTCACGGCGGCAACGACGCGCAGAAAACCATGGGCATCATCTGGATGCTGCTCATTGCCTCCGGCCTTTCGGCGAAAAGCGAGCCGCTGCCGTTCTGGGTGGTGCTCGCCTGCCAGGCGGCGATGGGCCTGGGGACGCTGTTCGGCGGCTGGCGCATCGTCAAGACCATGGGCATGAGGATCACCAAGCTGAAACCGGTCGGCGGCTTCTGCGCCTCGGCGAGCGGCGCGATGACGCTGTTCCTCGCAACCGGGCTCGGCATCCCGGTGTCCACCACTCACACCATCACCGGATCGATCATCGGCGTGGGCTCGGCGCAGAAGCTCTCCGCAGTGCGCTGGGGCGTCGCCGGCAACATCGTCTGGGCGTGGCTATTCACCATTCCGGGCTCGGCTTTCATCGCCGGGGTTGCCTGGTTTCTGGGAACGGCCTATTTCTAGATGCACGGCCGCCTGAGCGCGATCCAGGCCGACATCACCCGGCTGGAGGTCGACGCGATCGTCAACGCCGCGAACACCGCCCTGCTCGGCGGCGGCGGGGTCGACGGCGCGATCCATCGCGCCGCAGGGCCGGAGTTGCTGCGCGAGTGCCGCACGCTCGGCGCTTGCGCCACCGGCGACGCGAAGATCACTCGCGGCTATCGTCTGGCGGCGAGGCATGTGATCCACACCGTGGGCCCCGTTTGGAACGGCGGCGCGCGCCGCGAGCCGGAACTGCTTACCTCCTGCTACCGCAGAAGCCTGGAGATCGCCCTCGAGAACGGAATCCGAACCCTCGCGTTTCCGGCGATCAGTTGCGGCATCTATGGCTATCCCATGGAGCTCGCCGCCGCAATCGCCGTGCGCGAATGCCGCCGTTTCGTCGAGGCGCACGCGACGATCGGGCCAATCACGTTCGCGCTGTTCGGCCGCGACGCCCTCGCCGTCTACGAGGTCGAGCTCGCTCGGTCCATGCGGGGCGGGCCGTGAGAGAATACGGCGACCATGGCCCGTGAGCAGCCGTCCACACTCGCGCGCTATCTGTTCGTAGCGTATCTGCTGCTCGTCGTCTACGCGAGCCTGCACCCGTTCTCGGGCTGGCGCGATCGCGGCCTGCCCGCGTTCGCTTTCGTCGTGGCGCCGTTTACCAGGCCGATTCAGACGTTCGACGTCGTCGCCAACGTCCTGGGCTACATTCCGCTCGGCTTCCTCGCAGTGCTCGCGACCTATCCGCGCCTGCGCGGCGGAGCCGGATTTGCGTTTGCCGTACTGTGCTCGGTCCTCGCGAGCTTCGTACTGGAATCCCTGCAGGTGTACCTGCCGACGCGCACCGCCTCGAATCTGGATATCCTCGCCAACGCGGCGGGAGGCACCTTGGGCGCGATCGCCGCGCTCGTCACGACGCGGCCGCTGATGGACGCCGGAGAATTGCAGCGCCTGCGCAACGAGCTTTTCCTGCCGGGGGGCCGGGTCGATCTGGGCTTGGTGCTCCTCGGGCTGTGGCTTTTCTCGCAGCTCAGTCCCGAGACCCTGCTCTTCGGCACCGGAGACCTGCGCGACCTGTTCAAGGCGCCTTCGGGCAAGCTCTACCCCGCCGAAGTATTTCTGAGGGTGGACGCCGGCGTCGCCTGCGCCAACGGGCTCGCCGCGGGGCTGCTCGCCGCGTGCCTCGTCAAGAGCAACCAGCCGACGCGCGCCGTGGTCTTGCTGTTGATCGCCACGGCGCTCGCCGCGCACGGCTTCGCTTTCGGATTGCTCGTCAATCCGCAAGACGTCCTGACCTGGATCACGCCCGGCGCGCTCTACGGCGTCGCCGCGGCGGTCGCGCTGCTGATGGTCGCGGCAGCCCTGCCTCGGGCCGCCCAGCTCCCGCTCATCGGCCTTGCCTTGCTCGCCGCCACCGCGATCGTCAACCTTGCGCCGCCGAACCCCTACAGCACCGCTACCTTTTCGCTGTGGCAACAAGGACAATATCTCAACTTCAACGGCCTGACTCGGCTCGTCGCCATCGTCTGGCCGTTCGCGGCGATGCTCTATCTGGTGCTGCTCGCCGCCGATCGCGGCGAGGCTGAGGCCTAGCTGCCGCTTGTTATAATCCCGCTTCACTTCGGTTTGAAATCACGCCCGGCGGCACCGGCATTCTCCGCATGAGCTACTACGAAAGACACGTTTTCTTCTGCTGCAACCAGCGCCAGAACGGCGAGACCTGCTGCGCCGACAAGGGTGCGAGCGGCATGCGCGACTACGCAAAGAAACGCGTCAAGGAGCTGGGTCTCTCCGGACCGGGCAAGGTGCGCGTCAATCAGGCGGGGTGCCTCGATCGTTGCGAGGAGGGACCGTGCGTCGTCGTCTATCCCGACGCCGTCTGGTACACCTACGTCGACCGAGACGACATCGACGAGATCATCGAGGAGCATCTCAAGGCCGGCCGGGTGGTCGAGCGCCTGCGCATATGAGCCGCGCCGGCGAGCGCATTTTCATCGAGGGCGGCGCGGGAAAGATCGAGACGGTTCTCGATCGTCCGGAGAACGAACCGCGCGGCATCGCACTCGTCGCCCACCCGCACCCGCTGTACGGCGGCACGCTCGACAACAAGGTGGTGCAGACGCTCGCCAGGATCTTCGTCGAGCTGGGCTATGTCTCGCTGCGGCCGAATTTCCGCGGTGTCGGCGCTTCCGAAGGCGTTCACGACGAAGGCCGCGGCGAGACCGAGGATCTGCTGCGCGTCGTCGCTTACGCCGCGGAAGATTTCGGAGATTTACCGCTCGCGCTCGCGGGCTTCTCCTTCGGCGCGGCAGTGCAAACGCAGGTAGCGCAGCGCACGAACCCACGCCGCGTGGTGCTCGTGGGCGTGGCGGTCGGCCGTTTCCCCTCGGAAACGGTGCCGTCCGACTCGATCGTCATTCACGGCGAGCTCGACGAAACCGTTCCGCTCGCGAAAGTGCTCGATTGGGCGCGGCCGCAGGATCTGCCCGTCGTGGTGATTCCCGGCGCGGACCATTTCTTCCATCTTCGGCTCAACCTCATCAAGAGCATCGTCAAGAATTCGTGGCGGTCCTAGCAGTCGACAATCTGTGCAAGTCCTACGGCGGCGAGGAAGTGGTCGCCGGCGTGAGCTTCCGCATCGCGCCCGGGGAGTGTTTCGGGCTGCTCGGGCCGAACGGCGCCGGCAAGACCACCACGCTGAGGTTGTGCCTGGGCCTAGTCGACCCCGACGGCGGCTCGATCGAGCTGATGCAGCGGCGCGTACCCGGCGAGGCGCGGCCCGCGCGGCTGCACGTTGGCGTCGTGCCGCAAATGGACAACCTCGATCCCGATTTCACGGTCGAGGAAAACCTGCTCGTCTACGGCCGGTATTTCGGGCTGCCTGAGCGCACGATCCGCGAGCGGATCCCGCGCCTGCTCGAGTTCGCCGGCCTTGCCGCGCGCGCCGCGTCTCGCATCCAGACGCTTTCGGGCGGCATGAAGCGGCGCCTCACGCTCGCGCGCGCCCTCGTCAACGACCCCGAGCTGATCTTCATGGACGAGCCCACCACGGGACTCGACCCGCAGGCGCGCCATCTCATCTGGGAACGGCTGAAGCAGCTCCTCGCCCAGGGGAAGACCATCGTGCTGACCACGCACTTCATGGAGGAGGCCGAGCGGCTGTGCGTGCGGCTTGCGATCATGGACCGCGGGCGCTTCATCACCGAGGGCAGCCCGCGCGAGCTCATCGCCAGGCACATCGAGCCGCACGTGCTCGAGGTCCACGGCGACGGGGTCGCCGGATGGGCCAGGGACGAAGCGGGACCGCTTGCGAGCCGTGTCGAGAAAAGCGGCGACACCGTGTTCTGCTACGCCGCCGATCCGGCGCCGTTGCTCGCGAATCTTTCGCGGAAGGATCTGCGCTATCTGCACCGGCCCGCCGACCTGGAAGACGTGTTCCTGAAACTGACGGGCAGGGAACTGCGAGACTGATGCGCGCCTTCGCCCTGCCTTCGATCAGCCTGCGCTGCGTGCCGGTGTGGCGCAGGAACCTGCTGGTGTGGCGCAAGCTCGCGGTGCCCTCGCTCCTGGGCAATCTGGCCGACCCCCTGATCTACGTGCTCGGGTTGGGCTATGGCCTGGGCTCGATGCTGCCGCAGGTCGGCGGCGTGCCCTACATCGCGTTTCTCGCCGCCGGCATGGTGTGCTCGAGCACCATGAACAGCGCCACCTTCGAGGCGATGTACTCGGCCTTCTCGCGCATGCACGTGCAGCGCACCTGGGAGGCGATCATGATGGCGCCCCTCGATCTCGACGACGTGGTGCTCGCCGAGCTCGTCTGGGCGGCGAGCAAGAGCATTCTTTCCGGCGCCGCGATCCTCGCGGTGATATGGCTGCTCGGGCTCACCCATTCGTTCCTCTCCCTGTGGGTGCTCGCGCTCGTGCCCCTGGTGGGCCTCGCATTCGGCGCGCTCGCGCTGGTGGTGACCGCGATGGCCAAGAGCTACGACTTCTTCATGTACTACTTCACGCTCGTCGTCACGCCGATGAGCCTTCTGTGCGGAGTGTTCTTTCCGGTGGATCAGCTGCCCACCGCGTTTCGCGCGGTCGCCGCGTTTCTCCCGCTCACCCACGCCGTGGCGATCGCCCGGCCGCTGCTGCTCGGCGAGATTCCCGGCAACGCCGCGCTGCACGCGCTCGTGCTGCTTGCCTACGCCGCCGCGGGATTCTATGCTGCGAGCGTGCTCTTCCGCCGGCGCCTGCTGAAGTAACGATGCTCTGGATCAAGGCGCTGCACGTCTTCTTCGTGGTCACCTGGTTCGCCGGGCTGTTCTACCTGCCGCGCCTGTTCGTCTATCACGCCCTCGCCGAGGACGCGGCGAGCAGGGAACGATTCAAGGCGATGGAGCGCAAGCTCTACTGGGGCATCATGGCCCCCGGAGCGGCCTTGACCGTCGTTTTCGGCGGCTGGCTGTGGAGCTACGGCTTTTCCGGGGCCTGGCTGCAGGCGAAGCTCGCCGTCGTCGCCCTCACCCTCGCCTACCACGTCTATTGCGGCAAGCTCCTTGTGGATTTTGCCCGGGACAGAAACGCGAAATCCCACGTCTGGTACCGCTGGTTCAACGAAGTGCCGGTATTCCTCCTCGCCGCCGCGGTCGTGCTCGTGGTCGTGAAGCCGTTCTAGCCCCCTTTTTCCGCAATCTGCTAATCTTGGAGCGACGTTGAATTCGATCTCTGGCCAATGAACGCGAAAAACATCACTCTGAGACCCGGTCGGCCCGCCGACGCCGTGAAGATTGCCGCAATGTCGCGCGACCTGATCGAAACCGGCCTGGGCTGGTCCTGGGGACCCGACCGCGTTGCGCGCTCGATCGCGAACAAAGATACCTCCACGCTGCTCGCCTGCGAGCGCGAGCGCGTCGTCGCGTTCGCCATCATGTATTTCGGCGACGAGCACGCGCATCTGAACCTGCTCGCGGTACGGCCCTCGCATCAGAGGCTGGGTATCGGCAAGCACATGGTCGGGTGGCTGGTCGAATCGGCGTACGCCGCGGGCATCGCCACGATTCACCTCGAGCTGCGCGCCTCCAACTACACCGCTCGCAGCTTCTACAGGTCGCTCGGCTTCACCGAATCCGCCTACATACCGGGCTATTATCGCGGCCGCGAAATGGCGCTGCGCATGGTGCGGGTGCTGCGCAGGCCCGGCATGCCGCTCCCGGCCTGGTCTTCACCCAAGTTGCCGAAGAGCTGAATCCCGCAGCGGAACACCGGCGCAAACGATCGCTCGACATGCGCGGCGCGGCGCTGGTTCTCTCCGCTGGTCTGTTCACGAGCGCGGTCGCCGCCGTCCCCGGACTCGAGCCCGGCGTATCGCGGGAACTCGCGCAGTGGCGGGCCAAGCAGTATCGTGACGTTCGCTATTCTCTGACGGTCCTGCTCGCTCCGGGTGCATCCACGCTGCAAGGCACCGCGAGAGTCGAAGTCAGCCTTCCGCAGCGCGTGCCCGAGCTCGTCCTCGACTGGCGCCCTTCGCCGGCCTCCAGCCTGTCGCACGTCCGCATCAACGGCAAGCCGGCTCGGGCCAAGCTCGATCGCGAACACCTGATCGTTCCGGCCAAGCTGCTCCGCGCGGGAAAGAACCGGCTGACTTTCTCGTTCGAGTCGCCGATCGCGGCCTCGGGTAGCGCCGTGACGCGATACCTGGACCGCGAGGACCGCGCCGAATACGTCTATACCCTGTTCGTCCCCTCGGACGCGAGCAGCGCGTTTCCCTGCTTCGATCAGCCGGACTTGAAAGGGCGCTTCAAACTGGAGCTCCTCGTGCCGCGCGCGTGGACCGCCGTCGGCAACGCGCCGGTCGCCCGCATGGAGAACGCGGGAAACAGCGTGCGCCGCATCCAGTTTGCGGAAACCCGGCCGATCAGCACCTACCTTTTCGCTTTCGCGGCGGGCCCCTTCGCCGAGATCTTCGCGACGCCGGGCGGGACGCGATTGTTCGTGCGCAAATCGCAACTCGTGCGCGCACGCCAGGAAGCCCCCGAGCTGTTGCGGCTCAATCGCGAGGCGATACGCTGGTTCGAGCGCTATTTCAATTCCCGCTTTCCTTTTCCGAAGTACGACCTGGTGCTGGTTCCCGAGCTCGCCTACGGAGGCATGGAGCACGCCGGAGCGACTTTCCTGCGCGAAGACGCAGTGCTGTTTCCTTCCGCGCCCAACGAGACCGACGTCCTCGAGCGCGCGGAGATCCTGTTCCACGAAGCCTCGCACCAGTGGTTCGGCGACTCGGTCACCATGCGATGGTTCGACGACCTGTGGCTGAAGGAAGGCTTCGCGAACTTCATGGCGGCGAAAGCGGCCGAGGCGTTGCTTCCGACCCAATCCGTGTGGAACGCGTTTCATTCGCTCAAGACGGCCGCGTACCGAACCGACGTCACCCAAGGAACGACGCCGATCTACCGTCCCCTCTCGAATCTTTCCGCGGCGAAATCCGTCTACGGCAACATCGTCTACGGAAAAGCCCCGGCGGTGCTGCGCCAGGCGGAGTTCTTCGTCGGCGAGGCGGCATTCCGCACGGCGATACGGAAGTTCCTGAAGGATCACGCTTACGCATCCGCGGGTTGGAACGATCTGGTGCGCGCGCTCCAGCGCGCCTCGCGACGCAGGCTCAAGGACTGGGCCGAGGCCTGGGTCAGAACCCGGGGCATGCCCGAGATCCGCCTTTCCTGGGACGTCGACCGCGACGGGCGCCCGAAGAACATGCTCCTCGATCAGCGCGACACGGTGAGCGAAGGCCACACCTGGCCGATGAAGGTCACGGTGTTCGCACTGCCCGAGAAGGGCCTTCCGCGCGCGGCCGACGTGGAGCTGCGCGGCGTCCGCACCCCGGTGCCGCTCGACGGCATGCCGGAGATCGACATCGCGTTCGCGAATTTCGGCGACTACGGCTACGGGCGCTTTCTGCTCGATCCGGCGAGCCGGGAAGCCGTTCTCGCCCGGCCGGAAATCGTCCAGGGGAACCTGTTTCGCGCCCTGATGTTCGGCTCGCTCTGGGAATCGGTGCGCGACGCCGAGGTCGCCCCTCTCGCCTACCTCGATTTCGTCATTCGGGTCGCGCCGGTCGAGACCGACCCGGTGACGCTGGCGATTCTCCTCCAGCGCGCCCAGGTCGCCTTCCTCACCTACGCGTCCGATCTGCAGCGGAACGGGTCGGCTCCGCGTTTCGAGCAGTTCCTGGCGGAAGGCATGCTGCACGCCGAAACGCCGAGCCGCCGCATCACCTTCCTGCGGACTTTCATGGCGAGCGCCTGGTCGGAGAACGGCCGCGCACAGCTCAAGGCGCTGCTCGCGGCCTCTCTCGACATTCCCGGCGTGAAGCTCAGCTCGCGCGATCGCTTCCGGGCGATCGCGCGCCTGCTCGCCCTCGACGACCCGGACGCGGGAAAGCTGCTCGCCGCGCAGATCGCGGCCGACTCCGGCACGGACGGACGGCGCTATGCGTTCGCGGCTGCGGCAGCCGAGCGCAGCGCCGAGGTGAAACGCGCCTATTTCGAGCGTTTCTTCAACGACACGGGCCTGGCCGAGAGCTGGATCGAGGCGGCGCTCGGGACGTTCAACACGGTCGAGCACGCCGACCTCACCCAGCCGTTTCTCGATCTCGCGCTCGCCGCGCTGCCCGAGCTCAAGAAGAAGCGAAAGATCTTCTTCGTCGGCGATTGGCTTGCCGCGTTCGTCGGGGGGCAGGTCGACGTGCAGGCGCTCGACCAGGTCGAAAGCTTCGCCCGCCAACCCGGCCTCGATCCCGATCTGAGGTTGCAGTTGCTCGAGGCGATGGACGGCCTTGCGCGCACGGTGAAGATCCGCGCGCGATTCGCGCTCGCGCCCTGAACGGACTCAGTCGAGCGCGCCTGCGGCGTACGCGCGCTCGATTTCCGCGTCGAATTGCTTCTGCACTTTCTCCCTCCGCACCTTCAGGGTCGGCGTGAGCAGCCCGTTGTCGATGGTCCAGGGCTCGCGGGTCGCCACGATCCTCCGCACCCGGATATAGCGCGGAAATTCCTTGAGGCGCTCGTTGGCGCGCTGAATGAGCCTCTTCTCGTCGGTCTCCTTGGTCACCGTCACCAACGTCAGGAACGGCCTGCCCTCGCCGATCAGGATGGCCTGCTCGAAAACCTGGTCGCCGAGGATTGCGATCTCGACGTCCTGCGGCGGCAGCTTTTCGCCGTTGGAGAGCACCAGCACGTCCTTCAGACGCCCGCGTATGAAAATCTTGCCGTCCTGGATTTCCGCGAGATCGCCGGTGTGCAACCAACCTCCCTCGAGCGACTTGGCGCTCGCTTCCGGGTTGTTCCAGTAGCCCTTCATGACGCTCGGGCCTTTGGCGAGCAGCTCGCCGTTTGCGGCGATCTTCACTTCGACGTTGTCGAGCGGCGCGCCGACGGATTCGGGAACGTTGTTCTCGCGCCGGTTCACCGAGATCACCGGGGAAGCCTCCGTCATGCCGTATCCCTGCAGCACCGGCAAGCCAAGGCCGACGAACAGCCACGCGATCGAGGGATCGAGCGGTGCCCCGCCGAGAATCGCCAATCTCATCCTGCCGCCCAGCCTCCCAAGCACCGGACCCGCGACGCGCTTCCTCAGAAGCGCGAGCAGGGGCTTGTCCAGGAGCCCGGCCTCGCCGCGCGCCACGCGCACCCCCGCGGCCACCACGAAATCGAACAGGCGCTTCTTCGTGGGCGATTTGGCGAGCGCATCATTGACGCGCGAGGCGAATTTCTCGAACACCCGCGGCACGGCGAACATGATCGTGGGGCGCTCGCTCGCGAGGTCCTCGACGAGCTGCGAAATCGAGCGCACGTAGGCGACCTTGGCGCCCAGGGAAAGCGGCAGATAGTAGCCGCCGGTGCGCTCGAACATGTGCGAGAGCGGCAGCAGCGAGAGGAACACGTCGTCGCGGTGCGCCAGCCGCAGGTGATCGCAGCCGGCGACATTGGCGAGGATGTTGCCGTGCGTGAGCATCACGCCCTTCGGCTTGCCCGAGGTACCCGAGGTGTAGCAGATGGTGGCGAGAGCGTCGTCTTCGAGCGCGACGGCTTCGAACTCGCCCTCTTGCTTCGGCAGCACCGCCTCGATCGTGTCCTCGGCGCGGTCGGCGGCGAGGCACAGCACGCGCGGCAGCCTGCCTCCGGGTCCATCCGACCGCGCCAGCGATTCATACGACCGCGCGAGCGCGGTGGCCATGCGGCTGTTCTCAGCCACCAGCAGGCGGGCGCCGCTGTTCTGAAGGCACCAGGCGACGTTCTCCGGGTTGTCGTCCGCATACAAGGGCACGACGACCAGCCCGAGCCCGAGCGCCGCCAGATCGGCGGCGACCCAGTGGATGCCGTTCTTCAAGCACAACGCGACGCGCTCGCCCCGCGCGATGCCTTCACCCCGCAGGAACGCCTGCCAGCGTGCGGCGTAGGCGGCGATTTCCCGGGCGGAGACGTCGCGCCAGGCTCCCTCCATGAACTGGCGATACAGAACGCGCTCGGGCGTCGCGAGCTGCGCTTCGAGAAGACTTGCGATATTGGCCATGGCGCGCCTGTGTTAGGCTCCCCTCCCCCTGGATGACTGCGGTTTCATCATGCTGAATCGGCCGTGACCTCGCAAGCCTTCTTCGCATCCTGCCCGCGCGGCCTCGAAGCCCTCCTCGCGGAAGAGCTGAGTGGCCTGGGCGCACGGGAGACCGAGGCGGTACCGGGCGGGGTCGCGTTCGCGGGCGATCTGCGAACCTGCTACCGCGCCAACCTGGAATCCAGGCTCGCCACGCGCATCCTCCAGAGGGTCGGCCGCTCCCCCTACCGCAGCGAACGCGACGTTCACGAGGCTGCGCTCGCGCTGAAGTGGCCCGAGTGGTTCAACGACACGCAGAGCATACGGGTCGACGTCAAGGCGATCCGCTCGCCACTGAAAAGCCTGGAATTCGCCACCTTGACGATCAAGGACGCCGTATGCGATCGATTCCGCGCCGACCGCGGGCGCCGGCCCGACGTCGACACCCGCAACCCGGACGTGCGCATCCAGGCTTTCCTCGACAAGGAGACGGCCGCCTTCTACCTGGACACCTCGGGAGAGGCGCTCAACCGGCGCGGCTATCGCAAGGATGCGGGCGAGGCGCCGTTGAAGGAAAACCTCGCCGCTGGCATCGTGCGCCTGGCCGGCTGGAAGCCCGAGGAGCCGCTGCTCGATCCCATGTGCGGCAGCGGCACCATCGTCATCGAGGCGGCGATGGTGGCGCTCGCGATCCCGCCGGGGCACGCGCGCGGTTTCGGCTTCGAGCGCCTCGCAGGATTCGATCGCCGGCGCTGGACCGAGGTGCGCGAGGCGGCGCTCGCGCGCCGCAAGCCCGTCCGGCGCCTGTCGATCTTCGCGCGCGACCGCTACGGAGACGAGCTGAAAAAAGCCCGCGCCAACCTCGAAGCTGCCGGCTTGGCGGATTGTGTCGAGCTCAAGCAGGCCGACGTTCTGGATACCGGAGCCCCGGCGGCGTCGGGAGTGCTGATCGCCAATCCGCCCTATGGCGCGCGGATTGGCGAGGAAGGGGAGCTCGAGGCGTTCTATCCGAAGCTCGGGGACACGCTGAAGAAATACTACGCGGACTGGCGCTGCTACCTTTTTTCCGGGGATACGCGGCTCCCCAAGCTCATCCACCTCGCTGCCTCTAGACGCACGCCGCTTTTCAACGGCCCGCTGGAATGTCGCCTCTACGAGTACCGGATCGTGGCCGGCTCCAACCGCAAGCCGCCCACGCAGGAAGCAGCCTGAGGCTCAGTGCATCTGGTTTCGCGCGCTGGTGACGGCGAGGAAGATCTCGCGCAGGAACACCATCAGCGAGAGGATGAAGGCGAGCATGGCCGCTATGAAGAGCAGGCCGATGAATTTCGAGAGATCGAGATCGATGAACGCATCGACGAACGCGACCGCGATCAGCAGCCCCACGAACAGCGCGCACAGCACGGCGAGCACCATCGCGCCGTAGACCAGCCGCACCCGGCGGCTGAGCAGCGAGAGCTCCTCGCGCGCGATCCTCTGCCCCTCCGGCTGGAGCTGGCGCAGCCGGTCCTCGAGCGTGCGGCTGCGGTCCACCACGCGCCCGAGACGGTTGGAGAGCACGCCGATGATCGTTCCCACCGCGGTGAGAAGAAACACCGGAGCCACCGCAAGCTGGATGAGCCGCGCGACGTCGATGACATTGTCCGCGTTCACAGCGTTCCTCTCGGGCGAGCGCGGCTCACACCATGGCTTTCCGCAGCTGGTGCTTGAAATGGTGGATGTGGTCGAGCGCGACTTTCAACGCTCCGCGGTCTTTCGCGGCGAGCGCCTCGTCGCGCTTTTTCTGCCATTCGTGGATCTTGACCTTGGTCGCGGCCTTGTCGATGCCTTTCACCTCGTGGTGCACGTGCATATCGATGTTGAGCGCCTTGCAAAGGCCCGCGAGGAGGTGATCCTTGTTCAGCTGGGTGTAGCCTTTCACCGCTTCGTGCTCGATGCCGGCCGCGATCTCGCGGAGCTCCGCGAGCGGCTTGGCCTTCAGCTCAGGATAGGTGTACGCCATGAAATTCTCCTCGAATGGAATCGGTTCATGAAGCGAGCAGGCGCTCGATATCGTCTGCGATCGCTTCGGGTTTGGTCTGGGGCGCGTAGCGCTTGAAAACCTTGCCGTCGCGCCCGAGCAGGAACTTGGTGAAGTTCCACTTGATCGCCTCGATCCCCAGGATCCCCGGCGCCGAATGCGTCAGCCATTGGTACAGCGGATGCGCCCCGGGTCCGTTGACCTCGACCTTGTCGAACATCTCGAACGAGACGCCGTAGTTCTTCTGGCAAAAGGCGCCGATCTCGGCGGCGTCACCCGGCTCCTGCGCCCCGAACTGGTTGCAGGGAAAACCCAGGACCTCGAGACCCTTCGCGCGGTACTTCCGGCTGATCGCCTCCAGGCCTTCGTACTGCGGCGTGAAGCCGCATTCGCTCGCGGTATTCACCACCAGCACCACCTTGCCGCGATAGGCGGCTAGCCCCATGGCGACGCCGCCCAGGGTTTTCGCGGAGAACTCGTAGAGGTCGTTCATGCCAGTCTCGGCCGGATGGCTCGCCCGGAATCGCGTATCTCCGGAACTCCGGCGAATCTTACACCCTCGACCGGATTTTCGACCGCGGAAACCAGCGCCGCGACCATCTGCGAAAGGCTCACCAAGCCCAGGCGCAACGCCGAGTCGCGAGTCCAGGGAAGCCTCTCCATGAGCCAGTAGGCGGGCAGCATCACGCCGGGCCATCGGTGCCCCGGCCCGAGCACATACCAGGGCCTGAGAATGGTCGCCGAGAGCCCGCTCGCTGCGATCAGCGCCTCGCCCTCCTTGCGCGCCGCGATGTACGCGTGCATCGCCGGGGCGGGATGGGCGACGCTCACGTAGACCAGATGACGGACTCCGGCGCGCTTCGCCGCGGCGACCGACGCCCGGATCGAAGCCAGGTCGATGGTGCGAAACTGCCTGCCCTTGTGCGGTCCCGGATGCGGCGTGCCGACGAGGTGAACCAGCGTGTCCGAGGGAGGGATCGATGCGGCAAAGTCGCCGAGCGCGTCGCCGGCCACCGCCTCGGCGCCTTCGGGCAGCCCCCCCGCCGAGGCCGGGCGGACCAGCGCGCGCACCTCGTGCCCGCGTGCGACCAGCTCGCGGACGAGAGGCTGTCCCAGATACCCCGTGCCCCCGGTGACAAAGACGCGGCGACGACTCATGCTCCGTGCTCAGCCTTCCGGCTTTTCCACCACCAGCCTCTCGAACCGCTTGTCCGGCGTAACCCACATCGCGGCGACGAGCGCGTACAGCCCGCACGCGATCCAGGGCTGCACGAACGCGAGACCGATCGCGACGACGTAGATCACGAGGGAGATCTTGCCCTTGAAATCCCTTCCCAGGGCTCTTGCGATCAAGGATTCCTTGCCGTGATTCGCCACGAGCACCATCGTCAGGATGGAGTAGGCGCACGCCGAGAGCAGCAACACCGCGCCGTAGGCCGCGACCTGCAGGGAGGCGAAGTGCGTCTCGTCCATCCAGCCGGTGACGAACGGAACGAGCGACAGCCAGAACAACAGGTG
>Ga0137397_10000203_pt1 | contig 39760 bp, 32 predicted proteins | sample czorhiz116metaG_FD_106658 | JGI IMG/M metagenome (GOLD analysis project Ga0137397, IMG submission 106658) | Vadose zone soil microbial communities from Angelo Coast Range Reserve, California, USA - czorhiz1.16 metaG | ecosystem: Environmental > Terrestrial > Soil > Vadose zone | place: USA... | reverse complement strand
TACCGGCGGGCAGGGTTCCGGGTGGCGCTCGACGACCTCGGGGCCGGCTGGTCCACGCTCAACCTGGTGCACCGGGTCCGGCCCGACTTCATCAAGCTCGACCGCGAGCTGATCCGCGGTGTCCACGACGATCCGGTGAAGGCGCTCATCGCCCGCAAGCTGCTCGAGATCGGCCACGGCATGGGCATCGGCACCATCGTGGAAGGCATCGAGGAAGAGGCCGAGCTCTCCTGGGTCCGCGAGCACGGGGCGGATTACGTGCAGGGCTTCTTGCTCGGCAAGCCGGCGCCAGTGGTCAGGAGCTGACGATGCACCCACGTCTGCGCCGTCAGCTTGCGTCGACAAAGTCCGACCTTCCGCCGGAGTTCCGTCAACTGATCGCCGCGGTGGACGCGGCGTACCGCGAGGACGATTCGGAGCGCGCCGAGCTCGAGCAGTCGGTGGCTTCGCTGACCGCGCTCCTGCATCGCGCGCAGAAGCGCGCCGGCCTCTCGGGCGAGCAGCGCAAGGAGCGGCACGCGAAGGCGCTGCGCGCCCAGAAGCGGCTGGGGCGGCTCCTGGAAAAAAGCCGCCTGGCCGTGTTCGAGCTGACGCCGGACCTGGTGGTGAAGAAGGCGAATCCGGCGGCGGCGAAGCTGATCGGCGCGAAGCCGCAGGAGCTCGCGGGGAAGAAGCTGTTCGAGACGCTGGAGCCGCTCGGGGCCACCGACCTTCCCGAGAAGTGGGCGCGCAAGCTGGCCCGGGGCGAGCCGGTGGCGCGCACGCTGGCCTGCAACGCGCGCGACGGCCGCTCCATCGCCTGCGACTGGGTCCTCTTCCCGCGCATCCGCGCCGACGGATCGGTGTTCCGGATCACGGCGGTGCTTCGCGATCAGACGGAGGTGGTCGAGAAGCACGGCGCGGTCCGCGAGCGGGAGGAGCGCCTGACCCTGGCGCTGTCCGGCACCAACGACGTGCTCTGGGATTGGGACCTGCAGGCGAACCGGCTGCATCTCTCGTCCCGCTGGCGCGATCTGCTCGCGCTCGAGACCACCCTGACGGGGTCGCCTTCCGATTGGCTCGAGCGCGTGCACCCGGAGGATGCGGCCCCGCTGCGCGCCGCGCTGACCTCGCACTTCGAGGGCCGGACCGACTCGTTCGAGCACGAGCATCGGGTCCGCCACGCCGACGGGGACTGGCGCTGGATCCTGGTGCGCGGCACGGCGCAGCGGGACGAGAAGAGCACCGCGGTCCGCGCCGCCGGCCTGATGAGCGACATCTCGCGCCACCGCACGCTGGTGGAGCGGATGGCCCACGATGCCCGGCACGATGGGCTCACCGGCCTGCCCAACCGGACGCTCTTCCTCGACCTGCTCCGCCACTCGTTCTACCGCACGCGCCGCCACGAGGATTACCGCTTCGCGGTTCTCTTCATCGACATCGACCGCTTCAAGATGGTGAACGACGCCTTCGGCCACGAGGCGGGAGATCAGCTCCTGCAGCAGATCGGGCGGCGCCTCGAGTCGTGCCTGCGCGAAGGCGACACCCTGGCGCGCCACGGCGGCGACGAGTTCACCATGTGGCTCGACGACGTGCGCGGCTCGACCGACGCGGTGAGGGTGGCGGACCGCGTGCACGAGGTGATGCGCGAGGCCTTCGACCTGGGTGAAGGCCAGCACGTCACGTCGAGCGCCAGCATCGGCGTGGCGGTGGGCTCGTCCCAGTACCAGAAGGCGGAGGACGTGCTCCGCGACGCCGACGTGGCGATGTACCGCGCAAAGGCGCTGGGCAAGGCGCGCACCGCGGTCTTCCAGCGCGAGGCGGGCGAGGATAGCGCGCCGGCCCAACTGCAGCTCGAGAGCGATCTGCGCAGCGCGCTGGTGCGCAACGAGCTCCTGGTCCATTACATGCCGATCGTCGACGTGATGACCGGCAGGGTGCGCGCGGTGGAGGCGCTGGCGCGCTGGCAGCATCCCCGGCTCGGGCTGGTGCCGCCGTCGAAGTTCATCGGGCTGGCGCAGGAGACCGGGCTGATCGTCAACATCGACCGCTGGGTGCTGCAGACCGCCTCGCGGCAGCTCCACGACTGGCGGCTCGAGATCGCCAGCGCCAGCCGGCTCTCCATCTCGGTGAACTTCTCCCGGAATTTACTGGAGCAGGCGGACGTGGGGGCGCAGATCGACCGGGTGCTCCGCGAGTCGCAGCTCGCCCCCGCCGACCTGAACATGGACATCAACGAGAGCGTGCTCAGTCCCGAGAACGGGTTCGACACGCTCGCCGACCTGCACCAGCGCGGGCTCAAGCTGCACATGGACGACTTCGGCACCGGCCAGGGCTGGCTGCGCCACCTGCACAAGATCGAGGTGGACACGATCAAGATCGACCGGTCTTTTCTGGCGGGCGGCGCCGATCGCGACCGCCAGGTGCTCACCCGCATCGTCCAGATCGCGCGCGACCTGGGCAAATCGGTGATCGCCGAAGGCGTGGAGACCAAGGAGCAGGCGCGGCTGGTGCGCGAGGTGGGCTGCTCGTTCGCCCAGGGGTACTTCTTCAGCCCGCCGCTCGATCCCGCCAAGACCCGGACGCTCCTGCAGGGCGGCGTGCTCGACGTCGTCTAGCGTTAGACTGCGTCCATGCGCTTCGACCTGGTGGCCTTCGACCTCTACGGAACGTTGCTCGACGTGAGCGGGCTGGCGAAGCGGCTCGAGCCGCTGGCGGGGCCGGGCGCGGCGGATCTGCTCGCTCGCTGGCGGAAGGCGCAGCTCGAGCGGACCTGGAAGGAGAAGGTCTACGAGCCGTTCGGCGTGGTCACCGAGTGGGCGCTCGAGTCGGTGGCGCCGCAGCTCGACGCGAAGACGCGCGCCCGGATGTGCGAGACCTGGCTGTCCTTGCCGCCGTTCCCGGACGCGCGCTCCACGCTGGACTCGCTGAAGAAGGCGCGCGTCCGCCGCGCGATCCTCTCCAACGGCACGCCGGCGATGATCCGCGCGGCCGTGGCGGCGGCGGATCTCGAGCTGGACGAGATCCGCAGCGTCGACGAGGTGCGCGCGTACAAGCCCGACCCCCGCGTCTACGCTCTGCTCCCGCGCGAGCGGACGCTGTTCGTCAGCGCCAACGGCTGGGACGCCGAGGGCGCCAAGCGCAACGGCCTGACGGTAGGGTGGATCGACCGCGGGACGCCGCCGCCGGGCATCGCTCCCGACTTCCACTTGCATTCGCTGACCGAGGTGGCTGCCCTGGTCTGGCGCGAGCAGGGCGTGCGGATCGTGAAGGGCACCGAGTTGGACCCGAACACGCCACAGACCGCGGGCATGTCGCGGGCGGCGGCCATCACGCACGCCCGGGTCGGCGCGGAGAAGATCTGGGCGGGCACCGTGGTGATCCACGCCAACGCGAAGACCGGTGCCCACCACCACGGCGCGCTCGAGTCGGTGATCTTCGTAGTGAAGGGCAAGGCCCGGATGCGCTGGGGCGAGAAGCTCGAGTACACGGCGGAGGCCGGCCCGGGGGACTTCATCTACGTGCCGCCCTACGTGCCGCACCAGGAGATCAACGCCAGCCGCGAAGAGCCGCTGGAGTGCGTGCTGATCCGCAGCGGGCAGGAGCCGGTGGTGGTCAACCTCGACATCGCTCCGGCCGAGCCGCCGGAAGAGGTGAAGTGGATCGACCCGATCCACTGCTCCTGAGGCTTCCCCGGGGCGAGTCGGAATGAATGTCCTCTGATTTCCGTCAGTTCTGCCGCGAGCCCCGGCTCGCCCCGGTCCCCACCATGGGCCCAGGGGGCCCGAAAAAAAATAATTATTTTTTTTGAGCCAAGGAGACGCCATGGGGTTCTCAGGCGCGCCTTGCCGAGGGTCCTCAGGCGGCCCTTCCGAAGAGTCCCAGCCGGGCGCCGATGCCGGTGTAGACTCCGCCGCCATGCAGGGCGTCCTGGCTGCCGTCCTCACTCCCTACGATCGGGATCTGAACCCCGACGGGCCTCGCTTCGCGCGGTTCTGCAAGCAGCTGCTCGAAGAAGGCTGCGCCGCGCTCGCTATCTTCGGCACCACCGGCGAGGCGAACTCCCTCTCGCTGGAAGAGCGCGAGCGGCTCCTCGATGCGCTGCTCGAGGCCGGCATTCCGCCGCAGAGGCTGATGCCGGGGACCGGCTGCACGGCGCTAGCGGACACGGCGCGTCTCTCGCGCAAGGCTGCGCGAGCCGGCTGCGCGGGCGTCCTGATGCTGCCGCCGTTCTATTACAAGAACCTGACCGAGGAAGGCCTCTACCGGAGCTTCGCGGCCGCGATCGACCGCACCGGCGAGTCGGGGCTGCGCGTGTACCTGTACCACATCCCCCAGGTCTCCCAGATTCCCATCCCGCTCCGCGTGATCGAGCGGCTGCTCGAGGTTTACCCGCGCGTGGTGGTGGGCATCAAGGACAGCTCGGGAGACTTCGAGAACACCCGCGCGATGCTGCGCGCTTTCCCCGGCTTCGAGGTGTTCGTCGGCACCGAGAAGCTCCTGCTTGCCAGCCTGCGCGAAGGCGGCGCGGGCTGCATCACTGCCACGGCCAACGTGAACGCTCCGGCCATCGCGCGCGCATTCCGCGAGCGCAGCGAAGAGCGGCAGCGCGAGATCGACTCCGTGCGCGCTCTCTTCGAATCGCTTCCGCTGATCGCGGCGCTGAAGGAAGCGCTGGCGCTGCGCACCGGTGACGCCTCTTGGCGCGCCGTGCGGCCTCCGCTGGTCGAGCTCTCGCCCGAGCAGCGCGAGAAGGTCAAGGCAGCCGCAGGTCCTTAAGCTGGTCGCGCAGCGCCGACTTGAGGAACTTGCCCGTCGCCGTTCGCGGGATCTGCTGCAGGTAGATGAACTTGTCCGGCAGCCAGTACTTCGCGAAGCGGGGCTCGAGCCAGCCCCGCAGCTCCGCGTCGCCCGCCTTCGCGCCGTCTTTCAAGACCACGCAGGCCACCGGCCGCTCATCCCACCTGGCGCTCGGGACCGCCACCACCGCGGCTTCCTTCACCGCCGGGTGGCCCATCAGCGCGTTCTCGAGGTCGACGGAGCTGATCCATTCGCCGCCGCTCTTGATCAGGTCCTTCGTTCGGTCCGTGATTCTCACGTGGCCGTCCGGATCGATGGTGACGATGTCCCCGGTGCGAAACCAGCCGTCCATGGTGAACTTGTCGGCCTCCGCGGGGTTCTGGAAGTAGCTGCGCGCGATGCACGGTCCGCGCACGTGCAGCTCGCCCATCGTCTTTCCGTCCCACGAGACTTCGCCCTGATCTCCGATCGCGCGGATGTCGACCAGCGGCACCGCCGTCCCCTGTGTGGCCCGCAGGCGGAACCGGTCCGCGTCGGGCAGCTTCGCCTCGCGCGGCCCGGTGCGGCTGATGGTGCCGATCGGAGACATCTCGGTCATTCCCCAGGCGTGGATGATGCGCAGCCCATGGCGCTTCTCGAAGGCCTCGATCATCGCCGGCGGCGCCGCCGACCCGCCCACGATCATCGTGTGCAGCGCCTTCAGATCATACTTGCCGGGGTTGGCGTCGAGCTGCTCGAGAACGCCGAGCCAGACGGTAGGGACGCCCGCGGTGAACGTCACCTGCTCGTCCGAGAGCAGCTCGAGGACGCTCTTCGCGTCGAGGTGCGGGCCGGGGAACACCTGCTTCGCGCCGGTCATGGTGGCCGAGAACGGCAGCCCCCAGGCATTGACGTGAAACATGGGGACCACGGGCAGCACCACGTCGAACTTCGACAACCCCATCGAATCCGGCAGTGACGAGGTCAGCGCGTGGAGCACCAGCGCGCGGTGGCTGTAGAGGACGCCCTTCGGCTTTCCAGTGGTCCCGGAGGTGTAGCAGATGCCGGCAGCGTCGTTCTCCTCGATCCGCGGCGGCGAGAACTCGGGCAGCTCGGCCTCGATCAGCTGCTCGTAGTCGACGGCGCCGGCAGGGGCGGGCTCGCCATGACCCCAGACGATCACGTGCCGCGGCTTGACCTCCGGCCGGAGGCGCTCCCAGAGCGGCCAGAGGCAGTCGTCGACCAGGACCACCGCGTCGTCGGCGTGATTGACGATGTACGCGAGGTCCTGGATCGAGAGGCGGGGGTTGAGCGTGTGCAGCACCGCGCCGCCGAGCGGGATTCCAAAGTACGCTTCCAGGTGCCGGCCGTGGTTCCAGGCGAGCGTGGCCACCCGGTCGCCCGGCTTCACGCCCAGGCGGCGAAGGGCGTTGGCGAGCTTCTGCGCGCGGCGGTGGAAATCGCCGTAGGTGCTCCGCTGGATCGATCGGTCCGGCCTGCGCCAGACGATCTCGGTCTCGCCGAAGTACTTGCGCGCCCGATCGAAGAAGTGCAGGAGCGTGAGCGGGACCTGCATCATCAGTCCGTCCATCGCGGCGCCTCCAGTCCCAGCCGCCGAATGCGGCTCACCGCGAATCTACACCCTGGAATTGCGCGCTTGAAATGGAGCCCGTCTTGCGGCGTAAGATGCGCGCCCTTTTCCGGAGGCCGTCATGCAACTTGCGCTCGCCGCCCTGGCCGCCGCCCTCTCGGCGGCGGCCGCTCCCCCGCTCACCGTGGACGAGATCGTCGCGCGCCAAGTCGAGGCTCGCGGAGGAGCCGCGAAGCTGGCCGCCCTGCACAACCTCGAGGTCGCCGGCAAGGCGGTCTTCGGCGGCGACGACTTCGCCATCACCGCGCAGTTCGCGCAGGTCCGCAAGCAGCCCTCCTCGATCCGCACCGAGATCACGCTGCAGGGCCTGACCGCGATCGACGCGTACGACGGCAAGGAGAGCTGGAGCGTCGACCCCTTCCAGGGCCGCAAGGACCCCTTCCGCACCACCGCCGACGAGGCCCGCGGCCTGGCCCAGGATGCCGACATCGAGGGGCCGCTGGTCCGCTGGCGGGAGAAGGGGCACCAGATCCGCTACCTCGGGACCGAGGATGTCGACGGCACGCCGGCGCTCAAGCTGCGGGTGGCGCTGAAGGACGGCGACGTCCAGTACGTCTACCTCGACCCCGACTACTTCCTCGAGATCCGCCGGGTGAGCGAACGGAAGATCCGCGGCTCCGAGCGCGTCACCGAGACCGACTTCGGCGCCTACGCGCAGATCGACGGCGTGTTCATTCCAACCTCGATGGAATCGGGAAGGAAGGGCGGCCCGAAGACGCAGCGGATCACCCTCGAGAGCATCCGGGCCAACGTCCCTCTCGATGACGGCATCTTCCGCTTCCCCGAAGGCCCGGGAAAGCGCGCGATCGTGCCGCCCGAGCGCCCGACCCCGCTCTCCGCGCCGGCGCCGGCGCCCAAGGGTCCGGCGAAGGCGCCTGCGATCGAGGCCGGCGTGATCTCCGGGCTGAACGCGCGCAACATCGGCTCGGCCACGATGAGCGGCCGCATCGCCGCCATCGCGGGCCGCAAGATCGAGGGGAAGACGCTTCTCTACGTCGGGTCAGCGAGCGGGGGCGTCTGGAAGAGCCAGGACGGCGGCACCACCTTCAAGCCGGTCTTCGACAAACAGCCGGTGCAGTCGATCGGCGCCGTCGCGATCGACCCGAAGAATCCGCAGACGGTCTGGGTGGGCACGGGCGAGTCGTGGACCCGCAACTCGGTCTCCATCGGCGAGGGGATCTACAAGTCGGTCGACGGCGGCGAGAGCTGGACCAACCTGGGGCTGCAGAAGACCGAGCGGATCGTGCGAATCGTCATCGATCCGCGGAACGCGGACGTCGTGTACGCGTGCGCGCCGGGAAAGCTGTGGAGCGACAGCCCCGACCGGGGTCTCTACAAGACCACCGACGGCGGCAAGAGCTGGGACCTGATCCTCACCGGCCCGAACCTCTCCACCGGCTGCAGCACCGTCGCGATGGATCCGAAGAATCCCGACGTGCTCTTCGCCGGCCTCTGGGACTTCCGCCGCAAGGGCTGGACCTTCCGGTCGGGAGGGGACGGCCCGGATGCGCCCAGCGCCAGCGCCCTCTACAAGTCTACCGACGGAGGCAAGAGCTGGACCGAGCTCAAGAACCTGGGGCCCAAGCCCTGGGGCCGCGTCGAGGTGGCGATCGCGCCTTCCAACTCCAGCGTGGTGTACGCCCTGGTGGAGTCGACCGCCTCGGCGCTCTGGCGGTCCTCGGACGGCGGCAACACCTGGGAGAAGCGCGACAACAGCCAGGCGATGGTCTGGCGGCCGTTCTACTTCGCCCGGCTGATCGTGGACCCGGTCAATCCCGAGCGCGTCTTCAAGCCCGACTTCGACCTGGTCGCGAGCGACGACGGCGGCCGCAGCTTCGCGCGGCTCGCCGGCTTCAACGCGCACGGCGACTGGCATGACCTCTTCATCGACCCGGAGAATCCCGCCCACATCATGGGCGGCAACGACGGTGGCCTCTACATCTCGTTCGACGGAGGGAACCGCTGGTGGAAGAACAACAACCTGCCCGTCTCGCAGTTCTACCACGTGGCGATCGACGACCGGGACCCGTACCGGGTGTACGGCGGCCTCCAGGACAACTCCAGCTTCGTGGCGCCCAGCTCGTACGGCGGCGGGGTCACCAACGCGCAGTGGGAGAACCTCTACACCGGCGACGGATTCTGGACGGTGCCCGATCCCACCGATCCGGAGTCGGTCTACGCCGAGTTCCAGGGCGGCAACATCGCCCGCGTCGACCGCAGGACGCAGCTCGCGCGCGACATCCAGCCGAAGGCCGACTACAAGGAGCGGCTCCGCTTCAACTGGAATACGCCCATCTACGCGAGCCCCACGCAGAAGGGGACGATCTACATCGGCGCGCAGTTCCTCTTCCGCTCGCGCGACCGGGGCGACACCTGGGAGCGCATCTCGAAGGACCTGACCACCAACGATCCGGAGAAGCAGAAGCAGGAGCAGTCGGGCGGGGTGACGGTGGACAACTCCTCGGCCGAGGAGCACACCACCATCTACTCGATCAGCGAGTCGCCCTTCGACCACAAGGTCATCTGGGTCGGCACGGACGACGGCAACCTCCAGCTCACGCGCGACAGCGGGAAGAGCTGGACCAACGTCGTCCGCAATGTGAAGGGACTTCCGCCGATGTCGTGGGTGAGCTGGGTGGAGGCCAGCCGGCACGACGCGGCTACCGCGTACGCGGCGTTCGACCGCCATACGTTCGGGGACATGTCGCCCTGGGTGTACCGGACGACGGACTACGGCAAGACCTGGACGCGCATCGCCGGTCCGGAGCAGGGCGTGCGCGGATACGCGCACGTGATCCGCGAGGACACCGTCCGCAAGGACCTGCTCTTCGTCGGCACCGAGCTGGGGCTGTTCATCTCGGTGGACGGTGGCCGGAGCTGGGCGGAGTTCAAGGGCAGCGACTTCCCGGCGGTGGCGGTGCGGGAACTGGTGGTCCATCCCCGGGACGGCGACCTGGTGATCGCCACGCACGGGCGCGGGATCTGGATCATCGACGACCTGACGCCGCTGCGCGCGCTCTCGCAACAGGTCCTGGCGCAAGAGGCGGCTTTCCTGCCCTGGCGGCCGACGCAGCAGCGCATCATCGGCCAGGGAGGTTGGCCGGAGGGCGACGCGACGTTCAACGGACCCAATGCGCCTGCCGGGGCCGTGATCACCTACTACCAGCTCAGCCGGCACCTTTTCGGGCCGATCAAGCTGGAGATCCTCGATGCGCAGGGAAACCTGGTCGACGCCATCCCCGCTTCCAAACGGCGTGGGATCAACCGGGTCTCCTGGACGATGCAGGTCAAGCCGCCGCGCGTGCCCCGGGCGGCGACCATCGCCTTCGCCGGCTCGCAGGGACCGCGGGTGGTGCCCGGAGTCTACACCGTGCGGCTCACCAAGGGCGCAAAGGTGTACGAGACCAAGCTGGAGATCGGCCTCGACCGGCGCGCGATCTGGACGGTGGCGGAACGCCGCGAGCACTTCGACGCGGCGATGAAGGCGCACGCGCTGTTCGGGGAGATGAGCGACCTGGTGGACCGGCTCGACAGCGCGGCCGTCGCGCTCGCGCAGCGGAGCAAGTCGCAGCCGCAGGACGCGAGGGTGGGCCCGCTGCTCGGAAAGCTCGAGGCGGCGAAGAAGAAGATCGTCGCGACCAAGGAAGGCGGAGCGATCACCGGCGAGGAGCGGATTCGCGAGCACACCGATCACCTGTACTCGGCGCTGCTCTCCTGGGAAGGGAAGCCCGCGAAGTACCTGCTGGCGCGGACCGATGCGCTGCGCAGGGAGCTGGTGGACGTGAAGGCGGAGGTCGACGCGCTGCAGCCGCAGATCCAGGCGCTGGGATTGCGGCTGGAGCCGGTGCCGTCGTCGGTGCCGCAGATGGCGTCGGCGTGCATCCACTCCGATTGGGACGAGTGCGGGAGGGCCGGCCAGGTAGAAGTGCGCTGAGCTTTGGGATCGGGACTCGCCGCTTTCGCGGCTCGTGGGTCGGGTTCACGTTCCGGGCTTGGGGTTTGGGTTGGCGGGTTCGGAGCTAGGGTTTGGGGGGGCAAACCGCGCGTTCGAACCTCCTCCTTCTCACCAAGCCCCAAGCCCTGAACGTGATCCCTGGACCTGGAACCCGAACCTGGACCAACGAAGCGCCGGAAGGCGCAAGACCTGATCCCCAGGCCCAACGCCCCGCCGATGTCTCTCCCAGAAGTCGAATCCGAGGGGCACGAAGCCTTGCGGCTCCGTGCCCCTCGAGTGTGCCCAGCGACCCAAAGGCCCGCCCAGAGCAGCTTCCCCTCCGGAGGTTCCAGCCTCGCCTGCCGTCGCGCGCTGCGGGTTGACCCCGAAACGCGCTGCCTCTCGTGGAGTTCGGTGCCCCCTGGAGTCTTGTCTGCGGACGAATTGCGGGGTTGTTGGGTTCCCCGCTCCCGCCGCGGCCTCGGATTTTCACCCGGGCCCTCGCGGTCTCTCTTCGTCCGCCGTCCGCCCCACCTTTCGATGAGGTTTCATCCTCCTTCGAGCTTGCCGTCTCCTTCAGAGTCCTGCGGCCTGCGTGCTGCCCTTCGCGCTCCAATCGAACCTCGCGACCCGATCGGACAGCCGAAGAGCGCCTCCCCTGGGGTCCTCTTCCCTCATCGCGACGTCAGCAGGCGGCGTCCACCACTCCGCAGGGAATCCCAACCCAGCGGTCACGTTCCGTCCTCGACGTTTCTCACGTCCTCGACGGTTTTCTCCGCCACCTGCCTTTGCGGGCTTGTTTCATCCCGCTGCCACGTCCAGGGTTTGCCCTTCAGGGGTTTGTCCCTCGCCGCGGAGCCGTACCGGGTTTCCCCGGCCGATTCATGCCCTCCTGGCGTTGAACGCGGACACCTGTGACCAGCGACCGCGCCCTCGCCTCCAGGGCTTTGCTCCCCGCCGCAAGTGCGGTGTCGGTCGAGACGGGTTGGGCCTCGACCGATCCGCGCCCCTCGTGGGCTTCAGCTCCTCCGGGTTCTCTCCCCGCGCAACGTGGGAATGCCTTTCACATCCCCTCCGCCCTCGACCTTCACTCCGCCAGAAACCCCTGGCGGTTGGCCATCGGCGTCTTGCCGCTGCACGGATTGGCTTGCCTGGAATCAGGCTGCCGACCCGCTCGAGCTTTCTGGCCTGAACCCCCGTCCCTCCTTTCGAAAAGTCGGGTTCGAGGCCCTGTTTCAGGCGGCCCACCGAGCCGCCGGACACGCAGCGACATAGAGCACGCGACGTGCCAGCAGCGTAACGCTGTAAACACTTGAAATCGCTATGGTACTCTATAGCCGCGTCGCGCACGATCTGGACACGGTCCTGTGACGGGTCTGGGGATTGTTGGTGGAACTCTGTGGTTGCGCTGTGAACAAAGGAGTCCGGGTGTGTCCGGCGGAACTTGTGGATTGTGCAGAATCTGGTCGTTCGACCAAAATCTGTACGCATCGTACAGATACGCATGAGACCTGCGGCCGATCGCAAGCCCTAGACTTCGATCGGAAATGCCGCGCGCAAATCTTCCGGGATCCGCACCGGCCGCGCCCTCGCAAGGTCGACGTACACCCAGTCCGTCTCGGCCCGGCAGAGCAACTCCTTGGCGCGGAAGACCTCGGTCCTGCGCGCGCTGTTCGCGACCTTCATCGAGGCGACGCGGGTCTCGATTCGCAGGCGGTCCCCCAGCACCGCCGGCCGCAGGTACTCGATCTCGTGTTTGCGGACGACCCAGGCCTGCCCGCGCTCCAAGTACGCGGTCTCGGGAAAGCCGAGCGCGGTGGAATGCGCCAGGGCCGCCTCCTGCACCCAGCGCAAGTAGACCAGGTTGGACGCATGCCCGAGGTTGTCGATGTCCGCCTCGACGACCTCGACCTCGTGGATGAACGGCATGAACTTCGTCCCCGGTCCGGCGCGCGGACCGCCGCGACGCCGCGGGACAGCCGGCGCGACCCCGCGCCGTGCGAGTCTACGCTGCCTTCTGGTGCGCGGCGTTCCACTTCGCGCGCGCTTCGCGCTGCTGCTTGACGGTCAGCTCGGATCGGTGCTTGTCGCAGATGTAACCGAACCGAGGCCCGCGCGAGGTGTTCTTGCAGCCCTCCACGCGGCAGCGCATGTCGAGCCGGCGGCCGCCGCTGCTGGCGCGCGCGAGCCGCGCCGCTGCCTGGTTCGCCTTCGCCCGCTCCGCGAGGATGCGTTTCTGCTCCTTGACGGGTAGGCTCTTCGCGTGATCGCGGCAGAACCAGCGGTTGCGCGGGCCGGCGCCGGGATTCTTGCAACCAGGAGCCGGGCAGAGGCGGAGGGGGACGGCGCCCAGGCGGCTGCCGCGTCCTGCGGCGGATCGCGCGAACATCTGTTCGGCGCGCAAGGCGATCGCTGCGGCGAACTGCTCGATCAGTCGGTCCAGCAATCCGTGGATGGGTTTGGCCATTCCTCTTCCGGAGATTGGGGTGGGGCTAGATTTCTGGCTGGTGGGGCTCATTCTCTAACCGATTCGACAATGAATTGCTAGAACCTAGGTCTTACCGATCCGGGAAAACGTCATGGACTTCGTCAAACTTCACCGTTCGCACGTCGAGGAGCTGTCGCAGGGAGTCGCTGCCGCCCTGGAAGAAAATGGGTTCTCAGCGCTGGTTTTGCATTCCGGTACGCCGGTGAAACGCACCGGGGCCGACGATCAATTCTGGCCTCTGCGACCGACGCCTCACTTCCAACACTGGCTGCCCTTGGCCGAGCCGGGCTGCCTGCTCATCGTCTCTCCTGGCCGCAGACCCGTTCTCGTGCGGCAACGGGTCCAGAGTTTCTGGGAGGGCCCACCGGCCACGGACGTCGATCATTTTTGGGGCTCCTTCGACGTGGTCGAGGCCATTCCCCCCCTTCCCGCCCGGGCGGCCTTCGTCGGAGACGATGCCGCCGCGGCCGAATCCTTGAAGATGACTGACGTCAATCCGCCAGTCCTGTTGCAGGCGCTCGACTCCCTGCGCGTCCGCAAGACTCCCTACGAGGTGGAATGCCTGGCGGAGGCGAATCGCCGGGCCGCACAGGGCCACGAGCAGCTCCGGCGCCTGTTCCACGGCGCGGACCGCAGCGAGCTGGAGCTCCACCTCGCGTTTCTGGGCGCCACCCGCCAGGACGACGCCGAGACACCCTACAAGAACATCGTCGCGCTGGGGAAGCACGCGGCGACGCTCCACCACGTCAGCTACGAGAAGCGCGCCCAGCCGGCGCAGTCGCTGCTGGTCGACGCGGGTGCGACTTTCGCGGGCTACTGCTCGGACATCACCCGGACCTGGGTGAAGGGCGGGGGAGCGGCCGGCGCCGCGTTCGCGCAGCTCGTCGCCGGCATGGAGGCGATGCAGCAGCGGCTCTGCTCCCGGGTTCGCGTCGGGCTTCCCTACGAGGAGCTGCACGACGACTCGCACCGGCAGGTCGCGCAAATCTTGCGCGAGGTGGGCATCTCCCGGTTGCCGCCCGACGAGCTGGTCTCGCGCGGGGTGACGCGGGCGTTCTACCCGCACGGGCTCGGGCACTCGCTGGGCCTGCAGTGCCACGACGTCGGCTGCGCCCTGCGGCCGCCGCGGCAGGACAATCCGTTCCTGCGCAACACGACCGACATCGCGCCGCGCCAGGTCTTCACCATCGAGCCCGGCCTCTACTTCATCGAGGCGCTGCTGGCTCCGCTGCGGAAGTCGCCCGACATCGACTGGAAGCTGGTCGACGCGCTGGCGCCGTTCGGCGGGATCCGCATCGAGGACGACGTGGTGGTGCAGGAGAAGGGGATCCGGAACCTGACCCGCGAAGTGCTGCCGCAGGGCGGCGGCGCTGCCTGAGCGGAGGTCAGGCCGGGGCCGCTTCCTCCCTCGCCGCCACGAACGGAACCGGCTTGTAGAGCGCGGCAATCACCGCGAAGAGGATCGCGCCCGCCGTCATGAACGCGGCCCAGAAGAGGAAGTAGTTCGTCCGCGAGGCGAAGTCCACGTTGCGCGTCACCAGGGCGGTCACTTTCGACCCCGCGCCGATGCTGAGCGTGTAGAGGCTCATGATCACGCCCTTCATCCGCTTCGGCGCCTGCGTATAGGCGAACTCCAGCGAGGTGACGCTCACCAGCGTCTCCGCGATGGCGATGATCACGTACTGGATCGACTGCCAGGCGATGTGCGGCTTCTGTCCCGCCTCGATCCAGGACTGGATCATCGCCGCGGAGAGGAAGGCGGGCGGGGCGATGAACATGCCGGCTGTCATGCGCCGCAGCAGGGTGGGGCGCAGCCTGGCTCGCTCCAGCAGCGGGTACACGACGTACGCGAAGAGCGGCACCATGATCAAGATCAGGATGGCGTTCAGCGCCTCCATCTGCGCCGACTCCATGTGCCAGCCGAAGACGTCCCGGTTCATCTGCTCGGCCTGGTTGAACCAGCTGCTCCCGTACTGGAAGTAGAGGGACCAGAAGATCACGGTCGGCGCGAACACCAGGGCGATGCGGAAGACCGACCGCATGCCGGTCACCTCCTGGTCGCCGTGCCTCTGCCGCGCGGCCTCGTCCCCGTAGCGCAGGCGGGCCCAGAAGACGCGCAGGAAGGAGTTGGGGTTGCGCCCTGCGGGCGGGACCTTCAGGTAGAGTCGGCTGCCCGCCAGATAGATGATCAGCGCCAGGGCCATCAGGATGCCGGGCACTCCGAAGGCCCACGCCACCGCGGAGTGCTCGCAGAGCTTGACGGCCCCGAAGGCGCAGCCCGCGAGCAGCCAGGGGGTGGCGATCTGCGAGGTGGCAGACCCGACGTTGATCGCGACGTAGAAGAGCGAATAGACGCGGTCGAGCAGGCCGCCCTGGTCCTGCCGGAACTGATCGCCGACGAAGGCGGACAGGTTCGGCTTGATGCCGGCCTGGCCCACCACGATCAGCGTCATGCCCAGGAAGAGCAGGGTGGTGCGCGCGGCCGGCGCGATGTCCATGGCGGCCAGGGTGGCGTGCCCGGCGACGTACCCGTAGGAGAGCCAGAGGATCGTGCGATAGCGGCCGAAGAAGCGGTCCGACAGCCACGCTCCCAGGACCGTCATCGCGAACGCCGCGGCGACGAAGTCGTGGTAGACGCCCTCGGCGCGGTTGCGCTGCCAGCCGAGATACTGCTGCATGTACGGGACGAGGATGGTGGTCATCCCGTAGAAGCTGAACCGCTCGCAGGCCTCGTTGCCGAGGATGTACTTGACCGCCGGCGGGAATCGCTGGCGCGTCACCTCACCAGCCACACTGCTTCCCCTGGTTCTGCTGCCTGAGCCACTTCTCCAGCGGCTGGAAGTACTCGAGCAGCGCGCTCCCATCCATCTGCCGCTGCCCCGTCATCGCCTCGAGCGCGTCGGGCCACGGCTTGCTCGCGCCCATCGCCAGCATCTTCTGCAGACGCGCGCCCGCCTCCCTGCTGCCGTAGAAGGAGCACTCGTGCAGCGGCCCCTTGTGCCCGGCCGCCTGGCACATCGAGCGGTAGAACTGGAACTGGAGGATCCGGGCGAGGAAGTAGCGCGTGTAGGGCACGTTCGCGGGCACGTGGTACTTCGCGGCGGGATCGAAGTCCTGCTCGGTGCGCGCCACCGGGGGCGCGACGCCCTGGTACTTCGTGCGCAGCGCCCACCAGGCCTTGTTGGAGTCGGCCGGCGCGGTCTTGCCGCTGAAGACGTCCCAGCGCCACTGGTCGATCAGCTTTCCGAAGGGCAGGAACGCAACCTTGTCCAGCGCGTTCTTCATCTGGACGTTGATCACCGCCTTCTCGTCGCTCTGGACGGAAGGCACAAGGCCAAGCTGCTTGAGATACCCGGGCGTCATCGAGAGCACGAGCGCGTCGCCGATCGCCTCGTGGAAGCCGTCGTTGGCGCCGTTGTGATAGAGCACCGGCAGCTTGTAGTACGCGTGCATGTAGTAGTTGTGGCCGAGCTCGTGGTGCACCGTCGTCAGGTTCTCCTCGGTCGCCGGGTCGTGGATGCACATCTTGATCCGCAGGTCGTCCGAGTAGGTGACGTCCCAGGCGCTGGCGTGGCAGACCACGTCGCGGTCGCGCGGCTTCACCAGCAACGAGCGCTCCCAGAACGTCTTCGGCAGCGGGTCGAGGCCCAGGGAGGTGAAGAAGGCCTCCCCCGTCTTCACCGTGTGCGCCGCGTCCCATTTCTGAGCGGCCATCGCGCCGTCCACGTCGAGGTTCGCCACGCCCTTGTACGGCTCGACCAGCGGATAGACGTTGTTCCACTCCTGCGCCCACATGTTGCCGAGCAGGTGGGCCGGGATCGGCTTTCCGTCGGGCACCTTGTCCTTGCCGTAGGTCTTCTGGAGCTGGGCGCGGACGTAGCAGTGGAGGTCGTCGTAGAGCGGCTTCACTTGCTGCCAGAGCCGATCGGTGTCCTGCTCGAACTGCTGCGGCGGCATGTCGTAGCCGGCCCGCCACATGTCTCCCATGTTGGCGAATCCGGCGCCGCGCGCGCCCTCGTTCTGGAGCTGCACGAAGCGCTCGTAGCGTTCCCGCTGCGGGCGCGCGGTGTCATGCCAGGACTTCCAGGCGTCGAGCAGCTCGTCGTAGTTGCGGCTGTGGTCCATGATCTTCGAGAGCTCCTCGAGGTCGCGCCCCTTCGCGTCCTTGGCCGCGCCGTAGTAGCCCTCGAGCCGCGCGCCCAACGAGGTCATCTCCAGCCGCTTGGCCGGGTCGTCGATCACCGCGCTGCTGATGCGCAGCAAATACAGCATGCGCGAGGTGTCGGGATCGACCTGCGCGTCCTTGAAGCGCGTCGCCGTCTTGACGGCTTCGCTGGAGTACGCCAGCACCCGCTCGTTGGCGCCGGCCGCGTTCCGCTCGGTATCGCCGGTGATGTAGGTGCTCTTGATCCAGTCTGCGGTGGCCGACTCGACGAACAGGCGCTTGAGGTCCTCGTTCACCTTGGCGACGAACTGCCTGGCGTCAGGGGCGGAGGCCTGCTGCACCTGGGCGCTGCTGGTGGGAGGCGGCGTCTGCTGGGTCGCCGCCGGCGCGCAAGCGACGAGCGCGGCGGCGGCCGCGAACAGGGAATTCTTCATGGCCGGCGCAACCTACTTGAACAGCGTGCCGAAGCGCCAGCGCTCCCGGGCGCCGCGCCAGAGCTGTTGGACGCCGCGGGCCGCCACGGTCAACGTGCTGGCAGAAGCCGCGCCGTCCGCCGGCCGGAAGTACACATCGCTCGGGCCGTTGCCGGGCACCGCGACGAAGAACGGCAGGAAGTCGGCTCCGACCGCCGCGACCGCCTGGTAGTCGCCGAGGAAGTAGGCCGGACCGTCCACTCCCGCTGCCCCGCGGATGTTGAAGGGAGCGCCGATCAGCGTCTCCGAGAATGTCGCGCCGCTGTCGCTGGAGATGGCCAGCCAGTGCGTGACCAGCGTGCGGCTCGAGTCGGACGGGACGTCGTTCCGCAGATCGTAGTAGCTCACTGCCAGCTTGCCGCCGGCTGCCGCAAGCGACGGCGTGAAGGCGGGGAAGGCGGGCGCGCCGTTGACCTGGACCGGCGGCGACCAGGTGAGCCCGCCGTTCGTGCTCCACGAGAGGGCGATCCCGTCGCGCGCCCCGGAAAACCGCGCGTCCTCCCAGGCGACGTAGAGGGTCCCGTTCGATCGATCCACCGCGATGCTCGGGACCACGCTCCCGGTCCGGATGCCCCGCCCGGTCTTCCGGTCACCCACGCCGAAAAAGCCCGCCTCCGCGATCGCGATCGGCGTGGACCAGGTCACGCCGCGATCCGGTGACCGCAATACGGAGACCACGGCCCGCGGATTCGCCGAGCTGTTCTGCGTGAGCACCATCAGGAGGTTGACCAGCGTGCCGTCGGGCAGCACCACGATCTGATTCGAGATGGTCTGCGCGTCGGGGCCTGGATCGTAGATCGCCCGGGCGGTCTCCCAGCTCACTCCGCCGTCGGTGGTGCGCGCGAACCAGGCGGGGCCGGTGTTCTGATGGTTGGTCGGGTTGGTGAAGCCGGTCAGCCGATCCCAGACCGCGTAGACGAAGTGCGCATCGAGCGGGTCCGCCGTCAGCGTCTCCTTGTCCATCGCCAGGTCGGGATCGGTATCCCGCTGCAGCGTGATCGGCGCGTCCCAGGTGAGGCCGCCGTCGGGAGAGCGGCTGACCAGCATCGCCCGGTTCGGAGCGAACGAGTCGAACGCAAAGGCGATCTGCCAGACGGTTCCGTCGGGAGCGATGTCGACCCACGGATCCGTCGCGCGCTGGTACGGGCCGTCGCTGCAGCGGGTCAGCTTCGCGAAGCTCGTCTTCCATGTGTGTCCGCCGTCGAAGGTCGCCGCCGCGACCAGCCCGTTCGCTCCGCCGTTCGACCACCGGTCCTGCTGCCAGATCCCGACCAGGTGCCTCGCGTCGCGCGGATCCACCGCCACACGAGGCTCGACCTCCGCATCGACCGACAGCGCCCCGCTGGCCTGTCCGGAGGGCCCGCCACAAGTGCTGCTCGCCCATGGCGCCTTGCCCGAGACGGCCACGAGGCCTGGAAACGACGGAAACGACGGCGTGGGCAGGTCCGTGGGCCCGCCGCCGTTGCAAGCCGTGCAGAACAGCAAGACTGCCGCCGCGCGGCGCATCCCGCGAGCGTAGCACGGTGATAGAAGACCGCCCATGACCCCCGATGACAGCGTGGTCACCGACTTCCGCGACCGCATGACCTACGCCGGATATCTCCAGCTGGACAAGCTGCTTGCGGCGCAGAAGCTCCTCAGCAATCCGCCGCACCACGACGAGATGCTGTTCATCATCCAGCACCAGACCAGCGAGCTCTGGTTCAAGCTGATCCTGCACGAACTGCGCGCGGCCATCGCGTTCGTCCGGCGCGACGAGCTGGAGCCGACCTTCAAGATCCTCGCGCGGGTCAAGCACATCCAGGGCCAGCTCATCTCGCAGTGGGCGGTGCTGGCCACTCTCACCCCCAGCGAGTACGGCGAGTTCCGGCACGTGCTCGGCCCGGCGAGCGGCTTCCAGTCGCTGCAGCACCGCATCATCGAGTTCATGCTGGGCAACAAGGACCGCAAGATGCTGGCGGTCCACGAGCAGGATCCCTCGGCGCACGCGCAACTTCTGGAGATGCTGGAGTCTCCGACCCTGTACGACGAGTTCCTGCGCCACCTCTCGCGGCGCGGCAGGCCGATCCCCCGCGAGGTGCTGGAGCGAGACGTGACCCAGCCGCACCAGGGGCACCCCGGCGTGCGCGCGGTGATCCGCGAGATCTACGAGAAGCCGGCGGAGAACTGGGACGCCTACGAGATGTGCGAGAAGCTGATCGACGTCGATGAGCAGCTCGCGCTCTGGCGCTTCCGGCACGTGAAAGTGGTGCAGCGGATCATCGGCTGGAAGCGCGGCACCGGCGGTACGGCGGGAGTGGACTACCTCAAGAAGCTGGTGGACGTGCTGCTGTTCCCGGATCTGTGGGACGTCCGCACGGAGCTCAAGGGTTGAGCGGTCTCCGCGTCGTGCTCGGGGCGCGGGGCGGCCAGGTCAGACTGCGCCGTGGGCACGCAGGAGCGGCACGAGCTCCCGTTCCGCCAGCTGGATCCCGTGCTCGTAGTCCGGCTGCGCCTGCCGGGCCAGCTCAGACAGGATCCGCGCCTGGATCTCCCCCGCCTCCAGCGCGACCCGATACGGCACCCGGGTGAACGTCACGAGCTGGTACCGGGTCAGGTAGCGCCCGCGCATCCTTTCCTGCAGCCCGTGCTCGATCTCCCGCATCCGCAGGAACTCCGCGTCCGCCACCTTGTCGCGCATCTCCACGAAGTTCTCCACGGCCAGATCCGCGATCGCGTCCGTATCCGGCTTGCGCGCCTCGGCGAAGCGGGCGAAGTCGCGCTCCCAGTCGCCGGTCAGCAAGCCCGAGAGCAGCGCCACGTCCTCGAACCCGGCGTTCATCCCCTGTCCGAAGAACGGCACGATCGCGTGGGCGGCATCTCCCATCAAGAGGGCGCTCCCGCGCGACCACGGCCAGGCCTTGATGGTGGTCATCCGCCCGAGCGGCGCCTGGATGAATTGCCTGGCGAGACCGGGAATCTTCGGGACGGCGTCCGGGAAGTACTTCTCGAAGAAGGCCCGCGCGGCCGCCTCCTTCCTCAGCCTGGCGAACGACGGGTCCCCCTCGAACGGCAAAAAAAGCGTGCAGGTGAAGCTGCCGTCGAGGTTGGGCAGCGCGATCAGCATGAAGTTCCCGCGCGGCCAGATGTGCAGCGCGGTCCGGTGCATGGCGAAGTCGCCGCCCTCCGGCGGCATGGTCAGCTCCTTGTAGCCGCTCGAGAGCACGTCCTGCAGCACGTCGCCGCCCAGGCAGGTGCGCATGGCGGAGGCGCTGCCGTCGGTGCCGACGATCACCTCGGCCTTGACGTATCCGCCCGGCTCGAATCGGGCGACGCGCAGGTCGAAGTCATGGTCGACCAGGCGCTGCTCGAAGCTGATGCGCACGCGCCCGGTCTCCTCGGCCCGCGTCATCAGGAGCTTGTTCAGGCCACCGCGGGACGTTGAGTTGATGTACTCGCTCTCGTCCCGGCCGTAGGGGAGGAGCGCGAGCTTGCCGTCCAGGTCATGCGTCATCCTGCCCAGCATCGGTACTGCTTCGCTCAACACGTCGTCCTCGACCCCAACCTGCCGGAGCGCGTGCAGCCCGCGCGTGGAGACGGCCAGGTTGATCGAGCGGCCGGCCGCGATGTCCACTCGGCGCATGTCCGGCCGCCGCTCGTAGACTTGGACCTCGTGTCCGCGGCGCGCCAGCGTGAGCGCCAGGAGCGAGCCGACCGGGCCCGCGCCGACGATGATCACCTCAGGCTTCATGCAGCTCTGCGATCAGCGCTCCGAGGCGCTGCACGTCCTCGAACGAGTTGTAGAGCGGCGCCGGCGTGACGCGCACGATGTCCGGCGGCCGCAGGTCGACGGCCACGCCGCGCCGCGCCAGCTGCGGAACCAACCCTGCCTTGCGAAAGCGCACCGTGAGCATCGACCCGCGCTCTTCGGGCGTCAGCACCTCGACGCCGCTCCGGCGCAGGAGCCACTCCAGATACGACGTGAGCCGATCGCCCTTCCGCCGCAGCGCGGCCATGCCGGCGCGGTCGAACAGCTCCATCGAGGCCCGCAGCGCGGCGAGCTGGAGGATGGGCGGATTGGAGACCTGCCAGGCCTCCGCGCCGCGGATGGCGGAGAAACGCGGGGCCATCTCGAATCGCCGGGTTTTGTCGTGGCCCCACCACCCCTCGAAGCGCGGCATGGCCTCCCCAGAATGGCGCTCGTGCACGAAGACGCCGCCCAGGCCTCCCGGTCCCGCGTTCAGGTACTTGTAGTTGCACCAGACCGCGAAGTCGGGGCCGTCCTCGTGCAGCGTGAGCACTAGATTGCCCGCGCCGTGCGCCAGATCGAACCCGATGCGCGTTCCCTTCGCGTGGGCGGCGCGGACCAGCGTCCGCTGGTCGAAGGCGCGGCCGCTCAGGTAGTTGACGTTGCCGATCAGGGCGAGCGCGATGTCGTCGCGCTCGGTCAGCTCCCGCAGCGGATCGTCGCTCTCGATCACCGCTTCCGGGAATCCGTGGAAGCGCGCCTGCGAGGCGGCGGCATACTGATCGGAGGGAAAGGCCCCGCGCTCCATCAGCAGGCGGTGCTTGCCTTGGCGCGGCTGGTAGAACGAGACCAGCATCAGGTGGAGATTCACCGTCAGCGTATTCATCACCACCACTTCGTGCGGCAGCGCTCCCACGAGCCGCGCCGTGCTGGCGGTCAAGAGCTCGTGGTAGCTCACCCACGGGCTGCGCGCGGAGAAGTGGCCTTCGACCGCGAAGCGCGCCCAGTCGTCCAATTCCTGAAGGACGAGCTCGCGCGCCCGGCGTGGCTGCAGTCCCAGCGAATGCCCGGCGAAGTAGAGCGGCCCCGTCTCGGGAAAGAGGAACTCCTGCCGCAGCGGCGCCAGCTCGTCGGCGGCGTCCTGCGCCCGCGCCCACGCCAGCGAGTCCTCAAAGGTCATAGTCGCTCGCAGCGCGCCCCAGCCACTCCAGCGCGGTGCCCGCGCGCAGCCGATCCCGGACGGCGGGGACCAGGCCTGCGGCCTCGATCAGCGCGCCGGGCCGCGCCTCGCCCAGCGGGAAGGGGTAGTCGCTCCCCAGCGCGACCCGTTCAGGGCCGAAGAGGTCCAGCACGAGCCGCAGCGCGCGCAGGTCGTGCACCAGCGAGTCCACGTAGATGCGCTTCAAGTACGCCGAGGGCGGATGCGGGTTGTCCACCGCGACCAGATCGGGCCGCGCGCGAAAGCCGTGCTCGACGCGGCCGAAGGTCCCCGGAAAGGCGCCGCCGCCGTGCGCGAACGCGATCCGGAGGTTTGGCAGACGCTCCAGTACGCCCCCGAAGATCACCGAGCAGATCGCCAGCGAGACCTCCGCCGGCATCCCCACCAGCCAGGGCAGCCAGTACTTGCGCATGCGCTCTTCGGCCATCATGTCCCAGGGATGGACGAACACCGCGGCGCCCAGCTCGGCGGCGCGGGCGAAGACCGGGAAGAGGGAGGCGTCGGAGAGGTTCCAGGCGTTCACGTGCGTGCCGATCTGGACGCCGGCGAGCGACAGGTCCATGCAGCGCTCGAGCTCGAGCACCGCGAGATCGGGCGACTGGAGCGGCAAGGTGCCCAGGCCGATGAAGCGGCGTCGATGCGCGGCGCAGAGGCCCGCCACGTGATCGTTGAGCATGCGGGCCAGGTCGTGGCCGCGCTCCCTGGGCAGCTGGTACGCGAACAGCACCGGGACCGTCGAGAGCACCTGGACCCCGACGCCGGCGGCGTCGCACTCGCGCAGCCGCTGCGCCGGGTCCCAGCAGTTGCTCTCGATCTCCCGGAAGACCGTGCCGTCCTCGCGCAGCATCCGGGCCCGGCAGTCATCCACCTGCTCCAGCCGGATGGGGCTCCACCGCGGCAGCTCCGGCGGGAGCACATGCGTGTGCACGTCAAGGCTTCGCATGCTTGCGGCCACACCTCCGGCAGGTGGTGTGGGCGGGATCGCCCCAGTAGTGCTCGAACACCGGCGGGAGCTGGTTCACGATGTCCGTCAGGTGGAAGGACTCGCGGTAGAGCTCGGCGCCGCAGCCGTCGCAGACCCAGAGGAAGGTGTCCTTCTCCGCGGGCAGCCGGCGCCGCTCGATCACCAGCCCCACCGTGTTCGCCGGCCGCTGTGGCGAGTGCGGCGTGTTGGGCGGCAGCAGGAAGATCTCTCCCTGCCGGATCGGGACGTCCACCCGCTTGCCGCCCTGGAGCGTGCGCAGCACGATGTCGCCCTCCACCTGGTAGAAGAACTCCTCACCCTCGTTCAGGTGGTAGTCGGTGCGCGCGTTCGGTCCGCCCACCACCGTGATCATGAAGTCGCGGTCCCCTTCCCAGATCTGCGCGTTGCCGACCGGCGGCTTGAGCAGGTGGCGGTGCTCGTCGATCCACTTGCGGAAATCGACCGGCATCATGGCGAGTGGACCTCCGCGATGCACTTGAGCTCCACCGCGATCGGCGTCGGCAGCGCCGTCACCTCCACCGTGGTCCGGCAGGGCCGCGCGCCGGCGAAGTACTCGGCGTAGAGCCGGTTGAAGGTGGCGAAGTCGCGCCCCATGTCGGTGAGGAAGACGGTGACGTCCACCAGGTCCTCCCAGCGCGCGCCCGCGTCCTCCAGCACCGCGCGCACGTTCTCGAACACCGACCTGCACTGCACCGCGATGTCGTAGCTCTCCACGGTTCCGTCCGGCGCCAGCTTCACGCCCGGGATCTCCTTGGAGCCGCGCTTGCGCGGGCCGATCCCGGAGAGGAAGAGGAGGTTTCCGACCTGCCGCGCGTGCGGGTAGAGGCCCACCGGGTCGGGCGCTCGGGAGGAGATGAATTCCTTCGGGCTCATAGCTTCACGCACACATTTTTCGGCTCGGTGAAGAAGCGCAGGGCGTCCATGCCGCCTTCGCGCCCGACGCCGGACTCCTTCACGCCGCCGAACGGAGTCCTCAGATCGCGGAGCATCCAGCAGTTGACCCAGACGATGCCGCTGTGGATCTGTGCGGAGACGCGGTGCGCGCGGGAGAGGTCGCGGGTCCAGAGCGAGGCGGCGAGCCCGTAGCGGGTGGAGTTCGCGAGCTGCACCGCTTCCTCCTGCGTCGCGAAGGGCAGGAGGGTGGCCACCGGCCCGAAGATCTCCTCCTGGTTGGTGCTGCTGGCAGGCCCCAGGCCCTCCAGCAGCGTCGGCTGCACGAAGAAGCCCCTGGCGCAGCGGCCGGCGAGCTTCGCGCGGTCGCCGCCGCAGAGCACGCGGGCACCCTCGTCTCGCGCCACCTTGAGGCAGCCCATCACCTTGTCGAAGTGCTGGCGCGAGACCAGCGCGCCCTGCTCGGTGGCGGGATCGAGCGGATCTCCCACTCGCAGCGAGCGGACGCGCTCGACCAGCTCGTCGCGGACGCGGTCGTAGACGGACCTCTCGACCAGGATGCGTGAGCCGCAGAGGCAGATCTGGCCGGTGTTGGAGAACGCGGCGCGGACGGCCTCGGGCACCGCCGCGCGCAGATCGGCGTCGGCGAAGATCAGCGTCGGGTTCTTGCCACCCATCTCCAGCGACACCTTCTTGAACGAGCCGGCGGCCTCCCGCGCGATCTCGCCGCCCACCCGCGTGGAACCCGTGAAGGAGATGGCGCGGACGTCGCGGTGGGCGCAGAGCGGGCCGCCCGCGCGGGGGCCCAGGCCCTGAACGATGTTGACCACTCCCGGCGGCAACCCCGCCTCGGCGCAGAGACCGCCGAGCAGGTGCGCGGTCATCGGCGTCACTTCCGAGGGCTTCGCGACCACGCAGTTCCCGGCCGCCAGCGCGGGCGCGATCTTCCACGACAACAGATAGAGGGGCAGGTTCCAGGGCGAGATGCAGGCGACCGACCCGAGCGGCTGGCGCAGCGTGTAGTTCAGCGCCATCTCGTCGGTCGGATGCGCCTCGCTGGCGAACTGCGTGGCCGCGTCGGCGAAGAAGTCGAAGTTCTGCACCGCCCGCGGGATGTCTACGCTGCGCGCGGCTGCGATGGGCTTGCCCGAATCGATCGACTCGGCCCGCGCCAGCGCCTCGAGGTCCCGCTCGATCAGGCCCGCGAGCCGCCGCAGCAGCTTCGCCCGCCCTGGCGCGGGCGTGGTGGACCAGGCGGGAAAGGCGCGTGCCGCCGCGGCCACGGCGCGATCCACGTCGGCGCCGTCCGAGCTGGCCACGCGCGCGTACGCCTCGGAGGTGGCCGGGTCGACGTCGTCCAGCCACTCGCCGGAGGCGGCGGGCGCATGCCGCCCCTCGATGAAGTTGAGGACGTCCTGCATCGGGGCGAGCTTTACCCCCTTCCCGACGGTGCGTCGAGGGGAGTCGCGTGCGCGGCATTTCGCAACGGTCGAGTGGCAGACGCTGTTATTCGAGGTCCCCGCACGCCAGCGCGACCCCGGTCTTCTGCAGCGAAGTTGCGAAGTCGTCGAGGGTCGCCCGGACGGCAAGGCCGCCCTCCAGACGCAAGAGCGCGAGCGCGGCTTTGCCGCCGCAGTAGGGGGCGACGTCGATGCGCAGCTGCATGCCGGCGTTCTCGATCGCCCAGGCGCGCTCCTCCGCCGGCGCCCCGGCGAGCATCCGCTTGGACTTGCCGACGTAGGTGAGGCGATTGCCCTGGGCCGCGGCGATCTGCGCGGCCGCGGACTGGAAGAACGCGTCGAGCGAATCGCCGCTGAGGGACTCGGCGACGAACGAGAGGGTTGCTCCTCCGGCGCCGGCCTTCTTGATCGCCAGCTCCGCCAGCGGGTTCGTGGGGTCGGTCTCGTAGCCTTCGGGAACGTCGCCCGAGAGCCCCAGGCGGGAGCTGACGAAGTGCCCGTTGTCGATCCGCACGGGTTGCGCCGGCGCCGGAGGCGGCGGGACATCGGCCAGGGGTGGCGCCGCGGCAGGAGCGACGATCCGCTGCGAGAGCTGTCGCGAGACCGCGGGCGAAAGGTCGATGCTGCCGCGCGCGACGCTGACAAGCTCCGCCGAGTTGGCGATCCTGGAGGCCCCGGCGATGGTCCAGCCGAGCGGGGTCGGATCCGCCGTGGCCTGCTCCTGCCAGCAGGGCTGCACCAGCTTCATGAGGTTGACGACGTTGCCGGACACGCCGCCCGACCACACCGTGGTCCAGATCATCGAGATCGCGCCGCGGGTCGGACCTTCCACGATCGTATACGCGTCCCCGGCCAAGCGCGGCGCCAGCTCCCGGACGACCTCCCTGTCGAGGCAAGCCTCCAGCGCCATCCGGGTGCCGAGCTCGCCCATGCGCCCGGAGGCGATCAGGCGCGTTGCCGCGGGCGGCTGCGGGTAGGCCAGCGGAGTGGACCGTTCGCCGGTGAAGTACGCCTCGGGGTGCAGGACCTGGTGGACGGAGGCCGGCGGGTTCTTGAACACCCGGTCCACCAGCGCGAACCCCCCGCGCTTGTACGCTTCGGCCACCAGCGCGAATCCGCCAACGTACGGGAGCACCAACTCCTCGCGCAGCACCGGTGGCGCGTGCAGGAGCTGCGGCGATTTTCCGCTCATGCGCAGCAGGGCTTGCGTGTCGAGCGCGCGCAGCATCGCCGCCCCGTTCGCGACCGCCGCCTTCACCGGCTTGTTCGCTCGCAAGGCGCCGTAGGCAGTCATCACGGCCATCGCGTCGCCCTCGTACAGCGCGCTGCGCGCCAACCTGGCGTCGTCGTCGGGAAGCGAGGCCAGATCCGGGAAGCCGAAGTTCTGGTCCTGCAACGCGTGCTCGATCTCGTGCGCCAGCACCATCCGAAGCCCTTCGGGCCCCATCGCGTCGCCCGCCGACGCCGGCGGGTCCTTGCGTACGATGAGCTGCTTCTCGAACGGATCGTAGAAGCCGGCCACCTGCTCGTCGAGCACGTCGAGGAGGACCTGCGCGGGATCGGCCGCCGCGGGAGCCAGGTTGAACGCGAACCAGCGCGCGCGCTCGGCGGCGACCACTTGGGGCGTCATCTCTTTCTTCGCGCGCTCGCGCACCGCGGCCGAGAACAGCTTGTCGTCGAGGATCTGCACCTTGAGGTTCTGCTTGCGGCGCAAGCCCCGCAGATCCTCGATGTCGGCGGTGGTCTCGCGGATCAGCGTGACCAGTGGATCCTCGCCCTCCGGCGGAGGCGTCCGCGGCCGCAGCGCCTTGGGTTCGGCTGGCGAAGCTTGCGGCGCAGGCCGCGCGGGCTGCGCCCGTTGCGGCGGCGCCGGCGCGGCGGGCGTCACCGGGACCGGCATCTTCAGCGTGCCGGGAGCGAGCTTCGGCTCGGCGACCATTTGGGCCAGGCCCAGCCCGGAGAGGACGGCCTTGGGCACCTTCGCGCGGATGTCCGCCTTGAGCTGATCGACGCCGATGCCCATCACGCGCACCAGCGACGCGGGCGCCGACGAGTCCGCCTTGTAGACGCCGACGCCGATCACGACGGCGCCCTCCATCCGGGCGGCGCGGCCCATCACTGCCGCCACCGACCCCGTGGCGCCCAGGGCGGCCTTCGCGTCGTTGCCCTCCGCCGTGACCACTTCGTATCCCTGGGGCGCCAGCGCCTCGCGGATCACCGCGCGGAGCTCGCCTGTCAGCGCCGCGGCATCCGCCGCCCCGAGGACGCCTCCGCGGGGCTCGAGGGAGAGCACCGCGACGCGATTCTCCGCGGCGGCGGCAGAGGCCAGGAGCAGGGCTGCGGCGAATGTGCGCAAGGACACCTCCACCGCGCATGTTCCGTGCGCGGCGAGGTCGTGGCAAGCTTTGGGAAGGCTGCATCCTCGCGAAAAGGCGCATGTTTCAGGAGACTGTGTGCCCAAGGTCCTGGTGATCGACGACGAGCCCCTGGTGGCGCTGATGGTCCAGCGCACGCTGCAGGAGACACATGAGGTGAGCGTGGAGCACTCCGCGCGCGCCAGCGTCGATCGCTTCGCGCGGGGCGAGCGCTTCGACGTGGTCATCTCCGACTTGAACCTGCCGGACGGCGACGCGGCCTGGGTGCGTCAGGAGCTGGCGCGCCTCGACCCGACGCTGCCCCGGCGGCTGCTGGTGATCACCGGGGGCGCGGGGACCGCCTCCGGACGCGCATTGCTCCGCGAGCCCGGCGTGCGTTGGCTGCGGAAGCCGTTCCGCAGCGCCGAGCTGATCGCCGAGGTGGACTCCGTCCTGGCGGCCGTTACGGCTTGACGAATCGCAGCGCGAACCGGTCGCTGGTGCCGCGCTTGCCTTCCTTCGCGGCCGCGGAGGGCGACGCGTCTCATGAAACGTCCGTTCGCGAAGGGAAACGGGGAATCTACTCGATCCCGCGCTCGCGGCGGTCGCGGCGGCACTCGCGCGACCCGGGCTTCACGGTGCGGCAGGCCGCGGGCCGCAGCTCGTAGATGGTGCAGGAGACGCGCCGTCCCAGGCGTCCCTCGAGCGCAATACAGCGCTGGTCTGCGCCGCGCAGCCGCATGTGGCGCTCTCCCTTGTCATTCAGGACCGTGAGCTTCCTGAGCAGCGCGGGATGGCGGCGCAGCGGCGCGCGCGCGGTCACCTCGACGTAATCGACGTAGCGCTCGGCGCGGTTCTCGTCGGTGTTGCAGCAGCAGGCGCCGCAGGCCTGGCAGTCGAAGGTCACGCCGACAGCTTCGCACGGGCGGCCTGTGCGCGCTGCGGCAACTGCACCACTTCCGCGGCCGGCCGCTCACTGACTCGCAGCGCGAGCACCGCGGCGCCCAGGCGCGCGGCTGCGCCGACCAGGAAGAGCGCGTGCGCGGACACCAGGGCCTGTCCGGCCACCGACCACGCGTCGGGCAGGAACTTCACCAGCGAGCCGCCCGCCGCCGACCCGAGTCCGGCCGCCAGGCCGCCCGCGGCGGCGAACGCGCCGACGTAGAAGGAGCGGGCCGGTGGCCGCGAGATCGCCAGCGGAAGCGAGAAGGTCGCGAGCGAGAGGCCCGCGTTGGCCACTCCGCACAGCGCGGCGTCGATCGCGAGCGGCCAGAGCCTCGCTTCGGTCGCGAAGATCCAGAGCGCCGGCGAAAGCCCGAGGCCCACGGCGCCGGCGAACAGGACCGGTCGGGCCCCGCCGCGATCCATGGCCCGGCCCCAGAGGGGCGCGGCCAGCATGCGGAACGCGGCGACCGTCGCGGTGTAGAGCGCCATGCGGGCGAACCCCATGCGGAGGTTCCCGATCATGTGGAGCGGGTAGAACGCGGCGGCGATCCCGCTGGCGGCGCTCCAGGCGATCTGGAAGGCCAGCAGGCCGCGGGCGTTCGCGTCGCGGATGGGCGCGAGCGCCTCGGCGATGGGAGCGGCGCGCGGCGGCGTCGCGTCGCGCGGCTCGTGCTGCCGGCGAAGCAGCACGGTGGTGGCCACACCCGTCACGCTGGCGATCAGCGTGAGCGTGCAGAGGGCCGCGCCGGCCTGCGCGGAATTGCTCCCGCGGTCGAGCAGCAGGCCCGCGGTGAGCGCCGCGCAGGTGGCCGCGAACGCGCAGAGGGCGGAGCGACGTCCGAAATACCTGCCGCGGACCGCTCCTGGAACCATGTCCCCCATCCAGGCAGTCCAGGCGTTGTTGCCCGCCACCGAGAGGGCGGCGTTGACCGAGGCGCAGGCGAGGAAGATGCCTTGCTTGAGCGGCAGCGCGAGCGGCAAGAGCGGCAGGCAGACCAGCGGGAGCACGCTCTGCCGCGCGAGCCCGATGGTCCAGAGCGCGGCCTTCCGGCCGCCCAGCCGGCGGGTGAACCAGGAAGCGGGCAGGTGGACGAGCTGCGCGGTGAAGGGCAGCGCGCCCAGGAGCCCGATCAGGACGGGCGGCAGCTCGAGATAGAGCGCCCAGGCAGTGAGCACGCCGCCCGAGGTGCAGGCACCGACCAGCTCCGCGAGAGCGCCTTCTACCATCGAGGTGCGGAGCGATTTGCGCAGCACGACAGACAGAAGTTCCCACGCACTCCCAGGGGCGCGGCAAGGGCTCTCTTGTGCGCTGTAGGCCGACCTGCAGATTCGGCCAGGCGCCTGCCCGCATCTCCTCTCGGCGGGACGCTCGCTTCACGACAGTGCGGGACCTACCTTTGCCGCAAAGGAGGTAGGGCATGCTTTGGACCATCACCGTGATCCTGCTCGTGCTGTGGGTCCTCGGCCTCGTGTCGGGTTCCACGATGGGCGCCTGGGTCCACATCCTCTTGGTGCTCGCCGTCATCAGCCTGATCTTCGCCGTGCTCCGGCGCGGCAGCGCGGCAGTCTGACGGCGTTCATCTCCGCGGGGAGTGAGTCTGTGAGCGGCGGCCTCGCGAGGGGCCGCCTTTTTCGTGCCGCTTGCCCTGGACGACGACCTCCTGGGAGGAGGTCACCCGCTCTTCCTCTTCCGGCCGGACCGCGACGGCCTCCGCGGCGCGCGGGCGGCCTTCGCGGCCGCGCGCTCCTCGGGCGCCGCACGGTGGCGGATCTCACCGGCCTCCCGCAGCTCGCCGCGCTTCGCAGCGGCCAGGCTCTTCTGCAGGGCGTCCATGAGGTTGACGACCTTGCCCCGCGGCTCTTCGGCGGGCGCCTCGGCGACGATCTCCTCGCCCTCCGCCTTGCGCTCGAGCAACGCGAGAAGCTGCTCGCGGTAGTCGTCCTTGTACTTGCGGATGTCGAAATCGCCGGCGAGCGAGCCGATCAGCTGCTCCGCCATCTTCAGCTCGCGCTCGCCGGGCTTGCTGTGGGCGTCCGGCAATCCCTCCAGCTCGTCCTGCGCGACCACCTCGTCGGCTTGGAGCATGGTGGAGATCGCCAGCGCCTTGCCGACCGGCCGCACCGCCGCGAGGTACTGCTTGGTCCGCAGCACGAAGCGGCCAACCCCGACCCGGTGCGACCGCCGCATCGCCTCGAGCAGCAACGCGTACGGTTTCGCCGCGCCCCGGTCCGGCACCAGGTAGTACGTGCTCTGGTAGTAGGTGGGATCAATCTGGGTGAGCTCGACGAAATCCTCGATCTCGATCGCCTTGCTCGCGCGCGGCGCCAGGGTGTTCAGCTCCTCGCGTGAGACGGTCACGTAGCGTCCCTTGCTGATCTCGAATCCCTTGACCACGTGCTCCCAGGACACTTCCTCGCCGTCGATGCTGCAGATGCGCTTCTGTTGGATGCGCCCGCCGTCCTTGTCGTGGAGCATGTGGAAGCGCACTTCCTTCGGGGAAGTTGCGGAGAACAGCTTTACGGGCACGGTCACCAATCCGAAGCTGATCGATCCGCTCCAGATCGGCCGGGCCATCGCTACGAGACCTCTTTCGCTGAGCCGGCACCGGATCCGTCCGGCCGGGCCGGAGGAGGGGTGCGCACCCACGGCGCGTCCTCGGGGTCGATGCCGAAGTACTTGAAGAGGCGCTCCTGGTGCTGCCGCAGGCCCTGCAGGCTGATGTGCTTCTCCGAGGAGACGATCGCGCTGGCGAGGACGGCGATCCCGTAGTCGACGAACTCGGTGACCTGGGAGAAGTTTATTTTCAGCTCCGCGAGCGGCTCCTGCTCGAGCCTGCCCGCCAGGTCCCAGGCGCAGGCGCCGTCGAACTTACCCGAAATCCGGTAGAGAGCGGTGCTGCCGTCCACTTGTCGCTCGGGTGTGCAGGCAGGCATGGGGGACGCCTCCGCTTGCATGTGCGCATCGAAGGCGTAACCGGCAATGGATGCGCACCGGAAGGCCGGTCGACACGCGGGCGAGCGGTTTCCGACAAGCCGGAGATCCGTTGGATTTCCGGCAGCCTGCGGAGATCCGGGATGGACAGGCCATCAGCGGCTACGCGGGCGACTTGCGCCAACGCGACCAGAGGCGCCGCTGCGTCCGGGCCGCGCTCTGGGCGCTCTTCGCCGCGCCTGGAGCGGCGATGCTGGGGCGCTCCACGGCCGGCGGAGGCGCCTCGCCCGCGGCGCGCGCGCCCTTGGCCTTTCCCTCCGCAGACGCGTGCTCGAGGATCGCGTTGACTTCGCCGCCGAGCGCGAAGACGAAGCCGCTGATGTAGAACCAGGTCAAGAGCACGATCATCCCGCCGATGGCCCCGTAGGTCTTGTCGTAGCTGCCGAAGTTCTCCGCGTACACCGAGAACCCCCAGGTCATCAGCAGCCAGAGCAGCGTCCCGAGCGCCGATCCGGGCGTGACGAAGCGCCACTCCTGCTTCACGTCGGGCAGGAAGTAGTAGAGGAGCGCGAGCACCAGCATCACGCCGCCGGCGGTGATCGGCCAGCGCAGCCACCCCCAGACGAGCAGCCAGAACTGATCGAAGTGCAGCTTGGACGCCACCCAGAGGCCGGCGCTGCTTCCCAGGGCCAGGCCGCTGATCGCCAGCAGCATCAGCCCGGACGTCGCGATGGTGATCCCGATCGCCATCAGTTGGACCCGCCACCAGGGGCGCGACTCTTTCACGTCGTAGGACAGATTGAGCGCGGTGCGAAGCGCGTCCACGCCGCGCGAGGCGCTCCAGAGGGCCAAGAGGAGGCCGAGGGTGAGCAGGCGGGGACGCTGCTGGGTGGTGAGCGCGTTCAACTGCGTGCGGATGATCTCCATCGCCTCGTCGGGCATCAGCGGGTCGAGCCGGGCGAGCAGGCCCTGGATGGAGTTCTGCACCGGCAGGTAGGCGGCGAGGGTCACCAGCGTGAAGAGGAAGGGAAAGAGCGCGAATACGAAGTAGTAGGCGAGCGTGGCCGCGCGGTCGGTGAGGGCGTTGTCCGAGATCCGCTTGACCAGCGTCTTCAGAAAAGCCCAGACCGGCATGTTCAGCAGGGCCACGTGCAGGAAGGTAAGTCGCGGCCCGGATGGTCGCGGCAAGCGAGCGCTTGGCCGCTGCGGCCGAAGGCCGCTTTGCGGCTACGCAGTTGCGCCTACGCTTTTTCTGCGTGTTCCCGCGAAGGCGGGAACACGATTGACCATGACGGGGACAGCCTCCTGGAGAGCCCAGGAGGGGCGAGGTCAAGCCGAGGCGCGCTCGCGGCGCCCTCCCGCGCGCGCGAGCACGACCGCTTCGTCGAACCAGAGGGCGTGCGCGAGCCGCGCCAGGGACTCCTTGTCGTGAGGCCAGGTGCCGGAGCGGACCGTCGCCCAGAAGGAGTTCTGGATGCTCCAGAGGTCGAGGTGCATTCCGAGCCGCGCCGCCAGCATCACCAGGTCGGCCGCGTGGAATGCCGCCTCCTTGCGCCCGGCGAGCGCCTTCTCGAAGTGGTTGCGCAAGGCGGCGAGATAGGGTCCCCGCACTGCTTCCAGATCGATGCGCGCGCCGAGGCGCTGCGCGAGCTGCGCCAGCGCCAGCAGCTCGCCCTGCGCGAGGCCCGGGTCCAGCTTCCCCACTGCCAGCCGCCGCGCCGCGTCCACCGCCTCGTGCGTGACGGCCACGTCCGCGGCCACCTGGAGCGGCCGCGGCACCGGCGAGTCGATCTCCCGCAAGAAGTCGATCAGCCGGCGGTTCGCCTCGTAGATCTGCAGATAGTCGCTCTCGTAGCGCGCCATGGTCTCGCGCAGGAGCCGGCCGGCCACCTCGCGGCGCTCGTCGAGGAAGAGGTCGCGCAGCGTGTACTCCCGTCCGGGGAACTCCCGGTCGATCTCCCGCACCACCTGGGCCAGCGAGAGCCGGTTGAACGACTCGAAGAGCTTCTCCGCCGTGCGGTTGAAGCGCTCGGGGTCGTGGCGCCGAACGCCCGCGCGGAAGTCCGCGCCGGAGAAGTGGAGGACGCCGGTGGTCAGGTCCACCTCCTCGTGCGTGATCAGGCTCCTGACCTCGATGCGCGCCACGGACAGCGCGGCGGTTCCCGCATCCTCGCGGCGGCGGAAGCTGGTCTGGACCTCATGGCAGAAGATGCGGGCGCGGCGGGGGAAGTCCTCGACCAGGCCGGCGATCGCGTAGTGGGCCGCGATGGTCTCCAGCGTGGCGATGGAGGGCTGGACCTCGTGCTCGTAGACGCGCCGGGCGTTCTCGCGCTCGGCCAGGTTCGAGGGAGACTGCTCGAGGGCGGCCTTGAACGGTTCCTCCAGTTCCACGCCCGCCGCCTCGTGCGCGAGCTGCAGCGCCCGGGCGGCATACTTGAGGATCTGCACCGTCTCGAGACCGGAGACCTCCGCGAAGAACCAACCGCAGCTGGTGTACATCAGCATCGTCTGGCGCTGCATCTCGAGGAGCTTGAGCGCCCGGATGCGCTCCTCGGCGGAAAGCTCGCGCAGCGCGTGCCGCGCGACGAAGGCCGTGGCCTTGCGGCGCTCCGGATCGAGCAGGACCTCGATGAACTCGTCGCGTGCCAGCCAGGGATCCCGCAGCAGCCTCTGCCCTTCGCGCTCGTAGAGCGCGGAGAGCTGGTCGCGCAGCCCGTCGAGGGCGTCGCGCAGCGGCGCGCGCCAGCGCTGGTGCCAGCCCGGCTGCCCGCTGCTCGAGCAGCCGCAGTCGCTGCGCCAGCGCTCGATTCCGTGGGCGCAGCTCCAGGAGGAGCCGTCGAAGATCTCCGCCTCGTGCGTGGGCGGGAAGAGCTCGAGCGCCTGGGCCAGGTTCACCAGGTGGATGTCCTCGCGCTGCGAGAGCCGGCGGATGGCGCCGGCCAGCACCTCGTCGCCGCCCTTGCGGTGGTGGCCGAACGTCTCGCCGTCCACCGCGATGGTGAGGAGCTCGTCGTGCTCCCGCGCGTCGGAGAAGCCGCCCTCCAGCCGGCGGACGAGGTCCTCGGCGCCGCCCAGCGCCTCCCCGAAGGCGACGGCGCGCGCGATCGGCCCGTCGTAGAAGAAGACGGGGAACCGCGCCCCGGAGGGCAGCTCCACCGTGTACGGGTGGGTGGGATCGAAGCGGGCGCCGGTGGCGTCCTGCCACTCGCCTCCCGGCGCCCGGATTCGCTTGCACTGGTACGGGGAGAGCACGGTGAAGGCGATGCCTTCGTCGCGAAGCGCCTGGAGCGTGCGCAGGTCCGCCGCGGTCTCCGGTAGCCACATCCCTTCCGGGTCGCGCTCGAACCGGTGGCGGAAGTCCGCCGCGCCCCAGCGGATCTGCGTGCGCAGGTCGCGGTCGTTGCAGAGCGGCAGGATCGCGTGGTTGTACGCTTGCGCGATCGCGTTTCCGTGCCCGCGAAGCTGGACGGTGCGCGCATCCGCATCCAGCACGCTGCGGTAGATGTCGGGCATCTGCCGCTCGAGCCAGGCGAGCAGGGTGGGGCCGAAGTTGAACGACAGGTGGACGTAGTTGTTGACGATGTCGCAGATGCGGCCGTTGGGGCTCTTCAGGCGCGCGGCGCCGTTGGGGCCGTAGCACTCGGCCGCGATACGCTCGTTCCAGTCGTGGAAGGGAGCGGCCGAATCCTGCACCTCCACTTCCTCGATCCACGGGTTCTCGCGGGGCGGCTGATAGAAGTGCCCGTGGATGCAGACGGCTCGCTTCATGGTGGCGAACGTACACACCCGCGGGGGGCCCGTCGAGCAGGGTGGCAACCGGGCGGAAAGCCGGCGGGGATTTGCCGCACGCCAGTCCAGTCCTCAACTTTTCGCAAAGTTCCGGCCTGAGGAGGCTTCATGGACGCGATCGAGCTTTTGAAGTCGCAGCACAGGGAGGTTGAGGCGCTGTTCAAGAAGATCGAGAAGGCGGAGGGCGAAGAGAAGCAGGAGATCTTCGAGCAGATCGCCGACGCGCTTGCGGTCCACACCACCATCGAGGAGAAGCACTTCTATCCCGCGACCAGGAGCGCGCGGACCGAGGATCTGTTGCAGGAGGCGGTGGAGGAGCACCTGGCGGCCAAGCGGACCATCGCCGATCTGATGGAGATGTCGCCCGGGGAAGCGCAGTTCGACGCCAAGTGCACGGTGCTCAAGGAGCAGATCGAGCACCACGTCGAGGAGGAAGAGGGCGAGCTGTTCCCGAAGGTCGAGAAGCTCCTCAAGAAGGAGGAGCTCGAGGACCTGGGCGTGGTGATGGAGGACATGGCGGAGGAGCTGAAGGCTTCGGAGGCTCCGCGGCAGAATGTGCCGGCCGAGACCGGCGAGGCCGCTCCATTGGAGTAGACTCCGCGCCTGCGTGATCGTCGATTCCCCGCAGGGTCTCTTCTGCCCTGACGGCGCGTTCCACCTCGACCCCATTCAGCCGGTGGAACGCGCCGTGCTCACGCATGCGCACGGCGATCACGCGCGCGCCGGTTCTTCGTCCTATCTCTGCACACCCGAGACCGCCGAGCTCCTGCGCCGGCGCCTGGAGGGCGCGCGGATCGAGACGCTTCCCTACGGCGAGCGCCGCCGTATCGGCGACGCGACCGTTTCGCTGCACCCGGCCGGCCACATGCTCGGGTCGGCTCAGGTGCGCGTCGAAGGCAGCTCGGGCATCTGGGTCTTCTCGGGAGACTACAAGCGCGAGGCGGACCCGACCTGCGCGCCGTTCGAGCTGGTGCGGTGCGACGTCTTCATCACCGAGGCCACCTACGCCTTGCCGCTCTTCCGCTGGGACGATCCGCGCTCGGTGGCGGCAGGGATCGTCGCCTGGTGGCAGGGCAACGCGCGCGAGACCTCGGTGCTGTTCTGCTATGCGCTCGGCAAGGCGCAGCGGCTGCTTGCGGAGATCGCGCGGCTCACGGATCGCGAAGTGCGCGTGCACGGCATGATGGAGTCGTTCGCCCAGGTCTATCGCGAGCAGGGCGTCCCGCTGGCGCGGACGCGCCTCGTGGGCGACGATCGCGGTCTTGCGGGCGAGCTGGTGCTGGCCCCGATCACCGCCCGCGGCACGCCCTGGATGAAGCGCTTCCGCAGCTTCGAGCAAGCGTTCGCCTCCGGGATCCTCCGCATCCGCGGGACGCGCCGCCGGCGCGGATTCGATCGCGGCTTCGTGATCTCGGACCATGCGGACTGGCCCGGCCTCTTGCGCACCGTGCGCGAGACCGGCGCGGAGCGGGTGCTCGCGACGCACGGACATCGGGAAGCGCTGGTGCGCTACCTGCGCGAGGCGGCGGCGGTGGAGGCCGCGCCGATCGGCACGCCGCAGCCGGCGGATCCCGAAGGGGATTGAGTGCGAAGGTTCGCGGCCCTCTACGACGCGCTGGACGCGACCACCTCCACCAACGCGAAGGTGGCGGCCATGCAGGCCTACTTCGCCGAGGCTCCCCCGGCAGACGCGGCCTGGGCGCTCTTCTTCCTCACGGGCGCACGCCTCAAGCGGCTGATCGGCCCGCGCCTGTTGGCCACCTGGGGCTGCGAGCGGGCGCGCATCCCGGACTGGCTGTTCGGGGAGTCGTTCAGCGCCGCCGGCGACCTGGCCGAGACCATCGCGCTGCTCCTCGATACCGAGCGACAGGGTTGCGCAGCCACAGGTGAACCCCCGTCTCTCGCGCGGCTGATCGAGGAGCGCCTGTTGCCCTTGCGCGATGCGGCCGAAGAGGAGAAGCGCCGCGCCGTGGTCGAGCTCTGGGATTCTCTCGATCGCCGCGAGATCTACATGCTCAACAAGGTGCTCACCGGGGAGCTGCGGGTCGGCGTCTCCGCGACGCTGGCGATCCGGGCGCTGGCCCAGCACGCCGGGCTTCCTCCCGCAACCGTGGCCCACCGGCTGATGGGGACCTGGCAGCCTTCGGCGGAGGCGTTCGCGGCGCTGATCGCGAAGGAGGGCGCCGAGTCCGACGTCTCCCGGCCCTATCCGTTCTTCCTTGCCACGCAGCTCGAAGAGGAGCCCGAGACGCTGGGCGATCGGGCTGACTGGCTGGCGGAATGGAAGTGGGACGGAATCCGTGCGCAGATCGTGCGCCGCCAAGGAGGCGTGTTCCTCTGGTCGCGCGGCGAGGAGCTGATCACCGATCGCTTCCCGGATCTCTCGGGTGTCTGGGCGGCGCTGCCCGAAGGGACCGTGCTCGATGGAGAGGTGCTGGCGTTCGCGGGCGGAACGCCGATGCCCTTCTCCGTGCTCCAGCGCCGCATCGGCCGCAAGAAGCTCACCGCGAAGATCCTCTCGGAGGCGCCGGCGGCGTTCATGGCGTACGACGCGCTCGAACTCGGCGGCGAGGACCTGCGCGGCTTGCCGCTGCGGGAGCGCCGCGAGAAGCTCGCCGCGCTGGTCCAGGGCCGCAGCGAGCGGCTCTCGCTCTCCGCCGCCGTCGAGGGCGCCACCTGGGCGGACCTGCGCGAGCTGCGCAAGCAGGCGCGGGAGCGCGGCGTGGAAGGCTTGATGCTCAAGCGCTGGACCTCGCCCTACCGGCACGGCCGGCCGCGGGGGGACATGTTCAAGTGGAAGATCGAGCCCTACGCCATCGACGCCGTGCTGGTGTACGCCCAGCCCGGGCACAGCCGCCGCGCCACCCTGATGACCGATCTGACCTTCGGCCTCTGGGACGGAGGCGAGCTGGTCCCGGTGGCCAAGGCCTACTCCGGCCTCACCGACGAGGAGATCGATCGATTGGACCGCTGGATCCGGCAGCACACGCTGGAGCGGTTCGGACCGGTGCGGGCCGTCGAGCCGATCCACGTCTTCGAGCTGCACTTCGAAGGCATCGCCGAGAGCACCCGTCACCGCAGCGGCGTGGCCGTCCGGTTCCCGCGGATCGCGCGCTGGCGGACGGACAAGAAGCCGCAGGATGCGGATACTCTGCAGACGTTGCGCTCGCTGATCCGGGCGCCGCGATAGCAGGAGGTGGCGTGAGGGTCGGGATGGTCGCCGCAGCGTGGGGACTGATGGCCGGGTGCACGGGGCCGGGAACGCAGGTCCGCGAGCGCGCCTCGTTCGACTTCGACTGCCCGGAGGAGAGGGTCGCGATCGAATCGTCGTCCGCCGGATGGGTCGCGCGCGGCTGCGGGAAGGAGGCGACTTATCTGGTGCAGAGGGACCTGGTGGAACGGAATTCGGAGATCCGGAAGATCGAAGACGTCCAGCCGCTACGCGCGAACGGGATCCCGGATGCGAGCTCGGCCACCGTGAAGTAACTTCCCGACTGCCGAACCCTCACCCAGAACGCTCACCCAGGGCCCGAACCCGAACCCGACCCGCGAAGCGCCGAAAGGCGCGAGTCTCGATCCCCGAAGCCAGCAAACAGCGGATCGGGGCTCGGCCCGGGCGGGCCTCGTAGGTCGGGTTCGGGGTTCGGGTTCGCGTTCTGGGATCGCGGTGGGATTGGTCCTATTCGAGGGCGTAGGGCAGCGTCCCCGCATACGCCGAGAACTTCGTCGCCGGTCCCTCGGACCCCTGCACCCCACACCGCGCAAGCATCAACGCCGCCTTCCCGTGCGCGAACACGCCCGCCAGCGTGCACGACGTCGCGCAGGCCCGATCCTTGGGCGGCTTCTTCTCCTCGGCGAGGCGCGCCGGCTTGTCGTCCCCGAGGAAATACAACGCGAGCCGGAGCGTCAGCGGCCGGAACGGCTCCTCGCAGGAAGACTTTCCCTTCGCGACGCGCTCCTCGATCTGCACCGTACCGATCGGCGCGCCG
>Ga0137397_10000202_pt1 | contig 39862 bp, 35 predicted proteins | sample czorhiz116metaG_FD_106658 | JGI IMG/M metagenome (GOLD analysis project Ga0137397, IMG submission 106658) | Vadose zone soil microbial communities from Angelo Coast Range Reserve, California, USA - czorhiz1.16 metaG | ecosystem: Environmental > Terrestrial > Soil > Vadose zone | place: USA... | reverse complement strand
AGCGTGGCGTCGACTTGGTCGGAATCGGTGAACTCGCACAATCGATTGGTGCGCGCGCGCAACTCGCCCGGCGTCTGCGGTCCGCGCAGCAAGAGCACGCAAATGATGCCAAGTTCTTGTTTCGAAAATTTCAACGAACCGAATTCCGTATTGCAAAAACGGTGCTTGTACTTGGTGACACGGCCGCCGTAGCCGGCGGATCGGTCGCTCACCAGGTGTTTCTTCATCAGCGAGTCCACCGCTTGCTGCACCACGGCTTCGCTCAATTCCAGCACGGGCTCGCGATTGGTCTTCTGGTTGCAGGCATTGGTGAGCGCATTCAGGGACAGCGGATATTGATCGGGAGTGGTGATTTCCTTTTCAATCAGGCAGCCGATCACTCGCGCTTCATTCGGGGAAAATTCAATGTTCATGTACAGCTTCCAAGTCGGCGCCGGTTGTTTTAGGGTATCGCCCTAAACCTCCCAGGCCTCGATTGTCCAATAGACCCAAGGATATCTCTTAATGAAGACCAAAGCCGCCATTGCCGTCGCCGCCGGCAAACCACTCGAGATCGTCACCGTGGATTTGGACGGACCCAAGGCGGGCGAAGTCCTGGTGGAAATCAAGGCCAGCGGGGTTTGTCACACCGATGAGTTTACGCGTTCGGGCGCCGATCCGGAGGGATTGTTTCCGGCGATATTGGGCCACGAGGGCGCGGGAATCGTCGTCGACGTGGGGCCGGGCGTCACCAGCTTGCGCAAGGGCGACCATGTCATTCCGCTGTACACGCCCGAATGCCGGCAATGCAAGTCGTGCACGTCGCATAAAACCAATCTGTGCACGGCGATCCGCGCAACCCAAGGCAAGGGACTGATGCCCGACGGCACCAGCCGCTTTTCCATCGGGAAAGATCTGGTCCACCACTACATGGGATGTTCCACGTTCTCGAATTTTACGGTATTGCCGGAGATTGCCGTGGCGAAAATCCGGGAGGATGCCCCTTTCGACAAGGTGTGCTACATCGGCTGCGGAGTGACCACCGGCATTGGCGCCGTGACCCACACAGCCAAAGTAGAGGCGGGAGCCAATGTGGTGGTGTTCGGATTGGGGGGCATCGGCCTCAACGTCGTCCAGGGCGCACGCATGGTGGGCGCCGACAAAATCATCGGCGTGGATTTGAATCCGGGGCGCAAAGCCCTGGCCGAGAAATTCGGCTTGACCCATTTCGTGAATCCGAAAGAGGTCGAGGGGGATCTCGTCGCGCACCTGGTGGCACTCACCGGCGGCGGCGCGGATTATAGTTTCGAATGTGTGGGCAACGTGAAGCTGATGCGTCAGGCGCTGGAATGCTGCCATCGCGGCTGGGGCGTATCGGTCATCGTCGGCGTGGCCGGATCGGGGCAGGAAATCAGCACTCGGCCGTTTCAACTGGTGACCGGACGCGTCTGGAAGGGGACTGCATTCGGCGGCGTGCGCGGACGCACGGAGTTGCCGCAGATCGTCGACTGGTATATGGACGGCAAGATCAACATCGATGATCTCATCACCCACAAAATGCCGCTCAATGACATCAACAAGGCTTTCGATTTGATGCATTCCGGTGAATCGATTCGCAGCGTGGTGGTGTACTCGTGAGCGCGCTGACGCTGATTTCGGAGCACGGCTGTTTCGGCGGCGTGCAGCGGTTCTACAAGCACGACTCGCGCGAGATCCGCGGGCCCATGAAATTCTCCGCCTACCTGCCGCCGCAGGCGCGCACGGGCAAAGTGCCGGTCGTCTATTTCTTGTCCGGCCTCACCTGCACCGAGGAGACATTTCCCATCAAATCGCATGCGCAGCAGGCCGCGGCGGAACTGGGGCTGATGCTGATCAATCCGGACACCAGCCCGCGCGAGCCGCGCCTGCCGGGCGACGCCGACAGCTGGGACTTCGGCTATTCGGCCGGCTTCTACGTGGATGCGACGGTCGCCCCCTGGTCGCAATACTATCGGATGTACAGTTATGTCACGCGCGAGCTGCCGGAGCTCATCGCCGCCAATCTTCCCGCCAAACCGGACGCCACCGGAATATTCGGCCATTCAATGGGCGGGCACGGCGCGCTGGTGTGCGCATTGCGCAATCCGGACCGGTATAAATCGGTTTCCGCATTCGCGCCCGTTGCGGCGCCGATGCAAGCCCCCTGGGGAAAGAAGGCGTTTGCCAATTATCTGGGAGCGGATACTCAGAGTTGGCGCGAGTACGATGCCAGCGAGCTGGTCGCACGCCGGCCGTTCCCGGGGCCCATCCTCATCGATCAAGGCACGGCGGATCAATTTCTGGCCGAGCAGCTGCTGCCGGAGATATTTTCCGCGGCCGCCGCCAAGGCGGGCCAATCGTTCAGCCTGCGCATGCAGCCGGGCTACGATCATGGCTACTACTTCATGCAGACCTTCATGGGGGATCACTTGCGCCACCATGCACAGCAGCTGAAATGAAGGGTCAGAACTTGGCCTTGGCTCCCGCGTACACGCCGCGGGCGGGTTGAAGAAAGCCCACGGGCGCTTCATAGTGCCGCCCGAACATGTTATCGACGCGCGCAAAAATAGACAGTCTGTTGGTGAGGTCATAGTTCGCGGCCACATCGGCAATGGTGTAGCCGCCCGCGGTCAGTCTCGGGACGGAGAAATCTCGATTGCCGTCGGTCCAAGCACCGACGTACAGCATGCTCGGAGAGATCGACAGCTTGGCGCTCGCACGCCACTCGGCAGTCACGCTGGCCTTGTGCTTGGGACGGCGCAGCAGCACCTCGTGGAGAATATCGTCATACGCCTGGGTGAACGTATAGTCCGCGCGCAGCCCGAGCGCCGGCGACGGTTGGTAGGAAACGAAGCTTTCGATGCCGTCGGTCACCGCGCGGCCGACATTCGCATAGGAAGTGAACGTGCTGTTGTCAGTGATCAAATTCTTGATGTTGTTGCGGTAGTACGTCACCCCGAGCCGTAGCGAATCCGCCGCCCGTTGCTCGAAGCCAAAGTCATACCCAACGCTCGATTCGGGCCGGAGGTTGGGGTTGCCGAAGAAACCGAAGGCAGGAAAATTCTGGAACATCTCCGACAGCGTCGGCGCCTTGAATCCGCTGCCGACGCTGGCCTTCAACTTGGTACCGGTGGCCTCAATGAGATAGGCGGGAGCGAGTCGATAGGTCACCTTGCTGCCGAATCGATCGCTGGCGTCGTAGCGAACGCTCGAGGTGTTGAAGAAATTCCCGGCAAAAGAAGATTGCAGTTCGGCGTAGCCCGAATCGATCGCGGTGGAGGCGGAAATCGGGTTGCTGATTTCATCTTTCTGATGTTCGGCACCGAGGACCAGAATTTCGTCACGGGTCAGCTTCACGTTGCCCTGCCAATCGAGCTTCAGGCGATTGCCTGAGTAGTCGCTCGATGGTCCATCCGGGCTCGTGGCCGAGGAGTCGAGATTGCTGTAAGCCACTCCCAGCGTCTGCTCGAAATGGCCGTCGAACAGCGCCAGATGCGCCGTTCCGCGCGTGTAATACTGGCGCGTGTGGTCTGCGCTTTGCGCGGAATCCGGGGTCCCCGGAAAAGTAGCGAAGTTCTCGCCAGTGTTGCGCAGATGCGTATCGGTGTAGCGGCCGACCAAGCCGAGGTCGAAGACGTCGCTGAGGTTCAATCCCAGCTTCGTCGATGCGGTGAGATTGTCGTAGTAGTCATCGATACGCTGCTCGCCCGGCGCGAGCAGGTCCAGCGGCGTTACCGGAGTCGCGCCCGAATGAAAGTGTTCGATATTCGCCGTGTAATGAAATCCATCGGCCGACCCTGCCAGGCCCGCGGATTGATTGAAGGTGGCGAAGGAACCGCCCTCGACGCGAGCAACGAAACTCGCCGGCCCCGACCCGCTCTTGGTGATGATGTTGATCACCCCGCCGATCGCGTCCGAGCCGTAAAGCCCGCTTTGCGGACCGCGCAGCACCTCGACCTTCGCGATGTCCTGAGTGAGAAATTGGCCGAAATCGAACGATGCGTTGGGACTGCTCGGATCATTCACATCGATCCCATCGACGAAGACCTTGGTGTGATCGGAGTTGGTGCCGCGCATGAACACCGATGTCTGCCCGCCCGGTGCGCCGGATCGGACGACGTTGAGGCCCGGAAGATCTTTGAGCACATCCGGCAAGGTTTGCAGCTGTCTCGCCTCGATCTCCTCGCCGGTGATGATCGAGATGCTGCTCGCCACCTGCGATTCCGGGGTCGGAATCCGAGTGGCCGTTACCACGACCTCATCGGCAGCGTCTTCGGCGGCGGCACAGGCCGCGGCCGCCGCCATCAAACCCATCATCGCCGCCGCAGTGGACAATGAAAATGACTTGCTCACCGCGTCCCCCAATAGTCGGTGTGCACCATGCTTTTGAGGTCGAAGCGATGCGCCCAGTCGACCTCCTCGAGCATGGGGCGGGGGTAGAACGCGGGCACGTAACCCAAGCAGAGAATAGCGACCGGGCGGCTGCCTTCGGGCATACGAATCAACCGTCGCAGGGTCTCCGGATCGAACAGGGATACCCAGCCCATTCCGACGTTCTCGGCGCGTGCGGCCAGCCAGAGATTTTGTATGGCACATGCCACCGACGCGAGGTCCATCTCCGGCATGGTCCGTCTTCCGAAGACGTGGCCCTCCCGGCCGTCGGCAAGCGCGGCAACCAGCAGCTCGCCGCAATCGAGAATACCCTCGACCTTGAGGCGCATGAACTCGTCCTCGCGCTCGGCCAGCGCCTGGGCGGTCTTGATGCGTTCCTCCTCTACGAGTGCGTGAATACTTGCTCGAAGAGCCGGATCGCGGATTCGGATGAAGCGCCAGGGCTGCATCAGACCGACGCTCGGCGCCATATGCGCGGCGCCCAACAAGCGCCCAACCAGCGCTTCGTCGAGCGGCTCGGGCAGAAAGTGGCGCATGTCGCGCCGCATGGCAATTACGCGGTAGACGGCCGCGATTTCCTGCGCTGTAAAATCACCCATGTTTGTTTCGCATCTCTTGATTGAGTGTCATCCGAGATCAAGACGGTGAACGGAGCCAAACGGAATCTGTGCTTCTAGCGCGGACGAGCCGTTGCCCTGGCTTGCGCGCGCCAGCGCGACGCGAATCACGCCCGCATGGGTCACCGCCACGACGTCGCCGCCGTCGCTGCCGCGCACGTGATGCAACCAGCGTTCCCAGCGCGTCGCGACCATCTCTGCCGACTCTCCGCCGCCCGGCCGGTATCCCCAAACGTCCCTGGCCCAGGCATCGATCTCGAGCCGCTCGATGGCATCCCATCGAATGCCTTGCCAGCGACCGAGACTCATCTCGATCAAATCCTCTGACGTCGTAGGCTCGCGCGGCGAGGCGATGTGCCGGGCAAGCCTCATGCATCGCGGGGACGGGCTGCAGTATATGCGGGCGCGCGCGAGGGTCCGGCTCGGAATCTGGGCGAATACCGATTCAGCGGCGCCGGCGACGTCCTGCTCGTCCACCGCCACATCCAGGCGGCCGTAGCAAAGGCCGTCGACGTCAATTGGCGGCGGATGGCGGATGAGATAGATGTGCATCGTCGCGCGACTTCAGGTCCGTTGAATCACGGCCAGAACCCCGAGAGCCGCCAGCAGGAAACTCAATTCCGCGAGCTGCTGAGCGGCGCCCAGGCAGTCGCCGGTGTATCCGCCTATTCGGATTCTAAAGTAAGCGCCCGCCAGAAGAGTACTGGCCGCGCTGAGCGCCAGTGCGGCGAGAAGCGCCAGGGCCAATCGGGGTTCCGCCGCAGGATCGACGAGCAAGATCACGGGCAGCAGGGCAAGCGCTCCCAGTGCACCGCTCAGCCACCAGTCCGCGGCGCCCACCGTGTCGGCGAAGGCTTTGGACTTACCCTCCGTGTCCGTGCGCACGTACCGCAATCGCCAGATGAGGCTGATCGCGCACCAGCGGCTCACCACGTGCGCTCCAATCACGATGGCGGGAAATGTCGCACGCGGATGGGATGCCAGGATCGACCATTTCAGGCCCAGCATCATGGCGATGCCGATGGCGCCGTAGGCGCCGACACGAGAATCCTTCATGATCGACAGCACCGCGTCGCGCGTTCGTCCGCCGCCAAACCCGTCGCAAACGTCCGCGAAACCGTCCTCGTGAAACGCGCCCGTGAGCAGCAACGAGGCGCTCATCATCAAGCCGACCGCCACGGACGGCGGAAAACACATCGAGCCCAGCCACCAGACACCGACACCGATCGATCCGATCAGCGCGCCGACCAACGGGAAAAACCGCGCCGACCGAGACAACCCGTTCGCCTGAAACCCGTCGAGATGCGGCACCGGCAGTCGAGTCAAGAACTGCATGGCGGCCAGAAAGAGCAAAAATTGCCGTTTCATGGAAACTCACACGTCCTTGTCACTCACCCCTGCGCCTTCGAACGTCGCCATCTCCGTGAACAGCGCCACGGCCGCGCGCACGACGGAGAGCGCCAAGGCTGCGCCGCTGCCTTCGCCCAGGCGCATCCCGAGATCGAGCAGCGGTTGGACCTCGAGATGCCGCAGCAGCGCGCGATGCGCATGCTCTTCGGAACAATGTCCGAATACGCAGTAATCCAGCACGCGGGGATCCAATTTCGCAGCGAGCGCCGCCGCGACGGTAACCGTGAATCCATCCACCAGCATCAGTGCCTGGCGCGCGGCGCCCGCCAGCGCCGCACCGGCGAGCATCGCGATTTCATATCCGCCGAATTCCGCGAGCAGATCCAACGGGGCCTGCGGCGCCGCGCGACGTTCGAGCGCCTGCGCCAGGAGCCGTCTCTTTCGCTCCAGTCCGCCATCGTCAAGACCGGTCCCGCGTCCGACGCAATCGGCCAATCCTCGTCCGGTAAGCCCATGCATCAGCATCGCCGCGGCCGCGGTGTTGCCGATTCCCATCTCGCCGAGGATGAGAGCGTTGCCGCCCGCGGACATCACACGTTCAACCACGTCGCGGCCCCGTTGCAGGGCCTCGGCGCATTCGCTGGGCGTCATGGCCGGCTCGTCGATGAAGTTGCGCGTACCTCGACGGATTTTTGCCTCGATGAGGCAGGGATGCGGGCTCAAGTCGCCGTCCACGCCGGCATCCACGATCCAAAGTTCGACCCCCTGCAGTCTTGCAAGCACGCTGATCGCCGCTCCGCCGTGCAGGAAATTGGCCACCATCTGCGCGGTCACTTCGCGCGGATACGCGCTGACGCCGCGTTCCGCGACACCGTGGTCCGCAGCGAACACGATACCCACCGGGTGAACGATCTTGATGTCCAGCGTTCCTTGAATCGCGCACACCCGGGCGGCCAGCGGCTCGAGCAGCCCCAGTGCACCGCGCGGCTTCGTCAGCACATCGAGGCGCCGGTAGGCCGCGGCTCGACTGGCCTCGTCGACCGGCGGAATCGCGCCGAAGCGCGTCAGGTGGGAGCGGTGCGCAGCTAACATGACGACGCTCCGCGCCTGCGCAAAAGATAAGTGTCCATGATCCATCCTTTTTGATTCCGCGCTCGAGTGCGCAGTTGCTCGATCCGGCCGCTGAGTTCACTGAGTCTGCCGGACAGCAAGATTTCATCCGGCGTGCCCAGATAGGCACCCCAATAAATGTCGATGTCGTCACCAGCCAACGTCTTGAATGCGCACTGGCCGTCGAGCAATACGAGCACGCTGGCGCCGTCGGCGGGCTGCTCGACGGTCAGCCGGCGCCCCGTCGTGATATGAACCGGTTCGCCGATCTCGTTCAGGGAGATTCTGTGGCGGGCGGCGAGCGCCTGGATGCTGGTGATCCCGGGGATGATCTCCCACTCGAAATCCACTGTTCGCAGCGCAGCGACCTGATCGATGATCCGCAGCGTGCTGTCGTAAAGAGACGGGTCTCCCCATACGAGAAACGCGCCGCATTCGTCCTCGGACAGCTCTTCTCGAATCGCGTGGGCATACAGAGCGGCGCGTTTTTCATGCCACGCCGTGACCGCGGACCGGTATGCGGCGGGGTTGCGATCCCGCTCCGCGTCCTGAATCTCGATGATGCGATGGGGCTTAGCCTGCATGTAGCGCTCGCAGACCTCTCGTCGCGCACGCAGCAAATCCGCCGTGTCTTCGCCCTTGTCGGTCACGAAGACCACGTCCACCTGTCTAAGGGCGTTGATGGCCTGAATGGTGATGTAGTCGGGGTTGCCGGCTCCGATCCCGATGAGCTTCAACCTTCGCATTCGGAACTCCCGCGGGGCAAAGCGGCGCCGGCGTCGGGTGCAGGGGCCGTGTTGTGCGCCGACGCGTCCAGCAGTTGTTGGCGGATGTGCACGATATCGCCGACGACGACAATGGCCGGGGCGGCGAATTTCGCCGCACGCGCATCCGAGGCGATGCACTCGAGTCTCGATACCAGCACCTGCTGCCCGGCCAAGGTTGCCGAGGCGATCACAGCCGCCGGTGTGCTGCCGGACAGCCCCCCGCGCATCAACGCAGCCGCAATATTCTCGAGATTGCGCAATCCCATGTACAGAACGATCGGCTGGCGGGTGCGCGCCAGCGCAGACCAATCCATGGCGCCTTCCTCATGGGGATCGTGACCCGTGGCCAGGATGATCGCCTGATTGACGCCGCGCATCGTCGCCGGAATGCATGCGCTCGCCAATCCGCTGAGACCGGCGGTCACTCCGGGGATGACACGGAAGGGCACGCCGGCCGCCGCCAGCGCCAAGATCTCTTCACCGCCGCGGCCAAAGACGAAGGGGTCACCGCCTTTGAGTCTCAATACCCGAAGGCCGCCGTGCGCCAAGGCAACGAGCTGCGCGCTGATATCTTCTTGAGCAGTCGAGGGCCGGCCGCCCCTCTTGCCCGCGAACAGGATCTGCGCACCGCTTCGCGCAAGAGCCAGAACGCGCGCATCGACCAGCGCGTCATGCACGACCACATCGGCCTGCAGCAATCCCGCCAGTGCATCGAGGGTCAGCAGGCCGGGGTCTCCGGGTCCTGCGCCCACCAACCACACCTCGCCGGGCACCAGCACAGGATACTGACCGCGCAACGCGGTCAGGGCCTGCGTGCCGGACATTTCCGCATGTCCCGGGTGTGCCGATTGATTGCGATCAGGTTGCATCGGCATTGCGGAAGCGCCGCTGATATTCAGGGGAGTACAAGGCGCTCTCGTCGAAATCCACGGCTTCGAGCGCTCGGCCGACGAAGATCAGAGCGGTGCGCTCCATGGGCTCGAGCGATAATCCGGCGCGAATGTCCATAAGGGTTCCGCGCAGCACGCGTTCGTCCGGCCAACTCGCCCGCATCACCACCGCCACCGGGCAGTCGGGCCCGTAATAGGGAATCAATTCTTCCACGATCGCGTCCATCGCATGGATCGCCAGATGAATGGCAAGCGTCGCGCCGCTCGACGCAAACGTCGCCAGACGCTCGCTGTCAGGCATTGCCGAAGCTCGTCCCGGCATGCGCGTCAAAACGACGCTTTGTGCGATGCCGGGCACCGTCAACTCGCGGCCCAGAACGGCGGCGGAGGCGGCAAAAGCCGGTACGCCCGGCGTGAGCGTGTACGGAATTCCATGACGCCGCAGGCGGCGAAGCTGCTCGGCCAGCGCACTGTAAATCGACAAGTCCCCCGAATGAAGCCTCGCCACATCGAGGCCCGCAGCATGGGCATCTATGTATTCGCTCTCGATCTGATCGAGGGTCATTGCCGCGCTGTCGACGAGGCGTGCCCCCGCCGGACAGTGCGCGAGCAAGTCGGGAGGCACCAACGAGCCGGCGTACAGACACACGGGGCATCGCGCGAGGATGTCGCGGCCGCGGACGGTGATGAGATCGGCGGCCCCGGGGCCGGCGCCGATGAAATGTACCGTCATGTCAGGTCTCCTTCGGCGAGGGCGCAGGTCACCGGACCCACGGCAACCCTGGGCGCAAGCAATCGCGCGTTCGGCCCGGCGGCGGCCAATGCCGCGGCTTCGGCAACGGAATGCACGTTCAGCGTGTCCATGGATCGCGCCGAACGAGTCAACGTGCGCGCGTCTGCCGCTTCCAATGCGTTTTGCGCTATCAGCACCAGTGGAACTCCTCGGGCCGCAGCGGCCGCGACGATGCCCGATTCGGCGCCTTTCACGGCCGGCACGGCAATCCGCCCGAGCCGGTGGGCAGCGAGCCGGTTGTGCAGCAATGCCGCCTCGATGGCCGACTCGACCTGTGCCGCCGAGATCGCCTTGCGACAACCGACTCCGGCGACGATCACCGCTTCACCCAAGTCCATTGCATGACCGGCATGGCGGCGCGCCAGCCCATCATGCGCGCGTTCTCACCACCGATAGGGCCGGCGCGCGAGATCGCAATTCGCGTGAGTGTTCCTCCCCACTGCGACTGGCACTTCAGCAGGACGCTTTCCGTTTCCAGGGCCACGGCGTTGACGACCAAGCGGCCCGCCGGACGCAACGCAGCTCGCACGGCATCCATCACCCCAGGCGTCGTGGCGCCGCCGCCGATGAATACCGCATCCGGCGAGGCCAATCCCTCGAGGGCGGCAGGAGCCGAACCTTCGAGCAGCGTCAAGTGCGGCACACCGAACGCAGCGGCGTTGCGCGCGACGCGCGCGGCCCGATCGCTGCGCTGCTCGACGGCGATCGCGCTCAGGGAGGCATCCGCGAGCAGCCATTCGATCGCCACGGATCCGGAGCCCGAGCCCACGTCCCAGAGGAGCTCGCCGCGCCGCGGCGCCAACGCCGACAAGGTCAGGGCGCGAATCTCGCGCTTGGTGATCTGTCCATCGTGCTCGTACAGCTCGTCTGCCATGCCGGCCGCTCTGGGAAGAATGCGCGCGCCGTCCTCGGCGGCGACCTCGATCGCAACCGTGTTGAGCGGATCGATCGCATCAAGGTCGAAGGAGTTCGCCGGCGACGAGCGGATCCGCTCGCGCGGCCCCGCCAGCGATTCAAGTACCGTGATTCGCGAAGGTCCAAAGCCGATTTCGCACAAGAGGCGGGCGAGTTTCGCGGGCGCATCGTGGCCGGAGGTGAGCAGCAGAATTCGCGCGCCGGCATTCAGATGCGGGCGGACAAGGTCGAGCGAGCGGCCGCACGCGGACAGCAATACGGTTTCTGGAAGCGGCCACAGCAAGCGCGACGCCGCCAAACTGAAGGCGGACGGGGCGGGGACCGCCAATGTTTCCTCGCGGGAGACGTGGCGCGACAGGAGGCTACCGATGCCGTGAGAGAAAGGGTCGCCCGAAGCGAGCACGCACACTGCGCGGCCACGGTGGGTGAGCACCTCGGCGACCGTCGAGTCGAAAGGCACCGGCCAAGATCGGGCAACACCTCGAATCAAGGGTGCCGCCAGCGCGAGGTGGCGCGCGCCGCCGAAGACGACGGCAGCCGCTCGAATCAGTTCCCGCCCGGCCGGACTCACCCCTTCGATGCCATCCTCGCCGATTCCGACGATGGACAGCCACCGGTGTAATGCGGCAGGCTGGGGGCCGGCGAGTTCAGCGAGCGGCATGAGAAAACATATCCTCATTCTTGGAGGCACGACGGAGGCGCGAGAGGTCGGGCAACACCTTGCAGCCCGCACCGATGTCGCGGCGACCTTGTCGCTGGCGGGCCGCACCGCCTCGCCCTCGGCTCAAGCCGTACCCGTACGGCGCGGCGGCTTCGGCGGGATCGCCGGACTCGCGCAGTATCTCCGCGACAATGCGATCGACGCATTGATCGATGCGACTCATCCGTATGCGCCGACGATCTCGGCTCATGCGCAGGGCGCCGCCTCGCAGACGCAAACCCCGATGATTGCGCTGTGCAGGCCGCCATGGTGCGCCGTCGCCGGCGATCGGTGGACCGAAGTTCTCGATGTCCATGAGGCCGTGCGCACGCTGGGCATCAAGCCCCAGAATGTGTTCCTGGCGCTGGGCCGGCAAGAGATCGCGCACTTCGCTTCGGCGCCCCAGCACCGCTATCTGATTCGAAGCGTCGATCCGGTGGATCCGCCGCTGGCGGTTCCGCATGCGCGCTACGTTCTCGGCAGAGGTCCCTTCGAAGAGGAACGAGAGCGGGCGTTGCTCCTCGCTCATTCGATCGATGTCGTGGTCGCGAAGAACAGCGGCGGCCTCGCGACCTACGGCAAGATCGTCGCGGCGCGCTCGCTCGGCATCCCCGTGATGTTGTTGCGCCGGCCGCCGGAATTGCCGGTTCAGCGGGCGGCGACCGTCGGGGAGGCGATGGCGTGGCTTGATCATGTGCTGAAGACTCCGGCCGATCGCGGGGTATAAACCAGCGCGGTTCCGTTCGGCCGTTCAACCAGGCGGGTTTCAGAAGACCCCACGATGATGCAGGTCGCCATGTCCGCGTCGGACCCTAGAGCCGCCGCCAACGTCGTGATTCGCACGCGCTCGTCGGTGCGGCCCACGGCGCGCCCAAACACCACCGGTGTGCCGGCGGGAAGGTGAGTGCGCAATATCTCGAACGCGCGGTCGAGCTGCCACGGCCTCGAGCGCGAAATGGGATTGTAAAGTGCGATGGCGAACCCGGCGCTCGCCGCGGCGCGTAAACGCTGCTCAACCACGGGCCACGGCTTCAAGTTGTCCGACAACGACAGTGCGCAGAAGTCATGACCCAGCGGTGCACCCACGCGGGCGGCGACGGCCAGCATGCTGGTGACGCCCGGAACGATTGCAATGTCGAGGGTCAGCCATGCGCCGGGTCCGCGTTCGAGCGCCTCGCAAATCGCTGCGGCCATGGCAAACACCCCGGGATCGCCGCCCGATACCACCGCGACGCTTGCTCCCTGCGCCGCTTCCGTCAAGGCGCGCCTCGCGCGATCGATTTCTTCCCGGTTGTCGGAGGCCTGACGGCGCTGACCCGCTCGATCGGGAACCCGATCAAGATACGGGCCATATCCGAACAAGATATCGGCGGCGTTGAGCGCGTCGGATGCTTCGGGCGTCAGCTGTCCGGCGCTCCCGGGCCCCAATCCGATCACCGTCAGTTTCCCGCTCATGGGTTCCACCCACGGCCGGCGACCAGCACAATGGCAAAGTAGGGTGCCAGGTCGTCTGACTTCTCGGCGAGCGGCATGAGCCGTTCATCGTCCATCGTGCCGCGCTCGACATAGGTCGCCTTGTGCAGGCGGTCCGCGGCGATCAGCGCACGCCGCACCTTCGATAGATTCCGGCCAACTTTCATGACGACGGCTGGATCGTTCTCGCGAAACCGGCGGATGAGTTCTGCCTCATTCAATGTGCCGGGCAATACCGTCAGCACATCGTCTCCTTGAACGATCGGCAGCCCGGCCGCGGACCAGCATCCCGACATGCCGGTCACGCCGGGAATCACGTCGGTGGGATAGTGCTTCATCAGGCGTACATGAAGGTGCATGTAGGATCCGAAGAACAACGGATCGCCTTCCGACAGAACGGCGACGGTTCGTCCGGCGTCGAGATGTGCCGCCACCGCGGCCGCCGCTTCATCGAAAAAACCTTGAATCGCCGAGCGATACCTAGGATCGTCGGCCGGGCGCTCGGTGGTGATCGGATACAGAAGCGGCAACTCCGTTACGCCCGGACGCAAAAACTGCCTGACGGTCGCCCGCGCGTTGCTGGCGTTTCCGGCCTTGGCAAAATGGGCGACGACGTCGGCGCCTTGCATCGCGCGCACTGCTTTTAACGTCATGAGATCCGGATCCCCCGGTCCGACGCCGACGCCGATCAGTCTTCCCAGGCCGCTCATAGCCCGGCCCGCGCCAAGCCGTTCACGGCAGCGGCGGTCATCGCACTTCCGCCCACTCGTCCGCGTACGGCGATGAAGGGGATGCCGCGCGAGTTGGCGATGAGCGCCTCTTTCGACTCCGCGGCGCCGACGAACCCGACGGGGACGCCTAAAATCGCCGCGGGACACGGTGCCCCGCCGTCGAGCATCTCCAGCAGCCGGAACAATGAGGTGGGCGCATTGCCGATCGCGACGACGGCGCCCTCGAGCCGATCGAGCCACAGCTCCATTGCAGCGGCCGAGCGCGTGGTTTCCCACTTCTCGGCGAGCGCCGGCACGGTGGGATCGCGCAGCGTGCAGATCACTGCATTGCCTGCGGGAAGACGGGCACGCGTAATGCCGTGGCTCACCATTTCAGAATCGCACAGGATAGCCGCTCCGGCGTGCAGTGCTTCGCGAGCTGCCGTTACCACTCCGTTCGAGAACACGATGTTCTTGGCGGTCTCAACCACGCCGCAGGCATGAATCATCCGAACGGCGACATCCGCTTCCGCGTCGGAGAATCGTGATAGGTCAGCTTCCGCACGAATGATGGCGAACGATTGCCGATAAATCGCGGCGCCGTCGCGCACGTAGTCAATCATGGAGCGTCTCCCCACCCATGACGGCGAGCACACGCATCGCGCCGAGCCGCGACACCATCGCCGCGCTGCTCTCCCGGCCGGCGTTCGAGCGCTGCCGTTCGGCGTGCAGGTGCGGCAAGCCGGCGATGAAGTCCGCGGCGGACGCGGTGCCGTGCGGCACGTCGCCGGCGCGGCCCTGCACCACCAGGCGATCGGGTCCAATGAAAGTCAACGCAGCGGCGCCGGGATGTGCGCATCCCTTGGCGCAGCCCGACACGTGTATGGTCAACGAGCCGTCGAGCAGCGGCCTTGCGGCCTGCGCTATCGCCGGGGCCACTTGGCGCGTGCAGAGCATGGCGGACCGACAGGCGGGTGCGCCGGCGCAGGCGACCACATATCGGCGCGCATCGTCGGGGCGCACGACGAATCCCGCCGCAGCCGAGGTATCGGCGAATTCGTCCGTTGCGGCCGCGGCCAACCCGATGGTCAGCAGCGCGCGGCCGGGCGCCGGCTGCATCGACTCGGCGCCGCAGCGCGCGGCAGCGTGCGCAAATCGTCTGAGCACCGCAGCCTGGGTGTATCCGAACGCGAGTGCAACCCCGAATGCGGCTCGTCCGTCACGCAGCCGGTGGCTGCCGATCGGCTCCGCGGGCGGTCTTAGGGCGGGCGGCGGTTCGCCGCTGAGTACGCCGGCCAGCGACGCGCGAAGAGCGCGCGCATCTCTGCTGTTCGCGAAATCCCGGGCTCTCGCGGCCGTCCCGCGGTTCGCGATGCTGCCCAAGACATGGACGATGACCTCGAGCGCTTGATGCGGTTCGACCCAACCGAGACTGGTCGCGTCCGCGGCGGTCCCGGCAATACCGATGTGCAGACGAGAATCCGTGTTCGCCTGCAATCGCAGGTCGCCGGGCACATGGTCCAAGTGCAGAACGCCGCCGCCGTCGATCAGCACGGAGACCTTGGGACCGAGCGATGCGAGCGCGCCGCGGTTCGTCAGTTCCGTGCGTAGCGAGGCAACCAAGGCACTCAGATCAACGCGCTCCAGAGCATCCAAACCCATCAAAGGCGAGGCGAGGATGGGCGGGCCGCCTTCCGCCCCCAATCCAAGTGCAAAAACGGTGCGAGCAAAAACGGGCGCTGAAGCGGGTGAAAGACCCCGAATTTGCAGGCTGCCGCGTTGCGTCACCTCCACAATGCCATTCCCGTGCGTTTCGCTGGCATCGCAAAGAGCAATCAAGGCGTCGAGGGGAATGGGCGCCGGCGGCATCAGCCGCGCGAGAAGCCCATCGCCGGTCGGCATGGGCTGCGAGACGCCGGGACACGCACCGCGAGTAAGCGGCGTCACGGTAGTTCTTCGAAGTTGCCGGGAGGGATGCGGGCGATAAGGCCTCGTTTCAAAGATTCCGGCCGGCCACGCCATGGCATGATGCCGTCCTCGGCCTGCGCCAGCAAGCGGGCGCCGGCGATGAGGGAGGGGCCATCTCGCGTCGGTTCCAAGCCTCCGAAAACATAGGTCCACGCGTCGTCGCACCGGATTGCCGCGCTCAATCCGCGGCTGCAGTTGCCAAGACAGCGGATGCGCTTCACGGAAATGTCCGGGGCGTTCGCGGCGGCGGCGGCGGTAGCCTCGGCCAAGGCAAGGCCGGCTCGCGGTGCGTCGGCGTCCGGTGCATCGGCCGGGTCCGTGGCCGCACGGCAGGTAATGCACACGAAAATCCAGGCCCGGCCCGCTGCCCCGATGTCGCCCATCCGCCTCTCCTGACAAGCTGAAGCTCGGGGGTGCGGAATCGGGGCGAAATCAGCTGTTGCCGATTCCCGCACAGTCGAGACGGACTCGACCGTCGCCGAGGCACCCCGCCCGGCACGCGACCAATGGGATGGCAGGTCTCCTGGCTCGCGGGTCAGTGCAACTTGCCGCCTTCCCGACCTGTCGCTTGGGGACAGAAATCAGTGGCATCGGGCAAGCGCTCACCGCTTACAGTTGCGGGGGCAGCCGTGGGTTGGTATCGAAGCACCTTGCGGCGCTCGATGCGTACCACATTCCCTCATCGCTCTCTCGTTCGAGAGAGGCCATCAAGGGCGCTAGTACAACGTCGCGCCCTCGCATTGTCAATGGCAACCCGGCGTTCTTCGATCCGCGGCTTAGGTCCGGTCCGCGGCCGCACTATTGTCGTTGCCGGCCGTATGCATTACCCTGAATGCGTTGTCAGGTGCTCGGTACCAACCGCATGGGGTTGGCGAGTGAAACGGGAATCCGGTGCAAGCGCTCGAGCGGGCGTTTAATTCCGGGACTGCCCCCGCAACGGTAAGCGAATCCAGACGAATCTTAGGTCACTGCGCCGGTGGGCGCGGGAAGACGTTTCGTCGGCCAAAGGCGTTCGCGAGTCCGGAGACCGGCCTGACATCGAGTAGCGGATAACTTCGCGGTGGGCGAATTGGGCTATGTGCTTACGCGCCGGCGGCACCGTTCCCGTGCCGTCGGACCTGCCTCGAGCGGATGGCACACTCAATCAGTAACCCCGATGCCTGGTGCCCGTTGGCATCAACATGTCCGCAGTCTTGAGAAACGATTCGTGCGGAAGGTGTGTGATCATGGCGGAACCTAACCTGCCTCCTGAGGAGTCCGAAGGAACCGAGAGCGGCGATGCGTATTCGCAGCGCATACAGCGGCGCAAGGCAATTCAGGATCGGCGCATGGCCGAGACCGTCACGGATCGAGGACTCGTCATCGTTCACACGGGCGCGGGGAAGGGGAAAACGACGGCTGCCCTCGGGATGGTGTTGCGCAGCTTGGGCCATGGCTACCGCGTCGCCATCGTGCAGTTCATCAAAGGCGCGTGGGAGCCGGCTGAGAAGCGAGCCTTCGAGCCCTGGGGCAGCCAGCTTCAATTTCACGCTACGGGCGAGGGCTTCACGTGGGAAACGCAGGACAAAGTCCGCGACAAGCTCATGGCGCAGGCGGGATGGGAGGTTGCGCTGCGCTACCTGGCTGACCCCGGGTACCACCTGGTCTTGTTGGACGAAGTCAATATTGCCTTGAAGAAGGATTACCTGTCCGTGGATCAAGTATTGGCCGGCATCAGCCAGCGCCCGCCGAAGACCCATGTGGTGCTCACCGGCCGAAATGCTCCGCAGGAGCTGATCGAGCGCGCGGATCTCGTGACCGAAATGAGCCTGATCAAACATCCCCTGAAGCTGCAACGCATTCGCGCGCAAGCCGGGATCGAGTTTTGAGGCTGGCTTAGGATGCGCAACGTGAGTGGGGAGAGTTCGAGGCCATCGCGCATTCGGATATTGGTCGCGACGCATGGCGTCGATGACGCGTCCTGGGAAGATTGGCAGTCCGCGCGGCAGGCGAGCGCCCACGCGTCACGGATTGCATTGCAACGGGTCGTGCGCGGCGATGCGCGTGACCTCAATGCAGTCGGATTGGGTTACGGCGAGACGCTGCGCTGGTTCGGGCCGATTGACGACGCAGATAAACGCCGCCTGACGATCGAGTACGCCGCCGCCGTGCTCGACGCCGACGGTTTTTTCCCCACCCCTTCCGCGCCGCCCGAACTCGCATGCCGTTCGACAGGCGCCGTGTGCGATGAGCCTGCCTCGAGCACTGCCGCGGTCACGGAAGGCCTGGTGCTGCTCTCGCATGCGGAAACGGACCTGCTGGCGCTCGAACGAGCTCGTTCGGAACTACCGGCGGGTTTTCCGCCGGTCGTGGGCCATTCTCTGCTCGCCCTGTCCACGGCGGATGCGTTGTTCGCTCTGTTCGGTGCGCCGCGCTCGCCGCGGTTGCTCGCGATCGTGCGCATTCACGGCACCCCTTCCTCCGTGCCGGGGCTTGCCGATCTCATTGGCCTCGCGCACCGCGAGGGCTGGGGACTCGTCGTGATCAGCGGCGTCGGAGGCGGCGCCGAGTTGCTGCCCCGCACCTCGAGCATAACCCCTGAGCTCGCGTCGAATCTCACGTCCTATTTCATGGCCGGCGGCGTCGCCAATGTGGCTCAAGCCCTGCGTTATGCGGCGGTGGAGTATCTCGGAATGGCCGGGGCGTTTGCGCCGCCGCAGCCGATGCCCGCTCACGGTCTGTATCACCCGGATCTGTTGGTCACGAATGCCGCAGAATGGGCCAGCCATCGCGCGCCCGACAGGCCCACGGCAATCGTCCTTTTCTATCGCGCCCACGTGCTGAGCGGAAATCTGCAATTCGTCGATGCCGCGCTGCGCGCCGTGGAGAGCCGCGGCTTTTCTGCCGTCGGGGTTTTTACGAGCTCGTTGCGCGATTGCGATGCGACGGGAGTGCCGCTCGCGCTGCGCCTGCTGCCTGATTCTCCGGACATCATCGTCAACACCGTGAGTTTTCCGGTCTTCACGTTGAATTCGCCGGAACGTGTTCCCGTGCCCGGTTACGGCGCACCCTTCGAGGTGATCGGCGCGCCGCTGATCCAAGCGATCTGCTGCGGGACCCCGCGCGCGACGTGGAATGCATCGGCGCGGGGCTTGAGTCCGTCGGAGGCCGCGATGCACGTCGCTCTGCCCGAATGCGACGGACGCGTGATCACGGTACCCATCTCCTTCAAAGAAGATCATCGCTACGTACCCGATGCGGAGCGATTGCAGCGCGTGGCGGATTTCGCCCACCGGCTGTCGGTGCTGCGCAGAAAATCGAACTCCGAGAAGCGGATCGCCATCGTGCTCAGCAATTCCGGCGGCAAGGCTCAGCGAATCGGCGGTGCGGTCGGCTTGGACACGCCGGCATCACTGCTGCAATGGCTCATCGACATGCGGGCGGCAGGCTATGAGGTGGGTGCGCTGCCGGCGTCTGCGGATGCGCTGATGGCGGAGCTGCTCGCGCATGGATGTTACGATGAAAAGCACCCGATCGATCCGCGCACCGCCTGGCGCATGTCCCGCAGCCGGTATGCGCACTGGTTCGCCGCCCAATCGAAGGAATTTCAAGGGTCGCTGTGCGACATGTGGGGCAAGCCGGCAGCGGCAGGGCCGACGCTGGCCCCGCCGTTCTGGCGCGGCAACAGGCAGCCGGCGCGCCGCTCGCCCTTGCTCGCGCTCCACGAGCCGTACTCCGACGACGCCGATTACTGGTTCAGCGGACTGAAGTTCGGCAATGTCCTCGTCGCCATCCAGCCGCCGCGCGGATTCGGCGTCGATCCGGAAGCGGCCTATCACGCGCCGGACCTACCGCCGTGCCACCACTATGCCGCGTTCTATCGATGGCTCAGCAGTGATTGGCGGGCCGACGCGATCATTCATTTCGGCACGCACGGAACGCTGGAGTGGCTGCCCGGCAAGAGTCTGGCGATGTCGGCCGATTGCGCGCCGGACGTGCTCCTGGCCGATCTGCCTCTGATTTATCCGTTCGTCGTGAATAATCCCGGCGAGGGCGCGCAAGCCAAACGCCGGACGCACGCCGTCATCGTGGATCATCTCGTGCCGCCTCTGACCCATGCGGAAAGTTACGGACCGCTGGCGACATTGGCGCGTCTGGTCGAGGAATACTACCGCGCCGAAGTGCTCGATACGAACAAACTCCCGGTGCTGCGCCGTCAAGTGTGGGATCTCGTGCGCACGGCGCGGCTCGAGGATGATCTCAAACAGATCCGGGTCCAACGGCACGGCGATCATGAGCACCCGTGGGACGAGCGCATCAACGAGCAGGGGATTCCGCGCGCACTGGAACGCCTGTCGGGACGCGGCTTTGCGCATCTATTGGAAGATCTCGACGCCTATTTGTGCGACTTGGGCCGCGCCCAAATTCGGGGTGGACTGCATGTGTTCGGTGCGCCGCCACAGGGCTCCGCACTGGTGGATCTGCTGTTTGCGATCTTGCGCAGTCCGAACGGCAGCATCCCGTCCTTGGTCGATGCGGTGACGCGCGCTGCCGGTATCGATCCCGCGGTACTCCGCGATGCCCGCGGTGTTTGGCCGGCCCCACTCACTCCCGTTCTGTCCGTATGGGCGAGCACAGGTGCGACCGCGGGGCAGGTTCGAACCGCCGTCGATGAGCTGGCGCGGGCGCTGCTCCGGGACCTCGCAGGAGGCGCATTTTCACCGGCATGCGTCGACGGTGTGATTCGGCGGCGGTTTGCGCCGCCGGATGCCGCATTGACCGATCTTTCGCGGACCTTGTCCTTCGCGTGCGGGACATTGGCGCCCGATTTGGCGCGAACCACGGACGAAACGCGCCATCTATTGGCGGCGCTCAATGGCGCCTACGTGCCCGCCGGGCCTTCCGGATCGCCGAGCCGGGGCATGGCGCAGGTGTTGCCCACCGGCCGTAATTTCTACACAGTGGATCCGCGCGGTCTGCCCACACCGGCCGCTTGGTCGACGGGGGAAGCGCTTGCGCGCGAGGCCCTTGCCCGTCATTTGGCCGAGAAAGGGCGGTGGCCCGAGAGTATCGCGCTCTCCGTCTGGGGAACGCCGACCATGCGTACGGGCGGGGACGACATCGCGCAGGCCTTGGCGTTGCTGGGTGTGCGTCCGGTGTGGGAGCCCGAGACCCGCCGCACCTGCGGCCTCGCCGTCATTCCGCTCGCCGAGCTCGGCCGTCCGCGTGTCGATGTGACGCTGCGCGTCAGCGGGTTTTTCCGCGATGCGTTTCCCGCGTTGATGCACTTGTTCGACGATGCCGTTCAGCGGGTCGTGATTCTCGATGAGACGGGAGAGCAAAATTTCGTTCGCAAGCATTGGTTGGCGGAGACATCGGCCTTGCAGGCCCAAGGATGTGATGTGGATTCAGCGCGGCGTCGAGCCTCCTATCGGGTTTTCAGCTCCAAGCCGGGCGCCTACGGAACGGGGCTCATGCAATTGATGGACAGCAGCGCTTGGCGCGATACCAGCGATCTTGCGGAGGCCGTCTTGGTGTGGGGTGGGTGGGCCTATTCGCCGCAGTCGAGCGATGGCGTAGAGGCCGTGGAGTCGTTCCGCCGCAAGCTTGCCGGCGTCGATCTGGTGCTGCACAACCAGGATAATCTCGAACAGGATCTGTTCGACTCCAGCGATTATTTCGAATTTCACGGTGGCTTGGTGGCGGCGGTGACTTCCGTTTCGAACACGGCGCCACGCGCCTATTTCGGCGATTCATCGGACCCTGTCCGCCCCCGCGTTCGAACCCTGCAAGGAGAGGCATTGCGGGTCTATCGCTCACGGGTCGTCAACCCGAAGTGGCTGAGCGCCATTCAGCGCCACGGCTACCGCGGCGGCCTCGAAATGGCCGCGACCGTGGACGCGCTGTTCGGTTTTTCGGCCACCGCAGGAATCGTCACTGACTGGATGTTCGAGGGCGTCGCGGAAAACTTTGCCGACGGCGAAGCAGAGCGCTTCTTGCAGCGCGATAACCCGTGGGCATTGAGCGCGATCGTGGAGCGCCTGTTGGAAGCCGAACAGCGGCAGCTTTGGATCCCAACGCCTGAAACGCTGAAGAGATTGCGTGCGGCGCTTCTTGCGAGCGAGGCGACCATCGAAGAAGCTGCCGTGAGCCCTCTATGAGACCTGATTTTCCGTTTTCCGCCGTGGTGGGACAGGATGATTTGAAGCTCGCGCTCGTGCTCGTCGCCGTCGACCCCACGATCGGCGGCGTACTGATCACGGGCGAAAGAGGCACGGCCAAGAGCACTGCGGCGCGCGGCCTCGCCGCGCTTCTGCCCAAGACGTCCGAAGGGAAAGCCGCGCCGTTCGTGGAGCTGCCCCTCGGCGCGACCGAGGATCGAGTCGTCGGATCGCTGGATATCTCGCGGGTATTGCAGGACGGCAGCTCCGAGTTGCGATCGGGACTGCTGGCCCGCGCCGACGGCGGCGTTTTGTACGTCGATGAAGTCAATCTGCTGCCGGACCACATCGTCGATCTTCTGTTGGACGCGGCCGCCGGCGGCTGGGTCACGGTCGAACGAGACGGAGTTTCCGCCGGCGAGGCGGCTCGGTTCGTCTTGGTGGGCACCATGAATCCCGAAGAGGGGGAGCTGCGGCCGCAGTTTGTCGATCGTTTCGGACTCTGTGTGCAGGTCCGCGGACTCGCGATGCAGGAGACCCGGATCGCCGCGATCCGTCAGCGGTTGTCGTTCGATGATCAGCCCGCGAGCGTCATCGAGGCGGTGCAGCCGGCAGAACACGCGCTGCGCGAGGGGATAGCGGCGGCGCGCGCGCGGCTTGCCGCGCTCCCTATAACGAACGACCAGCTATTCGCGGTTGCGGCGCTCTCGGTCGAACACCAATTGGACGGAATTCGCGGGGACCTCGCCATCATCAAGACGGCGCGCGCCCTGGCGGCGTGGCAAGCCGCCCCCGAGATCCTCGATGAACATATCCGCCGCGCCGCCGACCTCGCGCTGCCGCATCGAACGCGGCGCAAGAAATCCAAGGGTCAGCCGCGCGCTGCGGCTGGTCTCACTCCGCCGGATCAGCATCGCGCCCCGGCGGACGGCGAGGCAGCGCCCGCAAGCGCCGCAACGCATGCCCCCGAGAGTCCGCGGCTGCAATTCGCACCGCCGGGGCCTGATCGCGGTCCCATACGTCTGGTCACGGATGCGATCGACCGTGAGGGAGTCGGCCGGCGCGCAGCGGAATCCTCGAGTTCGCAACGCGTGATCGGCGCAGTGCCCTTTCAGCACACGGGAACCCTGGCCATACAGCAGACCTTGACGGCTGCGGCGAAGCGCGGGGTTCGCTCCGGCGAGCAGGGCGTCAGCCTCACCGCCGCCGATCTCATGCAGCATGACCGGCGCGGCCCCGGTCTCTGCCACGTGCTGTTTCTGGTGGACGCCAGCGGATCGATGGCGACGAAGCGCCGCCTGGAAGTGGCGAAGGGCGCGGCGCTGGGGTTGCTGACATCGAGCTATCAGCGGCGCGACGAGGTTGCGCTCATGGTGTTTCGCGCCGAGGGCACGGATCTCGTGCTGCCGTTCACGCGTCATATCGCGAGCATCGAGCTGGCGCTCCGCGATGTGCCCACGGGCGGACGAACACCTCTGGCGCGCGCGCTGCTCGATGCAGCCCGGCTGATGCAGACACGCGAGCCTGCATTGCTGGTGCTGCTCACCGACGGACGAGCGAATGTCAGCCTCGACGGCGGCGATCCTTGGGAGGAGGCGCTCGCCGCCTGCCCCCCGCTGCAGGCCGCCTGCGCCGGCGCGCTGGTCATTGATTGCGAGCCCGGACCGATCATGTTGGGCCGCGCGCGAGTGCTTGCCCAGGCGCTGGGCGCCGAATGCGTTGCGCTCGATGCCATGGATGCGGCGGCGCTCACGCTTCGCATCCATGGGCGGCTCGAGTACCTGTGAGCATTATCCTTGCGTTGTTGATCGATCGCTGGTGGGGAGAGCCGCCGGCACGCTTTCACCCGGTCGTATGGATGGGGTCCTATCTGAAGCGCGCCGGACGCGGGTTGCCGGATCGCGGTCCCCGGATGGCGTTCTTTCTCGGCACCCTCTATTGGCTTGCGGGCGCGGCGCTCGTCGCGGCGGCGTATGGAGTTGCCGGCGCCGAATCTGCGAAGCTGCCGCCGTGGCTGGACATCGTACTGACCGCGGTGCTCCTGAAACCGCTGTTCGCCTTGCGCCTGCTGCTGAGCGAGGTGGGCGCCGTGGAGAGCTCGCTGATGCAGGGCGTCGAGTGCGGCCGTGCGCGCCTGGCGCATATCGTGAGCCGCGATACCGCGGCCCTCGATTCAGGAGAGGTACGCGAATCCTCATTGGAATCGTTGGCCGAGAATCTTTCGGACTCGATCATCGCGCCCCTCTTTTGGTTCGCTTTGTTCGGCCTGCCGGGTGCGGCGGTATATCGCTTTGCGAATACGGCGGATGCCATGTGGGGTTATCGCGGGCGCTGGGAATGGGCCGGAAAATTTGCGGCGCGCGCGGATGATGTATTGAATTTCATTCCCGCGCGAATGACGGCCGTCGCCTTAGCTATGGCGGGCCCCAATCGAATGTCGCTGTTTCGGCGGCTGCCGGCTGAAGCGGCGCGTACGGCATCGCCCAATTCGGGGTGGCCGATGGGCGCTCTGGCGCTCTCCCTGAACGTTCGGCTGCGCAAGCCGCAAGTCTATGCGCTCAATGCGAACGGGTCCGCGCCCTCGGCCGCGGACACGTCCACGGCGCTGCGCCGCGCCGAGGCAACGGCGTGGGTCGTCGCGGCTCTATTCGCGGTGGGAATGCAGTTTTTGCCGGGTGTCGGGGCTGCGCAGAAAGCATTGCTGGCGGCGCTTCCGAGTGTGCTGTGATGCCACCGCGCAACGTGCCCCGGATCGTGATCGCCGCCGCCGCCTCGGGCGCCGGCAAGACGACGATTGCGGCCGGACTGATCGCAGCCTTGCGCCGGCGGGGTTTGGCCGTGCAGCCGTTCAAGTGTGGTCCCGACTACATCGATCCGAGCTATCACGAGCGCGCAGCCGGGCGGCCCTGTCGAAATCTCGATGCGTGGATGCTCGACGGCGCGCAGCTTCTGGAAGGATTCTCTCGGGCGTGCCGGGATGCGGATATTGCGGTGATCGAAGGCGTCATGGGTCTCTTCGATGGCAGCAACTGGCACGACGAACACGCGTCGACTGCGCAGATCGCGAAGCTCCTGGTTGCCCCGGTCATTCTGGTCGTGGACATCGCGGGGGCCGCGCGCAGCGCAGCGGCCGTCGTGATGGGTTGTCAGCATTTCGACCGCGACCTCGCTTTGCGAGGGGTGGTTCTCAATTTTGCCGGGTCCGAAGGTCATGCCAAGGGCTGCGCCGAGGCGATCACTGCGATCACCGGGCTGCCTGTGTTGGGCTGGCTGCCTCGCGATTCCATGTTGCAGATTCCGGAGCGGCATCTGGGCTTGGTGCCTGGAGGCGAACACAGGGATTCAAGTTCACTCATTGCCGACATGGCAGATGCGGTCATCCGCCGGTTCGACCTGGACTCGATCACTGAGATTGCCCGATCGGCCGGCGAGATGCCGGGCGTCTCCGTGCCCGCACCCGTCGTGCATCACGAGCCGGACGTCCGCCGCCCCGTCATCGCGGTCGCGCGTGATGACGCGTTTTGTTTCTACTACCCGGAAAACCTGGAATTGCTGATGGAGGCCGGGGCGGCGATCGAATTTTTCAGTCCTCTGAAAGGTGAGCAACCCAGCCCCGGTGCGGCTGGCGTCTATCTAGGCGGCGGCTATCCCGAGTTGCATGCCTCGGAACTCGCGTCGAACGTCGGACTGTGGCATGCATTGAAAGACCTGCGAACCCGGAATGCGCCGATCTATGCCGAGTGCGGCGGGTTCATGGTGCTCACGCAGGGCTTGATCGATGCCGAGGGTCGCCGCTGGCCGATGGCGGGCCTCATACCCGGCGTGGCGCGCATGACCGGGAAGCTGGCCGCGCTGGGGTATCGGCATGCCGCCGCGCTGCATCCAAACCTGCTGACCGAGGGCGGAGGCGAGCTGCGCGGACATGAATTTCGATACAGCACCTGGGTCTGCGATGAACCGATTGCCGGCGATGACATTGCCTGGCAAGTGCGCGGCACGCGGGCCGAAGCTCCCGCAGACTCGGGAGGATTCGCGAGAGGCAATCTACTCGCGAGCTATTTGCACATCCATTTCGCGCAACGCGCCGGTATTGCCGGCCGATTCGTCGAAAAACTCGTGCCGCGGAACGGCGTCTGAAAATCCGCGTGTCGGGGGTTCAATTCCCACCCTCTCGGGCAGAACTTTGTGCCTGTTCGTCCAATTGTCTCGTCTCATTCCAATTGGCAGGCTGCATACCACTTCGGGCACCCGTTGGGCCGGCTTCCGGGTGGGCATCAACTATAGACATTCTGCTTACCGCTCAGATGGCAGCCGGTGTAAAGGCGGCACGAGCTCGACATGGGCGCTCATGGGGAACGCGGGAAATCTGACGCTGTGATGTGTGGGGAAATGACAAGTGGTCTAAAACCATGAGGAAGAATACCGAGGCACAGGTCAGTGGAGGAGTCGCTGATGGTAGTGAGGAAGGTCCTGTAGCGGCACAGGAGGCCCGAGATAGATGGTATCGCGGCACGTCACCGCACTGTGATCGCTAGACAAGGATCATCGGTACTAATCAGGAGGTTTTTCAAATGATTAAGATCCATGTGCTGTTTCTGTCGGCGCTCGCGCTGCCGCTCTCGACCGGTATCGCACGCACTATCCCCAATCCCGATGAGCTTCCCCAAGTGGCATGTAGCGATATGAGATTCAGCGCTGCGTTCCTCGCCAAGTACCCGAAAGCTCCCGCGGCCTGCCAAGATGCGCGTGAGTACAAAGGCGAGCGCTATGCGAAGTTCGAGGCCAAGGTGTATCTCATCGATCCTGCGTTCACTACCGTTCAGCTGTTAAACGTGGCGGGCGACATGGTGACGACGTTCAGCCTCAAGCCGGGGCCGGACGAGCACGTGCTCGTGAACGGCGAAGAGACGGCTTTCCACGATCTAAAGGTCGGCCAAAAGGTAACGTTCTGGGTATCCGAGAAGCGCCTGGAAGCCGTGGAGTTGCCGGGTTCTACAGAACATGCCTGGACGGTCCTACCGCCTATCTCGAAATAAGCTTTTGAGCATCCACCGGTCCGGCGTGTCTTGTGGGATCGGTGGAACAGATCCCGCACGGAACTGACTCGAACTCGATCATGGCTTGTACTGAAGTCGTCGTACACCGCGCCGGAAGGAACCTGGGCCTGTATCTCACAGCGGCAGCGACGTTCGCCGGTTGCGCGCACTTGGGTCCCAACACGGTTGCGGTGGACCGCTTCCGTTGGGTGATTCGCTATGTGCCGGAGTTCGAGAAGCGATGGAACCGCTTCGCACGACCCGCGGATACCTCCTGGCGCGTTGATGAAACCTATATCAACATTCGACCTGGTCATAGCCGCCAAGGTCAGCAAAATCCGCGCGCAGAAACACGTCGTCGCGCTTGCGATCGATGCGCTTCGAGAGCTGGTTTTCAATGGTTTCTCTCGTGCTGTCAAAGTACGACATTTCAGAGGTATTTTCTATATAAAATCAAAGACATAGTCAATTCAATGCGAACAGTTCACGCGCTCGGCAGAATTCGGTCGCAACGGCGACAGTAAAGCTTCACACTTGGCCCGACGGAAGGGTCGGCCTAGAGCGGGCCTTCGCAATGCCAGGCGCCGCCGCAGTAGATTCCGACCCGACGAAATTCGACCTCTGCCAGTTGCCCAGCCAGACTGACGCCACCCACGGAGCATACGATGCCAGGTGTCCAATCGATCGGCCTTGACGCGAATCAACAGGCGTCCGAAGTCAACGAGAGCTTCGATGCGGTCGCGGACGTTGTACGACCAACGCTACGAGCATGCCTGGGAGCGCTGCTCGTCACCTGCGTCTGCGCCTGTGGTGGGGGCGGAGGTCCTTCCGGCGGCTCCACCGGCTATAACAACCCTCCACCGCCACCGACCAGCGCGACGTTCCTTGCGGTCACGAATTCGACGACCGGCACAATCGACGTTTTCTCAATTGACACGAAAACGGGCGCCCCAAAACCGATCGCCGGCGATCCTTTGCCCGAAGGGCCGACGCCATCGGCCGTAGCGATCGATCCCCAGAAGCGGTTTCTTTACGTGACCACTTCGTCCGGGGAGGTCAGAGGGTATTCGATTGATCCGTCGAGCCTGAATCTGACCTCGATCACCGGAAGTCCGTTTGCGACGAGTGCCCAGTCCGTAGCGATCGCAGTCGATCCGAGCGGACAATTCGTGCTGACGGCGAACGGCAGCACGAACACCGTCTCGGTGTTCAAGATCGGCTCGACAGGCGCCCTTGTTGAAGTGGTCGGCAGTCCCTTTGCGGCCGGGCCGAATACCAGCGCGATCGTGGTCGCGGCGGGCAAGTACGTGTACGCCGCGAACACGGCCGGTAGCAGCGTGTCGGCCTACAGCATGGACACGACGAGCGGCGCTCTCACGCCGGTGGCGGGCACTCCGTTTGCAACCGGAGGCTCGCCTAACGGATTGGTCGTTGACCACACGGCCACCCATCTATATGCAGCGGAATCGCAACCAAATGAAGTGTCCGGCTTCTCGATCGATTCGAGCACCGGCGCGCTGACGGCCATTCCTGGCAGCCCGTTCTCGGCCAGCTACCCGATCCATTCGCCGGTTATAGATGCGGAAGATAAGCGGCTGCATGTCGCGAACGGCACCGACGTGGACTGCTTCCTGGTCGACGCCAGCTCGAGCGCCCTCACGGAAATTGGCCTGTCCCAAACGAACGGACGAGCCGTTGCTCTGGCACTCGATGGTCCGGACAACTTCCTGTATGCGCTGGACAACGTGGGCAACCAGATCGAGGTTTTCTCGATCGACCCGACCGGCGGCTCGCTGACGCTCATCACCGGGAGCCCCTTCGCACTGTTTCCCGGAGCGGGCAGCCAAAGCCTCGGGCCGAACGCGATCTCGGTCCAGCACTGAACGCGGCGAACGGCGCAGCGATTCGATCTCCGGTCCGTGGACGTCGCCCAGGGGAAGAGGGGCACGCGCGAACCTCATCCTTCGACGATCGCCGGTAAGTCCTTCATGATGGTTTTGATTTCAATCGCAAAGGGCACCCGGCAACCATCAGCCAGACCTCGTCTGCCGCCGCGGCCGTCAGCTGCGCCAGGGTGCCGGCAAGATCCCTGAACCGCCGCGCGTGGGGCTCGGCGGGAACTAAACTCCAGCCCAATTCGTTGCTGACGATGATGCTGGGCCAGGACGCGGCTTTGAATGCCGAGAGCTGTGCGCTCCACGCGGCAATAATGGCCGCGTCTGAATCGGCGAACCGTGCGCCGGCCCACAGCGTCAGGCAATCGAGGATCACGCCGCTCGGCGGAGGCGCGAGCGCCGCAAGACTTGCGGACACATCGGCCGGCGCTTCGAGCGTGCGCCATGCGGGCCGCTCGGCGCGATGACGGCGCACACGCTCCAGCATTTCCGAATCCTGCGCGTCGGCGCAATAGGTGGCGACGAAAACCGTGTCGCTTCCCCATCCCTTGGCTTGCTCGACGGCGCGCTGACTCTTGCCGCTGCGCACGGGCCCGGTAATGAAAGTCAGCTTACCCAAGGCCACGCTCGCGCCGATTCGAATCGAGGCACTGAAGGACCTGCCGCGCGAGCGGTGCTGGTTGTGTCAAAGGCACAGGTACCGCCTGATCGGATCCAGATTCACGTGCGCGGCGAGGTGCTCCGCCATGGCGCTATACATGGCGTTGCGCTGTTCGGCCCATGGTATCGGGTGCGGCCGGTGCGCTTGCATGCCGGCGGCGGCGGCAACCTGTGCCCGCAATTGCGGTGATTCAAACCAGCCATGCAGGTAGGTGCCCCACACGTTCCCGAGACGCATGCCTTCGGGCCGTGTTCCCTCCTCGTCGCGAACCGTCTGCAGCGGCTCGACGCTGGAGTGCGCGCGCGTTACGCCCATATGGATCTCGTAGGCTCGCCACTCGCGGCCACCGCAGCTCGCAGTGACCTGGCGAAGCGTCTTCGACGCGCTGAAGCGTGTCTCGGCCGGCAGCAATCCAAGGCCTCGTTCGGTGCCTGCATCGCCGGCCTGCCCTGCTTCATCGCTCAGTGACCGGCCGAGCATTTGAAACCCGCCGCACACGCCGATGATGAGCACGCCGCGGTGAGATGCTTCGATGATGGCAGCCTCCAGCCCGCTCGCCCGCAACCAACGCAGGTCGGCAAGCGTATTCTTGGTTCCGGGCAGCACGATAACTCGCGCGCCCTGAAGCTGCTGTGCCGTAACCACCCATCGCACCTGGACGCCGGTATCCGCCCACCACGGTTGACAGTCGGTCAGATTCGACAGGTGAGGAAAGCGCACCCAGGCCATGACGTCCCCGGTTCCCCGAACCGCATCGTCGCTGGACAGGCCGTCTTCTTCCTCCGGCTGCAGATCGGAGCGAAGGGGCAGGGTGCCGAGCACCGCAAAGCCGGGAGCGTGAGACTCGATCCACTGCTGCGGATTTGAAAACAGCGCGAGATCGCCGCGAAACCGATTGATGATGGCGCCAAGCCCGCACGCGCGGTCGGCAGGCGAGAGCAGGCTCCACACACCCGCGAGCTGGGCGAATATTCCGCCCCGGTCGATATCCCCGACGAATACCCATCGACCGTTCAGGTAGCGGCACGGCCGTAAATTCACGAGGTCGCGGTCCAGTAAGTTGAGTTCCACGGGACTGCCGGCGCCTTCCATCAGCAAGACGTCACATCGATCCTGCCAGGCATCGAGGACTTCTGTGACGGTCTGCCACAGACGATCGAAGTGCCGATAGTACTCGGCCGCGGCACAGTGACCTTGCGAGCGGCCCAACACGACCACCTGCGATCCTTGGGCCCCGCTCGGCTTGAGTAATATGGGATTCATCTCCACCGTCGGGATCAGTCCGCAAGCTTCCGCTTGCACGGCCTGGGCGCGTCCGATTTCGCCTCCGTCCAGCGTGACCCATGCGTTATTGGACATGTTTTGGGCTTTGAACGGGGCGACGCGAATTCCTTGACCATGAAGCCAAGCGCCGAGCGCCGTCGTGATCCAGCTTTTTCCCGCGCCGGAACCCGATCCGAGTATCGACAAGGCCTTCATGGATGAGAAGTCGCTCCGCTCGAGACCGCATGTCGAGATAATCTATCAGACGCCCGGACAGACGCCCCAAGAGATCGGGCCGCCTTTCCGGCTTGCCAATCTCTTTTGCGGCAGTTAGCATCGTGGGCGAAGTTGTCAGGTGCTTCGCTGCCTTTTCGATATTGATCGTGAAGGTCAGCAAGTGAAACGGGAAGCCGGTGCGCGTTCTAGTCAACTGGAACCAAACCCGGCGCTGCCCCCGCAACGGTAAACGAGTAACGGCGAATCCGAAAGCCACTGCGTTCGACGCGGGAAGGCGATTCTCCAGCATGATTCAAATGCGCTCGTGAGTCCGGAGACCGGCCTGACACTGATGTCTGCGAACATCGCGGTGGGCGATTGGTAGTTGCTTGTGGTGGGTTGGTGCAGTCGGCGCGTTTACGCCCTGCAACCCTCGTTCCCTTCAAGCGATTTCCCTTCTGTTCCTCCGCTCTCCAGTCGCATGGGTTACGCGTTTTCGCCGTTGGCGAAGCTCGGGAGGCCTTGTCGTGAGTGAAGCGAATCGAATTCCTGTGACCGTGCTGACCGGCTTCTTGGGCTCCGGCAAGACCACGCTTCTGAATCGCATCCTCACCGAAAGCCATGGTCAGCGCATCGCCGTCATCGAGAACGAGTTCGGTGAGATCGGCGTCGATCAGGAACTCGTGATCAATGCCGAGGAAGAAATTTTCGAAATGAATAACGGGTGCATCTGCTGCACCGTGCGCGGCGATCTGATTCGCATTCTCGGTAATCTGATTACGCGTCGTGACAAGTTCGATCGCATCGTGTTGGAGACCACCGGCCTCGCCAACCCCGGGCCGGTCGCGCAGACTTTTTTCGTCGACGAAGGAATGCGCGAGGAATTCGCGCTGGATGGAATCGTGACGATGGTGGATGCGCGGCATTTCGATCAACAGCTTGTCGAGAGCGAGGAGGCGCGCACGCAGGTGGCATTCGCCGATGTCATCGTCTTGAACAAGACAGATCTGGTCGGCGGCGCCGAACTCGACGCCTTGGAGCGGCGCGTGCGCGCCATCAACGCGCTGGCGCGAATCGTTCGCGCGGACCCCGCCCGGCGGGCATCGGTTCCCATGAGCTCCGTGCTCGGGATCGGCGGGTTCGATCTTGCGCGGGCGCTCGAGTACAAGCCGACCTTTCTCGAGCCTGAATATCCATTTGAATGGGCCGGAGCCTACGAGCTCGCGGCGGGGGATTACACCCTTGCGCTTCGAGACGGTCCGGATCCATCCATGAAGATCATCTTCTGCGAGGCGCTGACCACCGACGGCCTTGATCCGACCAAGGCAGCCGAGCGCGTATTCGGCCTGTTCTCCGGTTCCGTTCCGAGCGATTTTCCGGGCGCGGTGATCGAGCCGCAGTTTCGCTCGCGGGTTCTCGACTTGCCGAGCGGCGGCACGGAAGCACGGTTCGTGCTGCGTATCGCGGCGCGGGGCACGTACTGGCTCTTCACGCAGCACCTGCCCGAGGAGTTCGCACTGAAGCTCGAGGATGGCCGCGATGCGGAACCGACCCCGCACGTGCGCAGGAATTTCGATCCCGGACACTCTCATGACGAGCGAGTCGGCTCGTTCAGCCTGGAGACGGATCGGCCGATCGATCCCGAGCGATTTCAGGCATGGCTCACCTCGACGCTGCAAACGCAGGGCACGCGGCTGTACCGCATGAAGGGTTTTTTGAATTTTAGAGATGTGAACGAGCGAATCGTCATTCAGGGTGTGCACATGGTCGTGGACACCAGCGCGCTGGGGCCGTGGGGTGATCGGCCGAGAAAAACACAACTCGTGTTCATCGGGCGGGAGCTTGACCGGAACCTGCTGACGCAGGGTTTCGACGCGTGTCTGGACGGAGCGGCGTGACACCGTTCAAGGCGCGCCTCATCGCGCTGTATGCAGCCCTCATTTGCGCGAACATAGCCACAGGTGTTTGGGCGTTCGTGCTCTTCTACGGCGACTCGGTAAAGCTCGGTACCGCGTTGCTCGCATACAGCTTGGGGCTGCGCCACGCAGTGGACGCCGATCACATCGCTGCCATCGACAATGTCACGAGAAAACTCATTCAAGAGGGCAAACGGCCTATCACAGTCGGCTTTTTCTTTGCACTCGGACACTCCACCATCGTGCTGATTGCGGCCGGAATCATCGCGTTCGCTGTCGGCGCGATGGCGCGATTCCAGAGTTTTTCTCAGATCGGCGGCGTGATCGCGACCGTAACCTCGGCCATCTTTCTGTTTGCGATCGCTGCGATGAATTTGCTGATACTGCGTTCGGTTTGGCAGCGCTTCGAGACGGTCCGCAAGGGAGGCAAGTACTCGCCTGATGATCTCGACGTTCTCTTGGGCGGGCGCGGTCCGCTGTCACGGCTGTTTCGGCCGCTATTTGCCTTGATTCGCCACAGCTGGCAGATGGCGCCGCTCGGCTTCCTTTTCGGTTTAGGTTTCGACACAGCCACCGAGGTGACGCTGCTCGGGCTCGCGGGCGCCCAGGCGGCGCATGGTGTTTCGATCGCTGCCATCTTGGTGTTTCCCGCACTGTTCGCGGCGGGCATGGCCCTGGTCGACACGACCGACGGCGTGTTGATGCTCGGTGCGTATCAATGGGCGTTCGTGAAGCCGATCCGGAAGCTTTACTACAACATGACGATCACGGCCGTCTCCGCGCTGGTGGCGATCATCATAGGCGGCATCGAGACGATCGCATTGATTGCCCACAAGCTGGAATTGACCGGCGGCGGCTGGAGGATCGCGAGTTCTCTTGCCGGGCATTTCAATGCGTTCGGCTTTGCAATCATTGCAGTGTTTGCGTTGGCATGGACTGCTTCCTATTTCATCTACCACTGGAAGCGATTCGACGAGATCGAAGTCGTCAATGACGGCAGGAGTGATGACTCAGCCGGGGGATTATGATGTTGAACCCGATCAACTGCGGGTCATCGCTCGCAGCGTCGGTGTTCCACCGTGGTCGCGTGATGCGGGCAGCGGCGCTGTGTGCGGCCGTGTGGTGTTGTGAAGCGCGCGCCGAACCGGCCGCATCGGCGGATACCGGGGTTCTGCAGGATATCGTGGTGACGGCGGAGCGGCTAAAACTGATCGGTATCGCAACCACCGCGAGCGAAGGGGTGGTGGTCAACGATGAGTTAGCTCTCGCACCTGCGTACCGGCCCGGCCAATTGCTGGAGTCCGTGCCGGGATTGGACGTCACGTCGCACAGTGGCGAGGGTAAGGCCAATCAGTACTTGATGCGGGGCTACAACCTGGATCACGGCACCGACCTGGCGATTTACGTCGACGACATGCCTGTCAATGAACCGACGCATGCACACGGTCAGGGTTACGCGGACGTGAACTTCCTGATCCCGGAACTGGCGACCAATATTCGCTACAGCAAGGGCACCTATTACGCAAGCGAAGGCGACTTCGCGTCGGTGGGTGCCGTGCATCTCAACTATGTGAATTCGCTCGATGATCAGATCGCGCTCACCGCCGGCACCTTGGGGTTTCAGCGGCTGTTTACCGCGGCATCGCAGTCGGTGGGCGAAGGTAGTCTGCTCGGCGCCCTCGATCTGCAGCACTACGACGGTCCTTGGAGCAATCCCGACGATCAGCGCAAGATCGACGCGGTGTTGCGCTACAGCGGCGGCGACGATTACCACGGTTTCTCAGTGACGGGAATGTTTTATCACGGGCTTTGGAACAGCACTACAGACCAGCCGGTGCGCGCCATCGTCAGGGGATTGGTCGATCGCTTTGGATCGCTCGACCCTTCCGACGGCGGGCAGGCGCAGCGAGCGAGCGTGTCGGCGCGATTCTCTACAGGCATGGGCGGGGGGCAACTGGCCGTTAACGGGTACATGATCAATAACCAGCTGACGCTTTGGAACAACTTTACCCACTTTCTGACGGACCCGGTCAACGGCGACCAAGAGGACCAGCACGAGGATCGCATCACGGTCGGCGGCGGCGTCAATTTCACGCGCACCGATGAAATAGCCGGTTTGCGCAACGAATGGTTGGCCGGTCTATCCACACGCTTCGACTTCAACGACGTCTCGCGGGTGCCGACGCTGAACCGGGTGACCTTGCCGGCGAGCGCGGATCCGCGCGACGTTTTCGAGCAGGATCGAGTGCACTTGAGCGACGTCGCCGTCTATGCTCAGGCGACCACCCATTGGCGGTCCGGGTTGCGCAGCGTAGTGGGTTTGCGCGAGGACAGCATTCAAGGCGGCGACCGCGGCACCAACGCGGGCCGTGCAAGCGCTTCCTTGTTCCAGCCCAAGGCGAGCCTCATCGTGACACCGTCAGCGACGACGGAATTCTATCTCAGCGCCGGACGAGGTTTTCATAGCGACGATTTGCGCGGCGTCAATCAAGCGGCGATTGCCGGCGCGGCGGGCGCACCGCTCATCGCGCGCCAGGACGGAGAGGAGATCGGCGTACGCCAGGTGGTGGGCCGCCGGCTGGCGATCACCATGGCGCTGTTCAGCTTGGACGCCCAGTCCGAGACGACTTACGATCCGGATGCCGGCCAGGATTCCGCGGGGCCGGCCAGCCGGCGGCGCGGATTCGAACTCAACGTCACCTATCAGGCCACGGCGTGGCTGGAGCTGTACGGTAGCTATTCGGCGGATCATGCGCGATTCAAGACGCCGTTCGACGATGGTACGGGACACGTCGGGCAATACTTGCCGAACGCGCCGTCCGCGACCGGATCGTTCGCTGCTTACGTCAAGAATCTGGACGCGTGGAGCGGTGGTTTGCAATACCGCTATCTCGGCGCCTATCCCCTGTCCTCGGACGGCGCCGTTCGCGGATCCGGCTATGGCGAGTGGAACGGCGATATTCGCTACGGGTTCAGGGACGGCTGGCAGCTCGCGCTCGGGGTCTACAACATCACGAACAAGAGGGCCAACGCCGCGGAGTTTTGGTATGTCGATCGCCTTCCCGGCGAGCCGGCAGGGGGTACGGCCGACATTCACATTCATCCGTTGGAGCCCACTTCGGCGCGCCTGACGCTTTCAAAGACTCTTTAGGCGCCCATCCCGGATATCGCCGGTTAGCGTCGGGCGCGACGGGAGCTGCTAACGAGTCTGAACGAACGGCTCTGAGGTGATGTGTCCGTCGAAATCGGTCCACACGTGCTGCGCGAAATCGTACAGCTTGCAGCGCCGCACGGTATTCCAGTAGTAACGCCAGGTAAACACCTCGGAATTCAGCCGCTCGTCGAGGGTGGCGGTGAGGCGCGCCTGAGCCTCTTTGAGGCGGTAGAGGGGAATGCCCATGTTCACGTGGTGCGCGCCGTGCTCGAGAATGTAGTGGATCAAACCGTCGAGCGGCCGCATGAGCTTGATATGCACCGTGGTCGTTGCGTAGCCCGCGTTCGCCGACCACTCGTCGCGCCGCTCGTACCAGGCGACGCGGGGATGCGTGTGCTGCACGTATATGACGAAGCCCATCAAGCAATTCCAAAGGAAGAACGGCACCACGAATCCGAATACCAGCAGCGATCCGATCGACCTGCCGGTGTAGACGCCCCAGACGACCAAGCCGCCCACCCAAACGACGCCGAAGGCGGACACCAACAGGCTGTCCCAGGTGTAGCTGATGCGCCGAGTGGACACATGCTTGCGTCCCGGGAAGAAGAGTTTCTTCCACCACATCTCGATCATGTAGTACACGCCTTGACCGACACCGCTGCGGTAAATGCGCTCCAAACTACGCCGTATCCAGGGCAGGCGCGCGAATTCGGAAGGCGAATAGGGCGTCCAAACGTAGTCGCGGCCCTTGAGATTGGTGAAGCCGTGGTGCGCGAGGTTATGACCGATCTCCCACAGGCTGTAGGGCGTCAGCGACGGCAAGAACGCAATTCTACCGATCCATTTGTTGAGCGTCTTGTTGGGCGTGTAGGAGCCATGACAGGCATCGTGACCGATCACGAACAGACGGGCGATCCAAAGAGCCGCCACGAGCGATGCGAATACCTTCACCCACCAGGTTTCCACGAACAGCAGACTGGCGATCGATACGCCCAGCACCAGCCAGTCCAGCAAAAACCAAATAATCGGGGTGGCGACGCCGCGCTCGATCGTGAACGGCTGCAGCAATTTTTGAAGCTTGAAGCGCGACTTATCGGGAGAGGATGCCGCTTCGGATTCAGCTTCAACTTCGGGTTCAGGTGTGGGAGGCTTTTGCATCAGAAACTCCGGTCTTCACCTAGATACTAAGAATCGCACGGTCGATAGGTAACTCCCAATTATACGCCTGTTCAGGCGATTGGCACGGAAATGCGTCTCGCCGCGATCAGGCAGTTTCGGCATCTGGCCAGAGGAGAACCCCTAAGTGCTCGCAGGCCTCGATGAGGGCCGTGGCGGCCTCTCGGGTACTTGCATCGAGCCGCCGATCGTGAGTCAGGAGCCAGGTGAGCCGAGCTCGCCGCGAACGGGCGGAAGGCTCGCTGTCGAAAAGCGCCGGGAAAAGCCCCAAGGCGTCGACGAATTCACGCATTGCCGCAGTGGATGGGGCGTTTGGCGCCGGGGTCAGGAGCAGCTTGAGCCAGGTCACGCAGCGCTTGGCGAGCCCAGCGCGCGTGATTCCAAGGCTGGTGCGGCGTCGCGACTCTCCGTCCGCCAGGGAGTCGGCGAGATTGCGGTAGCGTTCGACCGCCGACTCGTCCGCCGGCAAGGCCGGACTGGCGTCGGACAACACCGATCGCAACAAATCGGCAAGCAATAGAGACAGCGACTCGGCCAAGAATCGCTGGCACTGTTCCGTATCCGGGCGTGCCAATTGTTCCCAAGACAGAGGACCACCAATTCGTCTGGCGTTCGGTGACTTTGACATGTCTCCCAGTGTAGCTGCTCCGCTGCTCATCGCAACTATGTCAAAATGCGACCGACATCACTGACTCGCTAAATATCCGCAAAAACCCGCGTGCCGGCCTTTTGGCGCGCGTCCGGCCGCCGACCCACCGGAAAAATTTAATCTAAATGGAAGATTCACCGGAACCCAGATCTCAACTCGTTGCCGAGAAGTGCGTGTCCTTAGGTCCGGGCATCCGCCGGATCGTGGCCGGCAACGCGGGCTTGATGACGGGACCCGGCACCAACACCTATCTCTTCGGAATGCGCGAGGTCGCGATACTCGATCCGGGGCCCGACGATGCGCGGCACTTGGAAGCCATTCTGGAGGCGGCCGGCTCCGCCATTCGGTGGATCATCGTGACCCACACACACCCGGATCATTCGCCGCTTGCCAGCCGGCTGGCCAGGCTCACCGGGGCGAAAGTCTTGGGATTGCCGCCCCCCGGCGACGGTCGACAAGACGCGACCTTCGCGCCCCACCATATGCCCGTTGACGGCGAACGCCTGTCGGCGGGCGAGTGTGAGTTGATCGCCATCCACACGCCCGGACACGCATCCAATTGCGTGTGCTACTTGCTGGAACGCGAACGGCTGCTGTTCACCGGCGATCATGTGCTCGAGGGCGTGTCGCCGGTGATTCTGCCGCCGGACGGCGACATGTCGGCGTATTTGCACTCCCTGGACAAACTGCACTCCCATGACTTCGAGCGCATCGCCCCCGGACACGGGGGCGTGATGGAGCGCGGCAAGGAAATCCTGGCCGCGTTGCGCGCGCATCGCCTGGCACGCGAGGAGAAAGTCTTGGGCAGCCTGCGCCGGCTGGCCGCCGCCACCCTCGATGAGCTTACTCCGGTGGTTTACGACGACGTGGCGGCCGAGCGGCACCGCTGGGCGCGCCTGACTTTGGAAGCACATTTGATCAAGCTGGCACGGGAGCACCGCGCCGCCGAACGCGACGGTCTCTGGCGGCTCACATGACCGAGCGGCTGGCGATGTTGCTGCACGCAGTGAGCGTGCGGCGCGGCGACAAATGGGTTTTGCGTGACATCTCCTGGACTCTGCGGCCGGGGGAGCGCTGGGCCCTGGTGGGCGACAACGGCGCCGGCAAGACGCAGCTGCTCAAGCTGCTGAGCGGCGATGTGTGGCCGACTCCCGGCGGCCCGCGCTCGCGCCGACGCGCCAGGCGCAGGCACGAGCGGCCGAGCGGCGCGGCACTCAACAGCGATGGGCGGCATTATCGAGTGGGCCGCCAGCCGGTCGATCTGATCGAAGCCAAGCGCCGCGTTGCCTACGTGGGCGCCGAACTTCAGGACAAATACGCCCGCTACGGTTGGAACCTGCGCGTGCGTGAACTGGTTGCCACCGGACTGCATCGAACGGATCTGTTGCTTTTGCCGGTCACGCCGCCGCAGGCCAAGCGCGTGACTGCCACATTGCGTCTCTGCGGCCTGAGCCGTCATGCGGCCCGTGAATTCCTGTCCCTGTCGTATGGACAGAAGCGTCTTGCCCTATTGGCGCGCGCGCTGGTACAGGATCCTGACTGGCTGCTGTTGGACGAATTCTACAACGGGCTCGACGCGGACTACCGGCAGCGCATCGACGAGGTGCTGGGTGCCGGGGTGCGCCGCGGCCAGTCTTGGGTGGCGACCGCGCATCGGGCGGGCGATGTGCCGCGGGGAACGCGCTGCATGCTGGAACTTGCGGAAGGGCGCGTGCATGCGATCAAACGCATTCGTCCGTCGGACCTTGCGCGTCTCACTGAGCGGGCCGGTGAGAGTCCGCGCCATCCGCCGCGTGCCAGGCAGTCGCCCCGAGCGGGGACATCGGTGCGGGCGGGGAAACTGCCGCGAGCCCGGAAAGTTGCGGCATCGAGCGCTCCCGTGCTCCTGCAGTTGTCGCAGGTCAATCTCTACGTCGACTACCGGCCGGTGCTGCGCGATCTCGATTGGCAGTTGCGGAGAGGCGAGCACTGGGCGATATACGGCGCGAACGGCGCCGGAAAATCCAGCTTTCTCAAACTTCTCTACGGAGATCTGTCGCCGTCGCTGGGCGGACGGATCGAGCGTGCCGGATTT